>ERZ772952.100-NODE-100-length-18344-cov-22.5034_pt1 | contig 18344 bp, 12 predicted proteins | sample MGYA00580686_ERZ772952 | MGnify/ENA primary metagenome ERZ772952 (study PRJEB29015, sample SAMEA2738074) | human oral metagenome | biome: human oral; feature: human-associated habitat; material: saliva | place: China | collected 2213 ... | reverse complement strand
TTTTCGTGAAAACTATCTATAACGGAGCCTTAGCTTTCCTCAACATCCGAGGCTGAGTGAGAAGTAGAAAGCTCACGCAGACCGTTTGTAATCGCCTGAGCAGCCTTGACGACCAGCTCGGGGTAGTTGCGGTTCGGCTGGCGGGTCATACGATCAATCGGACCCGAGATAGAGACAGCCGCAATCACCTTGCCACCGGGAGCGCGCACCGGAGCGGAGACCGAGGCGGTACCGCGCTCGCGCTCGCCCACGGACTGCGCCCAGCCGATGCGGCGCACAGCCGCGAGCATGGCGGCGCTGAAGTGTGCATCGCGCAGGCCTTCAACAATGCGGTTCTGATCTTCCCAAGCCAGCAGTACCTGTGCGGCGGAGCCAGCCTGCATGGACAGCTGGGTACCGACCGGAATGGATTCGTGCATGCCGGAGGGGCGTGCCGCGGTCGCAACGCACACGCGCCAGTCGCCCTGGCGGCGGTACAGCTGGGTGGACTCGTCAGCTTCGAGGCTGAGCTTCTGCAGGATCGGGTCGGCCACGGTGATGAGCTCATCAGAAATGGTGGCGGAGGCGAGTTCGGTCAGACGGGGGCCGAGCATGAAGCGTCCCTGCACGTCGCGGGCTACGAGGCGGTGATGTGCCAGTGCCACGGCGAGGCGGTGCGCGGTGGGTCGTGCCAGGCCGGTTGCCTTGACGAGGTCGCCCAGGGATACGGGGCCTGCCTCGAGGCAATCAAGAATGAGGGTCGCCTTGTCGAGCACGCCAACGCCGGAGGAGCCGTGGGAGTGTACCTCTACCATCTGCTCGTCGGCGGCCATGTGTTCGGGTGGCTTGACGGGGTCGACAACCGGTGCGTTGTGGTGTGTGGATGCGTTGGGGTGACGCATTCCGTGTGCGTTAAAACGTGAGGCGGAAGGAGTCATTCTTATATTCTATCTCAGAATATGAAAGATACCCCGGACTTCATGGACTCTTTGGGGTGCAGAGCTGAAGATGGAATCACCCCCTACGGGATAAATTATGAATTTTTCATAATAAGTGTTTATGTGGGTTTATGGGGAAAAATATGCGAAAAGCCGCAGAAAAATGCGTGCAATCCCGCAAGCTTACCCTGGAGTCATAGAATAAACCCACACAAAAACACTCGCTGGTTCGGGGTGTTTCTAGGCCGTCTCACAGGCTAAGAATCCGTGAAAAAATGTGCGACACGCCGCAGGGAAATACCGGTTTGAGGGTCCCATCGGGTACATAATCCGCCCCTCAACCCTGCAAACCAGCGGCGCGCATCACACCGAACGCATCCACCGTAGGAACGCATCAAGCAGGAGAAAGCATGACTAGCGAACAGAACGCAACCACCGCGGGCACCCGTCCGCGCACCCTGGCAGAAAAAGTCTGGGACGCACACGTCGTCGTCCCCGGTGAAAACGGCAAGCCCGACCTGCTCTACATTGACCTGCAGCTACTGCACGAAGTGACCTCGCCCCAGGCATTCGAGGGTCTGCGCATCGAGAACCGCCCCCTGCGCCGTCTCGACCTGACCATCGCCACCGAGGATCACAACACCCCCACCGACAACATCTTCGGCACCATTGCTGACCTGACCAGCCGCACCCAGATCGAGACCCTGCGCCGCAACGCCAAGGAATTCGGCGTGCGCATCCACTCCCTCGGCGACGAGGAACAGGGTATCGTGCACGTGGTCGGCCCGCAGCTCGGCCTGACTATGCCCGGCATGACCATCGTCTGCGGCGACTCCCACACCTCCACCCACGGTGCGTTCGGCGCTCTCGCGTTCGGCATCGGCACCTCCGAGGTGGAGCACGTCATGGCAACCCAGACCCTGCCCCTGGCACGCTTCAAGACCATGGCAATCAACGTTGAAGGTACCCTCAAGCCCGGCGTGACCGCCAAGGACATCATCCTCGCCGTCATCGCGCAGATTGGCACCGGCGGCGGTCAGGGCTACGTGCTCGAGTACCGCGGCTCCGCAATCCGCTCCCTCTCCATGGAGGGCCGCATGACCATGTGCAACATGTCCATTGAGGCGGGCGCACGCGCCGGCATGGTCGCCCCCGACGAGACCACCTTCGAGTACATCAAGGGCCGCCAGCACGCACCCAAGGGTGAAGAATGGGACAAGGCAGTCGAATACTGGAAGAGCCTGCCCACCGACGAAGGCGCCGTCTTCGACAAGGAAATCTTCATCAACGCCGACGAGCTCGAACCCTTCGTCACCTGGGGCACCAACCCCGGTCAGGGTATTCCGCTGAGCCACGATGTTCCCTCCCCGGACGACTTCGAGGACGAGAACGACAAGGTCGCAGCAGAACGCGCCCTCGAATACATGGGCCTGAAGGCGGGCACCCCCATGAAGGAAATCCCCGTGGACGTCGTCTTCCTGGGTTCCTGCACCAACTCCCGCATCGAGGACCTGCGCGCCGCAGCAGACATCGTGCGTGGCCGCACCATCGCCGAGAACGTACGCATGATGGTTGTGCCCGGCTCCCAGAAGGTCCGCGCGCAGGCAGAAGCGGAAGGCCTGGACAAGGTCTTCAAGGACTTCGGTGCCGACTGGCGCTTTGCCGGCTGCTCCATGTGCCTGGGCATGAACCCCGACCAGCTGGCGCCCGGTGAGCGTTGCGCCTCCACCTCGAACCGTAACTTTGAGGGCCGCCAGGGTAAGGGTGGCCGCACCCACCTGGTCTCCCCGGTGGTTGCCGCCGCAACCGCTGTGCGCGGTACCCTGTCCGCCCCGTCCGACGTCGTGGCCTAGCACGCCGCTATAGCTAAGGAGCCATTATGGAACCCATTATTAAGCACACCGGCATTGGCGTGCCGCTGCGTTCTTCGAATGTTGATACCGACCAGATCATTCCCGCCGTCTACCTCAAGCGAGTGACCAAGACCGGCTTCGATGATGCCCTCTTCGCTAACTGGCGTAAGGACCCCGAGTTCATCCTGAACCAGGAGCCCTACAAGCACGGTAGCGTGCTGGTGGCGGGCCCGGACTTCGGTACCGGTTCTTCCCGTGAGCACGCCGTGTGGGCGCTGCGCGACTACGGTTTCAAGGTCGTTATTTCTGCTCGTTTTGCTGATATTTTCCGCGGCAACTCGGGTAAGCAGGGCCTGGTCACCGCGCAGGTTGCACAGGACGATATTGAGTTGATTTGGAAGGCGCTGGAGCACGAGCCCGGCACCGAAATCACCGTTGACCTGGAGTCCAAGACCGTGACCGTGGGCGCGCTGGTCGTTCCCTTCGAGATTGACGACTACGTGCGCTGGCGCCTCATGGAGGGCCTGGATGACATCGGTCTGACCCTGCAGAACCTCGAGGCTATCGAGGCGTACGAGGCGAAGCGCCCCTCCTGGATGCCCCGCACCCAGGAACTCTAAATAGGGGAGCTCTCAGCCGAGCGCTCTAAAACCTAGAGATATAAAGCTCGAAGGCGGCGACTGATTCAGTCGCCGCCTTCGAGCTTTTCTGCATCCGCACCTCGGCACCCAAAACCTCTGGGCACGCATATAAATTGGCACACATATAAATGCGCCTCCCCGGAGCATTAGCTTCCGGGGAGGCGCATTGATTCAATACCTAGAGCTTAGGCGCCCTCAGTGATGGGGGTGTTCAGGGTTGCGTTCTCGGTGCAGCTGTACAGCGCCGCCGAACCGGGGGAGCGCACGCCCGCGGTCGGGTTGGCGTTCTGCGCGGTGGCAAGAGCGAAGTCAGAAACCACCTCGTGGTTAATGTAGCTGCCGCCTGCACCGCCGCCGCTGCTCAGAGAGCTGAGCGAGTAGATGTTGCCTTCGCTCTCGAACTGCACCTGACGGCCGAAAACGCCCTCGCTGTACGTACCGACGGTCCAGATGTTCAGGCCTGCGCCGCCGCCGCCGTAGCCGGCGCCTCCGCCGGATGCCACGGAAGTGAGGGAGAGCTTACCGTAGGTGCGGGAGAGTAACGCGCCCGAGCCGCCCTTACCGCGGTAGGAGCCGGTAGCGTCCGCACCGCCGGTGCCCTTCTCCTTCTCACTCACGGAGTCGCCCTCGTAGCGGTAGTAGCGCGGGAAATCGTAGGAATCGAACCAGGACTCGGACATGGGCAGGAGCTTCAGCTCGTTGTTCTCGTCGAGGACGCCGATCAATGCCTCACCGAGGGTACCCGCGACGCCGGAGCGACCAGCGGTACCGCCGGTGACCATGAGGCGCATGTCGAGGGTCTTGTCGTCCTCGTCGAGGGGCATGAATTCCTGGTAGGGGCTTGCCATGAGCATGCCGCCCTGACCGGTGTTATCGGTGCCCAAGTCACCGCCCGCGCTGCCGCCTGCGGTGGTGGATGCGTCGCGGCTGTCCAGTGCCACGCGCAGTGCCGGGTTCAGCTGATCCTTGGGCTGGGTGTCGAAGAGGCTCTGGTGGGTGGTGAGGGTTCCCAGCTGTGCGCCGCCGCCACCTGCACCCGCAACGGCTACGACGGTGACTGCGCCGTCGCGGACGAGCTCGACCGCGGAGGAGCCGCCGCCGGATGCACCGTACACGTAGCCGCTGTTAGTACCCACTACCTGCGCTGCGCCGGTTGCGGTGCTGGAGCCGGTGGAGTCGCCGCCCGCTGCGTAGCCTTCGCCGCCGAGTGCGGGCTTCGCGCCGGACGCCGAACCGACACCGCCGTTACCTGCCCAGACGCGCAGGATATCGCCGGATTTGACCGCCAGAACGCCGCTGAGCTGCGCGCCGGCACCGCCGCCAGCCAGGGATGCGTTCGTGACGTCGGTCAGGTAGCTGGGGGTGAAGGAAGAAGCAGCACCGCCGGCACCTCCCACGAGGTCGAAGCGGACTCGTCCAACGCCTTCGGGAACGAGCCATTCGGTGTATGCACCAGCCTTGTCGTCGAAGCCGGTTGCGGTCGGCTTGAGGGTCAGGGCGGGGGAACAGGTGGGCTCGCCGCTTGCCGCCCATGCAGGGACGGTTGTGCTGGCGAGGATAACGGGGGCACTCCATGCCGCACCCTGTACGAGGCGGCGGCGTGAAATAGCTGATGCAGTGTTGTGATGTGTCATATTGGGTCCTCCGGTTGTTTCGCGGATGCAGCCGCGAAATAACCTGTGGCTGGTTGCGATGTGCCCTGGTTTTTAGTTGACTTTCGAATATTTACGGTGATGTTGAGGTGAATTTTTGAAGTTGAAGTGAGTCAGGAAGCCGAACCGTTGTGGTTGGGCGCCATCGCAGGGTTTATGCAGTGAATACACGCCCGTTCCCTGCCGTGAGGCTCCGTACTGCATGGAGCAACGGCAATGCCGGCGCAGATGCCGCAGCTGAGAGCCGATTGGCTCCTCGGTGAGAGTGGAGGCGCCGTTCAGCGGGTAAGAGTGTGCACGTTATTGTAGGGGGGAGGTTACTCTCAAGTTCAAATTCGTGCGTCAAAAAGACGAAACTGGCGTCAAATTTCGGTGAAGAACCAGAAAATGTTTGCATTGTTGTGAATATTTGTGTATCTTTTTGTTTTTTCTGGCACTGAATCTGGAGGGGTCAGAGCGGTTTATCACACACACAACGGAGCAAAATCCCAGTCACGAGTTCCAAAGGCTCTTCAGTGTTTGGAGCACCTTTACGCAGGGCTTAGAATAATGATGAATATATGCGCCCGTTTCACCCTGCTACCGGCAGAGGGCACGGCACGTATGAGCGTATGAGAACGCGGCGTATCGGCACACTGTTAAAGTTCGGCCTAAACCAGCCGACTCCACAAAGGATTTTTAATGACTGAGAACATCAGCAAGCTTCGCATTGAAGGTGGCACTCCGCTCGTTGGTGAGGTCCACGTTCGAGGCGCCAAGAACCTGGTGCCCAAGGCGATGGTCGCAGCACTGCACGGTTCGACCCCCTCGACCCTGCGTAACGTCCCCGACCTGAGCGATGTCGAAATCGTTACCACCCTCGTGGAGCTGCACGGCGCAAAGGTCGACTACGACCGCGAAGCTGGTGTTCTGACCCTCAACCCCGCACAGGATGCAACCACCGCTGCAAAGAACGCAGAGGAGATTCAGCTCTTCGGCGGTAACTCTCGTATCCCGATTCTGATGGTAGGCCCGCTGCTGCACACCCTCGGTACCGCACGCATCCCCAACCTGGGTGGTTGCAAGATCGGTGACCGCCCCATCGACTACCATATGTCTGCACTGCGCAAGTTCGGCGCAGTCGTTGAGAAGGACGACGAAACCGGCACCACCCTGATTGTTCCCGAAGAGGGTCTGAAGGGTGCAGAGATTGTGCTGAACTACCCCTCCGTGGGCGCTACCGAGCAGGTTCTGCTCACCGGTGTGCGCGCTAAGGGTAAGACCGTCCTGCGCAACGCAGCGATTGAGCCCGAAATTATTGACCTGATTGCTGTTCTGCAGAAGATGGGTGCCATCATCTTCATCAACGAGGACCGCACCATCGTCATTGAGGGCGTGGACGAGCTGACCGGCTACGATCACGCATCCCTGCCCGACCGTAACGAGTCCGCTTCTTGGGCTTCTGCGGCTCTGGCTACCGGCGGCGATATTTTCGTGCGCGGCGCAGCTCAGAAGGATATGACCGCGTTCCTGAACCAGTTCCGCAAGATGGGCGGCCTGTATGAGGTGACCGCCGATGGCATCCGCTTCACCCACCCGGCTCAGCGCACCCCCGGTGCCCAGCTGAAGCCCATCGTCTTTGAGACCAACGTGCACCCCGGCTTTATGACCGACTGGCAGCAGCCCCTCGTTGTGGCGCTGACCCAGGCTAAGGGCGCGTCCATTGTGCACGAGACCGTGTACGAGGAGCGTTTCGGCTTCACCAACGCCCTGAAGCAGATGGGTGCAGATATTGTCGTCATGCGTGACTGCGTGGGCGGCGCACCCTGCCGTTTTGAGGGTAAGGGCTACGGCCACTCCGCTATTATTTCTGGCCCCACCCCGCTGACCGGTGCCGACATTGAGGTTCCGGACCTGCGCGGCGGCTTCTCCCACATCATTGCCGCTCTGGCGGCTAAGGGCACCTCTCACGTGAGTGGTGTTGAGCTGATTGCTCGCGGCTACGAGAACTTCGAGGAGAAGCTCAAGGGCCTGGGTGCCAACTTTGAGGTGCTGGCACGCAAGGCGTCGAAGGCTCCCAAGCCCGATGCAGCAATCGTCGTTGTTGAGCCCGAGGAAGTTGAGGTTCAGGACTAGTGAGCGGACAGCAGGGAAAGCAGGCTCTGCCTGAGATTGAGCCCACCGCCTCCGGTGATGCTCTGTACAAGGTGCTCGGTAACGCTGCGCGCGGGCTGTACAAGCTCATCGCACGCGTTGAGATTACCGGCCGTGAGAACCTGCCCAAAAGCGGCGGGTACATTATCGTGGCTAACCACACCACCGAGCTTGACCCGGTGACCGTGGCTTTCCCTGCTTTCGTTGAGGGCGCCCTGCCGCGCTTCTTGGCGAAGGATTCGCTGTTCCGCGCTCCCGTGCTCGGCTACATTATGCGCAAGCTCGCGCATATTCCCGTGGTTCGCGGCTCAGTGGATGCGCGTAAGTCCCTGATTACTGCCCGCAAGATTGTTGAGGCTGGTGGCGCCGTCGTGATTTTCCCGGAGGGCACCACCACTCACGATCCGCAGTTGTGGCCCATGCAGGCGCGTACCGGCGCGGCTCGTTTGGCGCTTGCGACCGGTGCGCCCGTCTTCCCGGTGGCGCACTGGGGTGATGAGCAGATTCTCGGTTACGTGGATGAGGCCGGCGAGGATGGCCGCATCAAGGAGAAGCGTAAGATTTCGCTGTTCCCGCGCAAGACCGTCCGCGTGAAGGTCGGTAAGGCACTGGATATCGCCTCCCTCGTTGAGGACGCCAGCCCCGAGGCTAAGCACACCCGCACCGAACTGGGCGTGGTCACCGACGCCATGCTGGATGCTATTACCGCTGAGCTCGAGAAGATCCGCGGCGAGAAGGCACCTGAGGGTCGTTGGAACCCGCGCACGAAGCGTCGTGAAGCCCCCGGCACCCCCTCCGGTCCGGTTGGTGGCGCGCTCGGCGAACCGGACGAAAAGTAGTATTCCCGCTGGGAACCATTGAGAGCCCCGATAGGTACCCGACCGGGCGCCTATCAGGGGGCTCACCCAAGGACCTCATCCAAGGACCTCACAAGGAAGATGGTGTTTTCGTGACCTTCTTTGGACGCACCCCCGCAGCAAGCCCTGAATTTACCCCTCCGGCAACCGTACAGTCTATTGCTGTGCTTGGCGCCGGTAGCTGGGGCACCGCTTTCGCTAAGATCGCGGCGGATGCTGCCCGCGAGCGCGGCGATAACACTCGCGTGACCCTCATCGGTCGTGATGAGCAGGTGATGGCTGAGTGCGAGCGCACCCGTGAGAACGCCCGCTATTTTCCGGAAATGAAGCTGCCGGACAACATGCACTTCACGGCGGATGCCCCCGCGGCGCTGACCGGCGCCGATATTGTGGTTCTTGCCCTGCCCGCGCAGGTTCTGCGTTCGCAGTTGCAGAGCTTCGCCCGCTATATTGAGCCGAACGCCATGCTGGTATCTTTGGCGAAGGGCCTGGAGACCGGTACGGGTCTGCGCATGTCGCAGGTCATTACCGAGGAGCTGGAAGAGGCTATGGCTCTGCGCGGTGCTGATGTGCGCGCAATCGGCCATATTCCGCACCGCGTGTGCGTGCTGTCGGGCCCGAACCTGGCGAAGGAAATCATGGGGGAGGAGCCTACCGCCTCCGTGGTTGCGGCTCGTACCCTGCCGGTGGCTGAGTCTGTTGCTCACGCGATTGCGTGCGCGTACTTCCGCCCGTACACCAACACGGATGTGGTGGGCACCGAAATTGGCGGCCTGGTGAAGAACGTGATTGCCCTTTGCGTGGGTATTTGCGAGGGCCGCAATTACGGGGATAACTCGAAGGCGTCCATTATGACTCGCGGCCTGGCGGAGATTACCCGCCTGGCGGTGGCGTTGGGCGGCGAGGCTGCGACGATGAGCGGTCTTGCCGGTATGGGCGACTTGATCGCGACCTGCTCTTCGCCGCTGTCTCGTAACCACACGGCGGGCCGTCTGCTGGCGCAGGGTATTACCCCTGACCGCCTGCATGAGCACATGAGCCAGACTGCTGAGTCGATTAAGTCGGCGCCGGTGGTGGCTGAGTTGGCTCGTCGTCACGGTGTGGAGATGCCCATTGTTGAGGCTGTGGTGGCTGTGCTTTCGGGCCGTATCGGCATTGAGGATTTGGCGCCTCAGCTGCTGGGTCGCCGCCTCAAGCATGAGGGCCACTAGGTTTTGAAGCTTTCTGGTGTGCTGGCGCCCTCTTGATTCGGGTTGTGTGCCAGGACATACTAGAAGAAGATTGAATGTAAACATCCAAGGACGGATACCGTTGCGAAGAGCCGGTGCGTGAGAAACGTATCAGTGACCGCGACGGTATTCGTGCGTTAGGATTATTGACGCATTGCCGTTCCACCTTCCGGACCTGAGGGTAGGGGAACATTGACTAGGAGAAATATATGACCGAGAAGAAGACCGTCGCCCTGCTGTGCGGTGGCCGCTCCTCCGAGCACCCGATTTCGCTCATTACCGCTGCCGGCGTTCTGGGCGCTATTGACCGCACCGCCTACGACGTCATCACTATCGGTATTACTCGTGACGGCCGCTGGTACCTGACCGATGAGCAGCAGCTCGCCGAGCTGACCGCTGGCACTCGCGGTACCGCAGAGTTCCCCGAGGGCACCCAGCAGGTGTTCCTGCCGATGGGTGCCGGTGATTCCCGCCTGACCCTGGTGGATGCTGAGGGTAACGTTACCCGCACCGCACCGGTGGACGTTGTGTTCCCGCTGCTGCACGGCCCCTTCGGCGAGGACGGCACCGTGCAGGGTCTGCTGGAAATGGCTGACCTGCACTATGTGGGTTGCGGTGTGACCGCATCCGCTGTGGGTATGGACAAGCACTTCATGAAGGTTGCTTTCGAATCCGCTGGCCTGGAAGTCGGCCCCTACGAGGTCGTCACTAACCGCCAGTGGGAGCACGAGGACCGCGAGCAGATTCTGGAGCGCGTGCTGAAGCTGGGCTTCCCCCTGTTCGTGAAGCCGACCCGCGCAGGTTCTTCCTTCGGTATTACCAAGGTGGATTCGGTGGAGGAGCTCGTGCCCGCGATTGAAGAGGCGCGCCGCCACGACCCGAAGATCATTATTGAGGCCGGTATTGTGGGCCGCGAAATTGAGTGCGCTGTGCTCGATGGCCACCACGGCGAGATGCCCCGCGCGTCCTACCCCGGCGAGATTGAGGTTGTGGACGAGGACCACGGCTTCTACGACTTTGAAGCGAAGTACGTTTCTGAGTCGTCCGCTGTGACCGTGTGCCCGGCAAACCTGCCGCAGGATGTGCAGGATCGCCTGCGCGAGCTGGCTGTGAAGGCGTTCCTGGCGCTGGATGGCGAGGGTCTGTCGCGTGCGGACTTCTTCTACACCGAGGATGGCCGCCTGGTCATCAACGAGGTGAACACCATGCCCGGCTTCACTCCGATTTCGATGTACAAGACCATGTGGGAGAACACCGGTATTTCCTACACCGACCTGATTAGCGAGCTGCTGACTCTGGCGATGGAACGCCCCCTGGGTCTGCGTTAGAGATCTTAGGTCTGCGCTAGTTTTTGAATACGTAGCAGTGGGGGAGTAGCCCCTGCTAAGAGATGCCCCGCCGCGGATTCTTGAGGAATTGCGGCGGGGCGTTTTTTGCACAGTGGGCTAGTTCGGGGAGGGGGCAAGTTTGCGAGCAAGTTGAAGCCTGTGCGGGAGGGGTAATTGGTACGTATTAGCCTCTACATCTTGATGAGAATCGCTCTAGATTCACCAATGAGAAAAATCACTTAAACCCACCTCGAGGTCCCTTAAATAGGGGAGTGCAAGTTCTAAAGCGGTGTTGATAAGGTGAAACGTAATTCTGCTCACAAGTGCATGAAATGATGCTTCTGGGTGATGAAAAGGTGTCGTTGGTAGTCTTTGCACATCGTGAAGCTCAAAGAATGGTATGAAAGCGCTAAAATGAGTAATGAAGAAAAAGTCGATTCGGTAGAATAGATGAAGCCATATCCAATCTGCCCTAGCGATTGGGTATCTATTCACTCACAACGTATCAGAAAGTCAAGGACAACCTTTTGGGAAAACGAAACCGTAAGGTGGTCTCTGCGAGTCTGGCGACAGCACTGGTTGCTTCCGGAAGCCCATACGTAGCCTCATTTGCTCAAGATGTGCAGGAGGCAGCGTCACAGCTTCCGCCGAACCCTGTCGGCACCGCAGAACAAACCCTGGACCCCGCCGCGACCGCGGCATCTTCCTCTCGGACGGCAGTACCTACGCTCGCAACCGTGAGCGCATGGCCCACCGCCCAGGGGGATAATAAGACTGACAATGCGCAGGCAGAGCCCACCGCTCAGCCTAGCGCTTCTTCGAGTGCTCAGCCCACCGCCAGTGCTGAGCCTTCCGCGAGTGCTACCGCTACGGCGAGTCCTAGCGTAGAGCCCTCTAAGGACGCGACACCCACTCCGGATGCCACAGCGCAGCCCACTGCCGAGCCCTCCGCTTCTGCGAGTGCTACCGCTACGGCAAGTCCTAGCGCAGAGCCCTCTAAGGAGGCGACCGCTGAGCCTACCGCAGCTCCCAGCGCAAGTGCCGAACCGAGCGTTGCTCCTACCGCAACCCCGACGGCAGAACCTACTGTTGCTCCCACTCCGGAGCCGACTGCTGAGCCGACCGTTGCACCTACTGCGGAGCCCACCGCGGAACCCAGTAAGGACCCGACTCCCGAGCCTACGGTAGAGCCCACCCCTGAACCTACTCCCGAGCCGACGAAGGATGTAACTCCCGAACCGACCCCGGAGCCTACTCAGGACCCGACTCCCGAGCCTACTCCTGATCCGACCCAGGACCCCACTCCGGCACCTAACCCGGAGCCCACCCCGGAACCGGTGCCTACTCCTGAACCCACTCCTGAGCCGACTAAGGACGTAACCCCGGAACCGAATCCGGAACCCACTCCTGAGCCGACCAAGGATGTAACTCCCGAGCCGACTCAGGAACCGAGTAAGGAGCCGAGCGAGGCACCCTCCCAGGATCCGACCCAGGCCCCGGTAGTGCCCGCGCCGACTCAGGAACCCACTAAGGACGCAGAAATCCCTGTGGTCCCGGTGGCTCCGGTGAATCCGCCAGAAGACAACAATGGTAGCTCAGACGCCAAGACTGTTACCCCGATTGAGACTGAGCCTGTTGCTCCGATTCCTCCGGCGAACAACCCGGTGACCGTCCCTGGAAACCGTCAGGAAACCTCGGGGGAAGATGTCGTCATCTCCATCGAGCTTCCGCGACCGGGCAACTCCTCTGAGTCCTCAAGCTCCTCTTCGGGATCTTCAAGCTCTTCACCGAGCACCAAGGCACCGAATGACAAGCTTGATGGCGACGAAGATGATCCGTTGCGTTCTGGTGGTACCACCCTCGGACGAATCGCAGCCAATAATGGCTCGAATGACTCCATCCCGGGTGCGGCAGACTGGGTTGCTGGATACCTCTCGCGCAATAAGACCGACGAGGACCACTCCCAGGAGACAAGCCCCTCGAGCTCCTCAAGCTCGGTATCGGCTTCGAAGTCGCCCAGCTCCTCCACCTCGGCTAGCGCCAGCCGCTCCGCAAAGAGTGTGACAAAGGCTGATGGTGCGAACGCCGCTCAGGAACAGGCCGTGAAGAATGCGGACGCGGACGATTCCGGACTTTCCGGCATTGCACCGCTGATTCTCTTCTCGCTCATTGGTCTGGTGCTGATTGCTCTGGCAATCCGCTACTTCAGCCGCGGAGCATAAGGTGAACATAACGCGTAAGAATACGCGATAATAGAGGATGTGAATCCTCAGACTTTTAGCGAAACGCGGGACAACCCCATGCGAGAGACACCTCTCTCAAAGCTGGGGGAGTCCCGCGTTCTGCGCGCCTTCATTCCGATTATCAACGCCCACAATGAGCAGGTTGCCGCTACGGCACGCCAGGCGGGGCACATTGAACCGCTCGATGTGGGTCCGGGCGACGACTGTGCCGTCCTCGCCGCGCCCGCGCCCGGCCAGCGTACCGTGGTCACCACCGACACTCTCGTTGAGGACCAGGACTTCATGAACCTCTGGCCCGGCGGTATCGCACGGATGGGTGAAGGCGGTGAGTTCATTCTGGAACCCGCCCGCAGTAGCGGCTACGATGTGGGGCGCAAAGCCGCGACCCAGAACCTTGCCGACGTTGCCGCCATGGGTGCACGCCCGGCGAGCCTCTTCATCTCCTTGAGCCTGCCCGGTAGCACGCCTTACGGCTGGATTGACGGCTTCGCCCACGGCATTGTGGACGGAATCAACGCCTGTGGTGCCACCGAATGCGTGATTGGCGGCGGCGATATTGGCGACTCCACCGAAATGTCGGTGACCGTCACCGCCCTCGGCTACACGGATCACGCTGTACTGCGCTCCGGCGCACGCCCCGGTGACACTATTGCCCTGGCGGGACGTACCGCCTGGTCCGATGCCGGTCTGCGCCTGCTGCTCAACCCGCTCTCCCTGCCCGCCACGGCACTGCTGCGTGCCATTGCCGCAGGTCAGGATGCTGAGGCGGCGCTGGAGGCGGTGAGCCGGGCGTGGGCTCAGCAGCAACCGGAAGGTGCTGGCGCTCTTCCCGAAGGGCTCATCGAGCTTGCCCGCACCCTCAGCCCCGAAGAGGCCGCGCACATGATTGCGGTCTGCGAGCGCGCCGTCGACTCGCAGCACCACCCGGTCAGCCCCATCCCCGCCGGTGAGGTAGCACGCCAGCATAGGGCAAGCTCCATGCTGGATCTTTCCGACGGGCTCGTCAAGGACGCTGGACGAGTCGCCGCCGCCTCCGGGGTGCAGATGCGCCTCGACCGCGCCGCCGTGGATGCGTTCGCCGAGCCGCTGCTACCGCTGGCGCGCCTGCTGCTGGCGATTGGTGAGCGCAACGAGGCGGGGGAGAGCCCCGCATCCCTGGCGCGCACCTTCGTGCTGGTCGGTGGAGAAGACCACGGCCTGCTGGCGACCTTCCCCGGTGAGGTGCCCGAAGAGTTCGTGCCCCTGGGTACCTGCGTGGCGGACGCCCCGGAGCGCGGTCTGAGTGCCGAGCTTTACGGTGCCGAGCGGCGCCACAATGCGGTGACCGGCGCGGCGGTCGTGATGGACGGCCGCTCCCTGGACGGCATGGGCTGGGAACACTATGGAGCGTCCGCGTAGGAGCTTGAGCGAGTGCCTCAAGTTACCGAGCGCTGCAAGTCACCGAGCGCTGCAAGTCACTGAGCGCCGCGAGGCGCGTGCGGTTTGTGTGTTCCGTCTGGGCTTTCATCCCGCGGGATGGGCGGCGGGCAATACCGTACATTTAACCGAAATTGCTTAGAATAGAAGTACGAAATAGGCTGGATTCTGCCCGGGCCGCGGGCGCTGAGAACTAGTCGGGAACTGACCGGGAAATCAGTCGGGAACTAGCCGAGAACCACGCGAAACTGATAGGGAGGGTAGCGTGAACGCAGAACAGAACCAGCGCACCGAAGAGCGCGAGATCTACCGCCGCGCCTGCGTGCGCGCCTACCGCTTCGGCGTAGCGTGGTCCACCGCCGCCCGCACCACCATCGAACGCTACCGCGAGGCGCTCAACGAACTCAACGGGTTCCCCGTACCCGATAAGGACACCGGCTCTAATATCGCCCACACCCTGCTGACCCTGACCGAAGAGTTCGAGCGGGGCATGGAGCAGGTTCTGCCCAGTGATGTTTTGCCCGGTGAGGTTCTTCCCGCTAACGAAAATCCTGGCGGGGAGGGCACGTACGAACCCGAGGCGGCGGGCGCCTCCGAAACCCTCGCCCACCTGTGGATTCAGCTGGGCGGCATCTACGAGCACGCGATTATGCGCGCATCCCGCGTGGCGCGCGGCAACTCCGGTACCCTGCTCTGCGCCTGGGCGCTGGAGGCGGTGCGTAGCTACTGGTTCCTGCCCGGAAACCTCGCTCGGGAGCTCGGTGACGCGGCCGATGAGCTGCCGCTCGTGCGCGCCCTGGAAGCAGACTACGAGCGCGTTATTGCTCGCGGATCCCTGCCGAAGCATCGCAAAGTGAAGCTGGAGTACGCCCACGCGGAGGCGCGCGCGATGGCGTTTGCGGCGGAGCGTATTCGCGCCAGCGTGGGGGAGCAGATGGTGCCCTCCACGATGCTGTCGGTCATGGTGGAGCTCGCCCGACTGGATGCACACTACGACGCCTCACAGGATGCAGAAGCTGCTGACGAGGCGCTGAAAGAGCGTCGACGTGCGCTGATGCGTGCCGCCCTGGAACGTACCGCGCAGTTCCCGCCCTCACCCGAACTCGCCGGTTTCGTGGATGCCGGCGCGCTCGGCTTCTACCTTGCCGTGGTGCACTCCAACCCGCGCTGGGAGGGGGCAACCCTGAACGAGGCGCAGGTGCAGTCCATGCTCCGTGCGCCCTCAGCTGTGGATGCGGCGCGGGCGGGCTCTGAACCTGTCGAACATGTAGAAGGTGAGCACGCAGAACATGCGGGGCAGAGCGGCTGGGAGCTCATGGGCACGCTGACCTGCGAGCCCCTCGCCCTGGCACAGCTGCGCCCCGAACTTGAAGCCATGGGCGACAGCCTGCTCATTACGCCCCTAGACATGGCGGCTGGACTCTGGGCACTGCACGTGCACGTGCCCGACATTGACCCCGCCCGCGAGCTGATTATGGGTTACGGTCAGTGGTCGGATGAGCGTATTTCATCCCTGGCGGACGGTCACCACGCCGACCACGCGTGCGGTGCGGAGGGCGGCGCATGAGCCCCGCCCGACGTTCCGTAAACCCGCAGCAGGAAGCCCTGGACTTGGGGCTTCCTGAGCCTTCGCCCGTAAAAACTAAGCCGACAAATACTAAGCCTGCGAAGGTTGAGGCAGCGCAGGGTGAGCCCGTAGATTCAACGATTGTCGAGCCTACCCGTACTGCTTCTGCGACCCGAGCTCAGCAGGGGACAAAAGATACGCCGCTACTGAGCGATGAGCAGCTCCGCACCACCGCCGAGCTGACCGTGCGTGATCTTGCCGCCTACGCCCGAGGCGAGGTGAGCCGCGCCGAGCTGAGTGAACGCGCGGCACAGCGCGCCAGTGCACCCTACCGTAAGGCGCTCAAGACGCTCAAGCATTCGCTGGGTCCCGCCGCGCACACCATGACCGACGACGTTATCTACGAGCTGGTCGATATTGCGTTGGCGGCACGGCAGGCAACTCAGCCGGAAGCACATCAGCCGGAGGCACCGGCTCGGAAAGCACCCGCGCGGAAAAAGCCAGCTCAGAAGAATCCGACTCAGAAGAAAACAGTTCAGAAGGAACTGGCTCAGAACAAGCCGAGCCCGCAGGAGAATGATACTGCCGCGCGGGCTACTTCGGCGCGCCCGCAGAAGGTCACGAAAGCGAACGAGGAGGCCGAGCAGAAGCCTGCGCCGAAGAAGAGCGTGCCCGAGGTAGAAGCCGAAAAGCCCGCGACCGAAGAGGCCGAGCAGAAGCCTGCACCCAAAAAACCTGCCTCCACAAAGGCTGTAGTGAAGAAGGCTCCCGCAAAGAAGGCTCCCGCAAAGAAGGCTTCTGCTTCCAAAGCCTCCGCATCGAAAACCGCTGCGCCGAAAACCACTGCGAAGAAAGCTTCTGCGAAGAAAGCAACTACTGAGAAGGTTGCTGCCGAGAAAGTTGCGGCTGCGAAGCCCGCATCAGCTGCCGCGGAGGCTAAGAGCCGCGCTCTGGCGCGCTACGCCTCCGAAGACCGCATCGAAAATGCGCCGCTCGAAAAGTACCTGCCCGCGCCCAGCGCCAAGGCAATCTCCACGCACCTTGACCTGCACACCGTCGGGCAGATGCTCGAATACTTCCCGCGCAAGTACCTGCCGCGCGGTGAGCTCAGCTCCTTCGCCGAACTCGTTGAGGGCCAGGACGTCACCATCATCGCCCGCGTGGTGCACGTGAGTACCCGAACCATGGCGGCACGCCGCGGCAAAATCACGGAAGTGACCATCACCGACCGGCTCGCGGACGCCACCGGGCAGGAGGCACCCGCCGGTTTTGGCGCTGCCGGTTTTGGTGCTGGTGGTTCTGTATCCGTGGTGCCCGGGCGGGCTAATCGCCCCGGCGCATCCGGCGCGCCCGCGCAGAACTGGCAGGCAACCGGGATGCACAACCCGCGCATCAACGCGCTCGCACAATCCGCACATAACCCGGCCACGCACAACCCTGCCGCCCAGAACCCCGCTACCCAGAACCCTGCACAGGGCAGGGGAGCGCAACCCGCCTCCTATAGCGGCTATGCAGACAGCTACGGCCAGGATATTTTTGCGCAGGATAGTTTCGCTCAGGGAGGCCTCTTTGGCGTGCCCGCACCCAGCATGACGAACCCTGGCGCGGGCGTGCTCATTGGCTCGCAGATGAAGCTCTCCTTCTTCAACGCCTGGACCGCCGCCCGCGAAATCCGCGAGGGCGAAACCATGATGTTCTCCGGCAGGGTCGGCATCTACCGCGGCGAATACACCCTCACCAACCCGCACTACGCTCTGCTCTCGAAGGATGCCTCCGGCGCGGACATCACCGACGCCGCCACCGCCCCCGTGCCCGTCTACCGCGCCCCCGCGAAGCTGCCCACCGACCGTATTAGCGGCTACATGGCGCAGCTGCTCGAAAAGGTGCCGCTCAAAGAACTCGAAGACCCGGTACCCTACACGATTCGTCGCGCCCGCAAGGTGCCTTCGCTGGAGTGGACGTACCGCGCCCTGCACACCCCCGACTCGGAGGACACCTGGCGTGCCGCGCAGGCGCAGATGCGTTACCGCGAGGCATTCGTGCTGCAGAGCGCGCTCGCCCGCCTGCATTCGGTGCGTGCCGCACACCTGACCCAGCCGCGCCCCGCCGTGGAGGGCGGCCTCGCCGATCAGTTGCTGGAGGCTCTGCCCTATGATCTGACCGAGGGGCAGCAGAAGGTGGGCGCTGAGATTGCCGCCGATCTGTCGAGCGAATCGCCCATGAACCGCCTGCTGCAGGGTGATGTGGGTTCCGGTAAGACCGTGGTGGCTCTGCGCGCCATGCTGCAGGTTGCCGATGCGGGCGGTCAGTCAGCGATGCTCGCCCCGACCGAGGTGCTTGCCGAGCAGCATTTGCGTTCGGTGCTGGATATCCTGGGGGATATGGCGGCGCCCGAAGACTCAGACGCTGACGATTCAGCCGACGGTTCTGCCGAGGTTTCTGCTGCGGGAATCCCCGCGGGGAACGGGGAGGACCCCCGCCGTGTGCGTGTGCGCCTGCTGACCGCCT
>ERZ772952.99-NODE-99-length-18401-cov-2.80879_pt1 | contig 18401 bp, 19 predicted proteins | sample MGYA00580686_ERZ772952 | MGnify/ENA primary metagenome ERZ772952 (study PRJEB29015, sample SAMEA2738074) | human oral metagenome | biome: human oral; feature: human-associated habitat; material: saliva | place: China | collected 2213 ... | reverse complement strand
TTAAAAGACACGATGAAGAGCGAGAAGTTTTTCTGAGTTTAGTCTTGGAATTTTTGGAAGATATTGATAGCGTAGAGATAAGATAAGGAGTAAAAACAATGGATTTTAACGAATATCAAAATATAGTAATTCAATTTGACACCGCAAGATTAGTAATTGATGAAAAAGCTAGATATGACGGTTATATGGAAAAAGCCTTAGGTTTAGCTGGTGAAACTGGTGAAGTGCTGGAAAAAATCAAGAAGATGATTAGAGATAAGGACGGAGTATTTCACGCTACATCAGAAGACATTGATGAGCTTAAAAAAGAATTAGGTGATGTGTTATGGTATCTTTCGGCGATTGCTTTTTATAACGGTATTGAGCTTGAAGATGTTGCAGCAGTGAATATTGAAAAATTATTAGACCGCCAAGCAAGAGACAAAATTCACGGAGACGGAGATAATCGATGACACGAGAAGAATACAATAAATCAATCGAAGCACAGCTCAAACGAGTTAAAGAAACTTTAATTAAGAAGAATAAAGAATACTCAACTGATAGCTCACCACTTCATAACTTCCACCAGAGTTCGAAACTACTACGAGTATCGCCCAAAGAAAGTGCTTTTGCCTTTATGGTTAAACACTTAACTTCAATCACCGATATGCTCCAAAGTGATATTGATTATCCAATGGAACTCTGGGAAGAAAAGCTGGGCGACGCTAAAAATTATTTGTTTTTAATTGAGTGTTTAGTGCAGGAAGAAAAGAATGAAAAGATATAAATTATTAAAAGATTTGCCCTTTGCGAAAGCTGGTGAAGAACTTTACCTTAAATTTAGTGAAGACAGTGAATTTTTCTTAGTATATAAAGACACAGATAAAACATATACTGCTGAATTAAACCCAGAATTTATTGATAATTTCGATGAATGGTTTGAAGAAATTAAAGAATATTATGTCATCAATTCTGTCTTTGGAGAAATCTTGAAGACAAATGATAATTCCCATTCAGATTTACAAATTAGAACTATGAGAGAACTAGGGGTGTTGTTCGATACTTGGTTAGAAGCTGATGAAAAACTCGCATATCTCAAAGCGAAAGCAGTTATCAAACAAGACACCAAAGGTTTTAAGCCGAATTGGAATGAAACAGAACAAATTAAATATAGTTGTTTTTATGATGAAGACCGTTTTACTGGTAATAGGTGTGTTAAACCAGTTATCGAGAAAACAAGCACAAAAATGGGAGCATTGATTTATTTCAAGAGTGAAGAAGATATTAAAGAAAGCCTCAAAAAACACCCAGAAGAATGGAGAAAATATTTGTTTTATGAGCAGTAAGATAAAATACATTGATTTCAAAACTTTTATTACTAGTTATATTCCTAATTTTTATAAAGATTATTCAAAAGATTATAGCTCTGAACCAATCGAAATAAATTTTGGATATGGAGATGAAGATGACTATGAATATACAAAATTTCTTTTTGCGATTAACTGGCATACACGCAATCTTCAAGACCTCGAAAAGATTTTAAGTAAAAGAATATTTAACTCATATATTGAGAAATTCTGGCTCGACCAAGATAATAATAGAATTTGTATTACACTAACTGAATATAAATATAGGGATTAGAATGAAAGAAGAATTGATTAAAAATCTAAAAGCAAAATACGGAGATAGGTTTAATATAAGCGAAAATCGTAATAAAAAACTATCTGATTTAATTTTTCACGAGAAGACTTATGATGAACCTATATTCAATATATATATCTTATCACCAGATGATAAAGTCTTAGATAGGCTTAAAGATTGGAAAGAAACTCTTAACAATGAATATAGAAAGCATTACATATTTTCACCTGAGAATAAAGAGGGCGAAGTTATAAGATATGTTAGTTTAATGCCTGAAAATATCTTGGTAAGTATCTACAATAATAAGTATGAAATAATTCTATAATAACCTTAACAATTTAATTCCAGCCTTACAAGGGGCTAAACCCCGAATGTTCTAAAATATTTACGCAAAGGGGGGATTAAAATATTTAATCGCCCCTTGTAGGGCTGGAAAACTGGCTGAAAGCTGGCTATTTTCAGATGGATAATGGGGCGATTTATTAAAATAAATAAAATCAAATAGCTGGGAGTTATCCCTATAATCTCGTCGTTCCACCAGACCTTTTCAGTCCTACTAAGCCCTATTAAAACATATTGTTTTAGTAAATTATATCGCCCTTGCCCACGGCGTTAAAGTGGGCAAACCTTATAAAAACACTCTGTAATAAGTTTTGTGGTAGCGAAATTATTTTCGCTTCCCAAAACTGGACATAACTTTTAATTACAAATAATAATGTGGTAGTTATAATAATAGGTTCTGTTATGTTCAGTTTTGGGGATTAGACAAAAGCAAGCACCTCATAGCTCCCTAAATACTCCACTTAATTAGGACACAACAATTTCAATTTTAACCCAAAATGCTTTTGCTAAACCCAATAATAACAATAATAAATAAGGAGATAAAATTGGCTGGAACTAAACAAGGCGGTAAGAAAACCGCCCAAACAAATCTAGCTCGCCACGGTAAAGACTTCTATTCTAAGATTGGCAAGAAAGGTGGAGCTAGTGGTAATACTGGTGGTTTCGCTTCTGATGTCATTGGCAAAGACGGTCTTACTGGTCGAGAACGAGCAAGTCGAGCTGGTAGAATTGGCGGTTTAAAGAGCAAACGAAATCGTAAAAAAGAAATCGAAGAGAACGAAGAAGAGTAATATAAATTTTAAATTATATATGGTAAAATAAGAGTATGAGCAAGTTAAACAAATTATACATTACAATTCAAATAATTCTAATCACGGCGATTTATTTTACAATCCCTAATTCACTTATCTTACAACTGGTGTTATGGGTAAACTTATTCTTCACAGTTTACACTCTGTCATTTGCTGAACTTACAGATGAAGAACTCAGAGAAGATGAAGAAATGCTTAAAACAATTCAGAGTGATGTTATTCACGAAATGATGAGATTGGACGCAGTTGTTGATGAGCTTGAAACACTCAAAAAGAAATCAGCAGCTAAAAAGACAACTAAAAAGACAACAAAGAAATAAGGTATAGATATGGTGGGGACTTTTACTTACATAGGCAAAGACAATCAACATTTAATTCAAGGTGAAATCTATAAAATAGATTTATTAGATGTCAGTAGAAATTGCTATGAGGGTAGAAGTCCAGTTTTAATTCGCAAGGCGAAAAATATCAAACGAAAAGAGCGTTGTTCCTTTTACCATAATTGTAATTATGGAATTGGAGTTATGGTAAAAGGCACGAACTACTCATATATCTATCGCACTTGGACTACCTTTTTAAAAGATTGGAGAGAGGATGATTGAACGAAATGAATATACAGTTATAAATATACCAGGGAAAATGCTTGGTATTAAAAATGGTAAGATGTGTTCAAAGGACGGTAAAAAGGTTATTGATAAACCAGAAATCCGCAAGTTTAAGAAATGGCTCACAGATTTTCTGATTGAGAACTACGGAGACTTAAAGTTTGAGGGTAAAGTATCAATCGGCTATCGATTTTATATGGAAGACAATCGCCGTATCGACTGCTCCAATATGCTCCAAGGAATTGAAGACTGTTTACAAAAAGCTGGTATTATTAAGGACGATAGCTGGCAATGGTGTTCAATTGCTTATGCTGAGGGTGAGCTTGCCAAGTCTAAAAAAGAAGTTCGAGCGGAGGTGATGATTATCGATGAACAATAAAGAAGTAGTAGATATATCTCACAATCTTAAACTTGATGAAATTCGCCATTATAAGGATACTGAGTATTGGACAACGATTGATATTTGGTTGTATCTGACTGGGGGCGACGCCACTATCATAGCACATAAAGATGTCGTCGACTTTTGCCGTGAACACGAGTGGACTTTCTTAAATACTAAACGATTATCTATTAAGCGTAATGGCAAAATCTATAATGGCTATGCTGTTAAACCAGATAATGGTATTAAACGTAAAACTAAAATCACTCGCACGCTCACGGTATCAACCACAGTGCGAGATTATGTTTTAGAACTCTTTAATGACTATGATTTATACTATGATTGGTGCTTGGAACAACACTTTGAACCCCTTTCAGAAACTAAGTTTAAGGAAGAAACTCGTATAATCTTTCATTAAACTATTGACTTTTTGAACGAGGTGTGCTATAATGTAATTAACATTGAAGAACAACAACAATAATAATCAATTATAACCAGTTATTCTTTGATGTAGTAAAGTCAACCAATTAAAGCCAAAAGGAGAATTATATTATGGCACTATTTCAAATGACAGAACGATTATCAAACCCAAGCCAACGCAACTATAAGTGGCGAGCAGGAGCTATTTTGGACGGTAAAGAAGCAAACTTTGCTGACCGAATGGTTTACTACGACAAAGAGAAACAAGTTGAGCTAACAACTAAGCCTTTTGAGTTCGCAGTTCTTGGTATCTCATTTCATATCACTGGAACAAATACTGAGAAACAAGGTCGAAAGGTAAACTATGTAAGTTATTTCTCAACCGAAGTAAATTATGTTGGCAACTGGAAAGAAACAGTTAACACACCAATTACAGTTCGAAATAAAAACGGTGTAGTTGCTGAAAACACTACAATCAAGCGAGCTTTGGAAGAATTACCTAATGCTAAAATGGGTATTCGCTTGTATATCTGGAATTATGAAACTAATCAAATTGAAAGTATATTAACAAAAGGAACATCAGCTGGTGTTGTCCGAGATATTCTCTTCCAAAATGACCAATACAAAGGTTATCCAATCAATGAGAATGTCTGGAAAATCTCTAGTGAAGAAAGAGCTACAGCTGGCTCATCAGTATTCTTTAAACCAGTATTCACACCAGTGCGTAATATTGATGAAACTGGTAAAGATAAAGCACTTGTTGACCCAGCTCACAACATTCAATACTATCTTAATGAAGTAGCTAAATCAGTTGTGAATGCTATCAATGACGGTAAGGAAAAAGAAAAACTTCAAGAATATTTGGACAAAGAGCCAAGTATGCCAGATACCACTGAAGTATCGGGTGAAGAAGTAGACTTGAGCGATATTCCTTTCTAGTTAGTTGTAAATAGAACTTTAAAATCACTACACTAAAGGGGGAGGTAAAGGGTTTTTATTTATTTCATTCGTTCTATCTCTTTACTTAGTGAACACGCTGGACTTAATTCACAGTATAGTTATGGTTATGTTTATTATTGTTTTTGTTGTTAAGCTTGTCTTATACTTGTCCTTGGCGTAGGTGTTCCCCCCTTTTGTGTAGTGATTAGTTCATTACACAACTCAAAAAATCATCTATTTATCTGTTTTAAAAAAGCAACCCTTAATTGGGCTGCTTTTTTATTTGTTAGATTTTTAGGTTTCTCAATCGTTCAGCTTGTTCCTTATCAAGTAGTAGCATTCCATTTCCGACTTGAACATCAAATCGTTTCTTTAATGCTCTTGCTCCAGATATATCTCCGTCGTTCTTCATTTTCTCCATTCGGTCAATCGCTCGCATAGTTGCGTAGTCTGAACCGAAACTTTGAAGTTTTCGTGTATCTTTATCTGTGCCAGTAAGATGTTGAATGTATGATTGAGCATAACCAGCTGTTTCATCAAGTCGCTTATTTCCATAAGCTTGTTTACCCTTGTTGTCTTTCTGCCAGTCATTCGGAACCATTACAATATCACCAAGCTCTCGGATAACCTGTTTGTTATTAAGCACAAGGTAAGGAGTATATTCTTCAGTCAAACTCATTACCACTGGTGAGAAATAGTTCTCCATATATTCTTTTTTGAGCTTATCAATTTCAGCATAATCAGCTTTACCAAGTTTCGATTTACGGTTGTAAATCTCTTGAATTTTGTTCTGATACTCTTGGAACTTCTGTTTGAGCGTTTGATTTGAACCCTCAATCTTCTGCTTTTTAATGTCCTTAATTTGACCTAACATCTTATAATACGAACCTTGAAGCTCATTCTTAGCATTATCATATAAGAAGTCTGCTGACGGTTTCTCTGGTAAGTTCATACCAAGATACCTTTTAACCGCTTTATCTCGTGCTGAGTAGTAAGCAGTCTTTTCAGCTTCGTCCAAATCTTCATCGCTATCGAGTAGAGCTTGATTTTTAGGCAACATCAGATTGATAATCTGTTTTTCTTTCTTGTTATCCCAAACAAAGTATTTATTACCAGCGAATTGGTTCATATAGTTGCGTAGTTGACTTTCAATTTCTGAACCAAACTTATCTGAGATTTCTTGTCGTTCTTTAGTTAGCTCATTGATTGCTTCATCGCCAAGACCTTTCTTTTTAGCCTCTCGGATTTCTTTATCTTTCTGTTCTAACTGTTCAAGCACTTTCTCTTTTCGCTTTTCAAGGTCGTTAATTGTATCACGGAACATTGAGTTAACATAGTCATATTTCGCACCCTTTTCACCGTCCGCACCAACATCACGAGCAAAGGTTCGTTTAAATTGTTGTCCAAGTGAATAACCACCTTTATCTTCTGGTGCAGCGTTAGGGTCAACAATTCCACTTAGGAAGTTTAAGATGTTATCAAAGTTTGTGCCAAATATCATTTTACCACCAGTATATATCTGACGACTTAATAGATTGCCGTCTTTAGTTTTACCGTCGATACCAAGTTTCTTCTCAAGCACTTTACCGATACCTTGATATGTATCACCACCAAAGTAAAGGCTTTTACCAGTCGCCATTTCATATATCGACTTACCAACATCTGGCACGACTGATGAACCAATTCGACCAGCTGTTCGAGCAATTTCTTCAAATGGATTATTTTGGTCAAACCGCATATCCATTACTGGTGAGAAATCAATTGTTGTAAATGGTGTTGCTGCCTTGAGTAGTCCACCTAGATAATCGTTAGCGTTCTTATAACGACCACTTGCGATACCCTCAATTGTTCCAAACAAACCTTGCAATTCTTGTGGAAGTGGTAGGAACGCCACTTTACCTTTACCAAGAACTAAAACAATATTACTTTCCTTAACAAAAGGTGGAATATTATTATATGTATCTCGGTTTTCGTCCTTAAGGTTGTTGTTCAAGATTGCTAATGCTGGAGCAACTGCATACATCATAATGTTTGTAGCAACTCCTAATGGGTCTTGTTGTATCATCAAACGCAATGACCTTGAACCAGAAAATGTAGCATTAAGATATGAAGTTCCACGGCTCAAAGATTGTAAGTTTGTTCGCATAGCACGGAAGTCAGTTGTTGTATTTCGTCCTAAGAACTCCGCTTTAGCCATTGCGGCGTCAAAGTCTAGCCCTTTATCAACTGCCATATTTAGTCCAGCTGCCGTATTTGCGAAACGAGAAATCTTTTCAACGCTATCGTTCATCTTTGTTAGCCCCTCATAACCAAGGTCTAACACTTGTTTAACTTTACCCTTGGTTAGTTTCTCCATAGTCTTATTGTTTAAGAAACCACTATGAGAACCGAATTGGTGAAAGAATGTATCATTAGCGATACTTCCTAACTGTAAAGCACCTCTTCGGGCAGTTTCATAATCAACACCAAAAACTTCCATAAGTTTAGCTGTCATTGCCTCTGGGTTTTTCAACATATCACCATTGAATACGCCACCTCGAACACCACTGCGTCCTTTGAAAGCATTCATTAGTCCCTCTAGTACACCATAGCTTTCTCCACCAGACATAATTGTTGAGTGGATACTATCTCGCACAGCGTTCCTTGCTGCAGCGATTGGCGGCATAGATGTAGTATTGAACCTAAACCAAGATGAAATAGTATTAGCAACACCCCAAGCATATTTCTTGAAGCCCTCTAATTCTTGCTTATTATAAGTTTCATTGAGATATTTTTGAAGAATTGCTTTAGTTGCTGGGTCATCAGTCGTATATTCACTATTACCAGCTCGCACCTTATCAATATCGTCATTAAAGGCTTCACCCTCAATATCTTGTCGAGCTTGTCGAACTTCTTCGTGCTTATTTGCTTTTTCATCACCAAGTAGGTCATAAAATTCTGCACGGTCTTTCGTTTCACTCTGAATTGTCTTTTTAAGGTTCTCTAATGTTTCAGTGTCTTTATAAGCATTGATAATTGTATCACCGTGTTCACGGACTAATCTCTTAGTCTTTTGAATATCTTTACGAGCTTCTTTTAGCACATCGTTTCGGTGGCGATAGAGCTGTTCGATTTCATTCTGGTGAGTAATTAAATCTTCACCACTCCATTTACCAATGTTCTGCTCTAGTTCACTTTGGAATTTCTCAATCGACTTGTCAATATTATCAAGTTGTGATTTATAATCATCAGCCTTAACACCTTTAGCCTCAATTGATTTCTTGACCGCTTCGAGCTTCTTATCACGCTTAGCAGTAGCACTATCGAGTTCTTTTTGTGTTTTAGCGATAACTTCATCATTATTTTTAGCAACTTCTACTAATTGTTTGTGTCGAAGTTCAAGTGTCTTACGAGTTTCCTCAATTAAAGTATGTGAGATAATATGTTCCATACCAGCTTTAAGCTCGTTGCTATCATTGAACATATTTTTAACAGTTTCTGGAAGTTTACCGTCAAAGATTGTTTCTGATAGCTGTTTCATTACTTTGAGATTTTCTTTAGCACTTAGCTCACCAGTTCGAAGTATCTCACCAATGTCTCGTGCAACACCTAGTCGAACATTTGTGATTTCGTGATAATTATCTAGTTCATTAGCAATATCATCTTGTAGTTTTTGAACTTTATTAAGGCTGGTGTCTAAATCTCGAACTGCCGTATCAAGCTTAGCATACTCACGAACATTACGTGTCATTACACCTTGATTGCGTATATCAACTCGACCTTTTTTGATAAGCTCTTCAGTCTTGAAGTTCTCAATCCTGTCTTTAAGGTTAAGAGCTTTCTTCATATCAGCTTTATCACCAGTTTTATTCGCTTCGTTCATTGCTTCAACATACTGGTTTTGAACAGCGTTCATATGCTTTGGCATTTCGACATCAAACATCTTGTTCATATCGTCAGCAAGTTTTACTGCTCCAGCTGGGGCATTCTTTACTGAGATACTGCGAAGTGTTTCGCTTGCCATTTGGTCGATAAGGTCTGGGTTATTTGCCATTTCGTCATATGCCGTTTTAGCAGAGAAACCTTGCTCCATTCGGCGATTGACATATTTATTCGCAAATAAATCTTGAGCAAGGGTCATTGTCGCCATAATATTAGCTGGGTCTTGCATATTATATTCTTTAGTTGCAAGGTCAACATCGTGTCGAACATTACTAATATCTTCATCATCTAGTCTTGCCGAAACACTATTATCACGATATTTACCAGTCTTATCTGGGTTGATTTCACGATAAGTTGCGTTTGGTTTTAGTGGGTTGTATTTCTCATTTGCAACATCAATATTCTTAACCCCAACAGTGTCCATATCTTTCAATAAATCGGACATCGCTCGAACCCTATCAAGCTCCATATGTCGAACTGCTGAGTTGAGTAATTGCATATAAGCCGCAGCTGGGTCAAGTTTAACTAGATTTGTGTCAGTTGGTTCACCCCCTTTAGCGTTGTGGTTCATTTTACCAGTGCTTAACGAAACATTATTGTTCTCGATATATTTACCAGTATTTAAATCTATATAGCCTTTAGACATATAGCCTTTAAAGTTTCCGTTGGCGTCGACTGTATCCAAGAAACCTTTTGGTCGGATACCTAAATCTTCAAACGCTTTAGTAGCACCACGGAAAGCTTCGTGGAATGTATCAACGAGTTCAGCTTTAGCTTCATAATTCTTGATTGAGTTAACGCTATCTTGGAGGTCGTGGAACTTATTCATTTCAGAAGTTGAAACTTTTTCACCATTCTTAGCTTTGTTTTCAATCTGACCTTTCAACTGTTTGTATTCAGAGATTTTACCAAGCTCTTCGATAGCATCATTATCAAGGAATTTAACCCCAATCTTCTTACCGTTAAGGTCTTTGATTTCCATATCTTTACCAGATAGAATATTGTATCCAGCTTTCTGTGCCTTTTCGGCAAAGTTTTCAAGTGGGTTGACTACATTGTTCTTTTTGAAAGCTTGTTCGAGGTCATTTGTTGCTGCACCACGAAGATTGTTGCTATCTAGTTGAGCTTTCTGAGCCATAGTATGAAGCTCATCACCCTCTTTCAATCCCTCAGATAAAACCTTAGTCATAGCCATATCAGCTTGTTGGACAGCTGTGCCACGAGCTTTAACATCGTGTTTTTGTTTCCAGTCAGTTTCATCAATCTTCAATTTGACTTTGTTATAGGCTTGACGGGTAGCGTCGCTCGCTTTTTCCCAAGCTTTAGTTGCTTTAAGAGCTTTGCCACCACCACGGAGAATTGGTGCGAGGTTTCCTAAACCGATAATATTTTCAATAACATTTTTATCACCAAATTGGAAAGCTTCTCCCATTTGTTTAGCATACTTATCAACATCACTAGCGAAATATGAATAGTCATCATTCTTTTTACCAGTTTGCATTTCGTGCAATTTGTTGATAATGTTTGCTCGTGGAATTTCAGTTATTGCGTCCTCGGCAATATAGACTGGTATTTTAGCAAGTTGTCCGAGTGGAGTTTTGCCAAATTCTGCTGCTTTAGCTGTAGCACCAGCAATCTTTTCAGCACCAACTACATTCTTAGTTGCGTCGATAACTTTACCAGCGTGATTACTGAAAGTTCCAATGTCTTTAATTTTGTTTGTGCCAGACATTACATTACCAGTAAATTCTATTCCTTTACCGATAGTATTTGTTGCCCCCATTGCTTTAACACCAAGGTTGGTTATACCGTTAACAACCTTTGGACTAGCACCAGCCATTTCCAATTTATCAGCCACATTTGCTAGCTTGCCAATGTTTTCAGCAGCGTTAGTAGCTTGTAATCCTCTACCAGCAGCACTAATTCCTTTTCCAATACCAGCTAAAGCTGAAGCGTCCCCAATGACACCAGCGATGCCACCAGCAAGGTTTCCACCAATCGTGCCGATATTCATTAAAGTATCTTTTCCAGAATAGAACCTTTCAGCAAATTTATCGGCGTCGCTTTTATCAACTAATCCCTCTCGTTGCTTGAATTTATTCCAGTTATCTTCATCGACTTTACCGCCAAGCATTCCAACGATAGCTCGACCAGCCGTATCACCGATAAGATTTCCAGTTCCTTTAGCTACTTGTGAAGCAATACTCATTCGGTCAAAACTATCGAGCATATTTCTACCAACCATTCCAGCTTTAGTAAAAAAGCCACCGTCGTTCCACAAACCCTCTTTTTCCAAAGTGCCTCGTGCAGCTTCTAACAATGTTTTGTTTGTTTCAATATCTTTATCATTAGCAAGGTTAATAAAATCATCTGGATTTTTACCACTCTCTTTGAGCTTATCCCTTAACTCGTTGACAATCCTTTCTCGTTCTTGATTATTAACACCTTGTGCAAAACCTTTAAGATAAACAGTCTTTCCGTCAGCGTCGACATCACCAGCGAACTTTTTGACATCTTCTGGGTTCATTTTATCAAGTGCTTCAGTGATATTTTTGGCTTGCTCTTTGAGTTGGTCAGCGTTTTTATCTTTACTATTTATAATAATATTTTTATTATTAAAGACATTTGACAGTTGTCCTAAGGCTTCATCATTTCCGACATTTTCTTTTTTAAAGATTTGTTTCCAGTCAGACTTTTTCTTTTTGAGATTTCCGAACTCAATCTCATCATCATCTTTAATATTTTCATCTTTAAGCTTATTAGCAAAGTTTAAACTATCTTTATATTTATCAGCAGTCAAATCCAAGCCACGCTCACTGTTCAAGCGATTAACTTCTTTCTGAATTGCCATATTGTATTGAGCTTCTTGTTCATAATTCTTTGCTGTAGCATTGAACATCTCTCGCAACTTATCAACATTTTGTGGAGCGAAGTCAACTTTACCAGCGACATTATTGTCGATATAATTTTTAAATTGTTTAAAGCTATCGCTCTTGATAAAGTTGTCTGTTCCAAAGACATTGATTTTACCGTCCTTATCGACATCAAATCGTGGACCCTCATTTGCTGCAAGTTCTGGGTCTCGCCCAAGCGAGGCAACCCCACTGTTATATACTTGACCGATACCCCAGCTTCCGTCTGAGTTTTGAACAACATCAGCGTCCCTTATTTTTGCACCATTATTTGTTAAATCAGTTTCACCCTCAGCTGGTTTAGCCCAGCCAAAGTTAGTTCCATTAGCTTTATTATATTCACCAATAAATTTATTTGCTTCTTCTGGTGTTTCATTATTGGTTAAAATAAGCGTTCCGTCTGCACCTATACCTGACATCTATACTCCTTTTTCTATTATTTATTACCTCCCCATATCCAAGATAGCCAAGGGATAGGGTCTTCATACTTACCGCCAGCTTTTGGTATTGCATTTGTTATAGGACCATTTCTGAACTCTTCTAATTGTGGAATAATATTCTCTTCTGGTTTATTAGATTGCGAAAGTTTATCCATTCTTTCTTTATATTTCAATGCCACGCTAGCCTCGTCATCATTAGCATATCGAACTCGTTGTCCAGCGGCTGTTGTTCCCTCACCTCGAACATTTCCCATACCACCCATTTTACGAGCCATTTCTTGTTGAGCGGCAGCTTGCTGTGCTGCGGCGGCTTGTCGTGCGGCAGCTTCAGCTCTGGCTTTATCTCGTTTTTGGCGAGCTTTATAAGCTTTTTGAGCTTCATCGGTTAGTCGTCTCTTTTCATTCTCTAATTCTGAACTTAAAGCATTTTGAGCAGCAGTGGTTCGAAACGCTGATACCAAGTTAGCTACAGCTGGTGAAGAATATCGACCAGTCATATAAGTGTCCCCTATTCCAGCTACATTTGTGCTTTGCTGTCCACCTCGTTCTGTGCCAATTGTATCGATATGATTTTTCTGAATATCGTTTAAGCTATTATTGGAGATTTGTGAAATTGTATCGCTAGCTTTATTCCAAGGGTCAGCCGCTTCAGCTCCCGTTGACTGTCCAGCAAAAATCCTATTAGCTGGATTGCTATTGGCGTAAAAGTTCATATCTACCCCAGCTGTTGGCATTGGTGTAGTTTGAATGCCTCCAATCTTTGGTGTTTCAGCTGGTGCTGGTGCTGTTCCAGTAGCTGGTGCTGGGGTTGCGTTAATTTCTTGACTTCCTAATATTTTCTCTTCCATATTACCTACTTCTTTAAGTCGCTATTAGCTTCCATAATAGCCTCATTAAGTTTATCAAAGGTTTGTTTATATTGCTGTCCTTTACCAATAATCTTGTCCATAGTCGTGAGATATGTTTGGTTAGCCTTAGCGACATTTGGCATATAAGTCTGAGCGTCATATTTTATTTGCCCAGTGCTTGGTAGGTTTGAAAACAATAAACCACCTGCGTTTGCTGCGACTGCCATTTGGTCGTGAGCAATATTGCGTTGTTGGTTGAGCTGATTGATTTGATTATCACGAGCAATCCCTTGCTCTTTCTCAACATTGTTGATTAAATCTCGTATGCTGTCATTCATCTTTTTATTTTCCTATTTATATTATAACATTTTAGCTTAGCCGTTTCCACATAAAAACAGTTTGATAAGTGGGGTCTGTATCAGTTTTGGAAACGATTTGAGCGTTCTCAATTTTCTCCCAAGTGCTATCATTCCAGTTCATTAGTATTGCTGGGCTACGGCTATCGTTCTCGTTCATATAGATTGAGCCAACTGGGTAGCAACTCTTTAAGGCTTCAATTCGCACTGTATCTTGTAGCACGATTTTACCTTTTTCATTATCAATTTTAATGTAGTCGTCCCCTTTGAATGGATTAGCTGGTGGAGCGACTACACCGTCAACGGTGCTGGATACTAGCTTATATAAATCACCGTCCAGTTCATACATTCCCATTCCAAACTGTTGACCGTCTGGTTGTAAGCCAATTACAATTGCTTTAGTGCCGTCAGTTGATAAAAACGATTTGCTATATTTTTCTTGTTCGACATTACTAAACAGACTATTCATTCGGTAAATAGTCTGTTGTTTAGTTGAGCCGAAAGCGTTTTGATTAAACATTAGTCAGCCTCCACATTCTGGGTTTCCATTGCTAGCCCGTTCAAACCAATATGGTCTTTATAAGCATAGCCCTTAATTCTTAATTGTCCAACATAACACCTTGCGTGTAATCCAATATTCACCATTGTTGAACCACTGTTATTCTCATTATAGAATAAGTCAGTGTCATTATCTGGATTATCTTTTTGTTTAAAGATTGTTTTAGTCCAGACACTTGGATTGTCATTATGGTTTTGGTCAAAGCCAACTCGCCAAGTAGTTGAACTCATTTTTGAAAAGTGAGCCATAATTTTATGAACAATCATTAAACCAGTTGTATCTGGTGAGTGAACATATTGTGTTTGATATTCACAAGGGATTACACAGTCGAAGTCGCCAGTTGAAGAACCCTCATTGAGTTCCATAAAACAAAGATATTGACTATGTGAAGCCCACAAACGGTCAGATTTCTGTTCTGTATAAATACGATAGATATAGCGTTGAGTATCTATAATCCAAGGTGATGTCGTATGTGTGCCAGAAATATCGAAAATCAATTGATAATCATTAACTTGAAGATGTATTCTTTGGTTATGAGCATACATATAACGATGTGATTTTTCTGGAATATCTCTAATCAAATTATCAATTAGGTTCGAGTTAGCAGTTGCGTCCGCACCAGAAAATCGCCTAAATCCCTCAGCCTTGTTAAAGAAGTAAACGCTACCGTTATACATTACCATATCGGTGCGTTCAGCTACACCGATAGCATTACTAAATGTATCTTGTTGGTTTGAAGAGTTGCCACTCTTTGTGCCGCTAAATTCAAAGCCTAATGGTGAAGTAAAGATACTCATACCGTCTTCACGCCAAATTGCTACAGAGTTTTCAGTGTATTTGATAATACCAGTAATTGGTGTAGTTCGGCTATCGTAGGTTGCGATGTTTGGTGAATAGAACCTATCGTGGAAATCCATATATTTCGCACCAGTTCGGTTAATCATTGATACACAAACAAGGTTCGGACTATCTGGGAAGTTTGCCAGATAGATACGGTTATTAATTAATTCAATATATTTAGCACCCTCTGGGGCTTTGAGATTTTCATCAACTTCTGGATTAGCCGTGTGAATAGTCCAATCTCGGACATTGATATATTTCAATCTTGATACACCGTCAACATATAAAATTCTTCCGTCAGCTAGCACACCAGAAAATACTTTAGCTTCTTGTGGAATTACACCACCGTCAATAAAGTCAATATCATTATTCTTCAAATTGAAACGACCGATTTTTTTAGTTGCTCCATTATCTGCTACGAAGATTAGATATGGAACATCTTTAACAATCACTTCAATTAAATCACCAAAGAACTTCCAATCATTAGTCATTACACCCATTACTGGAATAAGTGAAGTATTCTGCCAGTTGAGCTTGCTTTCTTTGAGTGCTTCATTGAGCCGTGGAATTACCGTGATTGCTTTTTCACCAGCGAAACCTTTCGCTCCAATCTCAATTGGTCGAGATACTGGGACATAATATTCTTCATCAAATTCATCAATCACTTCAAAGCGAACAGTATAATCACCTTTCACTCCACCAATCAAACGATAGGAATAATTAGCATATTCATAGCCAACCCTTGATAGGTCGACGAAAGCGGTGCTTTTCGGTTTGACATCTTCACCTTGATAATAATGAATAAGTAGTGTTCCAGTCGCACTGTTTCGGTTTCGCAACCTTACGCTACCACCAACAATTAGTTTATCCGAATGAGCTTTAAACCTCACTTGAGTATTGATGTCAAGTGATAAATCCCCCTCAACTTGTTCAGGTTTAATATCAGTAAAGACTGTTCCATAATCGTTAAGAAACTTCGTGCCAGCACGGGACACTAGACTTGCTCCTTGCTCATTGTATTTTTCATTAGCAAATCGCCAGTTAGCCATATAAGGGCTAGTGGTGCGAGCTGATTGAAAGTCTGAAGCAACTGTGCTTAATCCACGAAACTCCACAAACTGGGAAGTTTCTTTAACACGCCGACCACGCCTTGATTGCCAAGAGTTGGTGCGTGCGTAGATATGTGGATAATTTCGATACCAGCGTTCCTTTGTGTTTGAACCTTTTCGTGCCATTACCAGCTCCTTTTAATTGTGAAGTCGCTATGGTCTTGTGCCAAGTTGTTTTTAAGCTCGTAGATTTCTTTATCAATATTCTCGTATTCTGCCACGGCTCGTGTATCATCAACATTATAGCGGTGATAATTTACTCGGACAAGTTTAAGCAGTAAATTCATTAAAATCAAATTGACTGGTAGCACCTCATCAATGTTTTCTAGCTTATAGCGTTTTGGAATGAACTCATAAGTGATATGAGCAATTGTGCCACTTGGTAGTGGTTTCTGTGTTTTAAGAAATGTTCCGTTCAAATTCTTAGTGATTGTGAAAGCGTTATCACACATACAAACACAATCCTCACAAGGTGAGCAAGGTTTATGAACAATCGCTTTAAAGAACTGATTATTAAGATATGTCAAAGGTAGTGAACATTCTTCACAAGTTTCATCAGATGTTAAGTAGATTTCACGGAGACGGAGAATGTCACCAACACTATCATCATCTAATCGCCACTGGGTCGCACGCTGTCCGCTTTCGGTGTAGTCAGCAAGTTCAATGCTATCTTCTAAATTGAATGGTGAGAAATGGTTTAGCTGGTTAGCGAGTTCTCGAAGTGCTGTATTAAGCCAACTAATAATCAATTTTGTAGGATAAGTGTGCGTATCATCACCGATGTCATCTCGCACTTCATCAATAAATTCTCTAACAGTTATTTGTGCCATATACACTCCTTTTCGCTTTCTTATAATTCTTGCCAACTATGTGTCGTTCATTGCGAACATTTCCCACACCGTCTAATCTGAAATTCTTGCCAAAAATGTATTCATAGAATTTCGTCGTCATAAGCCTATACTGATTTCTGCGTTCGTTATAGTATAGCCCAACACTTTCTTTCTTGACTACACCAGATGTGTCGAAGAAGATTGGTTGTAAAATCTTTTTAATGTAAATCTTATACCACTTGTCGATTGCTCGCTTGCGTGGTTTAAGAAAGATAGGCTTATAACATAAAATTCCATTTCCGTCGATAAACGGAAACAGAACTGGTATATTGAAATATTCGACCTTTTGAACAATTATCTCTTTTGGTGAAAATTGCATTAGCGAACTTTCAACCGTAGTCGTTTCAGTCGCTTCACCAATTCTGTTTTTACAATTCATATTTTACCGTTTATTCCTTTTGTTTAATATACAATTATGCGTTGCTTATCTAGGACGCTAAATAGTTTTTGTTTTGTTTGTTCGGTTGTTGGAACACCGTTTGAACCTAGGTAATATGTTCGTCCGACAAGGTATTCGTGGCGGTCATCTGGAAGTCGAACGACCCCAGCGGTCGCAATCATATAACTTTGGTTATCGATGATATTTGTTCCAATAATCAGGAACTGTGCCTCGTGTCCATCTTTGCTGGCGAGTTCTGGCACGCCGTTATGATTGACATAAGCACCAACTACTCCACCAGTAGGAACGGCAAAGTTTGTTCCAACCTTATCGAGTGTGGCTACATTGTTTTTATCTGCCATTGTCATATCACTCATCGATAGCTTACGAGTTGTCCAGTTTTCACAACCTGTGCTATCGTATTCTGGTTCAAGAACGAGTAGATAAGCGTTATTAGCACTCAATGACCCGTTATATTCTGGTATTTCTGCTGGATACATTATCTTTCTCCCACTTGATATTGATTTTTATATTCATCTGTTCCACAACTGAACACACCTGCTCCCATATTAACTGGGGCTTTACCTTGATTGATTGTGCGGATTTCTTTATCAAAGTTTCCACCTACACAATCGTAGATACGGATTGTGCCGTCATCTCGGTTTGTAGTTTTAAAAGTTTTACTTCCACAATCATAAACCGCTTTTGGTCGCACGCTTGGTGGTAAATCATTAACGATTTTGATACCGCCGTAGATGTCATCATCAAGCACTTTACCGTCATTGTAATAACGGAGCAATTCAAAGCCAATTTGAGCATTCAAATCACCATTCGGAGCAATCACACCCTCTTTGTAGAAGTTATGACCTTGTGAAACAGTTCGTGTAAATGAAGTTCTCGCACCAAAGCTAATGTCCCATACTTTAGTCAATCCACCGTTAGTGTCAATTGACCAGATGTGTAGGGTGAATGGTGTATCATAATTACCAACAGCGTTATACTGATAATTACTCCATACTGGTTCAGAAAC
>ERZ772952.93-NODE-93-length-18959-cov-16.3243_pt1 | contig 18959 bp, 10 predicted proteins | sample MGYA00580686_ERZ772952 | MGnify/ENA primary metagenome ERZ772952 (study PRJEB29015, sample SAMEA2738074) | human oral metagenome | biome: human oral; feature: human-associated habitat; material: saliva | place: China | collected 2213 ... | reverse complement strand
GTGAATCCGCGGATCAGGATGGTGTCGCTCATGGTTTCTCCTTAGAAACTAGTGGGTGGGTTCCTCCACCTTGCCAGGGCTGAGCCAACCCCGCACCTGCCGACCACTGCATCTGTGGATAACCTCGCGTTTTGCGGTTTTGAGCACCATCTGTGGATAGAATTTTTGAATTTTTTGCCCCATTTTTTCAAAATTTACCCGCGGGCACCCCATTCCCTACAGAAATATGACGACTACTCCCCCACCCCATCCGGCATCGTGATAGGTATCTCAGCGTCGAGGCGGCTATTTTTGCCCTCAAGTTCACTAATTCAGCCCCGCGCACTCTATCCTTGATGATGCGGTGCACTCAGCCGCATCCCGTCTACCCGCCTTGGAGAATCCGTGAGCAAAAAGCCCGCGAACAACAACCTGCCTTCTTTGCAGGAACTTCAGCAGCTGCAGCGCAACCTGCCCAAGTTGCCCGATTCGATGGACCCGCAGAAGAAGCGCCTCATTTACGGCCTGCTCGCCGTGTTTGCCGTGATCGTGCTGATTATTGGTCTGGTCTACGTGAGCAAGAACGGTGTGGACGGCCTGCTCGGTTCGGATACGACGACCTCCGCCACCGATGAGGAAGAATCCAACGTTCCCACGGAAACCCTCGACGAGGTCAAGAACCCCTACAAGGCAGTTGATCCCGCGACCGCGCTCGCACCGGATTTGGCGACCGCGAAGAGCGAGCTTGCGTCCCTGCAGGTGAAGGAACGCGCGTCGAAGAATGGCTACTCTCGTGAACAGTTCGGCCCCGCCTGGGATGACGTTGACGGCAACAAGTGCAACACTCGCGACGACATTCTGCGCCGCGACCTGACCAATGTTCGTTTTAAGGTGAAGACCCACGCATGCACCGTGATTAGCGGCACTCTGGATGACCCGTACACCGGCAAGACCATTGAGTTCAAGCGCGGCAAGAAGACCTCTTCGGCTGTTCAGATTGACCACGTGGTGGCTCTTTCAAACGCATGGCAGACCGGCGCTCAGGATTTGACCGCAGAGCAGCGCCGCCAGCTGGCGAACGACCCGGAGAACCTGCTCGCAGCAGACGGCCCGGCAAACCAGCAGAAGTCCGATGCGGACGCCGCCGACTGGCTGCCGAGCAACACCGCCTACCGCTGCACCTACGTGGCACGCCAGGTGCACGTGAAGGCGAAGTACAAGCTGTGGGTGACCCCGGACGAGAAGAAGGTTATGGAGCGCGTCCTCAACTCCTGCAAGGACACCAACCCGACGAAGAATAAGAAGTAGCCTCCCGGCACCTCGCGGCGCACCAACGTAAAAGCATAAAGAAAACCGCCCCGCACCCTGAGTTTAGGGTGCGGGGCGGTTTTTCTATGTGGCGCCCCAGGAGGGAATCGAACCCCCGACCAAGAGATTAGAAGGCTCCTGCTCTATCCTCTGAGCTACTGAGGCCTTCCTCTAGGGTACATGAGAATTTATGCTTCTCATGCACCGCACGTGCCACGCAGGGGCTACCCCGCCGGGTGCTCGCGCTGGGAATTCACGCTAGGAGCCTACCTTGGCGGCTTCCCGTTCCGTCTTCTTCACCTCGCGGCGGCGTGCACGGCGGCTGGATGCGCCGGGGAATAGCTGCCACCACAGGCGAATCGAGGTGCGGCGAATCTGCGTGGGGTGCAGGCTCACGTACACCATGCGGCGAGTTGCCGGGTCGAAAGCCACAAGGTAGATGACGTAGCCCAGGCAGATAACGAGCGCGATGAGGCGGCCCATGTCCTGGTTGAAGTCGCGCAGGTAGGGCGAGACGTTCAGCTGGTCACTCACTGCGTAGGTGACGAAGAAGAGCGTGGTAATGAAGTACCACATGAGCTGGAAGTGCGAGCGCAGGCCGGTTGCCGCGAGCATCGGGATTGCCCAGAGCAGGTACCAGGACTGCAACATCGGGCTGCACAGGAGCATGAACAGGATGGCGAGGCCGGCGTGGCGCACGATGTTGCGGTCGCGTCCGACGAATGCCATACCGATGGCGCCGAGCATACCGATGCCCTTGCCTGCGGTTTCTAGGATCTTCTTCAGGACCTCGAAGGTGTCTCCCTGAACCACGAGCGAGAGAGTACCGATGATGAGGCCGAGCGGGGTGTACCAAATGTACTGGCCGCCGGTAGTGGACAGCGCCTTAATCCAGCCAAATTCGAGTCCGGTGACCCAGCCCATGAGCGCCATTTCGGCGAGCAGGAGCACGCCGGAGAGCGCCCAGAACACGAACTTGCGCGGCCAGGAGGCGTTCTTGCCCGCCCAGAGCAGACCCACGAAGGGCAACGCCACGAGGGCGAGGGGCTTGACCGCCACGCCGAGAGCCACGAAGGTCACGCCGAGCGGTCCACCCCAGAGGGTGTGACGGTAACGCTTGGCGTAGTAGAGGCCACCGAGCATGAACATGGTCATAAGCGAGTCGTTGTGGCCGCTGGCGATAAATGCCGCGATGAAGAGCGGGTTGGGGCCAATCTGCCAGAGGGCGCGAGCCTGGTTGAATCCGTGAACTTTGGCAAGGTTTGCCACAAAGAAGAGGATGCCGATAACCGCGAGCACGGAGAGCAGACGGAAATAGAAGATGGACAGGTCTACATCTTCGCCAGCTAAGCGCACAATCCATTCTTCAAGCTTGAGCGAGAGGGGACCGTAGGGCGGCGGAGATTCTGCCCATTGCGGGTCGGCGCCGTTCTGCATGAAGTTCGCGATTTCGGAGACGCCGTGCTTGTACGGGTTCAGGCCGTGTGCCATGACCATGCCCTGACCGTAGTAGGAGAACATGTCGCGGCTGTAGATGGTGAAGGCGAAGACCTGCGGCAGGGACCAGCTGACGGTGACGGCTATCATCCACCGCATGGTATTGGGTTCGTTCCAGTCGCCCATTTTCTGGTAGATGCGCAGCCATTCGCGGCACATAATCATGGCGCCGAGGGCGAGCAGGATAATGCCGGTGATGACCCACGCGGCTTCGAATCGGATGGCTCGAATAATGTCGTAGCGCCAGAAGCTGGAGCTGTCGGCGAGCCAGCCGACGGCGTAGGAGCCGAGGGTGACCATGATGGAGCCGATGGTGCCGATAATCAGCGTGCGCAGACGGTGATTATTGACGTAATCCAGGAGTTTGGGTGAGAGGGGTACGTCGTGTGCGCCGGGTGTGGTGAGCCGGTGTGCTAGCTCCTTTGGTGCGCGCATAACTCCCTTTCTGTCTGCATCGTCGTTCTGGTTTTTATCATACCGGAGCCCTTGGATGCACTGGCGAGAATCACTGTTGCTAGGACGCTTGTGGACGCACCGTGGGGCACATTGGAGGGCACGCAGACTGGTGCGGTTCTCCCCTGCTGTTGCCCGTCTGCGCCTCCTCTCGTGCCTCGATGTGCCCTTTTGTGACGTGCTGTTCGCCGGGCCGGCGGCGTTTGGGGGTAGAGTGGGAGGGTGAGTATTTCTAGTGAACGTATTGTATGGATTGACTGCGAGATGACCGGCCTGGACGTGGAGAATGACGCTCTCGTCGAGGTGGGCGTTCTGGTCACGGATGCCGATTTGAACATTCTGGGTTCTGGCGTTGAGTTCGTCATTAAGCCCGGTGATGAGTCTCCTGCCGGTGCGCTGGAGAACATGAATGACTTTGTGCGTTCGATGCATGAGGCGTCGGGTCTACTGCCCGATATTGAGCACGGCGTGTCGATGGATTACGCGCAGGAGCAGGTGCTTCGCTACATCAAGAAGTATGTTCCGGTGGCGGGCAAGGCGCAGCTGGGTGGTAACTCGGTGGGCATGGATAAGCGCTTCTTGGAGCGTTACATGCCCGAGGTCATGGCGCATCTTCACTACCGTGTGATTGATGTGTCGACCATTAAGGAGCTGGCGGCGCGCTGGTACCCTGCGGCTCGTCACAGCGCCCCGGCGAAGACCGGTAACCACCGCGCACTGGGTGATATCAAGGACTCGATTGATGAGTTGAAGTATTACCGCCGCGCTATTTTTGTGCCGCAGGGTCCTGATGCGATTGCTTCGGCGCAGATTGCGCGTGAGGTGGAGGCTGAGCGTGCCGCACGCGAGGCAGCTGAGCGCGAGGCTGAGGCGTCCGAGGCGTAAGCTTCGCTTTTCGGCTCTGCCGCGGGTAGTTCCTGCGGACTAACTTTCGGGGCGAGGTGAGGGGCCTAGATGGGCTCCCCTCCCCCGCGGTTTACACCAAGCACAGCATGTAACGAGCATCACGGCTTTTCAACTTGGCAGGTATCTGAATCTCCTGTACAGTAGTATCCGTTGCATATCGCAAGGGAAACCAAGCGAAGCACATGGTGGTCGTAGCTCAGTTGGCAGAGCGCCTGGTTGTGGTCCAGGAGGTCGCGGGTTCAACCCCCGTCGATCACCCCGATGGAAAGGGTCGTTATGGTTATCCGTAACGGCCCTTTCGCTTTACCCCCTGTTCGGTTTGCCTGTACACGGTTCACCCGCACACGGCGTACCGGAACAGAGCTTCTACACCCGCACGTTAAACCAGCGAGCGGAAACAGGGCGCGCCCCGCATCTTCATGAGGCACATCTTCACGAGGTATATCTTCACGAGGCAGGCGCACCCGGCAAGTTCCCGCTCAACAGTTCCCGTTCAACACAAGCAAAGGATAATTCCGTGGCTATTCGCCCCATCGTTATTCACGGCAACCCCGTTCTGCACCGCCCCGCGGCACCCGTCACCGAGTTTAATGATGAGCTCAAGGAGCTCGTGGCTGACATGTACGAGACCATGGACGCATCCAACGGTGTGGGCCTGGCGGCACCGCAGATTGGTGTGGGCCTGCGCGTCTTCACTTACAAGATGGAGAATGAGGACGGCGTTCCCCCGCGCGGCTGCATCATCAACCCGGTACTGACCCTGGGCAAGATTTCTACCGCTGACCCGGACCCCTACGAGGAGGAAGAGGGCTGCCTGTCCTTCCCCGGTTACGGCTTCCCCCTCAAGCGCGCCGAGTGGGTGACCGTGAACGGTCTTGACGAGCACGGCAACCCCGTCCAGTTTGAGGCGACCGGCTGGTTCGCACGCTGCATGCAGCACGAAACCGACCACCTGGACGGCAAGCTGTACGTGAACCGCCTGAACAAGAAGTGGACCAGCAAAATGAAGAAGGTCGTGAAGAAGGAAGGCTGGACCGTCGACGGTAACTCGTGGATGCCCGGCGTTGATCCGGATCCGTTCGGCCACTAATCACGAGCTCTTCTGAAGATCAGACCGACCTTTCGAGAAGTTTAAAACGAAGACCGCGAATGCACTCTCAAGCGCATTCGCGGTCTTCGTTTTCCATCAGCCGATGATGTTTTTCATCAGCCGACGGTAGCGTGAAACGGGTCATCCTATGAGCCGGGTTCTGTCTAAAATGCCGCCCGAAGGGGCGTTTCGAGGCAATCATCTATCTAGAACGTACGTTGCCGCACGTCTCAAGCAGCCTACCCGAATACGCTCCCCACCTCCGTGAAGGAAGCTGACGGGGATCGGGCGCACTACCCTACCATGGCGTATTCTGTTTGACCTTGCTCCGAATGGGGTTTACCTAGCCGAGCGCGTCACCGCGCCCGCTGGTGGTCTCTTACACCACCCTTTCACCCTTACCGCGGCGAACCGCGGCGGTTTACTTTCTGTGGCACTGGCCTGCGGGTTACCCCGAGTGGATGTTATCCACCATCCTGTGCTGTGGAGCCCGGACTTTCCTCGAAGCACGTGTGCCTCGCGATTGCCCGGACGGCCCGTTTCACCCAACCCATTATACGCACACCCCTGGAGGTGGCTATTTCCCGAGCTCACTCACGGGCGCTCAGGGGCATACTGAGGCATGCAGGGACACTCCAAGGGCATTCTGGCACCTCGCAGCTGCACTGCGCCTCACAGCTACTCTGGGCATCGCGGGTACACTGGAGAGATGCTGATTCTTCTTCCCCCCTCCGAAGGTAAAACTCCCGCCCCCGCAGGCAACGCGCCCGTCTGCTTTGCTGATCTTTCATTCCCCGAACTGACCGTCGAGCGTGAGAGCGTCCTGGAGGAGCTGGCGGCTGTCAGCTCGGGACCCGACGCTCTGGCGGAGCTCAAGGTGGGTGCATCCCTCGAAGCAGAGGTGGAACGCAACACGCGCCTGCTCACCGAACCGGCACAGCCCGCGATCCGCACCTACACGGGCGTACTCTTTGAGGCGCTGGACTATGAGAGCTTCTCCCCCGCCGAACGCGATGCCGCGCACTGGTCGCTACTGATTTCTTCGGCGCTGTGGGGTATTCTGCGCCCCGAGGACGCGATCCCCGCCTACCGCCTATCGATGGGCGTGAAGCTGGGTTCGGTGGGTGCGCTCGCATCCTTCTGGAAGGGTGCATTGGGTACCGCCTTGGAGGCCACCGCGAAGGACCAGCTGATTCTGGATTGCCGTTCTGCTGCCTACGCGAAGTCGTGGGTGACTCCCCCGGCGCAGACTCTGGCGGTTCGTGTGGAGCGTGTGGCGGCTGATGGGTCGCGTAAGGTCGTCTCGCACATGGCGAAGCATTACCGCGGCCTGTTTGCGCGCTACCTGATTCAGTCGGGTTTGGCGGCTCGTCCTATTGACGGCTCTACGGCGGGTATTGCCGAATTTTTGGAGGCGGTCAGCGAGGACTGGTCGGTGGAGTGTACCCTACCGACGGCGCGTAAGGCGGGCGTTTTGACTCTGCTGGTGCATGAGCAGTAGGTCGCCCAACTATTTGTTTTCGCCTATTTTTTGCATCATATTGAAAATTTTTTAACTATTTTTCTAGGGGCTTAAGCCTGTATTTCCCCCTGTAAAACCACATTTCCCCACATTTCAGGGGTTGCCTTCAATGAGCGGAGAAGGCGGTTAGTGTCCAACTATCCGCCTTCTTTTTGCGAGTAAAAATGTTTATAGTGTTAAACGGCTCGCCATTGGTGGCGGGTATTTCACTCACAAACACTCATATTCCCAACTCAGCACACATGAAACACGACATGCCATCTACGTGCAGCAAACTCTCAGAGGCTTAACCAACGGTTATTAGTTTGCTAGCGTAGAAGTGAACACTCAGAAACACGTCGATGGGACAATATCATGTCTATTTTTTCCTCTCGTCGCGCCCTTTTTAAGGGTGCGGCAGCACTAACAGTCGCTGGCGCTTTGGGTGCGCACCACGCCGGCGAGCAGAGCGCCCAGGCTGCCACCTTGGACGTTAAGACCACCCCGCTGACGTTCAAGGTTACTGAGGCGTCATTTGATATTAGCGGCTTCAACCTCAGCTACGAGATTACCGGTCTGCAGGCTGTGCTTGATACCGGTCTGTACACCCCGTACATTGAGGCCGGCTACTACACCAAGGAGAAGGGCTTCAGGCAGTTCTATTTCTTCTCTCTTGAGCCGAAGAAGCGCATCGAGAATGATGTCTACATTAGGCACCACATCATTAATCGTGATATCACCGGCGGCCCGAATGCAAACTATGGTATTCGCCTGTCTCTTCGTCCGCGCCGTGAGCAGTACACCATTCTGCGCACTCTTGAAGTTCGCCCCACGATTGACACTGAGTTCGCGTGGGCACCGTTCATTGTGGACATTGATATGGATGGCGAGTACGCTCCCGATATCTACAGGTCATGTAAGGCGAAGGTTCTGCTGCTCGATAAGAACCGTTGTTTCCACCCCCAGCGTGCGGTGACCCGCGGCGACCTGATGGATGCTATCTACCGAAGCGCCCGCTCGCCGAAGGTGAAGCTTCCTGCGCGTTCTCCCTTCCCGGATTTGTCTCCGAAGGATGAGCGTTACGCGGCGTACATTTGGGCGTATCAGAATGGGCTGACTTCCGGCTGGTCTGACGGTAAGATGCACCCGGAGGCGGTGGCTAGCCGCGCTACGATGGCTGCGTTCTTCTACCGTTACAAGCATCTTCCCTCCTCTACCGGTACCCGCTGGTACAATCCGACCACCCCTGCCGATATGAAGCCTGGTTCCCCGTTCTTCGTGGAGTGCTCGTGGCTGCACTCGTCGGTGAATATTGATACGAGCTATTACTATAAGAGCAAGGATTTCCGTCCGACCAAGATTGCTACCCGCGAGGAGCTGGCTCGTGTCCTGTCAATGCTCGACATGCTTGACACCATCCCCAATAGCCCTTATCTCGATGATTAGGATTTGGCAGGCGCCGTGAACCGGACGGTTGACCCTACACGTTTTAGCGTGGGTTGACTTCTGAGAACAGCAACTGAAGATAGCGGCTATAGAAGGGGCGGTGAGAGTTTTTCTCTCACCGCCCCTTTTTTGTGTACCCGTTTTTGTGTGCCCGTTTTCTGATGCTGGCGCTGCTGGGTGCCGTTTTTAGCGCTGGTTTTGTTTACAGTTTTGTTTCTCTGTTGTGTAGTTTTTTGGGGCCGTGCTTTGTATAAAACCGAGGGCGTAATTTTCGAATTTTTTGTCTTATAACTCTCATTGGAATGTTTTTCTCGTGTTTTCGTTGAATGTCTAAGACACGGGTTGGTAGGCTGAAATTGCACTTCAACATGCCGCCGCTACGGGTCCTCTACTATGTGGATTCGGTGCGGGTTCGGTGCGGTGGACTGTCACTCATTGATCCTCTCAACTTCTTTTCTCATTCGCCCTCTTTCATGCAGAAAATTCAGGTTGGATAATGATGTCCTCTTTCTTTAAGCCTGTTCGTGGCACGCGCCGAAGGGTTGCGGGTGCTTCCCTGGTGTTGGGTTTGTCTCCGTTGCTGGCTTTGACGCCGGTGGCGGCTCAGCCTGCGCCCGCCTCCTCTGTGAACACACAGCAGGCAACGACTCAAGAAACACCGGCCCGTCAGATGCCTCAAGTGCAGGGTGACGATCCCGCCTCTGAAATGGAGAAGGTTGATTTGAAGGTCACGACAGGCCCCCTCAACATTTCTCAGGGCGGTATCGTGTCGGTGACGACCTCTCCGTTGAGCGCTGAATTCCGTCAGAAGTACACGTTCCACGAGCTCGCGTTGGTGGAACGGGGTTCCACGTACGTCCATGCCGGGCATCATAATTATGTTCCCCTCACTCAGTACGGTGGGATGGTTAGGGACCTCAAGCAGCAGGGTAATGTGCGAGAGAACCCGGATGGTAGCCTCACCTTCACGCTCGTTGTTCCCGCCCATGTTGTTGAGGCTCCAGAGGGGACTCTCTTCGATACGGTACTGACATACTACCCGTCGAATGAGTATGCGCCGGATCCGTTGACATGGTCGAATCGCCGGATAACCCGTACTCCTACCGATGTGGTGCAGGACGCTAAACCTACGAAGACCACCTACCTCTTCAGTTCACCTTCTATCGAGCATCCGGAGGAGGATACAACCCTGACGGTTGAGGGTTTCCACATCCTCTCGAAAAGCACCTTCCTGGGTCCTGAAGGCCCGGCGGTCCTGACCCTCTATGAGGTCGATCCGGTGACTGGGCAGGGTATTGGTTCGCCTGTGTTTACTCAGAACCTGAATTACACCAGGTGCGATCAGTACTGTGATACTTTCTTGAACGACCATTTCAGTACGGCTATCACGATTCCCGGGGGCACCCTCAAAGCGGGTAGGCAGTACAAGATTGGTTTCTACGGCGGTGGTCTTCCTGACCCGACTTCGGAGGAATACCCTGGGGCGTGGATGACCGATGTGGCAGACTTCATCCCGGTAGGTACCCCGGAGCAAGATGCAGCTCCCGCCAGCATCTACGTCTCGGGAGATAAGGTGAGCCCTTATCGCGAGAATAATACTTTGAAGGTGACTGTTTTGGGGTTGCCGCCGCTGACCAAGGGCTACTACCGCTTCTCCTTGCAGCCGATTGATAATCATGGCCGTCCGACCGGGCAGAAGTCCTGGGAGAAAGTGATTCCTGCCGAGAGCATTCAGAAGGGTCGTACGGAGCAGACGCTTTCTCTCCCTGGCTATGCCCTGAATTTTGATGTGGCCTATAGGCTCTTTGTGGAGAAGGTAACCCCGAATCAGGGTGATGGTGTCGATTCGGTTGAGCAGATTGCTTCCAAAGACCTGGACTCGGATATCAGTCAGGAACGGGAGATGGAGGCTGCCAGGAAGTGGATTGTGAACCGTCAAATTCTGCCGGACTACCCCACTGATTACGATTGGAAATCAGTGAATCGCCGTTCTGTGACGGTGGCGTTGTACCGGTTAGCGGGTGCGCCGCAGGTTGAGCTTCCGGCAGCCAGCCCTTACACGGATATTACGCCGGACGACCCTGACTATACCGCTATTATTTGGGCTCGTCAGCGGGGTATTACGTTCGGCTGGGTTGATGGTCGCTTCCACCCGAATGAGCCACTTTCGGATCGTTCCACGGCTGCGTTCCTCTACAGGTATCAGCGGTTCCAGGGGGAGGCGTCGCCAAGCTTACCGACGTCTCCTTCGCTACCGAAGCCTAACCCGAAGAAACAGAAGCATTTCCCGCTTAGCTCTTATTGGCGGCTCTGGATCAGCCCGGAGACTGCTTTTTCACGTGAGTCTCGCTGGGCTATTGAGCAACGTATCTGGGGTTACATGCCTGATCAAGGTTACTTCTATGAGAGCTTTGACGGCTTCAAGATGTCGTACCGTCAGGTGGCTGTGATGCTGTACCGTATGGAGCACGGCGGCAGCCGCCTCAGGTAACGCCCGGTCGTGGTGAGGGGTAACCGGTGGGCTGGGATGCTCGACGTAGTTCGGCTTTTCAGCCCGCCGGTGCAACCCTTTGTTTCCCCCTCCCCGGCGACTTCTCTTGCCTGGCGCCAGGCTTTACGGGGCGTCTTCTCCCCTAGTCTGGCTTTCAGGTTCTATCCGCTCAACTTCTTCACTCACTTCATCTACTCACTCATTTCAATCACCGTATAAATTTTGTAGATGGGATTATGATGTCTTCATTCTTCGCCCCACGAGGTGCCCCGCACCATTCTGAGACCCCGCGCCACCCGGCGAGCGCACGCGTGCTCAGCCTGTCGCTGCTGCTGGGTTTGAGTCCGCTTGCGGGTATTACTCCTGCGGCGCTGGCGGCACCTGACCAGCCGGCGCCCGCCTCCCCCTCCCAGCAGGCAGGCAGGCAGCAGGCAGCACTTCAAGCAGCACCCGCACAGAACGCGCCCGTGCAGCAGAACGAACCCGCTCAGAACAAACCTGCGCAGAACAAACCTGCCCAGGGTGATAAGCAGGATGCTTCCCTGCCGACTCTGCGCGTGTCCAGCGGTTCCCTCGACATTCTTCACGGCGGTACCGTGCACGTGGAGGGTACCGGGCTGAGCCCCGAGTTCTTGGCGCATCATGAGCTGCGTAGCCTCACGATTGCACCGAAGGGCTCTTCAACCTACGCCAACCCCTACCAGAAGGTTGATCACCGCGGCCTTGTCTTTGACGCTCCGAAACCGGCTGCTGACGGCAGTTTCAGCGCTGACCTGACGGTTCCGGCGAATAGCCTGCCGGCAAACCTGGAGTACGAGGTTATTCTGACCTACCGTCCCGTCGATGATGCGCACCCCTATGCGTGGAACACTGAGGACCGCGTCCGTACGGCGCTACCGGTGGAGTTCAACCTCCCGAAGGCTGTCCTTCCCTCCATCACCTATGATGTTTCGGCTATTTCTGAGGAGCAGATTGCTTCCGGTCAGCCGATTGAGGTGACGCTGACGGGTACCGGTTTTCAGGATGTCAGCTCCGTGAAGTTCACCCTGTCCGAGCATGATGAGCAGGGAAAGGTCACGAACGATAATGTGGCTTCGCTTGGTGAGCTGAAGGCACCGGATACGGAAGAGAATCAGCGCATTTTCAAGGGCCTGATTCCTAACGGCTATTTCCAGAAGAAGGTCACTATCCCTGCGGGAGTTCTAAAGTCCGGTAAGGGGTATTCCTTGGGTGTTTCCGGTGTAGAAACCCACGGGTGGAATAAGCTGTCGCGTAAGTTCCCATTCGTGCCTGTGGGCAATAACCCCGCACACATGGCGTATCAGGATAATTCGTTCAGGAATACCCTGCCGAAGGTATCTGTTGCTGCGCAGAATTTTGATCCCGGTCAGGACCGCGTCTATAAGGTGACTATTTCTAATATTTCCCCCGAGGTTGATCTGGGGTACTACCTTGACTCTGTGGCGATTTATAACGCTACCTCTGGTGAGCAGGCACCTTTTGCGAGGAATGATGTAGCGGGCCAATACGATAAGCAGGATGAGCTGGTAACCCGCAACGCTGACGGCACTCTGACGGTGGAGGTTGAGTATAAGGTTCACGGTGATTCCTCCTATAGGCCTTCTTCTCGCGGTTCAATGGCTGAAGTGCGTGCGGTGTTCTCGGACTCTAAGTATTCGTACGGTAGCCATAAGTTCACGGTGAGCACTCAGCTTCCGATGGCGCCTCCTGCCGCTGATGCTGTTGATTGGGAGAACCCGGCGAATGTTAAGTTGAAGGTCGATTCGGGCACCCTCAATATTTCTCAGGGCGGCACGGTGTCGGTGACGACTTCCCCGTTGAGCGCCGAGTTCCGTAAGAAGTACACTTTCCACGAGCTGGCTCTGGTGCAGCGCGGATCGGTGTACGTGTATTCGGAGCACAATATTTATGAGCCTCTCGACGAGTACGGCGGAATGCTCAAGGATTTGGCGCATCAGGTACGGGAGAACCCGGATGGTAGCCTCACCTACACGTTTAAGGTTCCCCCGCAGTACATTGAGGCTGCCGACGGTGAGCTCTTCGATGTGGTGATGACGTACTACCCGTCTGATGAAACTGAGCCGGAACCTTCGAGTAGGTCGAACCGTTTGTATGCCCGCGCCCATATTGATGTGGTTCAGGAGGCGCAGCCGACCCGTGGGACCTACACCTTCAGCCAATCCGCTATCGATAACCCGTGGAAGGATACGACGCTGCGGGTTGAGGGACGCCATGTCCTCGTGCAGGCTAGGGAACTGATTCCTAATGATTCGCCGGTCATCGCTATCTATGAGGCTGACCCTGCAACGGGAAAGATGATGGGTGAGCCCGTGTTCACTCAGCAGGTGGACTACACGTACTCCGGGGTTACCTCCAGCTGGTTCCGCAATAACTATTTCAGTGCGGAGCTGAAGATCCCTGCGGGTACGTTGAAGCCGGGCAAGCTCTACTTTATTGGCATGTATGGGGGCGGGTTGCCTTACCCCGGCATGGAGGAGTCTCCGGGTTCTATGCTGAATGATGTTGCTGAGTTCCTTCCGGTGCATTCTCCCGAGCAGGAGTCCACGGGGCCCGCGCTGCACCTTGGGTCGGGGGGCCTGAACCCGTACGCAAAGACGAACTCGTTTACGGCACGCATTACCGGGCTCTCTGCACCCGGTGAAGGGTCGTACCGCCTCTCAGTGCAGCATGTTGATGAGCAGGGGCGTCTGACCGGTCAGACGGTGCTCCAGCAGGCGATTCCCGCCGATCGCATCCAGGATGGCAGGGTGGAGATGGACCTGACGATTGCTCAGCAGCTGAGCTATTCGGGCGCTTATCGTCTGGTCTTGGAGAAGGTCACCCCCGGTAAGGATGGTGCTGGCGAGTCGGTGGAGCAGCTTGCTGTCGAGGATATTCCCGTGAATCTGACGCATAAGGATGAGTTGCAGGCGGCTGAACGCTGGTTTGTTGAGCGTCAGATTCTGCCTGATCCTTCGCCGCAGTCCAAGAATAGCAATCTGACGCGCCGCGATGTGACGGTGGCGCTGTACCGCCTGGCGGGTTCCCCGAAGGTTGAACTGCCTGCAACCAGTCCTTATGCGGATGTGGCACCGAGCGACCCGGACTACGCCGCGTACATTTGGGCTCGTCAGAAGGGCATTACCTTCGGCTGGATTGATGGTAAGTTCCACCCGGAGGTGAAGCTTTCGGCCCCGTCGACGGTGGCGTTCCTATATAGGTATCAGAAGGCGATGGGTCAGGCCATTCCGAAGGCGCCGACCTCTCCCTCGTTACCGAAGAGCAGTAGCCTGCCGGGCAATAATGACGCGCTCCGGAGTACTACCGGCTGGGAGCATAAGGCTCTTAAGGGTGCCGCTTTCTGGAGTGAGGTTCAGTGGGCTGTTGATCACCGCGTGTGGGGTTACGCCGTGTGGGATCACGGCGTTGACAAGGAACACGTTTATGAGGGCTTTGATTATTCTTTCGTTTCCTCTGGTGATTTGGCGTTGATGCTGTACCGTTTGGAGCACGGCGGTAGCCACCTCAGGTAGCGCCCGATCGTGGTGAGCAGTAACCGGTGGGCTGGAATGTTCGGATTAGTTCGACTTTTCAGCCCGCCGGTACCGCCCCTCCTATTCGTTTCTCCAGAACGCTTCTTCTCCCCTGTTGAGGGTTTTCTTTTCACGCTTTATCCACTCAACTTTTTCACTCACTTCATCTACTCACTCGTTTCAATCACCGTATAAATTTTGTAGATGGGATTATGATGTCTTCATTCTTCACACCACGAGGTGCCCGGTGCCGCTCCACTGCGCCGCGGCATTTCAATACCCCGCGCCACCCGGCGAGCGCCCGTGCGCTCAGCCTGTCACTGCTGCTGGGTTTGAGTCCGCTTGCCGGTATTACTCCGGCGGCGCTGGCAACACCGGCACAGGCTGCATCTGAGCAGCAGGCGCAACCGGCGCAGGCGACCCCCGCCTCCCCCGCGCCGTTGATTCCTGCCACCCCTGCGGAGGATAAGAAACCTGACAACCCGGTTGGCATGAAGCTTACCTCGGGCACCCTCAATATTTCTGAGGGCGGCACTGTCTCTGTGACCACCGCGCCGCTGAGTGCCGAGTTCCGCGCGAACTACACGTTCTATGAGTTCGGCATTGTGGAGCGCGGTAAGAATTACCTTCAGTCACATTACGGCGATCCCCTTCCTGAGACACAGTACGGCAGCAAGGTTGCCAGCCTCCGCGCTGAGGGTAAGGCACACGATAATCCTGACGGGAGCGTCACGTTCACTCTTGATATCCCGAAGCAGTGGATGATGGTTCCAGAAGGTACCCTCTTCGATGTGGTGCTGACCTACTACCCGTCCGATAAGCCTGACCCACACGACTATCCGTACGATGATCCTCGTAGCACGGCACGAATTCCCTTGCCCACGGTGCGCGACCCTGAGCCTGACCAGCCGACGTACCGCTACAGCATTTCGGCGATTGATAAGCCGTGGCAGGATACGACTCTGACGGTTGAGGGCTACCATATTCTCCGCCCGAATATCGTAGGCGGGTACGACGGCCAAGCGTACGTCACTCTGTATGAGGCAGACCCGGCTACGGGAAAGATTATGGGACGCCCTGTTTTCTCTCACGTGGTTCCGATGACAGGCGACTGCTGGAATTACTGTATTGGGTTCCGTAATAACTACTTCGCCACGAAGATGACAATTCCGGCGGGTACGTTGAAGCCGGGCAGGCTCTACATGATTGGCATCTACGGTTCTAATCTGCCTCACCCGGGCGAGGAGGACTATAACGGCAGCTTGCTGACCAGCGTTACGGAGTTCCTTCCGGTGCGGTCGGGGCAGCCGAGCGATAACCAGCCGAATCCTGACCAGCAGTTGGCGCGTCCGGACTTGTACATTCCGTATAAGCGCCTCAACCCGTATCAGGAGATGAATACTCTCACCGCGCGCATCTCTAATCTTCCGAAACTTACCGAGGGCTATTACCGTTTCTCGGTTCAGGCAACGGATATTTTTGGCGAGCTGACCGGTGAGAAGGCTTTGGAGCAGATTATCCCTGCTGAACACGTTCTGAGTGGTTCTACGGATGAGAAGCTGAATATTCCCGGTAGCACGCTGAATTATGAGGGGTCTTACAGGGTTGTTGTGGAGAAGGTAATCCCCGGCAAGGATGGCGCCGCGGATGTGGTCGAGCCGGTGGCTTCTGAGAATCTTGACCTCTTGGCGAATACTGCTGAGGAGCGGAAGGCTGCTGTTGAGTGGGTTAAGCAGCAGGCTCTTTTGGACGAGAGTAAGACCGTTTTGAGTCGCCGCGATGTCACGGTGGCGCTGTACCGCCTGGCGGGTGCACCTCATGTTGAGCTGCCTGCAACCAGCCCTTATGCGGATGTGGCACCAAGCAACCCGGACTACACTGCGTACATTTGGGCTCGTCAGAAGGGCATTACCTTCGGCTGGGCGGATGGCAAGTTCCACCCGGAGGCGAAGCTTTCGACGCGTTCTACGTTGGCGTTCCTGTACAGGTATCAGCGGATGGTCGCGCCGGCTCCTGTGCCGGAGTCGAGCAGTTTACCGTCTTCGTCGGTGCCCAAGAACAGTAGCGTGCCGGGTGATTCTCCCATCCGGGTTTCGCGTTCGCATTGGTCCGATTATGAGCGTACGGATACTGCGTTCTGGCGGGAGTCGCTGTGGGCTACTCAGCAGTTCATCTGGGGTTATAAGGATTATTCTCGCCGTTACGCTGAGGATTTCAGTTCGGATACTGTTTCTTCTTCGGAGTTGGCGGTCATGCTGTACCGTATGGAGCACGGCGGCAGCCGTCTCAAGTAGTTTCGGTGCGTAAAGTGGCTAGTGGGCTGTGTTCTTCGAGTCGTTGTGCTTGCAGGCTCAACAGCTAGACCAGCCCTGCCCCTAGCATCTTTTACAGGCATCGGTGAGGGCAATCGGGAGCGTTACCTGGTGGGAGTCTTCCCGTGAGCAGCGCCCCGGTTTCCCGACCCTTGATTTGCTCAACTTTTTCGCTCACTTCACCTGTTCATTCGCTTCACTTACCGTACAGTTTTTTGTAGATGGGATAATGATGTCTTCATTCTTCACACCACGAGGCGCCCCGCGCCGCTCTGATGCCCCGCGCCACCCGGCGAGCGCCCGTGCGCTCAGCCTGTCACTACTGCTGGGCTTGAGTCCGCTTGTCGGCGTCACGCCGGCGGCACTCGCAACACCGGCTCAGGCGGCTCCCGAACACCCGGCGCAACCAGCACAGGCAGCCCCCGCCTCCCCCGCCGCAGTTCAAGAAGATGCTGACGAATCCACGTCTTCGCTTCCGGAGGCGGATGATTCTCGCTATCCTGAAGTGGATGATCATCGCCATCCTGAAATGGAAGGGTTTAAAGTCTCTCCTGAGACTCTCAACATTTCTCGAGGCGGCACCGTAACGCTGACGACGCCTCCGCTCAGTGCTGAATTCCGTCAGAATTACGAATTCTACGAATTTTCTCTGGTTGATCGCGGTTCTTCGTACTTCAAAGCCGCGCATGCCCGCATTGACGGATACGCCTACTTTGGCTACCTCTTTGACCGTGAGCCCAACCCGAAGCAGATGGTAGAAAACCCAGACGGGAGCTACACCTTCTTCCTCAATATTGGGCCGTACATTATTGAGGCTAAAGAAGGCACTCTTTTCGACGTCATTCTGACGTACCACAAGAAGGGCCACCGGAAGGATTTTTGGCCGTCCGAATTCCGTTTTGTGGCGCGTGCACCTATTAATGTAGTGCAGGACCCTAAGCCGACTGAGACGACGTACATTTTCAGTGTGCCCGCAATTGATGACCCGTGGAAGGATACGACTCTGACGATTGAGGGGTTCCATATCCTTACGAGCGGTAGTCGAGAGGGCAAGGACGGCCCCGCGCTTCTGGCTTTTTATGAAGTCGACCCGAAGACCGGAAAGATTGTAGGCGAACCAGAATTCACCACTCGGATTCCGTACCCGGCTTCCCGTAGTGGAGAGCGCGTTTATTTCCTGAATTGGCATTTTAAGACGTCTATTACGATTCCTGGGGGAACGCTTAAGCCGGGTAAGGTCTATAAGATTGGTTTCTACGGTAAAGACCGTCCGGAGGATGAGAATTACCCCGGTGAGTTGCTGAATGATGTTGCAGATTTCATTCCGGTACGTTCGCTTAATAAGGAATCGGCTAGCCCTGAGATGTTTCTGAAGGCTACGACGGTGAGCCCTTATGATGAGGAAAATATCCTTCAGGTACGTGCCGTCGGCTTGAAGAAGCAGCCTGGGGTCTCTTACCGTTTCTCGGTGCAGTATGTTGATGAGCAGGGACATCTAACCGGTCAGAAGACGCTGGTGCAGGAGATTGCTGCTGAGAGCATCCATGACGGCACGGTGGATGAGAAGCTGAACGTCCCCGGTGAGGCACTGAATTATGACGGCTCGTACAGGCTCTTCTTGGAGAAGGTGACTGCTGGCAAGGACGGTACGGTTGAGTCGGTTGAGCAGCTTACTTCGAAGGATCTGCAGCTGCAGTTTACGAAGAATAAGGAGGTCAACGCCGCCTGGGCATGGTTTAAGCACCGTCAGGTTCTTCCTGAGTTTTCTTCTTTGAGTGAGGGACGCGATATGACGCGCCGCGATGTGACGGTGGCGTTGTACCGTCTGGCGGGTTCCCCGAAGGTTGAGCTTCCGGCGACGAGCCCTTATGGAGATATCGCTCCGGATGATCCGGACTACGCGGCGTACATTTGGGCTCGTCAGAAGGGCATTACGTTCGGTTGGGCGGATGGGAATTTCCACCCGGAGATGAACATGCACAATTATTCGACGGCGGCGTTCCTGTATAGGTATCAGCGTTCGCGCGGTATGGTGTCTCCCGGCTTGCCGACTGCCGCACCGCAGTCTCGTAACGGTAGCCTGCCGGGGTCGGATGAATCTGAGGTGAGCGCTAACCCATGGGTTCTGGATTTGGAGGAGGGTAGCGCTTTCTGGCGTGAATCTCGGTGGGCTGTTCAGCAACGCATTTGGGGCTACACCAGGGATTGGGAACACGAACGCTTTTTCATGGAGACAACGTCCGTCTATGACTTGGCGTTGATGCTGTACCGCATGGAGCACGGCGGTAGCCACCTCAGGTAGCACCCGGTCGTGGTGATAGCTACTTTGGTTGGCTTTCGTCAAATAGGCGACTTTATGACTCTGTTTATGTGCCATTTTTATTGTGGGTGACTTTTATGTTGCCTTGCCCACCGCATTGTG
>ERZ772952.92-NODE-92-length-19053-cov-4.19976_pt1 | contig 19053 bp, 14 predicted proteins | sample MGYA00580686_ERZ772952 | MGnify/ENA primary metagenome ERZ772952 (study PRJEB29015, sample SAMEA2738074) | human oral metagenome | biome: human oral; feature: human-associated habitat; material: saliva | place: China | collected 2213 ... | reverse complement strand
ATATTGCGGATCGCGCGCTTCGTAGCGCTTGTTTTTTGCACTCCATTGCGCCGCCGCCGTCCACTGCCAAGCGCCGCGTCGCCTCGACCACCGCCCGTGCAGTGCTGCCTCGTCGTCGTCCATGCGCTCCCCCTCTTTCACTGCATAGAGCAGAACGGCACCGGGCAGTTGGCGTCGAGCAAAATTTCCCCTAAATCCCCCTTCGGCGTTTCCCCATTTCGCCGTGGAGGGTGCCGACCAGTGCACCGTAGGAGTCCATCGCCGGGTTTGTGCTGCGTGGCGTCGGCGAGGTTCGCGCAGGAAGCCGTTATCGAAGACGAAGGGAAAATCGTTGTCCGCCTTTTCGCCGTCGAGGTGCAGCTGCAGTTGTCCCGCGGGCGTGGAGAAAGCCGTGATAGCTCCCACGGCTCGATAGCCGAAGGCACCCACCGTCGACCAGACGCGCAGCGGCCGCCGCAGGGTGGTGAAGTGCAGGGTGCTCGCCCCCAAAGCACGCACCGGCACCAGGAGTTCGGGTGCTTCGCCCACATCGATCGTCACCGTGTTGAGGCGATGAAGGGAGAAAGGCGACACATCGATCGTGGCGTTCTCTGCATCGCCCATCGGAAAACCGTCGACGAACACGGCCGTGTGCGCGGCGCCGAGTCCGCGAGTTCCCACAGTCGTCGCGGTGCCGAATCCGCCCAATGAGCGCACCCATACGGCCGGCAGCAGGTGGAGCACGTCGACCACGTCACCCGTGGGCATCCGCCGCCACGTCTCAGCGTTTTGCGAAAAACCGGCAATGCGCGCACGCTCCTGCTCGTTGTGAGGGGCCTGCACCTTCACTTCCGGAAGGAAGCGCAGCGAATCGTTGCGCGGTGTGGCGCCGAACGCATCGCATGCCGCTACCGAAAGAGCGCCTTGTGCTGCGTGCCCGGACAGCGTCGAACCCGCAACGGCCACCGCGAGCGCAGCCGTTGCCGGCATCCGCTGCATACGCCGTGAGAAGATTTGTGGGAAAGAATTGTAGGTCAATACACGAAAGTTGCTAACTTTGTGGAGAACAAAATAGAGAATATATGGAACTTCAATCTGCTCTTTCGGCGCTTCATGTCGCCGCCGATCGCTCGGCTGTGGTCGCAGCTTTGCAAGACATCACCGCCCGCTTGTTGCGTCGCGGCATATTGGAAGTGAGCGGTGTGGAATGTCGACCACTCGAATTGGAAAGTTATTTCTTCCGCACCGGTCTTTTCGAAGACGCCTATGTGCACGAGAACGAACGCCAACGCAACCATTTCGGCGAACTCTATGTGCATCGCATCGGGCCGTTGGCCTCGTCGCACTACAAGATGGACAACCGCGTGTGCGTCGGGCTCAGTTTGTCAGACAGCACCGATTTCTATTACAGCGCCTTGATTCGCAGTGCCCGCTTCTCCGACGGGAGCGAAGTGTTCGGGCCGAACAATGTGCTCACGGCGTGGGCGCGTCGCATCAACGGGCAGACACACACCTTGTCGCCCGCCGTGCTGGAGCACCTGCGTCCCGGCGGACATGATCTCGTACCCCTGTTTCCGCTTATGGAAGAGAAGGCGGCGTTGCATTTCATTCCGGCTTCCGAAGCCGACGATGACACCATGGCTCCGCTCATCTTCTCGCGTCGAGAGGGACTGGGCGACAAAGACCCGGACTATCGCGATCTACCGTTGCGCGGGGTGGTCGGTCCGCTGCATGCCGACCGAAAATATAAGGACAAAACCACACTTTTGCGTGATTATCTCGAGGCGCATGCCCTCACCGGCGAAGCGGCTTGCGCGGCGGCGCGCAGTTTAGCCGGTAGTGTCCCGTCGTGGGTCAAATCGCTTTGACCGGTCACGTGGAGCACCACCGTGAATCTCCGCCGGGCTCCCGCCGCGCGCACCATTATATTTTTTACCCCGCCCACTGCACATCAGCGTTACAGTGGGCGGGGTAATTGTTATCATTGAGTCGGCGTGTCAGACGTAGAGATCGTCACGTCCAAAACGCACGAATTGTTCTTCATTCGCCTGCTCCTCTTCGTCCTGCCAGAGCAGACGGTAGGTGATCACTTGTGCGACGTAGAGAATCGTCATGGTGAAGAAATAGCCCACGCAGCAAACCAACAAACCGGCTCCGGCGATGAGGCCGACCACAATGCCCAAGCCCAAGAGCGGCCAGAAGTGGTCTGCAGTCTTGTCCCACGATGCACGCAGTGCTTCGCCGATGCCGGCTTCGGGATGATCGATCAAATAGATCGGGGCGAATACCCAACGCACGGCGAAAAAGATACCCGGAGCAATGAGAAAAACCAATCCGACATAGACCGCAAGCCCGTAAATCAATTGACAGCCCACCACTTTCAGGTAAACGATAGGCGACAGCCCATGGTCGAAGTGGTAGCGTCCGCCGTTGTTGCGAAGAATCTCAAGAATAGAAGCAAAAATACTCACGCCAACCACTGTGTTGATGATGAGTTGTAAGAACGAGGAGGCGAGAATTTGGCCGCTGACAGCGAGCTGAAACAGGCCCTCATGTTGAGAAGCTCCAAAACGTGGAATGCTTGAAATAATTCCACAGAATACTCCGGCAGCGAACAACATCGCCGCCATGGGGAGTCCGTACTTCTTTGCGAATTCAAAGGCCTTGCCAATAATGTCGCCGATACTAATGGTTATCATGAAATGGTTGAATAGGTTTGCCTGCAAATGTACGTATTTATAAAAAAACAATCGCTCCGACAGCCGATGTTTTTTGGCGTTCGGAGCAAAAAAAAGGAAGCTCGTCAGAACTTCTTCATCTGGGTGTCCGGAGACACGTTGCTAAAAGAAAAAGTAGGCCGCAGCCCGTTCTCGACTTCCCCATTTGGGAAGTGAGAGGTCGATGTGTGTCGGCCGGTTTACTGCTGTGCTTTGAGTGCACGGAGTTGGTTGTAGAGCGATTGGCACATCACGCCGTTGCCCATCGAACGATATCGAGCAATGCGATACTTCAGTTCTTCGATCATAGTTTTTTGCTTAGTCATATTGTTGAGTTTTAGTTGAACATAGAGGCGCTTTGCGCCTCGTTGAAGTTGGTTACGTCCGCGAGACGTAGGGAACTGTAGTTTATCTCTCTATGTCTTAGTAGTAGTCCCTTTGTCTCGTTTTCGTAGTGCAAAGTTAGGGTCGTAAGCGACGAAAGACAAGAAAAAAGCAGAGAAAATGCACTTTCGGCGATGCGTTGGGGCGGCTTTGAAAATCGGAGTTGACAAGCTTTCGAGTCTGGTGCAATGAATTGGTGCATCCCATCCGAAACGCTGTGCTGACAGGGTAGAAAGGATCGAAAAAATCAAGCGTTTTTGGTTGCTATCTCGGGTTGTCAAACTTGTTTCCCCGTCTTTTCTCTCTTCTCTCGAGAACGAGTGCGCAGTCCTAAGTGTGGTGAAGGTAAGACGCGATAGAAAATCACGCTATATAGGAACGCGCGCGCATGCGCGCACATCCTGTTGTTTGTTTTTTTGCCTTCACCTCTTCACTCATGTGTCGTAAGATAATGTGCTACAGTGAATTAGGGGTGAAGGCTTTGCTGATTTATCTTCACCTTTTGGGTGAACATTTGGCAGGTGTCGCCGACGGCCCGAAAAAAGAGGGTGGAAAGCGTGAACTCAGTGATCGTATGGGTGAAGGCGGTGAAGATGCAAAGCCTTCACCCCTACGCGTCTGTCTGTTAGGAAGATAGAGAAGGGCGGTGAAGGGTGAAGGCTCTTTTCTGAAATCGACTGACGTGTACGTACGTGCGCGCGTGCGTGAGAAAGTGGGCGAGTTCAGTCTGAAAACACCCAATGAGTTTTCTAAAGTCGGCAGGTGTTATGTGTTTTCTTCCGATAGTGGCGAAAGGCCGGGAGGTGCGACGAAAGAGACGGCGACGGAAGCGAGAAACGTGCACGACGTTTTCAGCCGGCGCATGGAGATCGGCATGTTCATGCCGATTGTCTTTTGCCTTTCCCTGTGTGTGCACAAAAAAAATCCCTTTCGATGCGCATCGAAAGGGAAGTCTGCAAGAAAAGTGCGCCTGATAGGACTCGAACCTACACGTCTCACGACACCAGATCCTAAGTCTGGCGCGTCTACCAATTTCGCCACAAGCGCTTTTCTTCTGCAAAAATACATCATGTGCCACGATTGCCAAAGAAAAGGGCGCACTTTTTTTGTTCAGTGGTGCCGAATTGGTATTTTTGCAAATCAAACGCTTTGAAGATATGAACTTTGTCCTTTCCTCTCATCTTGCAGCATATCGCCTTGCCTCGCCCCGTCTCAACAGCGGCAAATGGTGGACGGTTTTACTGTGTTCCCTGCTCTGTGCACTCCCGCTCAGTGCCCGGAATAAGATTGCTGATGCGATGAAATCGGACAAAATGGAAGTTTTTGCGTCGAAAAACGCAGCTTGGACGAGTACGCCCGTTGGTCAGATGGCCGACCCGGCAGTGCCGACGGCCCAGCCTGCGATGGTGGTTATCGCCGCCGACGGCAAAGAAACGGAAGAGACGGGATATGACGGCAGCGCACCGCTGCGGGTTCGTTTTGAAGCCCGTGCCACCGACTACGGTACGCGCACGCCCCTCTACGAATGGCAGTTTCACCGCGAGGGGAGTTTCACACCCTTCCTCGTGCGCTACGACGCCAACACCGGTTACGAATTCACCGAGAGCGGCACGTTCACCGTCCGGCTGTTGGTCTCGTTTGTCGAGAACGGCGACACGGTGACCTACACGCAGAACGATGCATTCCGCATAGCCATCTCCGAAAGTAAGCTTGAATTTCCCAATGCCTTCACCCCCAACGGCGACGGAATCAACGATGTGTTCAAAGCCAAGGAGGGCTACAAAAGCATTGTGCGCTTTCGCGCATTGATTTTCAACCGCTGGGGGCGCAACGTCTACGAATGGAGCGATCCGGCCGGCGGTTGGGATGGGCGCATCGGATCGGCCGAAGCCCCCGACGGAGCCTATTACCTCAATGTTGAGGCTCGAGGCGCCGACGGCCGCAACTACCACATCAAAAAAACGATCAACCTCCTGCGCCGCTTCGACGAACACCAGTCCGGCGGCACGCGTTGATGGTACGGACAAAATGACAGCACAAGACAAGACTTTCCAGCACGGTAAAATTGAGGTGCTCGGTGCCCGCGTGCACAACCTCAAGAATATCGATGTAGACATTCCGCGGCATGCGCTCACGGTGATCACCGGACTGAGCGGAAGCGGAAAGTCGTCGTTGGCCTTCGACACCATCTATGCCGAGGGTCAGCGCCGATACATCGAGACCTTTTCGGCCTACGCGCGTAATTTTCTCGACAACCTCGAACGTCCCGACGTGGACAAGATCAGCGGGCTCTCGCCCGTGATCAGCATTGAACAAAAGACCACCAACAAAAATCCCCGTTCCACCGTCGGCACGGTCACCGAAATCTACGACTTCCTCCGCCTGCTCTATGCACGAGCCGGCGAAGCCTATTCTTATGCCAGCGGTGAGAAAATGGTGAAATATACCGAGGAGCAAATCATCGAATTGCTGCTCAGTCACTATGCCGACCACCGTGTCTACCTCTTGGCCCCTCTGGTGCAACAGCGCAAGGGACACTACAAAGAGCTCTTTGAGAGTGTGCGCAAAAAAGGTTTCATCAATGTGCGGGTAGACGGCGAGTTGCGCTCCCTGGAAACCGGGATGCGTGTGGACCGCTACAAGAACCACGACATCGAATTGGTGATCGACAAGCTCAAGGTGCAGGCCAAGGACGAAGAGCGCCTCAAAAAGAGTGTGCAGCAAGCCCTTTCACAAGGCGACGGACTGATGCTTGTGCTCGATGCCGACGATGAAACCGTGCGTTATTACTCCAAACGACTCATGTGTCCCGTGACTGGACTGGCCTATCGCGAACCGGCGCCACACAATTTCTCGTTCAACTCCTCGCAGGGGGCTTGTCCCAAGTGCAAAGGGCTGGGCGTGGTCAACGTGATCGATCGTGAGAAGGTGTGTCCCGATCCGAAACTCAGCATCAAGAAAGGTGCGCTCGTGCCACTCGGCAAGTACACGAAAACCCTGATCTTCTGGGAAATCGAAACCGTGCTCGAAGAATATGGGTTCACGCTCGATACGCCGGTGGCCGAATTATCGGACGAAGCACTCGATGCCGTGTTCAACGGAACGCCCGAGTTGCTCCGCATTCCCGCAGCACGCATGGGGCGGACCGACGACTATTACGCTGATTTCGGTGGCGTGGTGAAATACATTCGCCAAATGGCCGACGCCGAGATGACGGCTGCTTCGCAGCGATGGGCCGAACAATTCAACACCACGGCTTGCTGTCCGGCATGCCACGGCGCACGACTCAATCGCGAGGCGCTGTCTTACAAATTCGGCGATAAGAACATTGCCCAGTTGGCAGCGATGGATGTGGCCGAACTGAAAGAATGGCTCGATGGAATCGGCGAAAAACTCACCGGAAAGCAGCAAGCTATCGCTACGGAGATTTTGAAAGAGATCCGTTCGCGCCTTTCATTCCTCCTCGATGTGGGTCTCGATTACCTCTCGCTCGACCGCACCGCCATGACACTTTCGGGCGGTGAGAGCCAACGCATACGATTGGCCACCCAAATCGGTTCACAACTGGTGAATGTGCTCTATATTCTCGACGAACCCTCGATCGGACTTCACCAGCGAGACAATGTGCGACTGATCCATTCGCTCGAACAATTGCGCGATACCGGCAACACGGTAATCGTGGTGGAGCACGACAAGGACATGATGCTGGCCGCCGACTACGTGGTGGACATCGGTCCCCGCGCAGGTCGCAAAGGCGGCGAAGTGGTGTTTCAGGGTACACCGGCCGAGATGCTCAAAAGCAAGACCCTCACCGCAGAATACCTTAACGGGAAGCGGCGTATTGCCGTTCCCACCGTGCGACGCGAAGGCAACGGGAAGGTGCTGCGCATCGTAGGGGCGAAAGGCAACAACCTGAAAAACGTCACGGTCGATTTCCCACTGGGAACGCTCATCGGCGTGACGGGTGTTTCGGGCTCGGGCAAATCGACCCTCATCAACGATACCCTCTATCCCATCCTTTCGCAATACGTCTACCACTCGCTGCGTGAGCCGCTGGCGTACGAGCGCGTGGAGGGACTGGAACACATTGACAAGGTGGTGGCCGTCGACCAAAGCCCGCTTGGTCGCACACCGCGTTCGAATCCGGCCACTTACACCGGTGTTTTCGACGACATACGGCAGCTCTTTGTCAATCTGCCCGAATCTAAAATGCGCGCTTACAAGCCCGGTCGCTTCTCATTCAATGTGCGTGGCGGTCGCTGCGAAACCTGCAAAGGCAGCGGCTATAAAACCATCGAGATGAATTTCTTGCCCGATGTGTACGTGCCTTGCGAAACCTGCCACGGAAAACGCTACAATCGCGAGACACTCGAGGTGCGCTTCAAAGGGAAGAGCATCGCCGACGTGCTGGACATGACGATCAATCGCGCAGTGGAGTTTTTTGAAAACGTGCCCAATATCTTGCACAAAATCAAAGTGTTGCAAGAAGTGGGACTCGGTTATTTGAAACTCGGCCAATCGTGCACCACACTCTCGGGCGGCGAAAGCCAGCGAGTGAAGTTGGCCACAGAACTCTCCAAGCGTGACACCGGCAGCACGGTGTATATTCTCGATGAACCCACCACGGGGTTGCATTTCGAGGACATTCGTGCACTCATCGACGTGCTCAATCGCTTGGTGGAGAAGGGAAACACCGTGATTGTCATCGAACACAACCTCGACGTGATCAAAGTGGCCGACTATCTTATCGATATGGGGCCGGAAGGCGGTCGCGGCGGCGGTACGGTGGTGGCAGCCGGCACACCCGAACAAGTGGTGGCAGCCGGAAAGGGCGACACGGCACGTTTTCTCAAAGACGAACTCGAGTAAGTCCATACGACTTTTCCCGGTTTCGCTGGAGATGAGCGGACGGAAGAGGAGCTTCCGCCGATTCCCAGCATGTTTTCTCGGCGAAGAACCATGTTTTCTCGGCGAAGAACGTAGAATCCTCGATTTCATCGAATGATTCCGCAGGCTGAGACGGACTTCGCTTATCTCCTTCCCCTCTTTCCCTACGAAATAAAAATCTCCCATTCATTAACCCCTAAATTCTTTCCCATGTTCGAAGGACAACCCAAAGGGCTATTTGCTCTGGCTCTCGCCAACACCGGCGAGCGGTTCGGCTACTACACGATGTTGGCCGTTTTCGTGCTGTTCCTCCAGGATAACTTTGGATGGAGTGCCGCTCTCGCCGGGTCGTACTATTCCACATTCCTGATGTTCGTTTATTTCCTCCCCTTTATCGGAGGTATTCTCGCCGATAAATTCGGTTACGGTCGCATGGTGACGATCGGCATCTCGATCATGTTCCTGGGCTACCTTTTGTTGTCCTTCCCCTTGGGCAACGGTACACCGGCTGTGATCGCCATCATCGGTGCGCTGGCACTGATTTGTATGGGAACGGGACTTTTCAAAGGTAATCTCCAAGTCATGGTGGGCGACCTGTACAAAAGTCCGGAATTGGCCGGTAAGCGAGACGCGGCCTTCTCCATTTTCTACATGGCCATCAATATTGGTGCACTCTTCGCTCCGAGCGCGGCCGTGAAAATCATGGAGTATGCCCAAAATATAGGTTTCTCCAAGGCCGATAGCTACCACTTCGCTTTTGCCGTGGCCTGTGTTTCGCTGATCATCTCGATGCTCATCTATTTTGCATCGCGCTCTACCTTCCGTCACGTCGAAGGAAAGCAAGAAAAAACCGATTCTACCGAAGAAAACAAAGCAAAAGAAGAAGCGGTGGAACTTTCGCCGGCCGACACGCGGGCTCGCATCGTTGCACTCTGCCTCGTTTTTGCCGTGGTCATCTTCTTCTGGATGGCGTTCCACCAAAACGGGCTTACCTTGACCTATTTCGCAGCTGAGTTCACGCAGAAGACGTCGACCGGTATTCCTTCCATGCTTTTCGATGTGCGCACTTTGCTCCTTTGCATTGTGTCGATTTACGCGGCTTTCGCTGTGGTGCAGAGCAAAACCACGCAGGGGCGTATCATTGCCACCGCGGTGGTGCTCGTTTGTGCCGCTTTGCTGATCGTCCTTGGGCTGAACGTTCCGGCCGAAACGAAGGTGGCTGCTCCCATCTTCCAGCAATTCAATCCTTGTTTCGTTGTGGGACTCACACCGATCAGTGTGGCGCTCTTCGGCTGGTTGGCCGCTCGCGGCAAAGAACCTTCTGCACCGCGTAAAATCGCCTATGGTATGATCGTGGCTGCGATTGGTTTCGGTGTGATGATCGTTGCTTCTCTCGGTATCAAGCCGTTGGAAGAACAAGTGACGGAGAAATTCAATATCGACGAAGCGACGAAAGAGAAAACCGCGAATATCGACAAGGAAGCGCAGAAGCTGATTGATGATCGTACGGCTCGTTTCAACGAAAACAAGGAGAAAATCCAGGCAGAATTGAACAAGCGCCAAAAGCAAGTGGATGAAACTGCCGCGGCTCAGTTGAAAGAAGTGACGGATCCCAAAGAGAAAAGTGAGATCACCAAAAACGTGACCATACTCAAAGCCAACAACAGCTGCCAGTACGATCAGATTACCGAAATCACTCGTTTGGGTTATGAGAACGAGGTGAACGGTATCAAATCGGCCGCTGCGCAACAAAAGATTCAGGCACAAGCCGTCGGAAAGATGGCCAAAGCCGGAGTGGAGGCTAAGATCGAAAGCGGCGGTCTCCTCGTTTCGCCCGGTTGGTTGATCCTCACTTATCTTGTCCTCACGTTCGCCGAGCTGCTGCTTTCGCCGATGGGCATTTCGTTCGTCTCGAAGGTCGCTCCTCCCAAGTACAAAGGAATGATGATGGGCGGTTGGTTCGTGGCCACGGCCGTCGGCAACTTCCTCACGGTGATTCCTGCACTGCTCTGGTGTAAAGTGCCCCTCTATGTGGTGTGGACCACGCTGGCCGTGTTGTGTCTCCTCTCGTTCATCTTCATCTTCTCGCAGATGAAGCGGCTCGAGAAAGTAGGCTAACCCCTTTCTCCTGCATAAACGAAAAAGCCATCGCAGATCTTGCGATGGCTTTTTCGTTGTTTACCATTGAAATCCAACTCCCAATTCGGTGAAATCGGCCTTTAATCGGTGTGCTTTGATACCAAACTGCACCGACATGCCCTTCCATCGGGGAGGGGTCCAGCGCACCCCCACCCGTTCGTAGTAAGGCGTTTCGTCGAAAGATTGCATTTTTCCGGTGTGTCTCCACAGGTACATGCCTAAATGCACATAAGCACTGAAATCACCGTAGTATGCCTCGTGTTTCAGCGCAATCCCTCCCGACCAGCAACTGTATTTCGCCGTAGAACCTTCGGGCACTTCTCGGTTTTGCAGTGTTCGCACGTAAGGGGTGTAGAAAAGATCGGTCCCCAGGCCCGTCGCCCATCTTCGTGCATAACGATACATACGGTCCAATTGCAGATTGGCCACCGCATAGCGTTTGAAATGGCCTGTTCGGTATTCAGCATCGGTCGGGGGCGTGGCATACTGCGTGCGCAACCAGTCCTCGATCAGTGTGCGCACGCCGACACTGGCACCGATCCGCCAAAAAGCCCCCTTGGCAAAGGCCGCTTTCGGCACGTTGACTTGAGGAGTCCCGATTTCATCGAGATCATATTGCAGACTGAGTGTCGGCAGCACCGCGTTCAACCCTTTGTTCGGTCGGTAAGTCGCCCCGTTACTCACGTGTCTGAACGCCAAATCACCGCGCAAACTCCAATGCTTATTCAATCGCCTCGCCGCGTAAAGCGAAGCTCCAAAATGAATGAGCCAATGTCCGCCCGTGAGTTCATTGTCTATATTGTGTTCTTTCGCATAAGGCTGGGTGCAAAACGCCAAACCCTCTTCCAAAGCATAGCCCATTTGCCATTTCCCCGTGCGGAACAGCGGGCGGCTGAACGATCCCACCAATGAAAAGACCACACCCGGAGAGGAACTGTAGTCCACCGGAACGGCCATACCCCAATCGGGCGAAGGTGTTTTGCGCATTTTCACTCCGGCATAGTCCATCATTTGCAGTGTCACACTCCATTCCGGGTAGTTGTAGTCCGCTGCATATCCGTCCGGCGCGAAGAGGGTGCGTCGTCTCCAACCCCAATGCACCCCTCGGCTCGCTGAACTTTCCATCCAAGCCCGCTGATAACGATCCATGGACAGCACCTGCCCCACAGAAAGCCCCCCTTCTATCGTCGTCGGACGGAAAAATGGCGATTTCACCGAGTCCGGTTCGGCCGTTGGTTGCGCTGCCTCCAGTGATAGGGGGGAGATCCCCACGACACACGCACAGGTCATCGCCATCCATCGGGAGGGAGACGCTGCGGAAACGAAAGGAAAGGAGAAAAGACTGAGCATGTGCGCAAAGATAACCAATTTGTCACGACCGCTTTCTCCATCGCTCGAAAAAACGTAACTTTGTCTCCATGAACATGCGACTTTTCCTTTTCTTTTTCCTCCTCCCGCTGAGTCTCTTCGCGCAGTCCGGCGCCGAACGCCTCACGCCGTTGGAACGTTCGTTGGAACAGCGCGGTTTGGTCGACGTGCGCGCGGCGGTTCCCGGTGTGTACGTCAGTTTGATGTATGCGCGTCCCGATAATTTTGTCGGTCGCGTGCTCTACACCGACCTGCATCACGCCTATTTGCTGCCCGAAACCGCTCGAGCGCTGCGCAAAGCCCAAAACGCATTGCAACGGAAATATCCAGACTACGCCCTCAAAGTGTACGATGCCACACGTCCCATGCGCATACAGCAACGCATGTGGAACGTCGTCGCGCACACATCCAAGAACATCTACGTCAGCAATCCTGCCCACGGAGGCGGGTTGCACAACTACGGGCTGGCCGTCGACCTCACCCTCTGTTGGGCGCGTGACGTTCGCGACCGCGCCGGCCGTTTGCTCCATGCTGCAGGCGACACCACCGGGCTTTCGATGGGAACCCCCATTGACTATCTCGGCCCCGCCGCCCATGTTCGTGATGAAGCGCGTTGGTTGCGCCGAGGCGTGTTGCGTCCCGAACATGTCCGTCTGCGCCGTGTGTTGCGTGAAGCCATGTCTACCGGCGGCTTTCGCGTCCTTCCCACCGAATGGTGGCATTTCAATTTCAAAACCCGCGCACAAGCTCGCGCACACTATAGCCCCATTCCCTAAATGAACGATTGCGCCGAATACTACGGATTCATCGAAGCGCATGCCGAGGAACGTGTCGAAGATCTCGCGCTGCGTCTCAACGCCTTCTCCCCCGAAGCGCGCACCTTCATCTTGCGCCAAATCGAAGGACGCCAACGGCTCCGTGCGAAGGTCCCTTCCTGGTGCGCCGTACCGCGATTACATTTTCCGCCACGTCTCTCCCTCGAGCAGTGCAGCGGCGAAGTCACGGCACGCTACAAAGCCACTTTGGTAGAACATTGGGCCGAAAAGCTCGATCACCCCGTTTTGGTCGACCTCACCGGTGGAATGGGAATAGACTTCTCTTTCATGGCTGCGCATTGCGCCGAAGCCGTTTATGTGGAACGCAATGCCGAATTGGTCGAACTGGCCGCCCACAATTTTCCTTTGCTCGGACTGACACAGGCGCGCACGGTCTGTTCCGAAGCCTCGACTTACCTCGACACACTTCTTTCTGCCGATATTCTCTTTCTCGATCCTGCCCGTCGCGATGAAATCGGGCGAAAAGTAGTTCGCATCGAAGCCTGTGAACCCGATGTCTGCGCCCTTTCTGAGTCGCTGCGCAGCCGTTGCCGCCATCTCCTGATCAAGCTCTCACCCATGCTCGATGTGCGCGATGCTCTCGATCGTTTGCCCGGGATCGAAGCCGTGCACATTGTGGCCGTCGACGGAGAGTGCAAAGAAGTCCTCTTGTGTTGTCGTGGTTTACTGCACGACATGACGACGGCCCTCGTTCCGATGGAAGTCCCCATCACCTGCGTCGATCTGTCGAGCACCGGTCGCCGTCCGTCCACCACCTTCTCGTTTACCTTTTCGGCCGAAAGCACCGCACCGCTTCGGCTCGCCGAGAATTTGTCAGGCTGGCTCTACGAACCCAATGCTGCTGTGCTGAAAGCCGGTGCCTATCGCACCCTATCGCAGCAGTTTGACGTCGCGGCACTCCATCCCAATACGCACCTTTATGTCGGAACGTCGGCGCAACCGCGCTTAGATTTCCCCGGCCGCGTCTTTCGCCTGACTGATGTAGTCGGTTTTTCCAAATCGGAACTCCGCCGTGTGGCAGCTCTTCGGCAAGTCAATCTGACCGTACGCAACTTTCCCTCCACCGTAGCCGAACTCCGCAAACGATTCAAATGGAGCGAAGGAGGCGATCATTACGTGTTTGCCTGCACGCTGTCCGACGGGAAAAAAACGATGCTGGTCTGCGAGAAAGTGAAATAATAGAGTCGGTAATGCATTGATACACAAGGGTGAATGAAAAAAGTTTGCGATGAGATGTAACTTTTCCCCATGGTTGTCCGTCTTTCCTATAGAGGCATGAATGAAATAGATTTCCAACACGATCTGCTTCCCCTGAAGAACAAACTTTATCGGGTAGCATTGCGCATCACGCTCGACAGCCTCGAAGCCGAGGATGTGGTCGAAGACACACTGGTGCGTGTGTGGGAACGTCGCAAGGACGTTCCGCGCACCGTCAATTTGGAAAGCTACTGTTTGACCATCTGTCGCCACCTGGCTATCGATCGTTCCGAGAAAAAGGACGCCGCCCATCTTCCGCTGGACGCTGCCCCCTCCGAGATCGCGCTCGACACTGCGCATCCCGACGAAGAACTCGAACAACAAGAACGCGTGTTGTGGGTGAAGCGTGTGCTCAACACCCTCCCCGAAAAACAGCGCACCGCATTGCAATTGCGCGAAATCGATGGTCGTTCCTACGAAGAGGTGGCAGAAGTGATGCAAATCACAGCAGCCGATGTGAAAGTCACCTTGCATCGAGCGCGCAAAGCCCTCAAAGCCGCCCTCGAAGCCGATCGGCATCGATTCTGATCTGTCACCTGCCTCAAATTCACTCTCTTTGCATTCTCTCATATGGACTACGTATACATCGAACAACTGATCGATCGCTACTTTGAAGCAGCGACCACGATCGAAGAAGAGCGCATCTTGCGCGCCTTCTTCTCTCAACGAGACGTTCCGCAGCATTTGCGGCGCTATGCTCCCATCTTCTTGATGGAAGCCGGTGAAATCGCCGAAAAACCGCGTCTCGATGAGCACTTCGACCGTAAAATCATGGCTCGCCTCGAAGCAGAGGGGCTGGCTCCCGAAGTCCATGTGACTGCAGTGAAGATGACTTTTGCCGATCGCATTCGCCCGTTGTGGCGTGCCGCGGCGGCAGTGGCCATTGTCGTACTGGTGGGCACCGCAGCGTTTGAAGCCACAGATCGCTCGAACAATGCGCCCGTGGGCGTCGCACTCGAACATCAGCACAAGGCGGATTCAGCACAGCTCGAAACCACACCCTATCGACAATTGCAGAATGGAATGAAGATGGCCGTGACCATCGATTCGGCACAAAACAACGTGCACGACTGAGGAAGACAAAACAACACATTGCTCTCTATTAAAACACCCCGCCGATCTCCTCGGTTTCAGTTCTCTCTCTTCCCCTCTTTTGTCCACCCGGACAAACGAACACATCGGAAAGTGACTCGCTCGCTTTCCGATGTGTCGTTTCTATCCTCCAATGTCGTTTCCGTTTCCCCCGGCTTGGTGTGAGGAAGGGTTCCGTTTTTTTTGTGTATTTGCTTTTTGTTTTTATCTTTGCCCTCATACCCGGTGAGTCCGGTAGGTTCCATGCGCTGTCAAGCTGAGCGCCTGCACGGATTGCAATGGGTTCGCCGCAAAGTCGGTTTCAGCAGCAAACCGCAGTTAGATACAATCCCACCCCCTTCATCCCACATTTCACCTTATGAAAACGCTTTCTCAAATCGTACTGTTCATGGCCATCTGCACCTCACCGGCCGCAGCGAAGCAGCCTATCGCCACGACGTTTCCCGAGCAGACGACAAACCAAGCCCAAGCCTGGCCCACAGTTTGGGGAACTCCTTGGGATTTCTTGTCAGAGCGAAAACTGACTTCCAAGGAAGTGGCCAACCTCAGCGAGCGCGAAATTTGGATTTGGAAGAATGCCCTCTATGCTCGCAAGGGCTACATCTTCAAAAATCCGCTTTTGCTGAAATCCTTTCTCAAATACGACTGGTACGTACCTCGTCACAAATCCATCCCTCAAAGCGCCTTTTCGCGTATAGAGGCCTTTAATGTCTCGTTGTTGCATCAATTTGAGCAATAACAAATCCCTAGTTCTTTTCATCCTACGTGAAATGATAAAAAGCTGCATCGTGGCCTCCTTCGCCCTGGCGTTCAGCGCCTATCTCGGCGCGAACCTCTGCAAGCAAGCTGCCGCTCGGCCGCTCCCCATGAGCGAGAAAATGCTATCCGTCGAAGGCAACACCCCAACGACACAGATACCTCGTTATGCACAGATCCTGATGCATTGCTATCCCGACTATGTCAAAGGATACAAGGACAATTATCTGATCATGAGCGACGGGAGCAAAATTCTTTACGACGACGGCAAGCAGAAGACCCCGATCGAGCGGTTGGACCACGCCGACATCGAGGACATGTTCTATTTCACGTACCGGAGAGAGCGCCCAACCGGCATCCGAAACGACGCCGGCCGCTGCCGCAATGAGCGTCTCTTCAAATACATGTATGGTGCCACACCGGCCGAAGTGCGCAAGCACCTCGTCAAAGTGCCCTGGAATGGCAGCTATGTGCTCTTTTCGAAGGTGAACGGTGCCGCAGCAGCCTTGGCAGCGGTAAATAGCGAATTGCAACAACACCCCGAACTCAAAAAATACCTGGTTTCATCGGGCACTTTCAATTGGCGCTACATCCGAGGTACCCAGCGACTCAGCTCACACGCCTTCGCCACCGCCATCGACATCGGTGTGGCCAAGTATGCTGACTATTGGAAAAACTCCGGACTGAGCGAAGCCAGTACGCAGCTGGTTTACCGCAACCGCATGCCACTCGAGCTCGCGAAGATTTTTGAGAAACATGGTTTCATCTGGGGAGGGTATTGGTATCATTACGACACCATGCACTTCGAATACCATCCGGAGATCATTGCTGCCAACCCGTGAAACATCATGACCTGATCCTTTTCAGTGGCCGTAGCTCTCGAGTTTTTATTTCAGTATATGCAAATGGTTTATTTGCGTTTCTCGCGTACGCGAACGTACGCGCGCGTCAGCCGTTTTGCGAAAAAAGTCTTCACCCTTCACCGGGTGGTCGTAAGGTGATGAGTATGAGTTGGTTTAGTGTGAAGACTTTGCTCAAAACAAGCCTTCACCTTGCCTTCACCGGTGTGCTTATTATCCGTAATGAGATTGCGAAATATGCATCGGTGAACTTTCCGGTTTTCAAAAGCCTTCACCCGTAAATGTCTGCCACTTAGTAGGTTGTGGACGTCGGTGAAGGGTGAAGAACGTTTTCTGAAATCGACTGACGCGCGCGCGTATAGGGCGATGGTCCCCGCCATTCCTATTCACCGCCTCCTCGTGTTTCACGGGGAGGCGGTGCTGTTCGTATTTGTATAGCGCAGCTGCTCGAGAAAGTGGGGAACTGAGGGAAGAAAGTAGCGGTGTTTTCGGGAAAAGATGGGGACGAGGGTTGAAAAAATTAGGTCAGTTCGACTTTTTTGGGGAAGATTATTTGGTGGGCCTTGTTTTTTTTTTTTTAGCTTTGCGCGCAAAAGCCATGAAACCGTGAGAAATCTATTGTTAGCATTGTGGTGGTTGCCGTTCAGCATGTGCGCACAAGTGTTCGATGCCGGGCGCCCACAACTCACCTGGAGCGATTTTGTCGAAGAATATCTCACGATGCTCGACGACGAAAGCGAAGAAGCCAATGTATTGACCCTTCGCGGCTATACTGTGCTCGATGAAATCGAGCCTTTTCTCGAAAATCCGCTGAATTTGAACACCGCCACAGCCGAAGATTTCCGTGCGTTGGGACTGCTCGATGAGGCACAAATCGATTCGCTGCTGCATTATCGCAGTCGATTGCGTGCCTTTGCTTCGCCCGGCGAGTTGATGGGCGTGCGCGGTTTAGACTATCGCCGCCGGCGTTGGCTTTCGCTCTTCACTTACGTGGGTGACACCCTGGTTGCTTCGCCGAATTGGCGTAAAAGGTATTTTTCCGGCCGTCACAGCCTTGAAATGCGTTCGGAGCTACCCCTGTATCGCCGCAAAGGTTTTAGGCCGTCAGATCGCGAAGAGTTGCTTCGCAAGCGATCGCAGTTCTTTCTCGGCCCCAATCTCGGCACTGCGTTGCGCTATCGCTACTCTGCCCGCCGCGAACTGCAGTGGGGGCTCTCGTTCGAGAACGACGTGGGCGAACCCTTCGCGGCGCAGGGCAATCGGCCTTTCGATCACGTCGGTGGTTTCGTGACCTATCGAGCGCGTTCCGGCCGGTGGAGTGGCTTGGTGGGCGACTATGCTTTGGCCATCGGCGAGGGACTCCTGTTCGGTCATGCCTTTTTCGTCCATCCCCTCTTGGAATTGGAACGTACGGCGGCACGACAAAGCCGATTTTTGCCTAATTCACCGTCCAATGAGACGCAATTTTTGCGCGGAGCGGTGGTGAGTGGCGGAAGGGGCGCATGGCGTTTCACCGGTTTTGCCTCCCACGCGCTGTGGGATGCGCGCTTGCGCGGTGATTCCGCCCTGACGCTTTATCACGCCGGGCTGCATCGTTCGCTCGATGAGCGCACTCATCGTCACACCTTGGGCGTGACCACAATCGGTGCTCGCGCCGAATGGATTTCCGGCCGTTTCACTGCGGGAGCCACGACCTACTTCGCCGGTTTCTCTCCCCCGGTGTTTCCGAGCGAGCGGACCTATGCCGTCGGCTATCTGCGGGGCAATCACGCAGCGGGCGTTGCGCTCGACGGCGGTTACGGCGGTGCAGGACGCGAGGTGCGAGGCGAAGTGGCCGTAGACGGCAGTGGCAACATTTCGGCGGTCGCTTTTGCGCGATTTCATCGCCGTGACGATTGGCAATCGGTCGTGTCGGCGCGCGTGCTCGCTCCCGGCTATGTGGCTCCCTACGCTCGCGTGGGGCAAGACGGCAATCGGGCACAGAATGAGACAGGTATTTCGCTAGCCCTGCGCTATGCCGGCCTGCGCAACAGTGTTTTGCGCGGTTTCATCGATGCCTTTCGGCATCCGCGTCCCACCTTTCGTGCCGCCGCTCCTGCTGTGGGCCTGGCGGGTGGGGTGGAGTGGGAGCACCACCACGGAGCCTGGAGCCGATTGCTTCGCTATCGCGTGAAGACGAAACAACAAACCATAGCCGGTTTCGCTCCGCGTTTGGAGTTTTGCACCACGCATCGATTCCGTGCGCGTTGCGGACATGAGCATGCGCGCTGGAGCTGGAACGCGAGTTTCGATGCGACCGCCTTTCATTGCCAGACCCGTCCACACCCTCGGTGGGGATTGATGCTGTCTTGCCGTTCGAAAGTCGCGATTTCATCGACTCTACAAGCGTCGATGTTCGGTGCAGTATTCTCAGCCCCCGATTTCTCAGCTCGCTTATTTGCCTACGAACCCCAATTGCGCGGTCGCGGAGCTTTCCCCTCGTTCTACGGACGGGGATGTGCGGGAGTGCTGCTCGTGCAGTGGAAACCCTCACTACATTGGACTTGCGAATGTCGTTATGCGGCGATCTATCGTTCCGATCGAGCAGCAGTGGGTAGTGGAATGCAGCGCATCGACGGGCACAGTCAGCAGGATCTGTCATTTCAGTTGCGCTATGTCTTCTGAACTGTCGACAGAGAACGATAACTATAGAGTCATCCACCATATAAAACCACCTTATGAAAAAAGTATTCCTTTTTTGCGCCGCTTTGCTGTTTGCCGGCGGTGCAATGGCGCAAA
>ERZ772952.86-NODE-86-length-19632-cov-4.40272_pt1 | contig 19632 bp, 13 predicted proteins | sample MGYA00580686_ERZ772952 | MGnify/ENA primary metagenome ERZ772952 (study PRJEB29015, sample SAMEA2738074) | human oral metagenome | biome: human oral; feature: human-associated habitat; material: saliva | place: China | collected 2213 ... | reverse complement strand
CTTCCCCAGGCTCACCATTTACTGTAATATTAGGTTGACCTTTTTCACGAGTTTCATCCTTCTCATAAACAATTGGAGATGGAATTGCTTTATGAACTTCAGTAGGTTCTTTCTGATTATAAGTTCTATTTGTAGTTGGAATAACGACTCCATTATCATCAACATTATAATCAATAGATTCAGTTACATTACGTCCTTCTGAATCTTTAAAAGAACGATTGCTTTTTTTAGTCCCTACCTTAATTACAGTATCTTGAGGTTCAGATTCTCTGGTAGTAATTGTTTTTTCTGTAATAGATCCATCAGTTGGATTTACAGTATAAACTGTTCTAGTTACTTCACGTCCTGGATGACCTTTTGTTTGAGTTTTATTTGGTGTTCCAAATTCTTTTTCTGAATCTTTTACATAATGAGTTTTGTTAGGAATTTCACGTTCTACTACTTTATCCTTAGCTGCAACTTTTACTCTAGTTGGAGTTGGCTCTTTCACTCTAACCGGCTTTCCAACTGTTGGTGTAACTGTACCGGTTTGTGGATCCACAGAATAAGTAGTAGTAATTACCTCTTCCCCAGGCTCACCATTTACTGTAATATTAGGTTGACCTTTTTCACGAGTTTCGTCTTTTTCATAAATTACAGGAGATGGAATTGCTTTATGTTCCACAGTTGGCTCTTTCTTATTTAAATTAAGAACAGGACCTAATGTATAAACGCCACTTTCCCAAATTTTATCATCTCTACTTTTTAATGCATCTTCAACAGACATAACAAATTGTCCATTTCGATACAAACCATCACTATTTTCAACATTATCGTTTTTTACATCTGTTAACCAATCTTTGATAAACTTGTGGTTCCCTGTTCCAACTCCAGAAAGAGTTACTTTTTTAACTCCAGAAAGGTTTGTATCAAAAAATGATAATTTTGTACCTTTGGGATTGTAATTCTCAAAAGAAAAACTGTCTCCAAAAACAATTTCATTTAGACCAATAAGGTTTTTGAATACATGACCTTCATGCTCATAACCCTTATTAGCAACAGATTCTGTAATCTTTAATCTTGAATTGTCAAAAGTAGATAAATCTAATCTTTCTACTCCAACACCAGAGAACATTCTCCCGGAATAAGATTCAAATCTAACATTTTTTAAAAGCTGACTAACCTGTTCATTGCTTAATTTAAGGTTTGGACTTTCATCAAACATTCTATCCAATTTCCTAACATTACTCAAAGAAAAGTTTGGATCAAAAGTAATAGATCTTAATACATCATCCCGATAAGATAAGAATGGCATTGTAGCTTTTTCTGATAATGTTAGACCAGTAAGATCTATAGTTGAAGGCATACCAGAACTAGCTAAATCTAACTTATCTGCAATAATATTACCTTCAATTTTAAAAGTTTTAATTTTCGAAACATTATAACCACCATGAAAAATAGTGCTAAATCCGCCATTTGGATTATCCAGGTATAATTTATCTTTATTATTGAATACTGGACGCATTATATAAGTACCATCCTCATATAATGTTCCTAAAAACCCCGACTCTGAAAATTCACTATCCAAATCAACTACTTTACCATGTTCAGGATGTGGTGCCCATTCGGGATTAGGTGCTGCAAATCCAACTACTGGACTTGTAAAATTACTAAAAATTGAATTATTTAAGATTAAATTATGTTGACTTGCAATTAAAGTTGCACCTGCAATTGCAAGACTAGAAACAATTAATTTTTTTGATTTAACCAAAATAAGACCTCCAAAGATTTTTTATTTAACTAAATTAGTTTTAAATCTTAAACTATTATATCTCTTATTTATCATAAAAAAATGAAAAAGAAAGAATAATTTATTCTTTCTTTTTACTTTTTAGTTTTTACGTTTTTTGAAACGTTTATAACCTGCAAAACTTAAAGCTCCAAGAAGCCCCAAGATTCCGACACCCGGTAGGACAAAGCTAGAAGCAGATGCCCCAGTTTTTACACTTTCTTTTTGTTCCACAGTTTTTGGTTTCAATTTATAATGGTGAATCGTATCTCCAGTTGCATCATCAACATTAGTTGATTCAAATTCATATCCATCAATTTCTTCTTTTTCATGAGTTCCTTCTAATGTTTTCAAAACAAATGGTTTACCATTTCTTTCTGTAACAAATTGAGTAAGGATCTTATGATAAATCGGAGTTAGATTTCCATTATCATCTCGTTCGATACGCATTAATTTATAACCTGGCAAGTAATTTTCCAAATCTGACTCTTTTAATCTACCTTTAATCCGTTTAATTACTCTACCATTTTCATCTTTAATTACTGTCCATTCATCATCTTCTTTGTTAGATTCATCTTTTTGATAATAATGAATTGTATCTCCAAGTTTTTCATCTACAGAAGTTTTTAGATAATTAAATCCATCCAATTTTTCATCAGGTTGAGTTCCATCTAAAGTTTTAATTACAACTTCCTTACCATTTTCTTCATAAACAAACTTGGTTTGAATCTTATGATAAACCGGAACTTTATTACCCTCAGAATCAGTATCTACACGAATTAATTTATATCCAGGTAAATCTTCTGGCTCTGCAAGCCCTTTAATTGTTTTAATAACTCTACCATTTTCATCTTTTAAAATTGTGTAAAGAGGTGAGTAATGGTGAATTGTGTCACCTAAAGTTTCATCTACTTCTGATTTGGTAAATTGATAGCCTTCAATTTCTTCTTTTTCTACTGTACCATCTACAGTTTTAAGAAGCTCGTCTTTACCATTTTCAGAAGATACGAACTTAGTTTGAATCTTATGATAGATTGGAATTTTATTTCCATTTTCATCAGTATCAACTCTGATCAATTTATATCCAGGTTTTTCTTCTGGTTCTACCACACCTTTAATTCTTCCGATTTCATTTCCGTTTTCATCTCTCAAAATTGTATAAAGAGGTTCATAGTGATGAATTCTATCACCTAAAGTTTTATCTTCTGTGGTTTTTACATAGCGATAATTTTTTATGTCAGATTTTTCTACCAGACCGTCTTCAACTTTAAGTTCGATTTCTTTATCATTTTCCATAGTAACAAATCTAGTTACTAATTTATGATAAATCGGAATTTTATTTCCATTTTCATCAGTATCTACACGAATCAATTTATAACCAGGTAAATCTCTCAACTCACCATTAATTGAATGATCTCTAGACAGTTCATTACCATTTTCATCTCGATAAATTGTATGAAGTTTCACATAATGATGAATTCGATCACCATTTTCTACTTCTTCAGTTTTATCAAACTTATAATCAGAAAAATCTTTCTTATCTGCTAAATTATCAACAACTTCAAGATCAACAACTTCAGTTCCATCATGACCCTTATAGAAAGTTTGAATTTTATGATAGATTGGAATTAAATTACCGTTTTCATCGTGATCAACACGAATCAATTTATAACCAGGCAATTCCATTGGTTTTCCATCTGTACCAATCACTCTACCAAGTTCATTTCCTTTATCGTCGGTTGAAATAGTATAAGTTTTATTGTAATGATGTACTCTATCGCCATTATTCAATGTTTCTGTTCTTACAAATTTTTGACCTTTAAGATCTTCTTTTTCTACTTCACCATCTACAATTTTAAGAATTGTTTCTTTACCCTTATCATGGCTTACAAACTTAGTTTGAATCTTATGATAAATTGGAATCTTATTTCCATTTTCATCAGTATCAACTCTGATCAATTTATATCCAGGTAGATTTGAAAAAGCATCTTCTCCAACAATTCCAGGAATGCGTTTAATTTCATTCCCTTTTTCATCTCTTAAAATTGTATAAAGTTTGTTGTAATGATGAATTCTATCACCGTTTTCAGCTTCTTCAGTTCTATCAAACTTATAAGTGTCAAAGTTTTCTTTGTTAGACAATCCGTCTGAAACTTTTAAAGTAGTTTCTTGATTTCCGTCATGACCTTTGTGAATAGTTTGAATCTTATGATAAATTGGGATTCTATTTCCCTCATTGTCTGTATCTACACGAATTAATTTATATCCAGCAGGTGTTTCAGGATTGTTTTCTACACCAGGAATACGTTTAATAACTTTACCATTCTCATCTTTGATAATTGTATAAAGTTTGTTATAATGATGGATTCTATCACCATTTGATGCTTCTTCTGTTCGAATAAACTTATAATTTTTGATTTCTTCTTTGTCTACTAAACCATCTACTGATTTAATTTCAGAAGTTTGATTTCCATCATGACCAACAAACTTAGTTTGGATCTTATGATAAATTGGAATTTTATTGCCGTTTTCATCAGTATCTACTCTAATTAATTTATAGCCAGGAATATCTCCAGGGTTATCAAGAGCACCTTCTGCAACTTTCAATTCATTACCATTTTCATCTCTAAAAATAGTTTTCAATTGAGTGTAATGATGGATTCTATCACCATTTGCGAGTGTTTCAGTTCTGTCAAACTTATATCCAACAATTTCTTCTTTATCAACTAATCCATCTTTAGATTTTAATGTTTTCTGTTTATTCCCATTATGACCAATAAAATCTGTTTTTAATTTATGTAAAACAAAAACTTTATTTCCAGAAGTATCTACTTGGTTTCTTACTAATTTATAACCTGCAATTTCTTCAGGTTTCGCAACATCACCTTCCACTTTCTTCAAAACATTACCAGATTCATCTTGATAAATAGTGTAAATTTTGTTGTAATGATAGACCCAATCACCGTTACTTGCAGCCTCGAATCTTTCATATCTATAACCTTTAAATTCTTCTTTTTCTTTTTCACCAGCAACAGATTTTAATTCTGTTTGTTTTGATCCATCATGACCAATAAACTTAGTATAAACTTTTCTATAAATTAAAATTTTATTACCTGTACTATCAGTGGTTTCTCGAAGGAATTTATAGCCTGTAATTACTTCAGTAGTTCCAGCAGTTCCCGGAATCTTTTTAAGCTCATTACCTTCTTCATCTTGATAAATTGTAAACGTTTTAGGTTTTGGAGTATGACGGAAATAATGTGTTACATTACCAGTCTCTTGATCAGTTGCAGTTCTAACAAAAGTATAATCATCAATTTCTCCAGCAGGATCAGTAGTCTCCTTCAAAGTTGATGGTTTAATTGCCTTATTTGTACCCTCATCAATCCATTGTGTAGTTTTATATTGAATTTTTACACTGTTTGTTCCACCACCAACTGTATAACCAATAACACGCAAACCGGTTTGTAAGGTAGTATCTGTGGTAGCTCCAGGATCAGAAGAAGAAATAGTAATGTATTGTTTAATGTTTTCTAATTTATTAGTATCTCTGTTATAATTTCTCCCATCAGTTGCTAAAATAAAATGACCGAAACTAATATCTTCATCATAAGAATCAGACATTAATTCATAAGTAATTCTATCCGGAGTAGCTTCTACAATTTTGAAAGTTGGGTAATTTTGCTTATGAATTAAAATTCCATTTTCACTAAACTTATTAACCACTTCTGTATCACCAGAGCCGTGTGCTTTTTTAAAAATTTTACCAACAGTTAATCCATCAGTTTTATACTTGAAATTACTATCAGCTCTAGATTCTAGAGTAATTCTGTCTCCCTTTTTAAGGGGGTGCCCCTCATCTGTTTGAATAAATGCTGCAATTCTACCAGTTGTCGCTCCATCCGGAGTATTTTCAATGTAGTCTTTTACACTTCCCCAAACACCTTTTACTTTTTTAGTAAGAGCTAATGGTGATCTATGATATGAAGATCTAGTAATTTCTTTATCTTTATAAAAAAGTTTTGACATGACATCATTTTCTGTATTAGTTCCAGGCAATGATGTAGCTACATTGGTTGCAGAAAGTTTAAATTCTAGAGACTCATAATCTTCAGCTTTATTATTGAAAACTAATTCCAATTCTGAAAAAATTTCAGTAGATGGAGTCATTGATTTAAAACCGGGATTTAATTCTTTATCTAAACTAGTCGCAAAGCGTACTGAAAACTTGTCATTTAATTCTTCAGTCCCCATATCCTTATCATAATATCTAACACCGTTAAGATCAAAATAAGAAGTGTTTTTTGCTAATAAGTTTACTTTACCAATTACAGTACCGTCACCTAGAACAACATCTTTTCCAGCAAAAACATCTAAATCTAAGTTAGAAACTTTCAAAATGATTTTGTCTCCAGATTTTACTCTATGATTTACTCTGATATTAAAATCTAAATCATCTACACGACTTGTAGCATTACTAGCACCTTGATAATTTACAATTGTACCATTTACTGAAGCATCTGTAATTTCACGCCCTTCAGATTCTGCATGTCCAACAATCCCTGGATTTAATAAAGTGGGTTGAACTCCTGCTAATGTAACTCCAGAAACTAAAATAGTTGCTCCAGTTATTCCAGCAGCGATAAGTTTTTTATTTCTTTTCATTTTTACCTCTCATTCTCAAAATAAAAGTTTTTTCTTTAACTATTATAAGGCTTAAAAAATAATTTTACATAAAAATAAAAACGTCAGATCTGACGTTTTTATTAGAGATCTTTTCATTATTACCTCATTTTTTTTACAAAAAAACTATTTTTTAGATTAATTTATTATTTCTCAACTAATTCTACCCCCCCCCGACCTATAAAATTATAGTAAAATATCTATATTAATCAATTGTCATTTCAAAAAACAACAAATAAAAAGAGACAACATTTGCCTCTTTTTTACTTTTTTAATTTTTTATTATCAATTAAGCCAAAAGATTTTTTACTTGCTTCTAATCTATTTATTAATTGATTCAACAATTTGTCATCTAATAATTGATTATTTAATAGCATCAAATAATCTTCTTGTCTTATATTAATAATTTCTTGAATTAATTTTTTTAAAGAAGATTTTAATTTTTTATAAAAATTTTCATAAAAAAGTTTTTCATCTACCCCATCTTTAAACTTAAATGAAAAAATTGAATTATTAAAAACTTCATTATATCTATTTAAATTTGAAACCTCATCAAGAATTAAATTATCTTGGATAAATGAAGAGTTCAAAGTAAAATAATTATTAAACTTATTCAAGACCTTAAAACTAGTAAATGAACTAATTTTATAAGAAAAATGAAATTCATTAGGCAAGATAACAAAAGTATCAGAGTCAGTTAATCCAAAATTAAATGGAATTATCTGCATAGTTAATCCCAATTTCCTTAACTCTCTTATAGTTAGATTTTTATTCTCTTCTAAAAAAATTTCAGAATTTAAGTCTTTATTATAAGTATGAACCTTAAATCTGATCATTTCTTTCAAAAAGAAATTGACAAACATATCAAACGAATTCCGATCAAGAGAAAAATTTTTAACTCTCTCTAAATAAGAAATCAATTCTAAACTATTACTTTCATATTCAATTTTTTTCTTGTTCTGATTTAGTTTATTATTAATCACAGATTTACCTTCTTTCTTTTTACTTAGTTATATAGATTTAAAACAAAACCAAACCAAACTTAATATTCCCTTAAACAAATTCAGAATTCTACATTATTGTCTTTAATAAATAAAGTAAGTGATGTTTTATAAAATTTAACATCATAAATTTAATTGAATTTTAAAACAAATAAAAACGTATAAGAAAAACTTTATTTCTTATACGTTTTTTAATCAATTTTGTTTATCACGCAGCAGCCATAATCTGTTTAATATTAACAGGTTTATTTGCCTTATAAAAAACTTGTCCTAGACGAACTGCTCTATTAAATTCATCCTCTTTAATCCAGAATTCAAAACCAAGCATACGCACCTCATATTGTTTCTTTCCACGAACTGTTTTATTTTTACCTTTATAAATCATTGTCATTTTTTACCTCATTTTATTATTCAAATCTCTGTTCTAATTTATCATCCGATAAGTACAAAATAGCCGAATAAGTTTTTTCTTTTTTCTCCGACCACAAATCATTTAAAGCCAATTCTTTTGTTGTAGCTAGAATAATTAATTCATCAAGAGAGAATTCGTGTCTAGCTCTTGAAATTGGCACATAGATATTATTAACTAAGTAATAATAATCTCCTCCTTTCGATTTTCTTTTCTCGACTATAGCTCCATTTTCTGAATAAAGAATTTCTTTTGGAATATCAGGATAACGAATTGAAATAGCATTTTTTTCTTTATCAAAGAATAAAATCCCTGAAAAATTTTCATTTTTCTTATTCTTCAAATTATCAACTTCTATTTGACCCCCACTTAACAAGGTGCCAAACTCCTCATTTTCTATCGCTCTCCCTGCGACATAACCGTAAATCTGAATTCCAGATTCTTTTCCACCTGGCAAGAAAAATCTATGTTTCTTTCCATCTTTTTCCAAATCAACTCTAATTACTTCCAAAGATCCAATATTAAACTTTGTTGCAGTTTGGTTTGTTACAGTTTTAACAAAGGAAAGTTTGAATTCATTGTCTAATTCCAAAAACTTGTTTGATTCTGAATTAGATTCTTTCCAAATAATTGTTTTTTCAACTTGACCACCTGAAATTAAAGTTTTAACTTCTTTATCGGATAACTTAGTCTTTAATCTTATTTTACTATTATCTAACATAGATTGCAAGTAAAAACCTCTAAATTCTGGAATTTCCCATCCTTCTTTTTCTGCCTCATTTTTTTCTTCAATCCATGCTTGAAATTCCTCATCATAATAAGAACCGTTGTTTGATTTAAAAACTTTATTTCCATTTGGTAACTCACCAATTGGTTCCTTTTTAGCATAATTAGGAATTTCTGAAAAATTAACAGTTATTTTTTTCAAAGAACGAATTGTAGAATCTACATAAGCAACAATTTCTTTATAAACTTGATCTGCAGTTACTAAACCATCTTCAACTTCTTGCAATCTAACTTCCCATTTAGCTGTTAGATGAGGAGAAACTAATTCTGTATTCATAAGGTTTTTTGTAACTTCAATACCAAATGGTTCTGCAAAGTATTGTTGTGTTTTTCCATCACAAGAAATTCTTTCTTGATCAATTAAAGATTGTAAAATTGCAGTCCTAGTAGATGGTCTACCAATACCTTCAGCTTTCTGCATGGCTAATTTTTCTTCATCAGAAGAAAGTAATCTGTGAACATTAACCATTACAGCACCCAAAGAATCTACATCATAACGTTCTGGTGGTGTGGTCCATCCTTCTTTAACTTCTCCAGAATCAAATAAAACATCTCCTTCAGACAAGTTAGGAAGAATAAAATCTCTACTCTTACTTTCTTTAATTAATGCAGACCACCCCTCCTCTACTAAAATTGTTCCAGATGATCTAAATAAATAATCCCCAACTTTAGTTTCTACCTTTGTTTTTTCTACAACTTTATCAGGTAAAAATGGTAAAATAACACTTCGAGTAATTAAATAAAGAATTTGTTTTTCTTTTTCAGATAATTTATTGTAAGAGAAGTTATTTCCGGGTAATGGTAAAATTGCAGAGTGTCCACGAACTTCTTTGTTGTTAACATACTTTTTATTTTGAACAAATGAAGCAATATCTGAATCCAATGGTGTAATTGTTCCAGAAAACTCTGGAATTTTCCGAACAACATCAAATAACATAGCAATATTGCTAGCATCTTCTGTTGTTATATAAGCAGAATCTGTTCTTGCATAAGTAATAATATTATTTTCATAAAGTTTTGATGCAATACTTAAGGTTTCAGTTTTACTAATACCAAAAACTCTTGCTGCAGCACCTTGCAAAGAATCAATTGAAAAGAAACCCAGAGAACCCTTTTCAGTTCCAGATGCAGGTCTCTCTCTTTTTTTCTTCTTTTCTAAAAGTGTTATTCTTGCATCCAAATCCTTTAATTGATTAAGTATAACTTCAGCATCCTCTTTAGTTTTAAAGCGTTGCGCTTGTCCAGTTTCAGGGTCGGTTAATGTTCCAAAATAAGTTTGTCCATTTTGAGAAAAAGTTGATTTAATTGTAAAAAATTGTTCTGGTACAAAATTACTAATTTGTAATTCTCGATCAACAATAATTTTTTCAACTGGATTTCTAACTCTACCAGTACTAACAGTAAATCCAGCTTTTGAACTTACTAATTTTGTTGAATTTAGCCCAATAAGCCAATCCATTCTAGCTCTTAGAACAGCAGCATCACTCAAATTTTGAACTGTCATTGTTCCACTAATAATTTCATTATATGAAAGAAGATTTCTAAAGGCTTTTTCTATTTCAACTGAAGTCGTCCCATTATTCCAGAATCTATACTTTTTAATTACTTGAAATTTTGGTTCTAATGTTCCTAAAAATGCATCAAAAATAAGATTTCCTTCTCTTTCCGGGTCAGTTCCACAAACTAAAAAATCATAGCCCCCAGTTTCAATAGCGTTTTTTACTTTTAAGTACAACTTGTCGATTGGACCTAATACTTTTTGAGTCTTTCTATCTATGTCTTTTCCTGGAATATAAGTCCATTTTTCTGGGATCATAGGTAGAATAGCTAAATCATTGCTATTCCATTCTGGATTGTAAAACCCTGGTGGAGCTAATTCAACTACATGACCATGAAATTTTTCAAAATCCAAAGTATAAGGGAGTGTACTTTTTATTGAATCGTAAACTTTTTTAAAGCTTTCCATCGCAGATGATTTTTCAGCAATAAATAACCCTCTGCCAGTTGGTAATTGTTTCAAAATAAAATCCTCCATTTTCGTTTAAAACCTTTTTAACTATTATAAGATAATTAACTAAACATGTCAAAAAGAAAGATAAAAGTCTAATAAAAAAAAGATCCTTAAAAATTAAGGTCTTTTTTTATTATTTTTAATCTTTTTTCTTAAGACGGATAGGAAGAACAATACCTCCAGTCATTCCAATTAAACTTAAAATTGGGAAGATGTTTGAAGAAGCATCAACTCCGGTATTTAAAGCTGCTTTTACAGTTGGTTCTTTTGTTTCACCTTGAACTTTTTTAATGAATCTCTTAGTTGTTTCTGGAGTTATTTCTCCAGTTTCTTTATTTAATTTATAAATAGTTTTAACTTCATAAAGATTTCCATTCTCAGTGATTTGTTCAATTTTAGGTTTGGTACCAACTTTAACTGTTTTATTTTTAGGATCAGATACTTTTGTTTTCTCTTCTTTAGAAGTTACTTCTCCAGTTTTAGGATCTACTGAATAAGTAGTTGTAATTCTTTCTTTCCCTGGCACTCCATCTTGGGTTTTATTTGGAGTGCCAAAATCAGCAGTTTCATCTTCAACATAAGTTGTTTTATATGGAATATCATTTTCTACTACTTTATCCTTGGCTGCAACTTTAACCTTAGTTGAAGTTGGTTCTTTTTTGATTACTGGATTACCAACGGTTGAAGTAATCTTACCAGTTTTAGGATCCACAGAATAAGTAGTAGTAGTCACCTCATCTCCAGGCTCACCATTTACTGTTTGATTTGGCTCACCATAATCACGAGTGTCATCTTTTTCATATACTACTGGAGAAGGAATAGATTTGTGAACTTCAGTAGAATCTTTTTTATCACCATAAGTAATAGTTGTACTAGGTGTAACCGCACCTGTAGTTTCATCTACATTATACTCAGTAATTTTATTTACTGTTCTACCTTCCTCATCCTTATAAGTTTCTACTTTATTCTTAGCTCCGACTTTAATTGTACCATCTTGAGGTTCAGATTCTCTTGTTGTAGTTGTCTTTTCTGTGATAGATCCATCAGTTGGGTTTACAGTATAAACTGTTCTAATTACTTCAAGACCAGGTTTACCTTCAGTTTGAGTTTCATTTGGAGTTCCAAATTCTTTTTCTGAATCTTTTACATAGTGAATTTTATTAGGCAGTTCATTTTCTACAACTTTATCTTTAGCTGCAACTTTAACCTTAGTTGGGGTTGGTTCTTTTACTCTAACCGGTTTACCAACTGTTGGAGTAATTGTTCCAGTTTGTGGATCTACAGAATAAGTAGTAGTAGTAACCTCATCTCCAGGTTCTCCATTTACTGTTTGATTTGGCTCACCATAATTACGAGTTTCATCTTTTTCATAAACTACTGGAGATGGAATGGATTTGTGAACTTCAGTAGAATCTTTTTGATTTCCATAACTTCTAGTTACTGTAGGGCTTACCACACCTGTAGTTTCATCGACATTGTAATCAGTAGTTTCAGTTACATTACGACCTTCAGTATCTTTGAAATTACGAACAGATCTCTTAGTCCCAACTTTAATCACCTTATCTTGAGGTTCAGATTCTCTAGTCGTAGTTGTTTTTTCTGTGATAGTTCCATCAGTTGAGTTTACAGTATAAACTGTTCTAGTTACTTCACGACCAGGATGACCTTCAGTTTGAGTTTCATTTGGTGTTCCAAATTCTTTTCCTGAATCTTTTATATAACGAGTTCTATTAGGGAGCTCACGTTCTACCACTTTATCCTTGGCTGCAACTTTAACCTTAGTCGGTGTTGGTTCTTTTACTCTAACCGGTTTACTAACTGTTGGTGTTATTGTTCCAGTTTGTGGGTCTACAGAATAAGTAGTAGTAGTTACCTCATCACCAGGCTCACCGTTAACTGTAATATTAGGTTGTCCTTTTTCTCTACTTTCATCCTTTTCGTAAATAATTGGAGATGGGATTCCTTTATGAACTTCAGTAGAGTCTTTCTGATTTCCATAAGTTCTAGTTGTAGTTGGAATAACCACTCCATTATCATCTACATTATAATCAGTAGTTTCAGTTACATTACGTCCCTCAGTATCCTTAAAATTGCGAACTGATCTCTTAGTCCCGACTTTAATTACCTTATCTTGAGGTTCAGATTCTCTAGTGGTAGTTGTCTGTTCTGTGATAGTTCCATTAGTTGGATTCACAGTATAAACTGTCCTAGTTACTTCACGACCAGGATGACCTTCAGTTTGAGTTTCATTTGGAGTTCCAAATTCTTTTTCTGAATCTTTTATGTAACGAGTTCTATTAGGAAGCTCACGTTCTACTACTTTATCCTTGGCTGCAACTTTAACCTTAGTCGGAGTTGGTTCTTTAGTACGTACCGGATTTCCAACTGTTGGAGTAACTGCACCAGTTTGTGGATTTACTGAATAAGTTGTAGTAATTGTCTCACTTCCAGGTTCACCATTTGTTGTTAGGTTAGGTTGTCCTTTCTCTCTAGTTTCATCCTTTTCATAAATAGTTGGAGATGGAATTGCTTTATTTGTTACTTTATTAGGTAATTTTTTGAAATAATGATGGATAGTATCACCGTTTTCTGATGAAACTTCAGAACGAGAGTAAACATAACCATCAATCTCTTCTTTTTCATGAACTCCATCTAATGCTTTTATATCTATAGCCGCAGCACTACTATTTTCATGATAAACAAATCTAGTTTTCTTTTTATGGAAAGTTGCAACTAAATCTCCCGAATTGTTTACTTCTTTTCTAATAAACTTATAACCATCAATTTCAGATAAATCTGTTTTGATTCCAATTTCTTCTTTTAATTGATTTCCATCTTCATCTTGATAGACTGTTTTAAATTTATCTCCACTAGCTTCTAAAAGTTTTGCTGAAGAAAAAAGAAGAAAGTTATATCGTTCTTCCGGACGATCTGAATTTGAATAAGTTTTAATAATATCATTGTTTCTAAAAATTTTATAATTATACTCCAAACCAATACTATCACTTCTCATAGAACCTTCTTTTTTGAAATTAAATTTGATTAATTCGCCCAAATCAAAAGATAGACCTTGTAGTTCGTTTGGCATTTCTATTATTTTTATTTTTAATCTAAATACATCCTCATTATTATCATTCTTTACTTTTTCTTTCTCTAAAATTTTTATTTTAAACAATTTATTACTTTTTAATATCAATTTTGGATTAGAAGTAGAAACATTATGTATACTAGAAGATTGAAGAACCTCTTTAAGAGTTACAACATCACCAATAGAAAACTTATTATTCAAATCCAAAGATAAATTATCAAATTTGTTTATATAATTTATTTCTATTTCATCATCAATTTTTAAAGGTGGATTCTCGACTCTATCAATATTGGTTCCAATTCTAATTGTACTTGGTAAAGTTGGATTTGTTTCTAAAGGTTTAAATTCTTTATATTCTTCATTATCAGTTCTGCTAGAAATTGTTTCTAAAAACTCACCAGACATTTTATAATCATAAGGTGCCGCAATTATAGATGTATCTCCAAAAGTAGTTACACCAGGATTACCAGCATCATATCCAATTAATTTCCTAGATTCATTAATTGCAGTTTTATTACCAAATAAAACTACATAGTCAAAATTAATTCTATCACTTTCACTTCCTCCAGTAAAAAATGGATTGGCAAAGGTAGGAACACCATTATACTTAAGTTGTATTCTTAAATTTTTATAGTTTTCTGCTTCCTTAGTAAAAACAAGCTCATAAACTGCTTCTTTTTCTGCTTTTCCAGAAGTAGAATTTATAGCTTCTTCTGAAAGAATACCGTTATTTGGAATATTATCCTTAACAGATTTTAATTTTAGTTTGGCAACTACTTTTTCGGAATCGTTTGCATAGATATTGTAGGTATCTAATAAACCTAATCTAAGCCCCTTAGTTTTAATAACAATCTTATCCCCTTCTCTAACTGTTTGATTTATAGAAATCTCATATGATTGTCTTGTAAAGTCTCTAAAACTATCATCTATACCAAAATATTTTGTTCCATAAAACTCAACATTACCAGTAACTTCAAAATTCTTAACTGTAGTCTCATCATCCCCTACTGAAGCACCAGAAGACTCGGCATAGTTGACCAAAGGATTAAATAAACTTACTCCGCCAAACTCACCACCTGAATGAATCAAAGATGCAGCTGCACTTGCTAAAATTATTCCAGAAAATAATTTAAATTTTTTATGTTTCATTAAAGACCTCTCAATTTTAATGTAAAAAATAATATAAAAATCTATTCTTCTTTATTTTTTAAACTATTAACAATATTATGTTTTTCTAAATCAAAAGCTACCCCCTCCCAGTCAAAAGCTTTAATAAATTCAGATTTAAACTCTTCTTTACCAGCTAAAGAAAATAGTTTCTTTCTTTTTTTATTTAAGAATGTGATAGAAATAATAAAGCCCAAAATTAAAAGAATTAAAAGTGATAATACAAAAAGTTTCAAATAAATAAAATAGTCTTCACTAACTCTTAAAGCTATAAAATCTTTTTGAGATAAGGTTAAGAATAAATTAAGAAATAATAAAAATAATACAAACAAATTAAAATGAGCTAATAAAAACTCCTTTTTCTTTTTAAACTCATTTTTTAACAATCTATTATCTAATTCAAAACAATCCTTTTCTTTTTTTAGTTTAGACATCCCAATATAATCAAAAGGAATTTCATCTATATCATCACCAAATTCAATAATTTCTTTTATTAGATTTAAAAACTCATTTTCTGATTCAGGAACTAAAAGAACAAATTCTTCTATTTTAGATAAAACAGTTTCTTCTTTAATTTTCTCAGAAAGTTTTATCTTCTGAAACAATTCAAGATTTCCGTTATTTAATTGAATAATCCTATTTTTAAATAATCTTTTAAAATCAGATTTAGATTCTAATTTTTGTTTATTAAAAAAATAATGAATTTTTTCAAATCTTTCTAGAAGTTCATCTGTTCCAAAAATAGCTTTCATTATAAATAATACCTACATAGTTAAATAATAAAATAGATTTTTTATTTTATCTATCATTTATTGTATATTAATTCAATAATAAAAAATGGACCATTTGCAGATCCGCAGATCCATTTTTTAATTTTTTAACTTTTAGTTGTTTTGTTATTTGGATTCAATTGATTTGAACGATTGTCTTGTGCAGCCTTATGTGCTGGATTATTTGGATTTTTCGTATTACTTCTATTGCTCATTTTAAACTTTCCATTTTGTAAAAATTTTTTTAATTTCATCACTTAATCTTGAAAAGAATCTCCCAAGATTATAAAACATAAAAGATTTCATATTAAATCTCCTCCTTTATTACAATTATAATCTATTTGTTAAGACCCATAATTACCTCAACTTTTTCTACAACTTCTTCAGATAAAGTTTCATCATCTCCTCTTAATTGGAAATTAGATTTGTATCCTTCAAGATTTGTTTTTAAGTATTCTAATGCAATTTGTCCATATGCAATCGGATCCGAAAACGATTTTTCTCCGACTTCTTTCATAATCCTTTCTCCTAAAGCTCCAGACTGTGCATCTTCTTGAGTCATTGAACTAATTGAAATCTGAACTTTTTCAAATAAAGTGTAATAATATTGAAGTGCAGCTCTTACATTAGCATCATTTGCATTTGCAGGATTATCATTATCAACATAACTATTTTGAGCTTGTTTTAACTCTGAAAGAATTTGGTTTAAAAAATTATTAAGTTCAGATTTTTGTTGTTCAAAGATGTAATTACTTGAATAATCTTTTTGAACTACAATACCAAAATCTTCAATTAAAGTAGGGAAATACTTAGCAGGATAATTCCTTTCCTTTGCTCTTTTAAATTCCTCACTATCCTTATCTGTAGATCTTTCAGTATAGATTGTATCACTTGCTTCTTGTATTGCATTATAAGCTAAAGCCCAACCAATATAACGATCATTCTTATAATCTGCAATTCTACTCCTTGCGATTCTTTGTTTTTCAGCTATTCCTGGTGCAAGAATAATTCCACCAGAAATAACTAATACTGCAAGAAGAGAACCAATTATAATTAATAACTTTTTCACCTATTATTCTCCTCCAGAAGGCTTATTTGTACCAAATTCTTTTGCCAATTGATCTTTTTCTAGACTTTCACCAGCTTTTAGTGCAGCTTTTTCTTTATAATCTCTATCTACAACTTCAGCAATTGGTTCTATTAATTTTTCTTGTACAATGTTATACTTTTTATTTAGTTTATCTGCTAATACGGCAGTATTCAAACTAACCTCTCTTCCTTGTCTAACTCCAGCGGAATACAATCTGATAGTGTTTAAGGTGTCTATTATTTCAGAATAATAACTTAATGTTGCATTAATTGCATCATCTTTGTTATAAGCTGCTAGTAATTGTAAGTATGAATACTTATTATAGTTAAATGGAATAGAAACACTTTTAATACCATCTAAAGCTTTTAAATTATTATTAAACTTATTTCCACCATATAATAAATCAATTGCAGATTGAAGATCTTCTTCTACTACAGTTAATTTCTTTTCTCGAACTGCTTTTGAATAAGATGGATTATTTTTAATGGAATCAATCAGATTCACATAATCAAAAAAATTAAGTTTACTTTTAGCTGTAACATCTTGAGTATGACCATCTTGAGGATCTATTCCTGTATAATGTAAACCATTAGTAAAATTAAATTGATAATATCTAACTTGTTCAGCTAACGCACGTTTGCTAGGTTCTGTAATTGGTTTTTTTAAAGAGTTTACATCTATTTTATTTTCTTTTGTTATTCCTTCGTTATTTCCATCATTTATAGATGGATATCCTACATCTTTATAGTTTGTATGCAGTTTTTCATAAACTAATGTGCTTTTATAAGCATCACCAGTTTTTGGTAATAACTTATTTAATTCTGAAGAAACCGCCTCAGTAATTTCAGCTCGACGTTCTTCATCATTTAGTTTATATCCATCAAAAGCTGGGCTTTGACCAATTGCAAATGCACCACTTCCTGGAACAAAACAAGAACAAGATAACATTAATCCTGTAATTATTAAAGTAATAATTTTATTCTTTTTTTTCATTTAACAATTTACCTTTTTAAATTAAGATTTAAATTTTCTTCTTATTTTATTTTACATCTAAAAAATTTTTACTTTTTAGTACAATAAAAAATTAACTTATTTCTAATAAAAATAAATTAATTTTGTCTTTTATATAATTATTTTTAATTTCAGCTTTCTTAATTAAATCCAGAATTAAAATCTTAAAACTAGATACTTCAGAATGTTGACGTATCTTTTTTAAATTGTTAATTTTCTCACTATTAAAAATTGATAATAATATTATTCTAGCATCTTCTTTACTAAAATCTTTATCTTTAATTTTTTCTTTATAAAAATAATTTATTTTTGATAAAAATGTAAAATTATCAATTATCTCAAGATTAAAAAGTTCGAAAATAATTGGAACATTGTTTATATCTTTTTCGATAAGAAAAGTAGAAAGAATTGCATTTTTATTTTCTTCTAAAAGCTGTCTTTTTGAAAAAGACAACATTCTAGTTTCATTTTTAAACATAAAAAATTACTCCAATCATTTTTTAATTAATCAAAAAAATAAATAATTTTTAAAATTATTCATGAATAAAACTAGCAATCAAAATAGAATAACCTTTAGAATTATAATCAATACAAACTTGAAGATTCAAATAATTTCCATGATCTAACACATCCACCAGATAGTTATCATCTGCCTCTTTTTTAACAAATCCACTACCTTGACCATCAAAAACCATTTCAATTTCTCGTGTTTTTTCTAATTTATAATTATGAATTTTCCCTTCTTGATCATATAAAGTAATCTTATCTCCAACTTTAAGTTTTAGAAGTTCTCCCATTGGACCATCATCATGTCCGGCAATTAGGGTTGGTTTATTAGGATCAAAATCCCCACCCCAAGTTGTAGCTACAGAATGATCAGCATTAATACCAGCTTGACCAATTTCAGGATACCAATTAATTACAGTATTTTGATTTAAGACTAAAGTTCTAGCTTTACTTTTATCTTCTTCAACTTTAGAACTTTCTTTCAAATCATTTTCTACAGCTTTTTTGTTCTCAGAATCTGTATTAACATCTGAAATTAATAATGATGGGGCTGCGTTTAGAGAATTATTATTAATTTCCTTATCAACATAATCCAAATCTTTTTTACTACCCAATTCAGAATGAATAATTTTTTCATTATCATCATTTGGTTTTTCAACAACATTTGAACTAAGATTAGCATTTTCAGCTGAGGAGCTCACAAAATTAAATCTAAAAACCAAAAAAGTTAATAGCAAAATTGGAATAGAAACTCCACAAAACAACAAAAGAAACATCTTGTTTTTATTATTATTCACTTTTTTATCATGTTTAAAATTTTTAACAGTCATATAATTTTAATCTTTCTTTTTCAATCTTTCACTTTCAATTAGCTTGAGCCCAAGAAAACCATTCCTAAAATAAATGTCTAACATCACAAGCTACAAAACTCAATCTAAATCAATCTGTAAATCTTCAATCAAATTATTTCAAGATCTACAACCTAAAAAAACAATTACAAAATCACATTTTCAATCTAAACCTATGTTTGATTGGATTATAACAAAAACAAAAATAAATGTCAAGCACAATATCGAAAAAATAAAAAATAAATTTTCATTCACTAAAAATTATCACATTAATCAACAAAAACAACAATCACATTTTTATTATAAAACATTTTTTCAAAAAAAACAAATAAAAAAAATTTTAAAAAAAACTTGACAAATAGTTTTTTTAAAGACTATAATAAAAACAAACAATTAACAAATTAACAATCAATAAATTATCAATCTAAAAACCCTTAAATAAATAAAGTAATATTATATAGTCAAACTATAAAGTAATATTATATAGTCAAAC
>ERZ772952.85-NODE-85-length-20157-cov-21.3927_pt1 | contig 20157 bp, 15 predicted proteins | sample MGYA00580686_ERZ772952 | MGnify/ENA primary metagenome ERZ772952 (study PRJEB29015, sample SAMEA2738074) | human oral metagenome | biome: human oral; feature: human-associated habitat; material: saliva | place: China | collected 2213 ... | reverse complement strand
CATTCAGGCGCCACGCCAGCTCCACATCGCCCCAAATCTGGATGCGACGCTCATAAGCGTCCAGCATGACCGGGTGGTCGGGACGCACGCCCGGGGAGGTCACCACGAGCTCGGGTTCCTGACCGTCCACCAGGGGCAGTGCACGCATGTGCTCGGGCCCGAACAGGCCCTCAACATTGCCGTAGGCGTTCTTGTAAATCTCGATGCGCTCACGCTTCTCCGGGGTATCAGCCCCGTCGATGACAACGATATGTGCACCCAGCTGGGCGAGCACATCGGTCACGGCGTCACCGCTGGTGCCCATGCCCACCACGACCACGCGCAGGTTAGCCCAGGGGGCACCCCAGTGAGTTAGCTCCGCGAGGCGCTCGTTCTCATACACCGGGTTCACCGCAATAGCGGCGGCGTTCGCTTCAATGCGAGCGGCATCCGGCTGTTCATTAGTTGACATTAGTGAATCACTCCAGAAGTCTGCGAGAACCAGTCACCGAAGAACAGCGCCAGGGCAACGAGCACGCAGAGGGCGTTAACAACCCAGAGGCGGAACACGGAGTTCACTTCGCCGCTGCTGACGGTACCGGGGGCAATGCCTCGCTTATCAATTGAGTACTTGCCGTTGACGCCGACCTTCTCCATGTGGTGGTGGAAGGGGGTCATACGGAAGTAACGGTGCGCGTGCAGGGGCTTCTCCCCCGCTGCGACCGAACGCTTACGGCTGGTCTTGAACACGAACTTCTGCACGATCACAGAGAACACTTCCAGCACGGGAATCAGCGCGATGACCAGCAGAAGCAGCTCGGTGCGGGTGAACAGCGCGAAAGCAACCATTGCGCCGCCGAGCGCCAGGGAGCCGGAGTCGCCCATGAAGATCTGTGCCTTCGACACGTTCCACCAGAGGAAGCCAGCCAGCGAACCCACCAGGGATGCGGCAATCAGTGCCAGCGAACCGGGGTCGCGCACATCGTAGCAGGCGGTGCCGGCGCCAGCGGAGCAGGCGTGCACGTACTGCCAGATGCTGATGGTCAGGTAGCCGGAGAAGATGGTCATCATGATGCCGCCAGCCAGGCCGTCCAGACCATCGGTGAAGTTCACAGCGTTCGTACCGGACAGGGAGATAATGGTAATCCACGCAACCAACAGGATGCTGCCAAAGACCGCACCCGCCGCGAACAGGTCGATGGGCAGGTCACGTACGAAAGAGATAGCGGTCGACGCCGGGCGAGCACCCGACTCGTTCGGGAACTGGAACGCCAAGTACGCAAAGGGAATGGTCACACCCAGCAGGCCGATGGTCTTCTGCTTCTCGGTCAGACCCTCGTTGCCCTTATTGCGGAACTTCATGATGTCGTCCGCCGCGCCCACACCGAGCATGCCCAGGGTGAAGGCGATGGTCAGCCACGCGGTCGCGGTCGGTACCGGCGCGGTACCGAAGAGCAGAGCGCTCACCGCCAGGGTCAAGAAGTAGGCGAGAATCGCCGCGGGGATGAAAATCAGACCCGCCATGGTGGGGGTACCCGCCTTATGCTGGTGGGCTGCCGGGCCTTCCTCACGGATGAGCTGGCCAAGCTTGAGGGACTTCATCTTCTTGATGAACACCGGCAGCGCGGTGAGGGAGATGAGGAATCCGAAGATTCCAGCAATCAGCACGGTAATCATAAAGCGCTACCCTTCGTTCGTGGTCTGTTCGGTCGAGGTACGGTCACTGTTAGCGGCGCCGTCCAGGTGAGCGGCAAGGTGGTCGCTCAAATCGGTGGTTTCAACAAAGTCACCGGCAGAAAGCCAGGTCGGTGCCTGCTCTTCCTCAACGCCAAAGGTGTACTCAGCGAAAGCAACCTGGTCACCCAGAATGCCCAGCTTCGCGCCGTTCGAGGACTTGAAGAGCACAATGTCGCCGGGGCGAACCTCGGCGCGCAGAATCTGCTCTGCCTCTTCCGGGGTCTTCACCCAGGTCGCCTCATTACCCCAGGAGCCTTCCAGGTGAGCCGCGTTGTAGGTGGGCTTCGTCTCGTCGCCCACAGCAATCAGCTTGGAAATGTTCATGCGCACCACGAGGCGACCGATGCGGTCGTGCTCCTCCACGGAGGCGTCACCGAGCTCCAGCATGGCACCCAGAACAGCCCAGGTGCGGTGCGGCTGACCGGTCGCCGGGTCAACGGTGCGGCCCAGCTGCGCCAGAGTGCGCAGTGCAGCCGCCATAGACTCGGGGTTCGCGTTGTAGGCGTCGTTAATGACGGTCACACCGTCAGCACGGTCGGTGCGAGCCATACGCCACTTCGAAGCAGCCGCCGCCTTGTTGAGGGCGCGAGCAATCTTCTCACCCGAAATACCGCTGTTGTAGGCGATCGTCGCCGCAGCCAGCAGGTTGTGCACGTGGTGCTCACCGATTAGCTGCGAGGAAATCTCGTACTCGCTACCGTCGGGCAGGCGCAGAGTGAACTCGGGGCAGCCGGCGTCGGTGGTGCGCAGGTTCAGCGCCGCCACATAGCGTTCGTACGGCTGACCGTTCGCGTCGGTCTTCTCGCCCACACCAAAGTAAGTAATGGGGGCAACCGAACGCGACGCCATGCGCAGCACGCGCTCATCGTCAGCGTTCAGCGCCAGGGAACCGGTCGGCTGAACGCCCTCAGCCAGCTCACCCTTAGTGCGCTCAATATTGTCCACACCGCCGAACTCGCCAGCGTGCGCGGTACCAACCTTCAGAATCGCACCGTGATCGGGGTGCGCAATATTCGCCAGGTACTCGATGTTACCCACGTGGTCCGCACCCATCTCAATAACCAGGTAGCGGGTGGACTCATCCGCACGGAACACCGTCAGAGGCACGCCCACCTCACTGTTGTAGGAGCCAACCGGGGCAACAGTCGGGCCCTCCGGGGTGAAAATGGCGGCAAGAAGGTCCTTAGTGGTGGTCTTACCGGCAGAACCGGTAATACCGATAACGGTCAGCTCACCCTGAGCGCGCATCTGCTCAATGGAATAGCGCGCCAAATCGCCCATCGCCAGCACCACATCGGGCACCTGGATGCTCGGGTACGGCACACCCTGCTCGTCGAGTACCTCACGCTCGACCAGTGCCAGAGTCGCGCCCTTCTCAAACGCCATGGGGATGAACCTGTGGCCGTCAGTGACCATGCCGGGCTTCGCCACGAACAGGGTACCGGTCTGCACCTCGCGGGAGTCGGTGGTGGCGAAGTCTGCGAACACCTGCTCCTCACGGCCGTCCAGGCCGATAGCGGTGCCGCCGGTTGCCTCAATAATCTGGGCGGCGCTGAGCTTAATCATTCTTCACCATACCTTCAGCGGTCTTAGAGTCACTTTCGTCGAGCATGCGCTGGTAATCAGGCAGAATCTCGAAACCGTGCGCACGCAGGGCACGGGCGGTTTCAACGCGGTCATCCAGGGCGATATCCACGCCGTCAACATCCTGTTCGGTTTCGTGGCCGCGGCCAGCAATCAGGATGGCATCGTGCTCGCCCGCCAGGGCAATTGCCACCTCAATAGCGGCGGCACGCGGAGCGATATTCAGGATCTGGGTGGCTCGGCGGTTCTCAGCCTTCTGCGCGCCCTCCTCAACGGCGGCGCGAATCGGCTCGGGCGCCTCACCATGCGGGTCATCATCAGTCACGATGACAACATCCGCATTCTGCGCAGCAATCGCACCCATAATCGGGCGCTTGAGCTGGTCACGCTCACCGGTCGCACCGAAAACAATCATGACCTTACCCTCACCGGGGCGGTCCATCGCCTCCAGGGCACGGGTCAGACCGTCCGGGTTGTGGGCGAAGTCCACAATCGCGTGCGGAGCCAAAGAAATCAGCTGCATACGACCCGGCACCACCGGAGTCAGAGCCGCACCGGAGGCCAGCTCGGGCAACAGACGCTCACGCTCAGCGGCGTCAGTGTCCAGGTACGCCATGAGAGCCGCCAGCGCAGCATTCGAAACGTTAAAGTCAGCGGGCAGGCCGGTGTAGCATTCAACGCTCTCACCGGCACCATTAGCCACATAGAAGCGGTGGCCCAGACCCTCACGCTGAACCTTCACCACAGCCCAGTCGCGGGCACCAAACTCTGCAGGCACCTCAGCCAGACCGGCACCACGAGCAGTCACCAGACGGTGCACCTGCTGCGCACCCATCTGCTCGCAAGCGGCGGAGAACATCTTCTCGCCCCACTCGTCATCAGCAGTAATCACCGCAAGCTCAGCACGCTCAGGAGTGAACAGTTGCGCCTTCGACTCAAAGTAATGCTCCATGGTGCCGTGCAGATCCAGGTGGTCTTGGGTCAGGTTCGTGAAGCCAGCAACCGCATACTTCACGCCGTCCACACGGTGGTAATCAATCGCGTGCGAAGACACCTCCATCGCCGCGCAACGCACCTGCTGCTGACCCATAATCGTCAGCAGAGAATGCACGTGAGGAGACTCAGGGGTGGTCATCTTCGAAGGAACCGACACACCATCAATCAGAATCTGAATAGTGCCAATCAGACCGGTCTTCACACCCAGGCCGGTGCGGAACACCGACTCCAACATGTAGGTGGAGGTGGTCTTACCGTTCGTACCGGTCACCGCGTAACGGTGAGTAGCGGGGAACGACGCCGAACCGTAAATCAGCGCCGCCAACGGACCGACATACTCGCGCAGGTTCTCAGTCACTAGGAGCGGCACCGGCGCCTCACCCAGCAGCTGCGCACCGGCAGCATCCGTCAAAATAGCGGAAGCACCCAGCTTCAACGCAGCCTCAGCAAACTGCGCACCGTGCACCTTCGCACCGGGCAGAGCCACGTACAGGTCCTGCGAGCGAACGCCTCGGGAGTCCATGCTAATACCGGTGACCTCAACGGATTCGCCAGATTCAGAACCCTGAACGCCGCTAGCCGGCTGGGAACTCACCTGAGCACCCAAGCCCTGCAGATGTTCGCGAAGGTGCGCCAAGCTCACCGGGCGCACAGAATTCGGGCGCAGGGTCTGAGCGTCGCCGCCCAGCAGGTTCTGGCCGGGTGCGTGAGATGCGGTATCCATCGTCCTTCTTTCCTCTCCGCTGTCCGAAGCGGTGAGCTCTGTATGGTCAATGCGCTCAAGGCACACAGGGTCATTCAATATTCTACGGGCTTTAGGCTTCGACAGGTGTTCAGTACCGGCGCTTCTTCATCACGAATCAGCTACCGGGCGCCTCTCCCCCGCTCGCCTTTAGCTCGTCTTATTGGGGCTGTCCTCAGCAAAAAGCGGAATCAACTCCGGTTCACCGGTAGAACGCGGCACATTATAGGTGTGCAAAGTCTTCTCCATAATCTTGGAGAACTCAGCCGTCGTACCGTTCGTACCCACCGTACCCTCAGGACGCTGCATGGTCACCGCCACCAAGAACTGCGGGTCCTCAATCGGCGCCACACCAATAAAGGACGTCGTGTTGCCGTCGTAGCCGCCCTTCTCACTCGGAGTTTCCGCAGTACCGGTCTTACCGCCCACGCGATAGCCGGTCACCTTCGCGGGGCGGGCGTGACCCTGCTCCACCACGTTCTCCATGAGAGTCAGGCAGGAGGCGGCAGTCTGCTCGCTGACCATGCGTTCACCAGGCTCCACGGCACGCTTATGTTCGGTACCGTCGGCGTCAATAATTGCGTCCACAATACGCGGCTTCAGACGAACGCCCTTATTACCCAGCGCCTGGAAAATCAGCGCGGTCTGCAAAGGAGTCTGCGCCACACCCTGACCGAAGAGCACGGTGTACTGCTGGCGGCCATCCCAATCACGCCAATCAGCAATCAGGCCCTGCTCCTCACCGGTCAGCTCAATGCCGGTAAACTCGCCCACGCCGTACTTCTTGAGCCAGTTGTAGCGCTCCTCCTTGGTGAGCTTCTGACCCACGAGCACGGTGCCGGTGTTCATCGAGTCATGAATAATGCCCGAGAAAGTACGCCGCTGCGCCCCGTGCTCAAACGCATCCTTGAAAGTCTGGCCGTCAATCGTGAGGGTCGCGGGCACATCATACACGCTAGTCGGAGTCGTCAGGCCCTGCTCAATCAGAGCCGAAGCAGTTAGCATCTTCTCGGTCGAACCGGGCTCCACGTTCTGCGAAATAGCGCGCGGGGTCATATCCGCGGCGTCCTCGATGGTCTTCGCCCCGGGGTCCATGGTCGAGGAATCCGCCAGCGCCAGCAGGGAGCCGTCCCGCACGTCCATGACGATTGCGGTACACCACTCCGCTTTGAGCTCCTCGGCGCGGGCGCGCACAACCTGCTGGGCGAAGTACTGGATGTCTCGGTTAATGGTCAGACGCACGTTCTTACCGTCAACCGCGAGGCGCTGCTCCTCCTTGGCCACGGGGATGCGCACACCGTCCGCGCTGATCTCGTAGGTGCGCTCGCCGGGGGTTCCGGCCAGCTCCTTTTCGAAGACGCGCTCAATACCCACCGAAAAGTTACGGGTCACGGTACCGCCCGTGCCATTGCCGTCGGGCTCATCCACGATGTTGTACTTGCCGACCACGGAGCCGCCCACGCTGCCGTTGGGGTACAGGCGCTGCGAGAAGGCCTCGCCGTAGATGAAGGGCGCGCCAAGGTCGTCAATCTTGTGGAAAATCTCGGGAGAAACGTCGGTCTTGATGACCGAGTACTTGGAGGTGCCGTCCAGCTTCGACTTGATGAATTCGTCGGTGATGCCCGGGTCCACGCTCTTGAGGATATCGGTCATCTCGTAGACCAGCTGGCTCGGGGTCACCTCAATCTTCTCGGTGCGGTCCTCGTTGTAGCGCTTAAAGGTGGCGACGGCCGTCTGATCCGCGGTGAGGTTGTAGCGCTGCACCGAGCGGGCCATGACGTTGCCGTTAATATCGAGAATCTGCCCGCGCACTGCGGGAAGCACCTGCGAGCGCAGACGCTTCTGACGGGACGCATTCGCCACCGCACCGGGATCAAAGCCCTGACGGATAAACAGGTTCGCACCGATGACGCCCAGAGCGCAGGTGGCAGCGGCGCCTGCGACAAAGCCACGGCGGGTCAGATCCGGCTGACCGGATCCCGATTCGTTCGCGTTCTTACGCGCGTCGGAGCTCATGCGGTGGTCCTTTCGCTGGTCTAGTCTATCGGTGATGCTGTGCATCCTGTGGTCAATGGTATTTATCGTGCAGCCTGGCTTGCCGCGGGGCTAGCGGCAGGGTTGGGTTGCTGAGCGGCGCTCGGTGCGGCAGACGCGGCGGGGCTAGCAGGTGCGCTCGGTGCAGGGTTAGCCTGCTGAGCGGGGCTTGCCGAGGCGCTTGCAGATGCCTTAGCCGAAGCGCTCGCCTGGCCGTGTCGCTGCTGAACAGACTTGTCAGCCTCCACAATGCCCTTGGCGTAGCTTTCGTTCGAGCCGGCCGCCGGAGGCGCAATCAGGTTCTCCTGCTTGTTTCCCTCAGCACCGGTCGGGCTTGCAGCCGGGGTGGGGGTGCCCTCAATCGTGGAGGACTGCAGGTTCAGGGTCGCCTGCGAAGAGCTCACAAACATGCCCAGGGTGCTGGCGCGTATCGCCAAATCCTGCGGGGCTTCCTTGAAACCAATCTCCTGCTGCAGCGCCTGATTTTCTTGCACAAGCTGCTGCTCCTGCGCGCGCAAATCCACCATGTCGTACTGGCGGGTCACGATCAGTACGTTGAGCAGCAGAATAAAAATCAGGGTCAGCGGAATTGCCGCAAAAACAGCGAGCATGGTGGGCGGGCTGAGCTTACGGGCTCGGCGGCGCACAGCGGACAGCGGGTTACGCTGCTTAGGCTTCTCTTCTCGGGTCTCTTCGGTGCGTGCTGCCGCACGGACGCTCGAGGGCACACGGCTCGCGTTCGTTGAGGTGCGCTTACCGCCGTGCGAAGCAGCGGTGCTGGCGGGGCGGACCACCGGCTGGGAGGCGGTGACCGGCTCCAGACGCGCGGCGCGGGTACGGCCGGAGTGGGCTCGGGTGGAGGCGCGGCTCGCCCCGGTAGAGCCGCCAGTAGAGGATGCGCGGGTAGAGCCAACGGCGCCGGGGGTGCCGGCGGCAGGGCGCGAGGAACCGGCGCGTCGACTCCGCGGGGCGCCCTGGGTGCGGGTGGGGCGCTGGGATGCGTGCTGGGTGCTCACTCTTCTTCGCTTTCTGTCTTCTACTTGGCGGGGATGCGGATCTTCTCGGCGGCGCGCAGCTTGGCGCTGGCGGCGCGGGAGTTCTGTTCGATTTCCTCGTCGGTAGGCGGTTCGGCGCCGCGGGTAATGATTTTGACGGTGGGCTTGTGCTCTTCAAGCTCTACAGGGAAGCCCTTGGGTGCCTTGGAGGTTGCCTCTGCGGTCAGTGCCCTCTTGACGATTTTGTCTTCGAGGCTGTGGTAGCTCATGGCGACGAATCGGCCGCCGAGGTTGAGCGCCTCCAAGGCTGCCGGTACGGCGCGTTCGAGGGCTTCCAGTTCGTGGTTCACTTCGATACGCAACGCCTGGAAGGTGCGCTTGGCGGGGTGGCCACCGGTGCGCTGCGCGGCGACGGGCACAGCCTTCTGGATAATGCGTACGAGCTCACCGGTGGTTTCCAGGGGCGCGTTGGCGCGGGCGGTGCAGATGGCGCGGGCGATACGCGATGCGAACTTCTCTTCGCCCCAGTTGCGGATAATGCGGCGCAGCTGGTCTTCGCTGTATTCGTTGACGACGATGCGGGCGGTGAGCTCGTCTTCGGAGTTCATGCGCATGTCCAGGGGAGCGTCGTAGGAGTAGGCGAAGCCGCGGGTGCGTTCGTCCAGCTGCATGGAGGAGACACCCAGGTCCATCAGGATGCCGTCGATGCCCTGCACGCCGGCAGCTTCCATGGCGCGGTCAATCTCATCGTAGACGGCGTGGACGGGTACGAAGCGGTCACCGAAGCGTGCCAGACGCTCACCGGCGATGGCGTGTGCCTGCAGGTCGCGGTCAATGCCGATCAGCACAAGGTTTTCGAAGCGTTCAAGCAGCGCCTCGGAGTGGCCACCCATACCGAGGGTGCCGTCAATAACGTAGGCGGTGCCGCGTTCCTCAACGGCACGCTCAATACCGGGCGCCAGCAGGTTAATGCAACGGTCCAGCATCACGGGCACGTGGCGTTCACTGGCTTCACGCTGGGAGAGGTTCTCAATGGATGCGCCGGTGACCTTGACGGTAGCGCCGGAGGCGGTCGTACCGGTTTCGGGGGCGTGGTCTACGCTCATGGGTGCTCCTGTGAGAGTTTGTCCTGCGGGAAGGCTTACGGAAGAGTGGTGCGGGTGCTAGAGATGCCGGGGCGGTAGCCGTCGCGTCGGCGGGATGCCGGTTAGAGCAGCGGGCTGAACGGGTCCTCGTCGAGGGCAGCGAATTCAGCTTCGGTGCGGGCGAGGTACTCTTCCCAGGCTGCGGCATCCCATATTTCTGCGCGGGTACCGGATCCGATGACGACGAGGTTGTCGCTCAGTCCTGCGTATTGGCGCAGTATCGGCGGGATGGTGATGCGTCCCTGCTTGTCGGGCAGTTCGTCGGAGGCTCCTGAGAGGAAAACTCGCAGGAAGTCTCGGGCGGCTCGTCCCGGCAGGGGTGCGGTGCGCATCCGTTCGTGGATGCGTTCAAATTCTGCGGCGGGGAAAACGTACAGGCATCGTTCTTGACCGCGGGTCAGAACGAGGCCTGCTGAGAGTTCCTCACGGAATTTGGCGGGAAGGATGATGCGTCCTTTGGCGTCCATTCGTGGTGAGTAGGTACCTAGGAACATTCACTTCACCTCCCCGATGTGTGCCGTTGCGCTAAAGCCTGCGGGAGCGGGGTTGCTCCACAATCCTTGGAGGTGCCGGTGGCGGGGTGTGCCGGGCCTGCGCCTCCGCCGAGTGTTTGAGGGCACGGCGATAGGACTGACTTTCAGCTTTCCTCTCCACTTTACCCCACTTTCCACCACCTACCCCACCCGGCAGAGTATCTTTTAGTGTTTTTATGCTCTCTTCTGCATTTTTAACGCTGACGCACAGCTTCTACACAGCTTCGGGCGTGTGTACTCAGCGCCCCACCCTCATCATGCTTGCCATGTCCAGACTCAATGACGGGGCTAGTTTCAGGGGGGTTAGTTTCGGGGTTTGGCGTGCTCCGCCCACCAGCCCCTCATACTTCCATCTCTCAACCGGTTCGGGCATAGTCACTAGTTCTTCGGGTATAGAAAAAGCGGAGGTAAGAGAATTCTTACCTCCGCTTTCTCAGTCTTAAATTTTGAGATTTTCGCGTCGGGGGTCAGCCCTATGAGCTGAGCCGCGATGCTTCTGCACCCTGAACGCTTTAGAACTGAACGCTTTAGAGCTGACCGTTATTACGCTCGTCCCAGCGGTCCTCCAGGCGGTTCATGAAGGAAGAGCGTTCCTTCTGCTCGCGCTGACGCACACGGGCTGCGCCTTCCGCCTTACCGCCGAGAAAGGAATCTACCGGGGTCTTCTTGCTGGTGGTTGCGAAGTACACGCCACCGGCCGCAAAGAGGAAGCCGAATACACCCAGCCAAATCATGTTAGATGCGACCGCACCAATAATGATGCCCAGGCCGATGAGGACGAAGAGAATACCGAGAGCCAAGTGGCGAGCGCTAAAGACCGGCGCGGTATTGCCGGTTGAAGACATGGAGGAGGCAAAGTGCGGATCCTCATTGCTCATGAGTTCTTCGAGCTGGTCCAGAACCTTCTGTTCACGCTCGGACAGTGCCATCGTTTTCTCCTTTGAGGTATCTCTGCTCAAGATGACGTCGGTATCAACCGGGTTAGAACCGGGTTAGCTACTGTATCAGCTGGCGCGGCGAGCGCTTCTTGCCAGCCGTATGCTTCCCATCGTACCGCGCCGGGTGGGGTTGGCGCATTCTTTTTCGGTCAGAAGCTCTTTATGTCTTTCTCCCGCCTTCCGCGGAGGTGTTCCTCGCCCGCACTTTACGAGTAACCGGCTGCGATATAGCCGCTGACCATGCTATGGCCCAAGCTGTATCGGCCCCTAGTTGTTGTTCCTCAGCTATTCCTCATTGTGGCTCTTTTCTTCGATATTCTTCTCTTCGATATTCTTCTCAGGCGCGGTAACTCCGGAGGCGGGTTTGAGGCTTTCCTGCGAGTACTTGCGGTGAATGGCGTCCATGACGTGCTCCACCTCGGACCATCTGCCGCTTTTCACGAGGCGAGCACCAGACCCCAGGCTATTGCCCGCTCCCCCGCCGCCTCGTTGCGCAGAGACAGTTTGCGCAGAGACAGTTTGCGCAGAGGCAGTTTGCGCGGAGCGTGAGTTTGCCCCGCTCTCGATGGAGTCGAAGAGGGTTTGCTGCACCCCGTCTTCTGCGCGGGCGAGCTTTTCGGCACGCACTCCGATAAGTCGCAGGGCGCGGGGCGCATCCTGCCCTACCAAGATTCCATCTGCGCGCAGTGCTTCCAACGCCAAGGAGGCAATCTGCATGCCGGAGTCCACGGGCACGTTCAGGGCAATAGCGCGGGTGTGCGTTTCGAAGGTGCTGTAGCGGATTTTGAGACTGAGCCCGCCGGCGAGTTTCCCTGCGGTGCGCAGCCGCTTTCCCAGCTTGAGGCTCAGCTCCCGAAGAGCAGCACTGACCTCCCGAGCATCGGTCGTATCCGTCTCGAAGGTGTGCTCGCCGCCCATGCTTTTCTCTTCACGTTCGGTGATTACGGGGCGCTCGTCAATGCCGCGCGCCATGGCCCAGAGGTGCTCGCCCTGGGCGGTGCCGAAGCGTTCTTTGAGCCAGTCCAGACTCATGGACCTCATCTGGGCGATGGTGTGAATACCGTATCGGGAGAGCTGCTCGGTGCTTTTCGCACCCACTCCCCACAGGTCGGAGACTTTTCTCGGGTCAAGAAATTCTTGAACCCTCTCGGGTGGAATGACCCACAGCCCGTTCGGTTTACTGCCGGTGGAGGCCATTTTGGCGAGTAGTTTATTGGGCGCAACCCCCGCAGAGGAGGGCAGGGAAAGTTCCTGCGCGATGCGGTCGCGAGCGCGCTGAGCCAGGGTAACGGGGTCTTGTCCGTGCAGGTAGGCGCCAGTTAGGTCCACGAAGGCTTCATCCACGCTGACCTGTTCCACGTAGGGGCTCAGGTCGTTCAGGATTGCCATGACGGCGCGGGAGTAGTACCGGTAGTCACCACGCAGCGGCAGGACGGTGGCGTTGGGGCTGAGGTTCCGTGCGCGGCTGAGCGGCATGCCGGAGCGCACTCCGTGGGCGCGCGCCTCGTAGGAGGCGGAGCATACGACCGAACGGGGGCCCAGGGGCGCTACGATGATGGGTTCACCGCGCAGGGCGGGGTTTTCGAGGAGTTCGACGTTGACGAAGAAGGCGTCCATGTCCAGGTGCATGATGACGCGGCCGTTCCTCACACCACTGCTCTTGCCGGTTCGTGCCTGCCCCATGTCGCCTCCTCTCATAGCTTCTACGCCCACCTACCGAAAATATAGCACATTTCTACGAAAAACAGAGACAATTTATCGTAAACATGTTCGCAAATGCGTTCTCTTGGGATTTTCTCCACTAAGCTAGAAGAAGTGCACACCGCACCCCATCAGGACCGTACACAGCGACCTTCAGCGAGGATAGTATGACTCCCCCTTCTCCCTCCGGAGCACCCACTCCCCAGGCGACCGAGAGCCTCACCGTAGCGGCACCGAATATCCCGGCGGCTTCTGCGCACCTTGCTGAGCGTATTGCTGAAGAGCAGCGAGCCTACCTGCACGCTTTTGACACTCTCATGGCTGAGTTTTTTGCCCGCCAGCGCGAGCTGCTCGAGGGCATTTCTGCCGAAACTCTACCCCTGCTGGAGGCCATCGAGTCCCTCTCCACCGGTGGCAAGCGTCTGCGTGCCCTGCTGAGCTACTGGGGTTGGCGTGGTGCGGGCGGCGCACCCGTCACCGAGAACCGCGCCTCCTGGTCCGTTGTGAAGGCGGGCATGGCGGTGGAGCTGTTCCAGACCTCCGCGCTAATTCACGACGACATTATCGACCGTTCCGATACCCGCCGCGGCGCTCCCTCCGTGCACAAGCGTTTCGAGGCGGCGCACGAGCAGAATAGCTGGCGCGGTGATGCTTTCAACTACGGTCTGACCGGCGGTATTCTTGCCGGCGATCTGACCCTGGCGTGGTCTGCCGAGGTTTTCGCCTCCCTGGGTGAGGGAGCAATCTACGGCGCCCCCGCGCGCACTATTTTTGACCGGATGCGCACCGAGGTTCTGGTGGGTCAGTACCTGGACGTCTACTCCGAGGTTCTCGAAACCGAGGACGCTCAGGCGGCTCTGCAGCGCGCCCTGAACGTGATTCGTTTCAAGTCCGCCAAGTACTCGTGCGAGCACCCCTTCACGATTGGTGGCGCTCTGGCTCTGCAGGCTACCGCGCTGGAGAACGGCACCGGTGCCGTGAGCGAGCAGCACCCGGTACTTGCCGGTTACCGTGCGTTTGGTCTGCCGCTGGGTGAGGGCTTCCAGCTGCGTGATGACGAGCTGGGCGTCTTCGGTCAGCCCGAGGTGACCGGTAAGCCCGCCGGCGATGACCTGCGTGAGGGTAAGCGTACCGTTTTGGTGGCGCTCACCTCCGCCGCCCTCGATGAGAAGGATGCGGCGCTTCTGCACAATAGCTTGGGCGATCCCGAGCTGAGCGATGAGCAGGTGGAGCGCATCCGCGAGCTGATGGTTTCTTCGGGCGCTTTCGCCAAGCATGAGCAGCTGATTGAGCAGAAGTCTCAGGCTGTGTTTGAGACGCTGGAGGCGATGAACCTGGACGAGCTGGTGCACGCGGCGCTGACCGATATTGTGGGCCGTGCACTGCGCCGCAAGGCATAGATGCACTGCGCCGCAAGGTGTAGAGGTTCAGCACAGTTAGAACGTTAAATACGTTGAGGCGGCATACCGGAGTATGCCGCCTCAACGTATTTAGCTATAGTGCCGGACCGCTATTACCAAGCCGGTATCACCAAGTAGGTACTACCAAGCCAGTGCCTGCGCACGGCGACGGATTTCAGTCTTGCGACCGTCGATCAGTGCGTCGATGGGACGGCCGGGCAGGGACTCGTCGTTGGTGTACAGCCACACGATGGCTTCTTCATCGCTGAAGCCGGAGTCCTTCAGGACAACGAGGGTGCCCTTGAGGGATTCGAGAACTCGCGAACCGTTCAGGAACAGTGCGGGTACCTTGCGCACGTTGGTTTCCGGGTCGCGTAGCGCGATGAGCGTACCGTCAGAAATCAGGTTGTGTACGCGGGTCACCTTCAGGTCGAGGGCCTGCGCAATTTCGGGGATAGTTACCCAATCGCCGACGAGGGCGAAGGTCTGAGCAATATTTTCGTTAGTCACCTTTTAAGAGTGCCAGAGCTGGCACGTATTTACCACTTTTGACCCGCATCTGGCACGGGGGCTCTCCTGCACACCTTTCCTTTTTGAGCGCTGCCGCGGTTCGTGAGGTGGAGTCGGGTCCGCCGGCTTTTTGTAAGAGTTCGCTGAGTGTTCACCTGCTCGGCGCTCTTTGGCATCGCTTCTCCCCAGGTGGGCGGGCTAAAATGTTGAGACGTATGAATACTCCCAGCCCGCGCCGGATTTCTCCCGTGAACCCTCGTTCTTCTTCTAATACTTCTGTTCCTCCCGCCACTCGTCCCGCTGCCTCTGATACCGCTATCGGTTCTTCGCAGTGGCTCAGTGGCGCCATTATTGAGGGTCATTACCAGGTGGGTTCGCTCATTGGCCGCGGCGGCATGAGCGAGGTCTATTATGCGTTGGACCTGTGGTCGAATAACCCGGTCGCGCTCAAGGTCCTCTCCCCCGCTCTGGCTGAGGATGCGGCGAACCGCCAGAAGTTCCACCGTGAAGAGCGTTCGATGCGCCAGGTGGGTGGCGGCGGACATACGGTGGGCGTGATCTCTTCGGGTACCGAATATTTTTCGGGTCAGATGGTCATGTACATCGTCTTGGAGTATGTGCACGGCTGCACCCTGAGTCAGCTGTTGCGTGTGCGTAATGCCCTGTCCCTGGGTGAGGCTCTGGATATCCTCATTCCGGTGGTGGAGGCGCTCTCGGAGGTGCACGCGAACCGCTACCTGCACGGCGATATTAAGCCGGGCAATATCCTGCTGGACGCTAACGGCCAGGTGAAGCTCACGGACTTCGGCCTTTCTCGCCGCGATGATCAGGTGGATGCGGGCGCCCCCATGGGCACCCCCGCCTACGTTGCGCCGGAGGTCCTGGACCCGAAGGTGAAGGTTGGCGCGCAGGCTGATATTTTTGCGCTCGGCGTGATGATGTACCGCATGCTTTCAGGTCGTCTGCCCTTTGTGGGTCTGGAGAATGACCAGCAGGTGCTCTACCACAACGCCAACATTGAGATGCCCGCGCTGACCGATGTGGCGCCGGGTGCGGACCGCGATATTGCGGGGCTGATTTCGTGGTGTACCCGCAAGCAGCCTCATGCCCGCCCGGAGGATGCAACCGAGCTGTTTACGGCTCTGCTGGAGATTTCTGAGTCGCTGGGTGAATCCGAGCGCGCCTGGCGTGCCCCCTCGTGCCCGGAGCCGGAGCTTCCCCTCTGGGAGGCTGTTGCCGATATTGCGGAGCGCAGCGGTGCCGCACAGATGGTCCGCAACACCCCGATTAGTGCTTTTAGCGATGCCCGCGATCTGCTGGCGTACGATGTGTACTCCCCTGACAGTCTCGTCTATGATGCATCGGCTGCGGGGCAGGGCGTGCACCTTGCCGACGTGGACGCTGAGGACTCCGTGCTGAACCGCCAGGGCATTCCGCCGCTGGTGAGTTCTGCCTCCGATGCTGACGACTCTGAGGATGAGCCGGACGGCGCAAAGGGCAAATCCGGCAAGCGCGGCCTGGGCTCGTTCATGGGCCGCCGCGCCGCAGCTGCGAAGGGCCCGCTCACTCAGTCCGTTGGTATTGGCCCGCAGACAGAGCAGGAGTTTATCTCAGCTCACGGCGAGTACGCACCGATTCATGCCGAGCGTTCGTTGAGCCCCTCGGGTTCGCGCCGTTCGAAGGCTAAGGGCTCGGCGAGCGCATCTGAGGCGGAGGAGTCTGCGGGTACTTCTGATGATTCCGAGCAGTCGTCCCAGAAGGATCCTCGCCTACCCGCCAAGCAGTTTAGGACTCCGCCCTCCGGTATGGCAGTGGGCGGTTGGGCTCTGGCGCTGATTCTGCTGGGTATGGGTTCAAGCTTTACCGGTTGGTGGCTTGCGACCTCGCTGGTGCAGTCGCAGTGGTGGCGTAACGTTGAGGCGTTCCTGACCTTCTAGCTCCTGCCGCGCCGCTCTTTTGCCGAGCGCAGGTTAAACGCAATGCCCGGGTCTTCATCCTTGTCAGGTGAAGACCCGGGCATTGTTATACCTGCGATTCCCCGCCACTTATCGCGGCGAGGCGCATGAGCGTTTTACGCGCGGTTCTTGAGGTACTCGGAGACCAGGAACGCGATCTCCAGGGACTGCGAGTGGTTCAGACGCGGGTCGCACAGGGACTCGTAGCGGTCAGCCAGTGCTGCCTCGTCGATGGCGTCGGAGCCGCCCAGGCATTCGGTCACGTCGTCGCCGGTCATTTCCACGTGGATACCGCCGGGGAACGAACCCAGTGCCTCGTGTACTTCGAAGAAGCCGCGAACCTCGTCGAGCACGTCGTCGAAGCGGCGGGTCTTGTAGCCGGAGGGCACGGAGATGGTGTTGCCGTGCATCGGGTCGGTAACCCAGACGACCTTCGCGCCTTCAGCCTGCACGCCCTCAACGATCGCGGGCAGCTTCTCGCGGATGTTCTTCGCACCCATGCGGGTGATGAAGGTCAGGCGGCCGGGCTCGCGGTTCGGGTCGAGCTTGTCGATCAGTGCGAGTGCGTCATCTGCGGTGGTGCTGGGGCCCAGCTTCACGCCGATGGGGTTGCGGACCTTGGAGAGGAAGTCGACGTGTGCATCGTCGACGCCGCGGGTGCGCTCGCCAATCCACAGGAAGTGTGCGGAGGTGTCGTAGGGCAGCTGGGTGCGCGAGTCGATGCGGGTGAGGGCACGCTCGTAGTCCAGCACGAGCGCCTCGTGGCCGACGTACAGGTCGGTGGTCTTGAGCGCTTCGAAGTTCACGCCGCAGGCTTCCATGAACTTGAGGGCGCGGCCGATTTCGCTGGCGGTCTCCTCGTAGCGCTCGTGCGCGGGGTTGGAGGTGAAGCCACGGTTCCACTGGTGCACGGCGCGCAGGTCTGCGAAGCCGCCCTTGGTGAAGGCACGAATCAGGTTCAGGGTGGATGCGCTGGTGTGGTAGCCGCGCAGCATGCGCTTGGGGTCGTGTACGCGGGCTTCGGGGGTGAAGTCGAAACCGTTGACGGTTTCGCCGCGGAAGGAGGGCAGGGTGACGTCGCCGCGGGTTTCCATGTCTGCGGAACGGGGCTTGGAGAACTGACCCGCCATGCGGCCCATCTTCACCACGGGCATGGAGGCGCCGTAGGTGAGCACTGCAGACATCTGCAGGATGGTCTTGACGCGGCCGGAGATCTTGTCGGCGGTTGCACCCGCGAAGGTTTCTGCGCAGTCGCCGCCCTGCAGCAGGAATGCGCGGCCTTCAGCAACCTCACCGAGTGCCTGGCGCATGGCGTCGACCTCGCCGGCGAAGACGAGCGGCGGTACCGAGTTCAGTTCGGCGATGGTGCTCTCAAAATCTTCATGCTCGCTCCAGGTGGGCTGCTGGTCAATGTGCAGCTGGCGCCAGGTGTCCAGGCCGTGGTCGGGGGCCTGCGAGGTGCTGAGGTTTTGATTGCTCATCTTCACTCCATCGGGATGGTCTTGTGCGTTTTCTGATTCAGCTCCGTTTCGGGTGCTCGGCGCGCCACGCGGCGTGCCGGCTTGCGATTCTTCAAGCTGAATAGACCTAATTGTACTCTTGCTTGCTTCAACACCTAACCCCGAGGTCAGGTACATCTCATATGTTTAGATAGCGCCACCAGGTGTCGGCGATCAGCGGGTTAATGGGCAGCGGGTTAATGGGCACGGTTGCAGAACGGCAGACGAAAGGGCGGGAGGCGGCGTGTACCGCACCCGCCCTCTGGCGTATGTGGGCGCCCGGGGAGCTGTCTCAGGGTGCTGGAGCTGTCTCAGGGTGCTGTCTCAATGTTTAGTGCTGCAGGTGTGCGATTGCCTCGTCAGCGCTCATGTTCTTATCAGCCATGAGTTTCTTGACGCGGTCGGCGTACACGTCCACGTATTCCTGGCCGCTCAGGGCACGGATTTCAGCACCGATACGGTCGGCGATTTCACGCTGAACGCGGTGGCTCATGTCTGAGCCGTCGGTGTATTCCTCGAAGGTGAGGGGCTTGCCAATAATGGTGCGCACCCGAATGGGCTTGCCGTCGTGGCGCAGGCGGATACGGTTCGAACCGGAGGGCTGAATCAGGTCGGTACCAATCTGGCCGACGGGCACTACGGGCACGCCGGTTTCTAGGGCGAGGCGGGCGACACCAACCTTGGGGCGGTATCCTCGTCCATCGGGGCTACGGGTGCCTTCGGGGTAGATGCCGATGACGCCGCCGTCCGTGAGGACCTGTGCGCCGGCGTTGAGGGATTCCTGGCTCTTCTGCCCGCCCGAACGGTCCATGGGAAGCTGGCCGACACCGCGGAAGAACGCCGCCATGGCGCGGCCCTTCACGCCGGGGGTGGTGAAGTAGTCGCTCTTGGCGAGGAAGTTTACGGTGCGCGGCATGGCGAGAGGAATAAAAATGGAGTCGCAGAACGCCAGGTGGTTGCTGGCGACAATGTAGGGTCCCTCGGGCAGATTTTCGAGGCCCACCACGTCATGGTGGTACAGTCCCTGCAGCAGGGGGGAGCCAAGAATCTTGAGCGTTGAATAGAGGGCGGTGTTAGGCATGGGGTCTCCTCTCTGAATGTTCCCGGCTCAATTCTAGCGTGTCTGGAGAGGCGCGAGAGAACGCGCGATAATTAAAGAAAAGAGAACGATTTTTCTGCGCACCGGTGTATCGGGTGCGCTGGCGGCGATATACCAGCATCGGTGCTGTATCTGTGGCAGCCGGTCGGGGTACGCTATAGAGCCTCACCTGCGCTCATACTCACGCAGGTTGGCGAAGGAGGACCATGAGCATTTTCGATAACTCGTTGGAGCCGCTCAAGCGGATGCGCCGCAAAGCTCGCGAGCGCCGGCTTCTAGCAACCCAAAATGTTAAGGATTCCCTGGCACGCCGCTTCGGGGAAGAGCAGGATGCGTTCGACCACTCCCCTGTTTCTTTTACCCCCGATTCGGCTCAGCATTCCGTGGGTATTTTGCTGGTGCATGGTTTTACGGGTTCGCCACACAGTATGCGCCCGGTGGCTCAGCGTTTTATGGAGCTCGGCTATGCGGTGGAGATGCCTGTGCTGACTGGTCACGCGACCCGTTGGCAGGATTTGCGTGATAGCACGTACCAGCAGTGGCTGGCTTCTGCCGAGCAGGGGTACCGTCGCCTGACCGCCCAGGGTCTGCAGGTGGTGGTCATTGGTATGTCGATGGGTGGCACGGTGGCGACTCATCTGTCGGCGCGTCTGCCGGTGGCGGGCACGGTGCTGATTAACCCCTACATGGTGGATGTGAACCCGATGATGCGCCACGCGGGTAAGGTCTCGAAGGTTCTGCCGGTCCTTAAGGCAATCGGTTCCGATATTGCGGTTCCTGGTGTGAATGAGGGCGCGTATTCGCTGGTTCCGACGGCGGCGGTGCATCAGCTGCATCTTTTGGGCGCTGAGACTCGTGCTCTAATTCCGCAGTTGAAGTCGCCGGTCCTGTATTTGCGTTCACTGGGCGATCATACTGTGTCGGATAGCTCCCATAAATATTTTCTCGAACATTGTTCAGTTCCTGTAGAATTTAGGTGGCTGACCCGCAGCTACCATGTGGCAACCCTGGACTATGACGCCGAGTATCTTCTCTCTACTGTTCAAGCTTTTGTCGCATCCCTAAACCACTAAATTCTGAAGGTTCCACCCGCTCCAAACCGGCGAATGCATCACCCGCCGCGGTGGGCGGAACCATCAGAAAGCCATCACGGCACCTCGAGAAATTGAGGACAGCCCGCGGCCCGGACCGCCCGAGCTGACGCCCTGATTCGAAAGGCGCATTATGAAAGTCTTCTCCACTCCCGCTGAGGTTCTTGTCGACCCCTCGCTGAACCTGACAAGCATTGTTGAGCGCCACCGTGCCGATAG
>ERZ772952.82-NODE-82-length-20432-cov-4.96737_pt1 | contig 20432 bp, 14 predicted proteins | sample MGYA00580686_ERZ772952 | MGnify/ENA primary metagenome ERZ772952 (study PRJEB29015, sample SAMEA2738074) | human oral metagenome | biome: human oral; feature: human-associated habitat; material: saliva | place: China | collected 2213 ... | reverse complement strand
CAGCTCCTCCACACGACGACCACCGTCTCTCTCACCTAACGACACCATGACGACCATGTCCGGATAGGTTATCGCTACGCGGATAGGTTATGTCGATGCGGATAGGAATATAACCTATCCGGATGCGCTGAACCACTGTTGCCAGGAGAGCAACAGTACTCATGCACGCCCCGCCACAACCAACCGGCGGGCGAGTCGAGCAGCTTCCCTGTTGCGGTGTCGTCATCGCCCTTCCTATCGTTCAACCAACAGGTGTACCCGGTGGGACGGCCTCCCCACCGGACACACGGACGTGAACTATTCGTTCTCAGGAGTAGTCCTTCTGGAACTTCAGTTCCAGTTCCTCCAGCGAGTGGAACTTCGTCTCGGGGACGACCTTCCAGTAGAAGAGGAACGAGAGGAAGTTAATGGCTGCGAAGATCGCGTACGTGCCAGCGCCACCGACGGTCGCCATGAGCGGTGGGAAAACAACGGCTACGAGCGCGTTGGCAAGCCACAGAGTACCCACCGCGATACCGAGGGCAGTGCCGCGGACGGCGGCAGGGTATATTTCGGAGACGAGGACCCAGGACACCGTTCCGGACTGCTTGATGAACACGAAGATGCAGACGATGCCAAGAACGAGCCAAGGCGCGAAGGTCGGGGCGCCGGAGATGTTTCCCTCGCCATCCAGGTAGGGGCTGATGAAGGCTGCAAACACGGCAGACAGCGCAGCCAGAGAAATCGTGATGCCGAGCTCCTGATACATGCCGACGTGACGGCGAGCAAAGCGGGCGACGAGCCACAGGCCGACGGCGGAACCGATCGCGGAGATACCACCGGAAACGACGTTCAGGGTGATGGCGTCTTCCATAGGAACGCCGGCGGCATTGAGGATCTTCGGCGTGTAGTACATGGCCGTGTTGATGCCGGTCAGCTGGTCGGCGATACCCAGGATGATACCGATGTAGAGGAGCTTGCGGGCCCACTTAACCTTGAGGATCTGGGACAGCGACCACTTCTCCTGCTTGGACTCGGCGCGCTGGACCTCGAGCATCTCGTTGAGCTCGCCGGCGACGTCATCCTTCTTTTCGTCGCGTACGCGCTTGAGGGATCCGATGGCCTCGACGATGCGCAGGTTGGCGGCGTACCAGCGTGAGGACTCGGGCACAGTGCGGATGCCAATCCATAGGGCGATGGCGGGCAGCGAGCACAGGATGAGCATGTAGCGCCAGGTCAGACCATTGCCGGTGCCGGCGACATCCGCAATATTGACGGCGGCCTGGACGGTCTCCCACGCGACGGACGTGCCAGCGTGGCCGAGCACATGCCCGGACGCATCCACGGCATCACCGGTCAGGGTGACGGTGGGACCACCCTGCAGACGGGCGATGACGGCGTTCATAGAGAAGGCCAGGAACTGGCCGAAGACGATCATCATCTGATCCGTCGCGACAAGGAAACCGCGCAGCCGCTTGGGAGCAGTTTCGCTGAGGAAAACGGGAACCGTCGCGGAGGCGCCACCGACGGCGAAGCCGAGGATGATGCGCGCCAGGTAGAGGACCCAGATGTTCGGGGCAATTGCGCAGCCGATGGCGCCGAACAGGAAGATGATGGCGAGCAACGTGATGTTATGGCGGCGACCAAAGCGGTCGGAGAGATGTCCGCCGAAGAACGCACCGGCGGCAGCACCGATGCACAGCAGGCCGCCGACCCAGCCTTCTTCGAAGGTGGTCATGTTCAGACCGCCGGCGCCTCCGGGCATGTACATGTATGGCAGGGCGCCAGCGACAACGCCGGTGTCATAGCCGAAGAGGAGAGAGCCCAGCGTCGCGATGGCAGCAATTGCACCCAGGGAGCGCTTTGCGCCGGAGGCGGGGGTCTTCTCGACGAGGTCTCGCACCCTGTCGGGTGTGTAGTCGTCAATCGTTGGAGTGTGTGGCATATGGTTCTCCTCTGCACTTCTTCATCGGAGCGATCCGGATGAGCGAGACAATATCCACAGCATAACGCCGCGCCTGTGTACGCACCGCTCTCCGGCAGATATAACGCGGACCGTGATCACCACCTGAGGATATCAAGGCCGAGGCCCCCGCAAGCACCTCGTCATCGGGGCACTCAACCCCACACACAAAACTGTACGGCGTGGAGGGCAGGAACAGCGTCCCCACTCCTCCGTTCAGGAAGCTACCACCTTCACGCGTTCGACGCCGTCGCGCTCGGTGTACTGGTTGGACAGGAAGCGAATCATCGCCTGCGCGACCGCCAGGCGCACGGTTCCCTTGTAGGCTTCGTTGCTCATGGGTGATCCTTTCGAGGCTTTCTTACTTGTTCATGGGGAGGCGGGGGTCCACTTCCTGATGTTCCCAGGTGGCGCGGATCCAGTGGTGCGCCGGATCGTCGGGGGCGAGCCACACGAGGTCCTCGTTCGGGCCTGCCATGACGTTCAGGTAGTACATGTCGTAGCCGGGAGCGGCAACGCAGGGGCCATGATAGCCGTGGGGCACAAGGGCAACATCGCCGTCGTGAACCTCGCAGCACAGGTCGATGCGGACCTGGCTCTTGGGCTAGTAGGCGACGTCTTCACAATATGCGCTGTTTTGGACTGGAAAGATGTCGATACCTGAACGTCCAATCTCAGAATGTCGACATAGTGGCGGTCAAAGAACATGAGTGGGTCCTTCCCCTCCATCGGGGTAGCCCGTGAACCTGATGGTCCAAGGGCGTACTCGACAAACAATCGTCACGCTTTGTCCACACAATATGCAACAGAACGTCGTCCCCCTCTCCAACATCAACACTGATACCATGTAACCATATTCAATTAACACGTCATAGCGCCGCACATGAAGGTTTGACATGTCCAAAGCATCGCCCACCTCGGGGACCACTCCCTACGTTCCAGACATTACGCTGGATCGCTCCTCCCCCGTGCCGCTGTACTTCCAGATCTCGGAGCCCATCGCACAGCTCATCAACTCCGGCGCACTGCCCGCCGATACGCGCCTGGAGGACGAACTGTCGATGGCTGCGCGACTGCACGTCTCCCGCCCCACGGCACGACAGGCGCTCCAGCGCCTCGTCGACCGCGGCCTCCTGACGCGCCGTCGCGGCGTCGGCACAATCGTGTCCCCGCGCCACGTCCACCGCCCTATGGAACTCACCTCCCTCATGCGCGACCTCGTCAACGCCGGACACAAGGTCCACACGACGATTCAACGTTACGAGGCGCGCCCGGCCAACGCTCAGGAAGCCGACGCTCTCAAGATCACCGAGGGCACCCTCATCGTCCACATCGAGCGCACGCGTTTTGCCAACGACGAGCCGATCGCCGTGCTCACCAACTTCATCCCGGCGGACATCGCGCCGACCATGCAGGAGCTCGAGTCCGCCTCCCTCTACGACCTCATGCGCGAGCGCGGGGTCACCCTGGCCTCGGCCCGCCAGGTGATCGGCGCCCGCAGCGCGACGACGAAGGAAGCCAAGCTCCTGTCCGAGCATCGCGGCGCCGCCCTACTGACGACGCAGCGCACTACGTACGACCCCTCGGGACGCATCGTGGAGTACGGCGACCACATCTACCGAGCATCGCGATACTCCTTCGAGGCCAGCCTTTTCGCACAGTGACAAGGCATTGATGCTTTGTCCTGATAAATCGTCGAGGGTCAGAAGCACTCTCCGTAGACTTGTTTTTGCCGCTAGAGTCGGAAGCAATCACGAAGCCGCACTTCCCGCCATGGCCATCGGCACACCCCGACCCCCTTCTGGACGCCGCGCGTAACACCCCACCACCCTGTGAGACGATTCGTCAGATCTCACCGATTCTGAGACCGAATGGCAGGTCGTGCACGAGCTGGCACTCGAGGACACCTACCGCGACCTCCTGGACATCAGTGTCGGTCGCGTTCCCGTCGACAATCCCGACGAGGTCCCTGTGGCGTTCAACTACCAAGCGACTCACAGCCCTCCGATTCCACGTAGCGTTTCACCGTCTTCAGCCTGGAGCACGACACAGTCTAAGGGATAGATAGCATAAGACCCAGCATGCATGACTACAATCGACACAACCAAAAGATTTGAACGAATCGAATCTGATGAATATACCTTCAGCTCGATTATCCTCTTGCGTCTAGCGTTTTGTTAACGTTTCGTCTGCAAACTTTCTAGAGAAGCAGCTGGCATCACTCCAGGACTTCGCGCAGCGCCTCATCCAGAGAAATTCGCACCCCACCCAGCATGTCCTCGAGGCTCTCGAGCGTGTGGTGCGAGGGACCCGCCAGGAAGGCAACCATCGCACCCACCTCGGATGCATCCACTCCCATGCGGGCCGCCCACGCGCGCTGGTACAGGCGCAGCTGGGTGACGAAATAGGCGACCTTGTCCGGCTTGGTCGTCGCGCTCACCGGGCGCCCGCTCTTCCAGTCGACGACCAGGAAGCGGGGCCCATTGCCGCGCACTCGCTCGAACACGGCGTCGATACGGCCCTGGACGGACACTCCGCCCACCTCGACCGAGAAGGCCTCCTCGATCGCGACGGCCCGGTAATCCGCCAGCTCGCCGGCAACAAAGGCGCGGAAGTTGGCGCGCAGCCGCTCCAGGCGCTCGCGCTCACCGTCCGTCAGCAGGGCCTCGTCCACAACATCATCACCCCCAGCCAGCGCGGCATCCTCCCCCGCGCTCACGCCGGGGCTCTCAGAAGTCTCCGAGGCTGGATCCGCACTCGCGAGGTGCAGCTCGCGCTCCACCCACGCGTGAAACACCGTGCCCAGCGCGGAGAACGAGCTGGGGCGAGTCGGCATCGGCCTGCGCATGTCGCGCGCAAACTCATCAGCGTCCTGTAGGAGGGCCGACACAGAGGTCGCGGGAACACGTTCCGCCCACAGATCAACGACTGGCGTCTCCCGGGACAGGTGGTACTCCTCGATGAGTGCAACCGTATCGCGCACCGCCGGGTCCTCCCCCAACTGCGCCAAGGCCTCGTACACGTCCTGATCCTGCGCCAGGTCACGGATCTGCGCCTCGACGGACCGGGCAGCCGCCGCGACCCTCTGACGCGAGGGACCCGGCTCCTGCGGGAAGGTCTCGAACACCCGCACACCCACGCCCTGCTCGCCGTCCTCATCGGCCTGAGGGACCGGTGCAATCAAGCACCTGCCCTCCCCCACCGAGGACTCCACAGCGTGGTCACGCCACCGCCCATCGGACCACATCTGCGGGTCTTCGATGGCACCGACCGTACCCGACGAAGCACCGGGCGTATGCTCAAAGATCTGGGCGCTGGCATCCATCAGGTAGCGCGACGGATGGGTCACCTTCTTATTGAACCCCGATGTCCACGAACCCACCAGCAACTGAGCGCTGCGCGCACGCGTCATGGCCACGTAGGCCAAGCGACGCTCCTCGCGCTCCGCATGCTCCCCAAGGGAAGCACCGTACTCGCCCTCCAGCCACTTCTTGAAGGCAGTTGACGGATTCTTTGCCCCCTCAACGTCGAACTCAAAAGGCGGTAGATCCGCGCGGTCCCCGCGCAACGGATGGGGCAACGAGCCCGCATCGGTCACCCACGCCTTGTTCGCGGGAGGATCATCGGTCCACGACCGGCTCTTGCTCTTGTGCAGGGGGAATGAGCCATCAGCCAACGCGAAGACCACAACCCCATCCCATTCGAGGCCCTTCGATCCGTGGACCGTCAGGATCTGCACGGCGTTCGGGTCCGGCTCGCCCAGCGGAGCATCCAGCCCGTCCTCGCGTTTCTCCGCCATGTCCAGATACGCCAGGAAAGAGCCGAGGGACGCACCCGGAGTCTCTTGCTCGTAGGCCGCAGCCACAGAAAAAAACTCATCGAGCGCTGCGCGTCCACCCATCGACAGCGGATCCGCGATCACATCGTCCAGGGTGCCCATGATGAGGATCGCCCGCTCCACCTGCTCGGTGACCGAACGCCCCACCCCCTCGCGGACCTGACGCAGGCGCTCGCCCAGCAGGCGCACGCGGCGCACCGCCTCCTCACTAATCGCAGGATGCCCCTCATACGCCCACCCGGGTTTCGGAGGGAAATCCACCGCATCCAAAAGAACCGCCTGATGAGGATTCACACCCTCCTGACGTGCCAGGTCACGCGCCCAGTCGCCAAGCGCCATCAGGTCGGCCGCACCCAGGTCGATGCCCGCCAGCAGGCGCGCCAGCCACGGGGAGGCCTCGACGTCGTATGCCAGTTCCAAGGCGGCGCGGACATCCTGCACGGCGGGCTGATCGAGCAGGCCGCCCAGGCCCACGATCTCCGTCGGAATACCAGCCTCACGCAGAGCATCATCAATGAACGGAAAATCCCGACGTTGCCTGCTCAACACGGCGACGCTGCGTCGCTTGCCGTCCATGACCGGCTGCGAGCGCACCCGCTGCACGAAATCAACCATCGCACCCAGGGCCTCGTCGTAGTCCTGCGTGAACGCAATGTCGACGGCTCCGGACCCGGCCCCACCCCTGGGAACCAGAACGGGAGACTGCGCCTTGAGCTGCTGCTTGCCCACCTGGAAGGAGGGCACCTCACGCAGGGGCGCCGCCACCCTGTTCGCAGCGTCCAGGATTGACACGTCGTTTCGCCAGGCAGTCGACAGCGTGAGGGTCTGCCCCTCGTCGGGCACGCCCGTCTGGAAACGATCCAGGAAAGACTCCAGGGACGAGGCCGAGGCCCCCCTCCAGCCGTAAATCGCCTGATTCGGGTCGCCCACCGCAGTGACTGCGTGATCCCCAAACAGCGTGGAGAGGAGCTCCATCTGGATGACAGACGTGTCCTGGAACTCGTCAAGCAGGACCGCGCGGAACTCCTCGCGCAGAGACTCGCGAACCGCCGGGGCCTCACGCACGATGCGCGTGGCCAGGACCAGCTGATCGGAAAAGTCCAGGACACCCATCTCGCGTTTGCGCTGCTGGTAGGCGGCGATCGGCCCCAAGAAGGCGATGCGACGCGAGTTCACGTCTATAGCCTTGCGAGACTCCTTGTTCCCGCGCCCCACCTGCTCGAGCTCGCGCCCAAACTCCTCCAAGACCTCGCGCGCACGCTCCACCGTGTAGCCGTGCTCCGCGATCTCGCCCGCGAGGCGCAGGATCTGTCCTACGACGCCGGCCGGGGTGAGCTCATCGTCCAGGTCGGTAGGCCACGACTCGACAATCTGCGTCATCAGGTCGATCGCCCCCGCCTCGGACAGCATCGAAAAGTCCGGGTCGATGCCGATGCGCATCCCGTGCTCGGAGACGATGCGCTCCGCAAAGGAGTTGTAGGTCAGCGCCACCGGGTCCTCGTCGAGGCGCTCACGCAGCTGGGGCATCTCGCGAGAGAGCAGTCGGATGCGCTCACGCAAGCGCTCCCCCAGCTCGCCGGCCGCCTTGCGCGTGAAGGTCAGGCCAAGGATCGACGACGGGGTCAGGTCCGGATGGTTCGCCAGAAGCCACAGGACCCTCATCGACATGGTTTCGGTCTTACCCGACCCCGCGCCCGCCACGACGAGGAGCGGACGGCGCGGAGCCTCGACCACACGCACCTGCTCCGGGGTCGGAGTCTTCGTCGCGTCGACGATTGCCTGAATCTGCAGGGCGCCAAGATTCATTGCGCTGTCATTTCCCACGTCACTCCACCACCTTGTGGCCACGCTCGCGTGCCGGGCACAGCCGATCGAAAGAACAGTACGCGCAGGCCGCATCCGAGGGGCGCGCCTCAAAGTAGGGACCCCGCGCATCCGCCGCGACAGCTCGAATCTTGTCGCGCCAGTCCTCCAGGGCCTGCCCCTCGAGGCGCGGCTGATCGAAAAACTTCAGCTTATCGTCGCCGAGCAGGGCGATGCGCGCGCCCGCAACCCGCTCGCCCGAGGCAAGCAGGGCCATCTGATACGCCGCCAGCTGCGGATTATCGGGGACATTCTTCGCCGAATATCCGCTCTTCCCGGTCTTTAGGTCGGTGACGCGAACCCCCTCGTCGACGTGCTCGAGGCGGTCCATGCGCCCCCGAATGGTCACGCCCTCGACCTGAGCAGACACCGACTGCTCGACCTCAACCGGCCCGGGAATCCCCTCCAGGTAGGAGGCCAGGTTGTTCACGATGTCGCGAGCATGCCGGTCCGCGACGCGCCCCGCCCACGTGTCCAGGTTGTAGCCCAGCTCCTCGATGCGAGCCTCGAGCGCCTCGGTGAGTTCCTCCCGCGTGCCGTGCGGGTGCTCCTCAGCCACGGCGTGAATAAGACTGCCGAGGCTGGCTGCCGCATTCGATGGGCCGTCAGCTCCGATGGTGGTGAGGAACCAACGCAGCGGGCACGCCAGCGCGCGCTCAAACTGCGAGGGGGACAGAGTGAGCTCACCCGTGTACTCCGCGTCCGTCGTGGGCGTACCGCCCGCGCCCAGCCAGCGCTCCGGCTGCGCGGACGCGATGCCCTCACGGGCCATCAGGGCCAGCAGCGTGGCCGCGAGCTCAGCGTCGACCGGATCATCCGGCGAAGCCGCACGCGCACGCAGGTCCGCGATGTGCCCGGACAGCGACAGCGGCGCCTCGACCGGATCCACCGGCACGATGTCATTCTCTCTGTGTGTGCCCGCCAGGCGCGCCACCAGGTCGAAAAAGACCGAGGGGGCCGCGTCCTCCGAGCGCACCGCGCCGGCGTGCACGATGCTGCGCGATCGCGTCACGGCCGCGACGAAGAGGCGATACTCGTCGTCCAGCACCGCACGCCGGGCGGCACGGGTCGAGTCGATGAGCTCCTCGCTCCCATCCTCGCCCACGGCGACGCGGCCCGCGCCCACGTCCGCGAGGAGGTCGGCGCGCAGGATCCGGTCGCGCAGGCGCAGGTTCGGCCAGGCCCCGTCCTGCAGGCCAGCGAGGACGACGACCTGCCAGTGACGGCCCATCGCCTGCGCAGGAGTGAGGACCTCGACGCCGCCCGGGCGCACACCCACGCGCGAAATCGTGTCGATGGGAACCGAACCTGCCAGCAGCTCAGACGCGAAACCCACGGCGGACCCGGCGGGGTTGCGCTGCTCCCACACGTCCGCGACGCGCAGGAGCGCCACGACGGCGTCCAGCTGGTCGTCGTACCAGCCCGACGAGTCCTCCGACGCGATGGCCCGCGAGCGCCACTCGCCTGCCACCCCGGATGCCTCCCACAGGGACCACAGGCGCTCCTGGGGGCGCGCGCTGCCGCTCATCCCCAGCTCCCACAGGCGCGAGGCGGTCTCAAGGGGCCGCACGAGCAGTGCGGCTGCGCGGGAGCGCTTACCGCCCACCTGCTGGGCCTGTTCGAGGGACGGCCTCCACGTCTGCGGGTCGCTCACGAGGTCTGCGGCCGTCAGCGGGATCGGCGGGGCCTCGTCGCCCGCTTCCTCGGCGGCCTGGGCGCGCGCGGCGTTCAGTCGGCGCAGCAGACGGTGGACGGCGAGGGCATCGGCGCGCACGAGGGGCGATGGCAGGAGGCGCTCGGCGAGCTCGCGGCGCACGGCCACGTCCATGTCACTCTGTCCCGTCGGCATGGTCACCAGGTCCAGGAGCAGGCGCGTCGTCGGCTGGGTTGCGAAGTCGAAGGCTCGGCCTCCGCCCGCGACGGGCACGCCACCGCGCGCCAGGTAGCGGCTGGTTTCAGCAACCATCGACGAGCTGCGCACGATGACAACCTGCTCCGAAAACTCAATGCCGTCGTGCAGGTGGTGAGACCTGAGGGCGCGCGCGATGAGGGCCCCCATCTGCGAGGGCGTGGCACCCAGGTGCGTGACGAGCCGTCCGTCCGGAGCGTCGTCGCCAACTGCGGCCTCGCGTCGGGCGGGCGAGCCGGACTGGGCGATGCGCGCGCAGGCCTGGCGCGCCAGCTCACGCACAGCGCGGGACATGTCGTAGACCTGGCCGAGCTCAGCGATCTCGACGCCCAGGGCGCTCGCGAGCCTGCGGTCCAGGTGCGGCTCACCGCCGCGATACCCGGCCACGGCCACATCGGAATCCGAGAAGGCAACAATGCGGGCACCTGCGCCGCGGCAGGCCTCCAGCAACCTCAGCGTCGAGGGCGTGCAATCCTGCAGGTCATCGACGATCACGGCATCCGGAACCGGGCAGGGCGCCTGCACGCCGCGCGAGGGCGCGTCCTGCTCCCACGCATCGATCAGGTCAGCCGCGAGCGACTGGATGCGCGACAGGTCCACGCGCAGGGTGCGCGGATACTCCGGGGAGCGCTCGGGGCCCTCCTCCAGCGCCGCGAGAATCGCGCCCGCGCCCTGCCATTCCGGGCGGCCAAACCGGGCCCCGGCCTCGGACAACTCGGACGCGCCCATCCCGGCCTCGCCCGCACGGGCCACCAGGTTACGCAGCTCAGAGCGGAACGCCGGCATCGCGCGCATCTGCGGGCCAATATCCTCGGGCCACGGCACCTCCACCGACTCCAGGGCCTCGGCGAGCATCTGATCCTGAGCGGCGCCCGTCACCAGCTCCACGCCCTCCAACGGCACGTCGCGCTGGGTGCGCCACGTGGCCACCACCTGATAGGCGAAAGACGCGGGCGTGCGCACCGGGCGCACCGCGTCCGGGCCGAGAGCCTGCGCACGCGGAGTCAGCACGTCGGCGCGCGTGCGATCGGGAGCGAGAATCAGCGCGGAGCGGCCCCGGGAGGCCGCCTGCTCGAACACGGCCATGGCACACGTGCTCCGTCCCGACGACGGCGCGCCGCGTGCAATCACGTCGCCCGAGCGCGCCGCGTCCACGACCGCGCGCTGGTTCGCGTTCAGCTCCGGCAGACGCCACCAATCGGCGCTCCGGCTGCGCAACCTGACCTGAATTTCGCTCATAACGCAATACTCGCAGACCCCACCCACATCTGCGGCACATATGATGGCCATGACGATATTTACCAGCAAGGAGTCATCATGGAGATCCTCATCGGCATCCGCGGCAACAAGAACCTGCTCGGCTTCGACGTCGACATGAGCGAAAACGAGCTCATGGCCAAGGTCAACGAGGCTCTTGCCTCCGATCACGGTGTCCTCGACCTCACCGACACCAAGGGCCAGCGCACCCTCGTGCCCGCCCACGCCCTCGCCTATGTGCAGATCGCCGCCAAGACCGAGCGTCGCGTCGGCTTCGCGATCCACTAATTCGCGCCCAGACAAACGAGGCCGGGGAACCCGAGCGGACAGAAACCGCCCGAGGAACCCCGGCCTCGTCTATACCCTGTGGCCTCAGGCCTTCAGGTGAATGTCCTTCATGCGCTCCCCGTGACGCTTGATCACGTACTCCGTGATCTCATCGACGTTCTCCGGGGTCACAGCTAGCGACGGGTAGGTGAACAGCGTCGCGCGCACGAGGCCGAGGGCCTCACCCGCCACACGGCGACCCCACAGGGATAGGCGCGCCGACAGCTGCTCGTCAGCCTCGATCTGCGGGCCCAGGTGCGCGCGCACCCAGTGCCCCTGCTCGAAGGGCCACACGTCCTCGATCCCCTCGAACAGGCCGTGCACCTGCGCGACGCGGATCAGCATGTCACCCAGCATGCCGCGGGTAATGAACGTCTTGACGGCCCGCTCCGCGAACGTGGTGGGACGCGTGCGCGCATCCAGGTCGTCGTACGCGCCCGAGAACGCGTCGGCGGCAGACAGCAGGTCAAAGCCGCGGTGCTCACTCCACACCTCCAGCTGCTGGTAGAGCTTGAAGCAGCGCGCCGCCATACGCGCGTGCTCCACGTGGGCCTCGAACGTGGGGGCTTGCTCGCCGTCCTTCGCGAGGCGCGTCATGAACGCGAGCGACGAATAGGCGAGAATACCGAGGACTTCGGCGTCGTCGGCGGGGACGGAATCAAACTCGTGTGCCATGACTCCAGCATAGTGCCTGACAAGCTCCACGGCCCGCCGCATGAGACCCTGTTCTGCCCGATTAGTGCCTGTCTCTGTGACCAGCCCCTCCCCCGCTCACACGCTTCACACGATTACACTGAAAGGTGACCAACGGAAGACCGGTCGCATTCTTAAGACATAACACGTACGCGCGGACGAGTTTCCCCGCGCCAGATAATGCGCGATCGGCACCGACCCCAACCCCGGAATAGCCCGGGAGACAAGGTAGATCGTGACCAACACGAGCACTGAGGCAACCGTGCCCACCCCCGACGTCGACGCCACCGAAAAGGCCACCCCGGCCTCGTCCGTCGAATACTCCGCAGGCGTCGTCCGCCTCGGCAACATCAAGCCCGCAGCCCCCGAGGTCGAAGAGGCCACCCCGGACATCACCGGCAAGGGCGGCGAGGACCTCGAGAAGAAGTCCTTCGCGGACTTCGGCGTCACCGACCCGATCGTCGACGCCCTCGAAGACAAGGGCATCACGCATCCCTTCCCCATCCAGGCCCTGACGCTTGGCCCCGCGCTGGACCGCCACGACATCATCGGCCAGGCCAAGACCGGCACCGGCAAGACCCTCGGCTTCGGCATCCCCGTCCTCGAGGACGTCATCGCGCCCGACGAAGAGGGCTACGAGGACCTGCTCAACCCGAACAAGCCACAGGCACTCATCATCCTGCCGACCCGCGAGCTCACCAAGCAGGTCGCCCAGGACCTGCGCGAAGCCGCCAAGTACCTGTCGACCCGCATCGTCGAGATCTACGGCGGCGTCGCCTTCGAGCCCCAGATCGAGGCCCTCGAGCGTGGCGCCGACATCGTCGTGGGCACGCCCGGCCGCCTCATCGACCTGCTGCGCAAGGGCCACCTGCACCTGTCCGGCGTGGAGACCGTCGTCCTCGACGAGGCCGACGAGATGCTCGACCTGGGCTTCCTGCCCGACGTCGAGACGCTGCTCAGCCGCGTCCCCGAGAACCGCCACACCATGCTGTTCTCCGCGACCATGCCCGGCCCCGTCGTCGCCCTCGCCCGCCGCTTCATGGTCCAGCCGACCCACATCCGCGCACAGGACCCCGACGACCAGAACCAGACCGTCAACACGGTCAAGCAGGTCATCTACCGCGTTCACGCCATGAACAAGGTCGAGGTCGTCGCCCGCATCCTCCAGGCGGAGGGCCGCGGCCGCACCGTCATCTTCTGTCGCACCAAGCGCACCGCCGCCCGCCTGGGCGAGGACCTGACCGCCCGCGGTTTTGCCGTCGGCTCGCTGCACGGCGACCTGGGCCAGGGCGCCCGCGAGCAGGCACTGCGCGCCTTCCGTAACGGCAAGGTCGACGTCCTGGTCGCCACCGACGTCGCCGCGCGAGGCATCGACGTCGACGACGTCACGCACGTCATCAACTACCAGTGCCCCGAAGACGAGAAGATCTACATCCACCGCATCGGCCGCACGGGCCGCGCGGGCAACTCGGGCACGGCCGTCACCTTCGTCGACTGGGACGATACGCCGCGCTGGTCGCTCATCTCCAAGGCCCTGGGCCTGGGCGTGCCGGATCCGCTCGAGACCTACCACACCTCCCCCCACCTGTTCACCGACCTGGACATCCCGGAGGGCACGACGGGTCGCCTGCCGCGCGCCAAGCGCACGCGCGCCGGCCTGGACGCCGAGGTCCTCGAGGACCTGGGTGGCTCCACTCCCCGCTCCGAGGGACGAGGCCGGGGCGGTTCGCGTGGTGGCTCGCGTGGTGGCTCGCGTGGTGGCCGCGGACGTTCGTCGCGCGGCGCTTCTTCCGACGGTTCACGTTCGCGCAGCTCGCGTCGCGGCGCCCAGGACGGCGATCGCACGCTGAACGCTGGCAAGGGTGGCCGCTCCGACCGCGGTACTCGTGGCCGTGGCCGTGGCGAGCACTCGCAGCGTTCGGGATCCTCGGACACTGGGGCTGCCGGTTCGACTGGCTCCGGCGCTTCCTCTTCCGAGCGTACGCCCCGCGCCCGCAAGCGCATCCGCCGTCGCAAGGGCGGCGAGTGAGGCGATAGCGTCGTGCACTACTCGCTCAAGCGCTGGTGCGTAGCGTCAGCGTGAGGCACGGCAAACGCGCTGCGTTCGCACAGTAACGGGAGGGGCCCGAGCCACACGGCTTGGGCCCCTCCCCTGTTGCTTGTTGTCCTCCGGCGCATCCCTGCTGCGTCGTTGGCGCACGTAGCTCTGGCTCGCGCACACGGGTGTGGTGAGCATTGGAGGTGACCACTCCACCCCACGACCGCAGCCTGGGTATGTCGCTGACACACTCCACGACTGCTGCACAAGGTCCGCGCCGCGCGAGAGGCACTGCACCCGTTACGTCGCGCTGCACCCGTTGCGTCGCCGTGCACCCGATCAGAAGGGGTTGAATCTTCCCGATCGGGTGTAACACCTCATCGGTAACGAGCTTCATCACGGATTTGGTGATCAACCACTTCCCCTGCCCGCGTTCTACGCGCCCAGGCCACGCAGCACTGCACTAGATACGACAGCAATGCACTAGATAGGAGGGCATTGCACTAGCTACTAAGCAGTGCAATGCTGCGCCAAGTAGTGCAATGCCAATGTACAACAAGCCCCGTCGCGGAAAATGCTGCTCCATAACAGCTCCAACAAGCATCCAACCGAGCCGCAGCAGACAGCCCTGCACCAGTTGAGGAGCATTACACCACCTCCGAGCTGGTGTAATACCCCGCTAAGTGGTGTAACACCACTGAGCAACAAGCCCACGCGCGGCATGGTGCCGTCCCTAGCCTCCTCAATAAGCCTTCAGCCGAACCAGACCGGGCAACCGTGCACCCGTTACGTCGCGGTGCACCCCTTACGTCGCGGTGCACCCGATCAGAAGGGGTGTAATGCCTACGGATCGGGTGCACCGGCTCCTACAACAAGCACAACCACGAAAACGTTCCGCCCAGCAAGAAGCCGCGCCGGCTGCCCTACGACAACCGGCGCGGCCTTGCTCTCGCGTTTCAGTCCTCCAGGTCCCGGTAGACCGGCTGCCACATGGCGCGGCGAACGGCCTCGACGACCTCGCCCGGATCCATGTCGCACTGGCCATCGGCAATAGCCTGACGGACGACCGCGACCGCGACAGTCGCCGACGACGCGCGCAGGTGGTCCACCGGCGGCAGGAGGGACGCACCCAGCTCGTGGGACGCCACCTGACTGGCCACGGCCTCGGCGGCGGCGAGAATCATCGCATCGGTCACGTGAGGGGCGCCGGACACGATCGTTCCCAGCACCAGGCCCGGGTACAGCAACGAGTTGTTGCCCTGCCCGATGTGGAAGGTCGTCCCCTCGTAGTCGAAGGGCTCGATCGGAATGCCCGTGGCCACCAGCGCGCGTCCCTTGGACCAGGCGATGATGTCCTGCGGCATGGCCTCGATCTTCTCCGTCGGGTTCGACAGGGGCAGAACAATCGGCCGCTCGCACCCGTCACTCAACGCCTGGATGACATCCTGCGTGAAGGCACCGTGGTCCGTCGACGTTCCGATCAGGATCGTCGGGTGGACGTGGCGAACGGTCTCCAGCAGGCCGATCGCACCATCCTTGCGCTCCCAGTCGGCGACCTCGGAGGCACTGCGCGCGTAAGCCGCCTGGTAATCGGGCAGCCCCTCCATGTCGTCGGTCACCAGCCCGGCGCGGTCAATCAGCCAGATGCGATCCTTCGCCTGCTCGGGGGTCAGTCCCGCGCGCACCATGCCCGCGTGGATCTGGTCGGCCATGCCGGTTCCCGCGGTGCCTGCGCCGTAAACAAGTAGGCGCTGGTCTGCGAAGGTCGTGCCGTTGGTCTTCATACCCGCGATGACAGCGGAGATAACGATCGCTCCGGTGCCCTGCATGTCGTCGTTGAAGATGCGGTACTTGTCCCGGTTGTTGACCAGGATGCGGCGCGCATTCGAGGCACCGAAGTCCTCGAAATGCAGGAGCGCGTGCGGGTAGAGCTCGGATGCGACACTCAGATATTCATTGACGAGGGCGTCGTAGCGTTCTCCGCGCACACGGCCATGGCGGTTGCCCAGGTAATAGGGGTCATTGAGCAGTTCCTCGTTGTCGGTGCCGACATCGAGGTTGACCGCGATAACACGCGAGGGGTCGATACCGGCTGCAGCCGTGTAGACGGCGAGCTTGCCGACGGAGATGTCGGTGCCGTTCACGCCCCAGTCGCCGATGCCGAGGATCTGTTCGGCGTCGGAGACGACCAGGAGGTCGATGTCATCGGGGCCGAGGCCGAGGCCTTCAAACGTGGGCCGCACATCCTCGACTCGATTGACGGACAGGTAGATGGCCCGCGAGCGGCGGTAATCTGCGGACCACTTCTTGATGGCCTCGCCGATGGTCGGATCGTAGATGACGGGCAGGAGTTCGGCGATGTGGTCGATGACGACCTTGTAGTACAGCGTCTCATTGCGGTCGTGCAACTGTTCGAGGTAGATGTACTTGTCGAGGTCGTCGCCGAGTCGACATACCTGCTTGTAGGCGCGTGCGGCCTGTTGTTCGAGCGTTTCGACAGCTGCAGGAAGACGCCCCATCAAACCGAAACGCTTGCGCTCGTCGATGGTGAAGGCAGTCCCGCGGTTGGTCAGTGGATCAGCGATGATCTGGGGTTTTGCTGGCATCAGCGGCTCCTTTCGAGGGCTGCTTTCAGGGTAGCCCCGATGCACAGCACTGGCTCTGTCTACCTCTCGACTTTCTCTCAGCGAGCTCCCAGGAAGGGCGCGGCCTCATGAAGTTGGCGGGACCGCGTTGTTCGATTATCGTCGTTCCACGCGGGAATTCACGTGCTACATGGCCGGGCTTGCTTGACTCACACGGCGATCACGCCCCCGGCCGGACAATCAGCGCGCAGCAAGGAGTGCCCCTAGTCCCCTCAACAAGCCTTCCCCCGAACCAGACCGAGCAGCCTTGCACCCGTTCGGGAGCATTCAACCCGTTCGGGAGCATTCAACCCGATCAGAAGGGGTTGAATCTTCCCTATCGGGTGTAACACCTCATCGGTAACGAGCTTCATCACGGATCTTCTCGCTGGCGCCGCCCACGCCGACGCACAACAGGCCCAGACCACGCAGCACTGCACCCGTTACGTCGCGATGCACCCCTTACGTCGCGGTGCACCCGATCAGAAGGGGTGCATTGCCTACGGATCGGGTGCACCGGCTCCTACAACAAGCACGACTGCGGGCTCTTCCTCCCGACATACCCCAACCGGCCACCTCGGACGCAGCCACACATCCTCGAAACGCTCGCCCCGGCTCCACACGAGAGACGCTGCACCAGTTAGGGAGCATTACACCAGTTAGGGAGCATTACACCACCTCCGAGCTGGTGTAATACCCCGCTAAGTGGTGTAACACCACTGAGCAACAAGTATCAGTGTGAAGATATACCCCAACTCTCATCCCAAACGCGAGGCAACGCAGATCAGCGGCGACTAAAGAGACTACTCACGACCGCGAAACAGACACCCGCCACAACACCACTCACAGCAGCGGATGCAAGCAGGCGAGAAGCACTACTACAAGGCTCGGCAGGTCCCACTGCCGAGGGCACCGAACTCACTTTTCTTTCATCGAGCACCACGGGACTTCCATGGTCTTCGGCTCCGCCACTAGAATCACCCTGATCCGAGGACGGCACATGGATGAGGTCATGTGCGGGAATCGGTGAACTAATCTCACGGGGACAATCAGGAGCAAACAGCTGATAGAGCCGAGGCCTCCACACTGGCGTCAGCACGCCAGCGACAAATAAGGCTGCCAGAGAAGCAGAGAGAGCAAGCGATACCTCATACCAGGCGATGCCCAGACGATAGTTGGCATCACACTCAGCGGCAGCGCAGTAGGCTTGCAGGACCTCGTACGACTCAAGCATTTTCGGCAGCAGGATACCCACGACAGCCAGGCATCCACCGACGATGAGAGTGGCCTCTCGATGCAAGGAATCGTAGTGAACGAGCGTCATCTGGATAATCGAAGCGATCAAACAGAGCGCCCAGACGAGGAAGACTTCATATGCTGACACGACCCCCGATCCACCCCCGCCGTAGAAGGTCGCAAGGGGCTTTCCACGCCCAATGCAGTCATATGCGAAAGCCAGCGCGCAGGAAACAATTGCCAGTAGCACAGCCAGAACAGCACTTTGCTCCCGAATTGAGTGTTTCGAAAGAACCGAGCCAATCAGTGACATACCACATGGCATGAAGAGGACACCAAAAGTTACGGTAGCAACCTGTCCCATACTCTGCCCAGACAGCTGCGTATTCAAAGAAAAGCAGAAGCGAGCAAGGGAACCAGCAATAGTAGCGATCGCAACCACAAACACAAACCATCGCAAAAAAGTGCGAAGCCGAAAACGACACTTGGGCTGCGCGGCATTGCTCATTCACTCAGTGTACCGCCGCGAGCTTGACACCTAGCCCAGTTCACCGCCCCACGTCGGGCAGATCCGATTCAACCAGGACCGGGTTCAAGCACACCCGTGCGTACGCCAGGCCTCTGACCCCAGCGGCAACCCCAAACGTCTCACACCCGTTCTGCGCCCAAAACCGCCCCAGCTCACTCCTCGTCAGCGCCCGGAGCCCCATGCTTCGCGCGCTCCATGAGGACGCGCTCGACGACCTGGGGCAGGCGGGCCGGAGTGTTGCGGTGGCGGCGCAGCGTCAGGGTGAGGCGCAGGCGAGTGAGCAGCGAGACGCGCGCATACGCCGGCCAGCGCATCGCCACGTACTGCACGGCATCGGTCACGTCGAGGCGCCGCGTCGAGTTGCCGACGCGCACCCACAGCTCGGCCTCGCCCTTGCCCTTCGGGCCGCGCAGGTACACCGGCCCCAGGGCGGGCGGAATGGTCACCCGGCACACCTCCTGGGGTCCGTAGCCCTCCTGGGGGTCCGAGGCCTCGGCGAAGTCGAGAATGGGCAGCGCAGCCGCGTTGGTTCCCAGGCGCTGGCCCCACAGGTCGCGGATCCACAGCTCGAAGCGGTCGGCGTCCGGGGTCTTGAGGGTCGCGTAGTCGGGGCCGAGGCCGATGAGGCGCCCGTCGTCGTCGACGCCGATGAGGAGAGTGCCGCCGCCGGAATTCATGAACGCGGCGACGGTCTTGGCGATGACGGTTTCCATGGCGTCGTCGCGCTTGCCCACGCGCATGTTCCAGCGGGCGCTCGACTTGAATTCGAGGGAGTCGGATTCGCCGCGCTTGGCGACCTCGGCGATGGGTTCGAGGCCGGGGCGCGGATGCAGGTACGCAACGATCAGGGAGACGACGATGACGACGACGAGGGCCACGAGGGCGGCGACGCCGATCATGGCGGGGCGCCACATGTCGGAGGTCGAGAAGATCCAGCCTGCGACCAGGAGGCCTCCCCACAGGCCGCCCAGGCCGGTGAGGGTCGCCGAGGCCGTGGACATCGTCATGCGCGAGGCCAGGAGGCGGCGCACGACCATGCCAATCACCCAGGCGATAACGAGGAGGAGTACCTGAATGCCGATCCACCGCAGCAGGTCGGGGTTTTGCGGCGTCGCCTCAAAGCGGGGTCCCTCGGCGGTCATCTGCGCTCCTCACGGACAAGTCGGCGGTGGGTCGGATATCGAAATCCTATCCCACCGCCGACTGGCGCTCAGCGGGTCATGCCCTCAGCGCAGGGACGTGTGCTTCTCGATCGAGCGGGAGGCCCACAGGCCCATAGCCAGCGCGAACAGGGGCACGAGGACATAGGAGCCGATGCCGATGACATTCGGGTACCCCTCGGTTCCCATCGTCGCGCGGTACGAGGTCCACATGATCTCGGTGGAGAAGTGTCCGTCGGTTGTAACAGACAGCGGAAGGAAGAACGTGCCAACCGTGGAAAGCACCTGGTTGACGATGTACAGCAGGACAAAACCGATGATGGGGGCGCCGAAACCCATGTGGTTGAAGCGTCCTTCCGCGCCGATCGTCATGGCGGCGCAGCCTTGCACGACCCACGACATCGCAAGGATGAGCTGCGCGGCGATCATGAGGACCACGGTGGAGGTCGGCATTCCGGCCACGACGGAACGAGGCCCGGCCGTGTACTCAGCGAGGCTAATGCCGTCGCTCCACGCGGCAGCCGAGGCGACGGCGAAAATTCCGCCGACGGCCAGGGCGAGAGCCAGGAGGCACTCGATCATGATGCGCGTGTTCTTCGCCCAGAAGATGACCTTTCCGGAGATCGGCAGGCTCATCGTGAAGTATCCGCGCTGCCCGTACAGGGTCTTCCAGTAGTCGGCCATCGCGGCGATCGCGCAGGCGACCGGTGTGAGCGCACACAGGGCGTAGGCGAGGAAAGCGGTGGAGCCGCTGATCCCCGGCAGCCCCGCGGCGACGATTCCCGACGCGACGGCAAGAGTAACGATGAACGCCCCGAAGGATCGCGCGTCCGCGCGGAAACGTGAGCGGATCTCGTAGGCAAGCAGCTTGGTGAACATCAGCGGTACTCCTTCCGGAAGATGGCGTCGAGGGAATCGCCGTGGGCGGCCCGCAGGTCGTCGGCATCGCCGCGCAGGAAGACCTGTCCGTCCTTCATGAAGATCGCGTAGTCGACGAAGTGCTCGATGTCGGTGAT
>ERZ772952.81-NODE-81-length-20483-cov-4.90753_pt1 | contig 20483 bp, 16 predicted proteins | sample MGYA00580686_ERZ772952 | MGnify/ENA primary metagenome ERZ772952 (study PRJEB29015, sample SAMEA2738074) | human oral metagenome | biome: human oral; feature: human-associated habitat; material: saliva | place: China | collected 2213 ... | reverse complement strand
TGGCCCGGTCACGTCACGGCTGAGACGCAGGGTGCGCGGCGAGGGCGCGGCGAAGGCATCGAGGAGGCATACAGCCACGACGAGGCCGCACCACGCCCACGCGAGAGCGCGGGACGGGGCGAAAGCGAGCGGGATGAGCCCGACCAGTACGAGGAGCGCGCTACGCGCCGAAATCGCCACGGGGGACTCAGCGGGGCACGGGGGTGGCCGCAAGGACACCGGCGATGACGTCCGTGGCGGTAACGCCCTCTAGGTTGGCCTCGGCGCGCAGACCCAGACGGTGTGCGAGCGTCACGGGAGCCATCGTCTTGACGTCGTCGGGGGTAACGAAGCCTCGGCCCTGGAGGAACGCCCACACGCGCGAGGTGCGCAGCAGTGCGGTCGCGCCTCGGGGAGACACGCCCAGACGCACGGCGGGGGAGGTGCGCGTCGCACGGCACAGGTCAACGAGGTATGCCATGACGGCCGGGGAGACCTCGATGTGGGATGCAACCGCATGGGCGGCCTGAATGTCGGTGGCGCTGGCGACCGGGCGGATGCCGGCCTCTGCCAGGGCCATCGGGCTGAAGCCAGCCTGGTGACGCGCGATGATGTCGATCTCGGCCTCGCGCGACGGCAGCGGCAGTTCGAGCTTGAGCAGGAAACGGTCCAGCTGTGCCTCGGGCAGCGGGTAGGTGCCCTCGTACTCGACCGGGTTCTGCGTCGCGATCACCATGAAGGGTTCCGGGAGCTGACGGGTCTCGCCGTCGATCGAGACGGTGTGCTCTTCCATCGATTCGAGGAGAGCGGACTGGGTCTTCGGAGGCGTGCGGTTGATTTCGTCGGCGAGCAGCAGGTTCGTGAAGACGGGGCCCTCGCGGAAGACGAACTCGGACTGGCCGGCATCCCACACCATCGAGCCCGTGATATCGGCGGGCATGAGGTCGGGGGTGAACTGAATACGCGCCATGTCCACGTCGAGGGCGCGCGACAGAGTGCGCACAAGCAGCGTCTTCGCGACGCCGGGCACGCCTTCGAGGAGCGCGTGACCACCCGCGACAAGGGCGACGATGAGCCCGCTGATCGCGGCGTCCTGGCCGACGACCGCCTTGCCGATCTCCGCCTTCAGGGCAAGGAGCGCCTCCTGGGTGCGCTTCTCAGTCTCATTGAGTGCGCGGCCCGACCAGCCCTCGCCGGTGGGCGCAGAGAACGAGGCGTTGGCGCCCTGCGGGGTGACCTGCACCTGGGGTGCATAGGGGGTCGGTGCGCCCTGGGGAGCGTAGCCGTTCGGCGGCGCGGTGGGGACGGGGCCGGGCTGGGGCATGCCCTCGGGCGCAGGGCCGGGGATCGGGCTAGTCATGGCGAATCTCCTTTTCGAGAGCGTCGAGGTCATTGGCGAGGCGGATGAGCGCCTTTTCGGAGGTTGGGGGCGGACCCCACAGGAGGGCGGAGCAGCGCGAGGCAGGCAAGCCTCGCTGTTCCATCGCGTGAGTGAGAGCTTCCCGGTCGGCGGTGTGCGCAACACCCAGAGCGGTCGCGATCCGCGAGGCCGTGGAACTGCGCAGCGCCTGGGCGGCGTGCTCGTAGGCGCGCTGCGAACGCATGAGTCGGGCCTTGCCGATAAGCGTCTCGGAGGCCGGGACCTCGATGGGGAGGCGCTCGGAGGTTAGGGGGCCGAGCCTGCGACCACGCGCGAGGCCCGCCAGCAGGCAGGCGGCGATAATCATGAGGAGTGCGGGCATGAGATACGGGGAAGTGAGCATCTCATCCTGGGACACGCCCGTCGGAGTATCGGTGCGCGTCGGTGAATACCATGCGACCTTCGGAGTCCGGCCGATCGTGTTGATCGCCAGCGCGGCGTTTCCTCCCTCGGAGATCGCGCGGTTGCGCAGGCGCAGGGAGTCGGGGATCAGAGCGCGGAAGCGGCCAGAATCGGAGCGCTCGGCGTACGCGTAGTTCTTACCGTCGTCGGAGAAGCACAGCTGCCATCCCGAGGCCGGGCCGGACAGCACGTAGTCCGAGGCCTGCAGATGCTGGGTACGGCCCGCAATGTCAGAGGTGCAGCCGGGGGTGAGCCACGTCTTGCTGCTGTATTCGCGCTGGGAGCGTAAGCCCTGGAGGTAGGGGGAATGCGACCCGTGTTCCTCTTCGAGGCCCACGTAGACGACGTTCGCGCGCGTCTCGATTGCCTGTGCCATGCTGTCCGTCATACGTGCCGGAAAAATTACGACGAGGGTCGTGTTCTCATCGACTGACGCGGCCTGCTGCGCGTTCACTTCGCGCACGGAAATGCCGTGGTTGCCCAGCACCTGGGCGAGGGCGCGCGCCCCATCGCCCTCCTTGTTCCGAATACCGACGGGTGCGTTGTCGTACCCAGCCTTGGGCAGGATGGATGCCGCGATCACAAACAGCAGCGAGAACACGACGATGATGATCATCGGGCGTGCCGCAGCGAAGCGCTCGCGCGTCGTCGGGGTGACGACAGCGACCTGTTTGGCCTTCACGATGCCACCTCCGCATCGCGACATGCACGCAGGAGGTCCGGGGTGAAGCGGCGCAACGCCTCAACCTGATCGGAAGAAACGCCGGAGCGGCCGTAGCGCACCTGGTCGAAGGTCTGCGCAAACTGATCGAGCTGGGGGCCGAACATAGGCGCAACTCGCGTCGCCGCGTGCGCCGCCTCGCGTGCCGTCAAGCCGGGCGTGGACGTCACGACGTCGTGAGCATCAAGGCCCAACACCATGAGACGGTACGCCCACACGTAGGCAAGGTCCCAGTCCTGGGCTGCCACGGCCTCGTCGAACGAGGCCTGGGCCTCCGTTTCGTTGGCCTCCTCCTCGAACACGGTGGGGGAGACGCGCTTGGCGAGGCGGATCGGGTTGAGGATGAGCGCAATGATGATTGCGGCGATCGCGATGATTCCCACGATCATGAAGATCAGGGAGACCGGGGGCGTGCCCTGCCCCTTCCAGGACAGGGCTTCCGTGAACCAGTTAATGAGCGACGCGAGCCAGCGCGCGATGGGGCTGGGAACATTGGCGTACTCAGTGTGAGCGAGTTCCTCAACGATCCACTCGTGCGCCTCCCCCTCATCGGGGGTCAGCGGAGCATCGCAGGCGAGCAGGCCGATCACTACTGCTGAGCGCCTGCCTGTGCGAGGACCGCGGCGAAGTTCTCCTTGCGGATGCGCAGATCCGTGTAGATGAGTGTCTCGAACGCTGCAGAGAAGGGCAGCAGGAGCCCGGAGCCGAGCATGACGAAGAACATGGAGATCGCCAAGCCGATCGGGCTTGAGGGGTCGGACGTCACCGCGATCGTGACCAGGCCGCCGATGAGGCCGATGACGAATCCCATGAATCCACCGATGAATCCGATGACGAGGTTCATGAGTAGGAAGCGGCCGAGAGTCGGCCAGAATTCACCCTTGACGAGCGACCAGGAACGCTTCAGCGAAGCGACGGGACCGATCTCTTCCAGCACTGCGCACATCGGGGCGAACAGCAGCTTGACCTGGAAGAAATACATCAGGATGAAGATGGGGATAATTGCAAAGAAGGCGAGAGCAGAGAGCCACCACAAATCACGGTTGCCGTCCCCTACGGCGATCGACGCGAAGAGAGCGACGATCCAGAGGACAATCGGAACCGCCGTGATGAGAGCGGTCAATGCGAAGGAGCCGATGAGCGACCCGAGTCGCTTGCGCGTCATCGCCCACGCCTGGCTCAACGTCAGTTTCCTGCCGACCGTCAGCTGGGAGACCGTCGCGGCCAGCAGGCCCGTGAGGATGCTCGTGCCCGCGAACGTGGAGAGCCATTGCACCAAGTTCGAAATCATCTGCAGAAGAAAGGCGTTGGCGAAATTCTCCGTCGTTTGCTGGAGTGCCTGGGGGTCGTTCTCAGCATTGATGACGGACTCGTATCCGAGGCCTGAGACCAGGATCGACACGCTGGCGATGAGCGACACGAGCAGCATAATGACGATGGTGAAGCCGAAGAGAACCTTCGGGTTGGAGCGGATCGCCTCGAAGGCACCGCTGAATAGGTCTCCGATCGTCAGGGGACGCAAGGGGATGATGCCGGGCTTGGCCTGCCATCCCCACCGGTTGGTGGTGGAGTAGCCGGATGCCCCGGGCTGGGCGTTGTAGCCCGGCTGCGCGCCGTAGGTGGGCTGCGCACCGTAGGCAGGCGCCTGGGGGGCGGCGTAGCCCTGCTGGGCTCCGTATCCCTGGGCGGCTTGGGGGGCCGTGTATCCCGGCTGAGCGCCGTAGCCTGGCTGTGCCCCGTAGCCCTGCTGGGGCGTCGGTGCGCCGGGCTGGGGCTGCGGCGTCCAACCCTGGTAGGGTGCGGACGGATCGGGAGAGGTCCAGGGGGAGCTCATTGATGCCTCCGTGTTGATGGTGCTTCTACAGTGTCCATCCTGCCATATGCGCAACTTGAGCGAAACCTTATCTCGGGGAGAAATTCAGGGATGGCTGCGCGAGTCTCCTGCGTTCGTGACGATTTCGTGACAATATCGTGATATGAGTTCGCGCATCCTCGTCGTCGACGACGACGTCGCCCTGGCTGAGATGATCGGCATTGTTCTCCAGAACGAGGGCTATGACGTCGTCTTCTGTGCCGACGGATCCGCTGCGTTGGCTCAATTTCAAGAACACAATCCGGACCTGGTCCTTCTGGACGTCATGCTGCCCGGAATGGATGGTTTCGACGTGTGCCGGGCGATCCGGCGGGTATCGGACGCTCCGATCGTTATGTTGACCGCCCGTTCCGACACCTCTGATGTCGTGACGGGTCTCGAGGCCGGTGCCGACGATTATGTTCCCAAGCCCTTCAAGCCCAAGGAACTCGTGGCCCGCGTGCGCGCGCGCCTGCGCGGTCGCGAGGACTCGCAGGCGGACGAGGGCCTGGCTCTCCAGGACCTGTCGATCGACGTTGCCGGCCACATCGTCAAGCGTGAGGGGCGCGTCATCGCGCTGACCCCTTTGGAATTTGATTTGCTGGTGACTCTGGCGCGCTCGCCGTGGAAGGTGTTCTCGCGCGAGGAACTCCTCGAACAGGTGTGGGGCTACCGACATGCAGCCGACACCAGGCTCGTCAATGTTCACGTGCAGCGCCTTCGTTCCAAGATTGAACGCGACCCGGAGCGTCCCGAGCTGGTCGTGACAGTCCGCGGGGTTGGGTACCGTGCCGGCGCAGGGGCGTAGGGACGCTCTCAAGGATCTGCTGCGTGCCGTCGCATCGTCGAGGCCGTGGTCCCTACTTGCCTCCTCGCACCTCGCCAGGCGCATCCGACATTCCCTGTCCGCCCGCATCGCCCTGGTAATCACGGTCGCGGCACTCGTCATCCTCCTCGTTTTTGGGGTGATCATCGCCTCCCAGCTGCGTACCTCCATGTTTGAGACGCGCAAGGACGCGATTCTGGCTGACGCCTCCCTGCGCTTTTCGTCCGCGCAGTCCGTGTTCTCCTCGTCCACCGCCTCCTCTCCCGCGCAGGTTCAGGAGTCCGCGCGCGGCGCGCTGGCCTCCCTCAAGGCCTCGGCGGCCGGCGCGGGTGCAACGAACGTGGCGCTGCTGCGCTCTGAGGGGGCCACGGCCTCGCTGCGCATCAACCAGATCGAGGATGAGCAGATGCGCGCGCTCATCACCCCGCAGATGCGCACCGCGGTCTCGAGCGGGGGCGCGCAGTGGCAGTCGGTGGGCATCCGCTCCAGCGACTCCGACAAGGTGGTCCCCGGAATTCTTGTGGGCACCCAGGTGCAGCTGCCCCGCGCGGGCACGCACGAGCTCTACATTCTCTACTCGCTGTCCGCCGATCAGGCGCAGGTCGACGTGGTTCTGCGGGTCCTCGTCCTGTCCGCGCTTCCCATCATCGTTGCCCTGCCGATCGGTGTGTTCGCGCTGCTGCATCGACTCCTGCTGCCCGTGCGCGTCACCGCCCAAGCTGCGACGAAGGCGTCGAAGGGAAACCTCGACGTGCGCGTGGACGTGCACGGGGACGACGAGATGGCCGACCTTGGACACGCCTTCAACGCGATGACTTCGTCGCTCCAGGACACGATCTCACGCTACGACGAGCTGGCCAAGCTCCAGCAGCGCTTCGTTTCCGACGTCTCCCATGAGCTGCGCACCCCGCTGACGACTATCCGCATGGCGGAGGACATCGTGTGGGATAACCGCGACGAACTGCCAGCTCACGCGCGACGGTCCGCCGAGCTCCTGCACGACCAGACCGAACGCATGGAACAGATGCTCGCGGACCTGCTGGAGATCTCCCGCTACGACGCCGCCAGCGCCCTGCTGGACGCCGAGGACCGCGACCTGCGACCGATCGTCCAGCGCGTTGTGGAAGGCTGCGCGGAACTCGCACAGCGACAGAACGTGCGCGTCGAGACGGTGGCGCGGGGCAGTGTCGCGGCCGAAATCGACGAACGCCGTATCGAGCGCGTCATTCGAAACCTCGTCGTCAACGCGATCGAGCATGCCGACGGTACGCCCGTGACGATCACGCTCGCCGCGACCGAGACCGACGTCGCATGCCGCGTGCGCGACCGCGGGGTGGGCATGACCCAGGAGGTCGCCGACCACGTCTTTGACCGCTTCTACCGCGCCGACACCGCCCGCGCCCGCACGACCGGCGGTACCGGCCTTGGCCTCGCGATCGCAACTGAGGACGTCGCCATCCACGGAGGGCGCCTGCAGGCGTACGGAGAACCCGGGCGCGGTGCGTCCTTCCTGATGACCCTGCCCAAGCGCGCCGGCGAGGAGATCGTCAGCCGCCCCCTGGCCCTGTGGGAGGACGAATGAGACGCCGCCTGATGCCACTCGCCGTCGCCGCCTGCCTGGCCCTCGCGGGATGCACCTCCCTGCCCACCTCCTCGGCACCCGCGCCCTTCGATGTGTCAGCTCGGGATAGCAGCGGCATCCAGTTTTCCGCAGAGGGCCCCTCCGATGGGGCGGACGCCTCGACCCTGGTCAGCGACTTCCTGCTGGCATGCGCGGCCGGCCCCCAGGATGACTACGCGACCGCGCGCCTGTTCCTGAGCGCAGCATCGGCGCGTTCGTGGCAGCCGGAGACGGAAATCCTCATCTACGACACGGACGCGGCCCCCGCGGTCACCGCCGGATCCGAGAACGGCTCCGAGGTGGACGTGACGGTCTCCGTGCTCGGCGTGGCCAGCATCGATGCGTCGGGCGTGCTGACCCGCGTGGCGGCTTCAACCGTGACGCGCACCTTCAGCCTTGTGCGCGAAGAGGGACAGTGGCGCATCAACAACCCCGAGAACATGGTCCTCATGAGCCGGGCGTCCTTTACGGCCTCGTTCTCGCTTGCCAATCTCTACTTCCCGGCGACAGAGGGCGGGGACCTGGTCGCCGATCCTCGCTGGTACCCGTCGCGACGCCTGGCCTCCCACCTGCTCGCGGGCCTCGTCGAAGGGCCGCGTCAGTCCCTCGTGCCGGTTACGGTGAACGCAATCCCGGCGGGCGCGACCGTTCCCTCCCAGGGACTCGACGTCGTCGACGGGGTGGCGCGCGTGGAACTGAACGCGGTGATGCCCGCGACCGAGGGGGCGCGTGCGAACCTCGCGTGGGAGCTCACCCGCACCCTCACCCAGGTGGCGGATGTGTCGCAGGTGAGCATCTCGCTGTCCGGTGACGTCCTGGATGCGCAGGGGATCCCGGTGCCCCCGACCTACTCGCTCGACACTCTCGTCGGGGCGGGCCCCGACGGGGTGGGAATAGTGTCGTCGTCGGGAGTGACGAACCTGAGCACCGTCACCGACGCCTCCAACCCGACAGTTTCGCCCGTGGACCCTTCGCTGGTCGCCTGGAGCGGCACCGATGGGGTGTACGCGCAGCGTGGTGGCTCGCCGGTTGCATTCCTGCCCGGGCAGGCGCCTCTCGGCCCGTCGGTGGATCGCTTCGGATGGGTGTGGGGGCCTGCCACGGCCTCGTCTGTGAGCGTCGGCGGGGGAGTCGATGGTGCGTTCAGTGTCAGCGTGGAGTCCGAGAGTGCCGGCGACATTCACGCGGTGCGCATTTCCCCCGACGGTACGCGCGCGCTCGTCCTGCGAGGATCCGACGCGAGCGCATGGGTGGGGGTCGTCGAACGCGGGGCCTCCGGGCGTCCGCTGGCGATCCGTGCCCTCGAACAGATCCCGCTCGAACACGGATCCGTCGTCGACGCGTCGTGGACGACGTCGACGGGCATCATGCTCGTCGTGCGCGCGACCGGCGAGGACGACCAGCTGGTGACGCTGCCCCTGGGAGGTTTGCCCTCCAACGTATCCCTCCCGATCCGCGTGACATCGATGAGTGCCGGTGGGTCCTCCTCCGCGGTCGTCATCTCGGGCACCGATGCCTCCGGCAAGGCGCAGGTGCTCATCCGCTCGGGCGCGCTGTGGCAAAACGCCCCCGAGTCCCTCACCTCCGCCCGATACGCGGGGTAAGAGCCGTGGTGGGCGGGAGTAGAGTCCGGGGCCTGATGAGAGGGCTGATCGGTGCGCTCCTCCCCGTGCAATGCGCCGGCTGTCGCGCCTGGGACGAGGTGCTGTGCCCGGCGTGCCGCTCCCTGGCTGGCCGCCCCGCGCACGTGGCCTCGATTGACGGTGGGCGAGGCCCCCTTCCCCTCGTGGCCATGGGGGACTACGACTGGCCGCTGCGCCGAATCGTTCTCGCTGCCAAGCATTCTGCGCGGACGGACGTCACTGATTTTCTCGACGAGGCCGGGGCCCGCCTCGGCACCGCGCTGGGCGGGGTGCTGGGCCTGGCGGGGTCGCCCGCCGCCGCTGTGGGTGTCTCGACGGGGAGGGCAACGTCGACCGGGAGTGCGGTGGACGTGTGGGTGGTGCCCGCGCCCTCGTCGTGGAAGAGGCGCCTGCGGGGCAGGCAGGTGGCGCTGCCGCTGGCGCGCGCTGTTGCCCGGGCGCTGGCTGCAGGAGCGCGGCCGGGTGTGCGCGTTCGGGTGGTGGATGCGGTGCGGCTGCGCGTGGGAGTGACCTCCCAGTCGGGTAAGGCTGGGGCGCAGCGCACGGTGGGGCGCATGGGGTCGATGCGTGCGCTGGTGGTCCCGGGTCCTGGAGTGCGTGTTGTCGCGGTGGATGACGTGGTGACGACGGGTGCGACGGTTCGGGAAATGGAGCGTGTGCTGGGTGGGCTTGATGCGGTTGCGACTCTGTGCCGACCCGGGCTTATCTCATGACGCAGGTCACCGACTGGGGTATGATGTAGGTACAGACTTTCGATAGCGTGAGCAGCAGGGACGCTCCTCACGTCAGTGCGGGAGGTGATAGCTCAGACCACGGTTCGGGCAGTGAGCACCGAACAATCCCCACCTGCGGGCAACGATGCCCGCCGCACACCATGGAGGAAACACATGGACATCACCGTCGTCGCACGTAATGCCGAGATTCACCCGAATTTCCGGGCATACGTGGAGGAGAAGGTTTCGAAGATCACTCAGTTCTACCCCCGCGCTCAGCGCGTCGATGTGGAGCTGACTCACGAACGTAACCCCCGCCAGGCCGACACTGCCGAGCGCATCGAGCTGACCGTTTACGGTAAGGGTCCGATCATTCGCGCTGAGGCTCAGTCCGCCGATCGCTACGCGGCCGTCGACATCGCCGCCGGTAAGCTCTACGAGCGCCTGCGCCGCCTGCGTGATCGCGTGAAGGACCACCGCCGCCGGTACCCGCGCGACCTGGCTGAAGCCGAAATCCTCGAAGCTCCCGTCGTCGAAGAGACGGTCGCAGTCGAACCCGAGCCTCCCAAACCGCTGCGCAGCGCTGAGGACTTGAAGGTCGGCGAGGCCCGCGAGGAGCAGTGGGGTGATACCCCGATCATCGTCCGTCAGAAGGTTCACGAGGCCCCGCCGATGAGCGTGGATGAGGCCCTGGATCAGATGATGATGGTTGGCCACCCCTTCTTCCTCTTCGTCGACAAGGACACGAACCAGCCGTGCGTCGTCTACCACCGCCACGGGTGGACGTACGGCGTGCTTCGCTTGAACACGACAATCTGACGGTTGAAGGACCGAGGCGCCCCGGGCACTATGCCCGGGGCGCCCCCGTGTGCGCTGTCAGCGTTAAATACGTCCATAGTTCGCGCGGGCGTTTCCACTTTGGGCGGTTAGTTCGTAAACTAATGGGTGGATTTGACTGTCCGCTCTACAAGGGGGCGGGCGATTAACGTCAGGAGCTATTCGTGTCGATTATTGACAAGATCCTTCGCGCTGGCGAAGGGCGTATGCTGCGCAAGCTGGATCGGCTTGCGTCGCAGGTTGATGCCTTGCAGGAGGATTTTGAGGCTCTGACGGACGAGGAGCTGCAGGCCAAGACCCAGGAGTTCAAGGATCGCCTCGAGGACGGCGAGACCCTGGACGACATCCTGGTTGAGGCGTTTGCGACGGTCCGTGAGGCCTCGTGGCGAATCCTGCGCATGCGTCCCTTCCACGTGCAGGTCATGGGTGGTATCGCGCTGCACCAGGGCAAGATCGCGGAAATGAAGACCGGTGAAGGTAAGACCCTGGTCGCCACGATGCCGTCGTACCTGCGTGCGCTGACCGGCAAGGGCGTGCACGTTGTGACGGTCAACGACTATCTGGCGAAGTACCAGTCGGACCTCATGAGCCGCGTCTATAACTTCCTGGGCATGACGTGCGGCTGTATCCTCGTGGGGCAGACGCCTGCCGAGCGCCGCGAGATGTACGCCTGCGACATCACCTACGGTACGAACAACGAGTTCGGCTTCGACTACCTGCGCGACAACATGGCGCAGGTGCCTGAGGATATGGTCCAGCGCGGACACGCCTTCGTCATCGTCGACGAGGTTGACTCGATCCTTATCGACGAGGCCCGTACCCCCCTCATCATTTCGGGTCCCGCTGACGGCGACCTGAACCGCTGGTACGTGGAGTTCGCCCGAATCGCGCGTCTGCTCAAGCGCGACGAGGACTACGAGGTCGACGAGAAGAAGAAGACCGTTGGCATCCTGGAGCCGGGTATTGACAAGGTCGAGGACCAGCTGGGCGTCGAGAACCTCTACGAGGCGGCGAATACCCCGCTGATTGGCTTCCTTAACAACGCGATCCGCGCCAAGGAGCTGTTCTTCAAGGACCGCGACTACATCGTGGACGGCGGCGAGGTCCTCATCGTCGACGAGCACACGGGCCGTGTCCTGCCGGGCCGCCGCTACAACGATGGCATGCACCAGGCGATCGAGGCGAAGGAAGGCGTGGAGATCAAGGCTGAGAACCAGACGCTCGCCACGATCACGCTGCAGAACTACTTCCGTCTGTACCCTGAGGGCTCGCGTTCCGGCATGACCGGTACGGCCGAGACCGAGGCCGCGGAGTTCGCGTCGACCTACAAGATCGACGTCATCCCGATCCCCACGAACAAGCCGATGATCCGCAAGGACCAGCCCGACCTCGTCTACCCGACGGAGAATGGCAAGCTGAACGCGATTATCGAGGACGTCGTCGAGCGTCACGAGGCCGGCCAGCCCGTCCTCATCGGTACCGCCTCGGTCGAAAAGTCCGAGCTGCTGTCCCAGATGCTCAAGAAGAAGCACATTCCGCACCAGGTGCTCAACGCCAAGCAGCACGCCCGCGAAGCCGCCATCGTCGCGATGGCCGGCCGCAAGGGTGCGGTTACGGTGGCCACGAACATGGCCGGCCGTGGTACCGACATCATGCTGGGCGGTAACTCGGAGTTCCTCGCCCAGGCGAACCTGGCGGCCGAGGGCCTCGACCCGAAGGAGAACCCGGAGGAGTACCGCGAGGCGTGGCCCAAGGCTCTCGAGGCCGCGGAAGAGGCCGTCGAGGCCGAGCGCGAGGAGGTGCGCGAGCTGGGCGGCCTGTACGTGCTCGGTTCGGAGCGCCACGAGTCGCGTCGTATTGACAACCAGCTGCGCGGACGTTCCGGCCGTCAGGGTGACCCGGGCGAGTCCCGCTTCTACCTGTCGATGGAAGACGACCTGATGCGCCTGTTCAACTCGGGCATGGCCCAGCGCATCATGGCCTCGGGCGCCTACCCGGAGGACATGCCGCTGGAAAACCGCATGGTGTCGCGCTCGATCGCGTCGGCCCAGCGTCAGGTTGAGGCCCGCAACTTCGAGATCCGTAAGAACGTCCTGAAGTACGACGACGTCATGACGGGTCAGCGCGAGACGATCTACGCCGAACGCCGCAAGGTGCTCGAGGGCGAAGACATGGGCCCGCAGATGCGCGCGTTCATGGAGTCCCTCGTGACCGGCCTGGTCGACGAGGCGATCGCCGACAAGCCCGTGGACGAGTGGGATCTGCCTTCCCTGTGGGAGAACCTGCGCGGCTACTACCCGCCGTCGGTCACGATCGAAGAGGTCGAGGAAGAGCACGGCGGTGCGGCGTCCCTCGTGCGCGACGATCTGGTGACCGAGCTGGTCGGCGACATCCACGCCGTGTACGCGGACACCGAGGATCGCCTGAACGCCAACCCGCTGGCGCAGGCCCAGCTGGGCGATGAGCCCATTCGCACCCTCGAGCGTCGCGTCGTCATCTCCGTGGTGGACCGCCTGTGGCGCGAGCACCTCTACGAGATGGACTACCTGAAGGAAGGCATCGGCCTGCGTGCGATGGGTCAGCGCGACCCGCTCGTCGAGTACAAGGACGAGGGCGCTCAGATGTTCCAGGCGATGGTCGAGCGCATCCGCGAGGAGTCCGTCCAGCAGGTCTTCTCCTACGCGAAGCAGTTCGAGCGCGCCCTGGCCGCCGCCGAGGAGGAGGCCGGCGGTTCGATTGCCGCCGCGAGCGTTGCTCCCGCGCAGGAGGAGAGCCCGTCGCCCTCCTCCGAGCCCAGCGTCGAGGACGTTGCCGCCGCCGAGTCTGCGGCCTCCGCGGCCGCGCGCGAGGCCGTTGCTCACGCCCGTTCGGTGATGGGCAACGTGGGCCGCGCGAAGGCGCCGAGCCGCGTGAGCTACAGCTCCGCTGAGGGCATCGAGTCGTCCGCGTCCTCGTCGGGCGGTAATCGCGCGGAGCGTCGCGCTGCCGCTAAGAAGCGCCGCCGCCGCTGATCGCTGCACGTCACGGGTGAGGGGGGTTCCTGCGGGAGCCCCCTCACCCGTTTGTGTATCCGTCGAGCCGCGCGGCTGGTCCGTCAGGCGAGTTCGAGGGCTGTCGTGATCCAGCGTCCGTGGTACTCCTCGAGGCGCAGTGCAAGCGCGTAGGTGCGCGACACGGTGGAGACGATGACGGCGGCCTCTGTCGTGCGCTCGTCGAGGGGGCATGTGCGCACGTGGACGGGCCTCGTTCCCCTGGCGCACGGGGACATGTGGACGCACATGAGGGCACCGTAGAGGTCGGGTAGGAGCCAGCGGCGTAGCTGGGGTGCCTGACGAACGCCCGTGACGACCTCGACGATGGCGCGTGCGAGGTTCGCCGCCCACGGTCCGGGATCCGGAAGATTCTCCTGCGGGAGCGTCACGTAGTGGGTCGGTGTCGGCGACGTGGCGGCCCTGTAGACCACCTCAGGATCCTGGCTCCACCGGAACGGGGTGGGCTGGATCGGGCGGGTGGGGGTGGGCCTCGTGCTGGTCCGTCGTCTGGGGGCCTCGGAGGCGCGAGGCCGGGGCGCGATTTGGGTGCTCATGGCAGGTCCTGGGGAATGACGAGGTTCTGTCCTGGGTAGATGAGAGCGGGGTCGTGAACCGACTCGGAGTTGGCCGCGTGGATTGCCCGCCATGTGGCGTCGATGCGCGCGTCGTCGGCATCGGGGCGCAGGGAGGCGGCGATCGACCAGAGCGAATCGCCCGGCGCGACGGTGATTGAGGTGGGGTGAGCGGGTGTATCCGTGGCCGGTGCATCCTGCGCGGGTGTGGGTAGCGCGGCCGGAGCTGTCTGTGTTGCCTCCTGGTCGGGGGAAGAGGCTCCGGGGCTATCCGCCCATGTCAGTGAGACGGTGGGGGAGGAATGTTCCTGAGGTGCCGCCAGGGTAGCGGCGGCGGGTGCTCCGGTGACGAGTGCCGAGCCGATCAATGCGCTGGCTCCGGCGCGTGCCAGGAGCGACCGCGAGAGACGGGTGCCGCAACGGGAGACGAAGAAACGCGCGGCTGCGCGCGCCGCGGGCGGAGCAACGCGGAGAAGCGCGAGGTGGGCGCACGCTGAGCATAGGAGGCTCCACCCCAGGAGTGCGAGGGCAGCAATGCCGAGAACCCAGACGACGAGCGTCTCGGGACGGTCCGCGTTCAGCGGCGGTGCGAGGTGGGAGAGATAGAGTGCATCGAGGAGCGCGAGCGGGGCGCCGACGAGCCACAGGAACGCGTCGGTGAGGTGTGATTGGCCGGCGGCGGCCAGTGAATCATCAGTCATGGTGAACTCTTCATTGAGTGGAAGGATTCGATGCGTTAACTATCCGCTTCATTACGGATGGTGTCAATAGATATTAGTTTATATTATCTAAATGTGATGCGCAGCGCATATGTGTGGCATCGTAGGGGCATGGATATGTCAGCATTCATTGCCGAGCTGGAGGCGCGCTTCGATGATGAGCGTGGTCGCGATCTCGATGCGCTCATCGACGAGCTCACCGATGCTGAGCGTGCCTCGGTCACCCTGTCTGCCCGCCTGGCCGGTGCAGATGGGGACATCACGCTGGCGCTGCGAGGGGGTTTGACCGTCACCGGCTCGGTGCTCGATTCGACCCGCTCGTGGGTGCTCCTGCGCGGGAGCCTCGACGACAGCCTGATCATGCTCTCCGCAATCGTCGCGGCCTGGCCCCTCGGTCGTAGTGTCGCGCGAGAGTCCTCTATGCGAGGAGGCGTCGGTGTTGGCCATGTCCTGCGCGAACTAGGCGCGCGAGGCGTCGGAGTCGTCATCGAATCCGACGGGGGTGACCATCGGGGGATCATCGACGCGGTCTACGCGGACCACGTCGATGTCGCCCTGGATGGAGAGGCCTTCACCTATGACGGCCGAGATGAAGCAGGTGGCGTGACCGTGTCGCTGGCGCTCGCGGGGCTTCGTCGACTCCGCGTGATCGGCCAGCGATGGTCGGCCGACTACTGAGGGTTTTCCGCCTTCTGACGCTCGCGCGTCGCGGCGTATTGATCCTGGATGAACTGCTCCAGGACGGACTCTTCGATCCGCCAGACGTGCTTGCCGCCCACCTGAATGGCAGGAAGCTCGCCGGAGGAAACGAGGGCGCGGGTGGCTGACATCGTGAGATTCAGGGTCTCGGCGACGTCAGCGAGAGTGAGGAATCGTGTTGCCATGGCAACATGCTATCAGTTGGGGTTGCTTCGTTTGATTGGTTTGAGTCGGCAATTTTTTACGCGTCATTTCACCGATCGGATCGGTTGGTTCTAATGAATAGCCGGCAACCTACCGCTTTTGCGGCCGAACGTGCATCATAGAAGAGTGAAACGCGTCTCAGCTTCAGTGTCGATCCCGACGCGCGCCCCCGGCAAGATGGACCGTCGATTCATTATCGGCCTGGTCCTCATCATCGCGTCCGTGATCGCCTTCAGTGCCCTCAGCGGCCTCCTGCGGGGAGGAAGCCGCGTCTACACCGCGACGACGACCATCGCCCCGGGTGACGCCCTCACCGCCGACAACGTCCGCGAGGTCGCCCTACCCGTCGACACCGCCGTCTACGCGCCCACGTCCGACGCGCCCATGGGCTCCATCGTGACCCGCCAGATCAACCCGGGCCAGATTGTCATGCGCACGGACCTGTCGCAGGGAGAAAGCGGAGCAGCTCAGGGTGACATGCTGCGTGTGGCCGTCACCGTCAGCGCTGGGCTACCCGACGGCGTTGCTGATGGAACGCGGATCCGGCTGTGGACGATCCCCGCGCGCACGCAGGGCCAGGCGGGCAACCAGGCACGCGAGATCGAGGGGACCTTCACCTTCGTACGCCGAATCGAGGCCTCGTCCCAGTCCCATCGTGGCCAGCGGATAGAGATCCTCGCGAACGCCCAGTCCATGCCCGTCCTCCTCGCCGCGCAGTCCTCGACCGACGAGTTAGCCGCCGTCCCCGTGGGGGCACCGTGAGCTCCGTTCACGGGGTCGTCATCCTCGCCGATCAGCGCTACGAGGCGCCCCTCATCCAGGCGATTCAGGGCCGATCTGACGTCCTCGCCATCGTCCGGCGCTGCGCCGACCTGGCCGAGGTCGTCGCCGCGGCCCGCGCCGGCCTCGCCGACCTCGCGGTCATCGACGGATCCGACCCCGACCTGACGATCGAGACCGTCGAATCGCTGCGCGGCTGCGGAATGGTCGTCGTCGCCCTCGCGCCGCATCACGAGCGCTCCCGCCTCATCGCCCTGGGGGTTGCCTCGGTCGCTGCGCCCGGCAGCCCAGACCAGGTCGTCAACTCTCTCATCGCGGCGACGCGCTCGCGCCGCTCGACCCCGGCCACGGCCTCGTCCGCGCCCCCGCCGCCTCCGCCTCCCTCCGCCCCGGGCAGCGTTCTGGCAGTGTGGGGGACATCCGGCGCGCCCGGGCGCACGACCCTCGCCGTCGGCATCGCGACCGCGTTGTCCGCTCACGCCTCTACCCTCCTCGTCGATGCGGACACCGCCAACCCGACGATCGCGCACCTGCTGGGATTTCCCGTCCACGCGTCGGGTCTGTCCACCCTTGCGCGGACGGCCTCGCGCGGCCCCATCACGCCCGCGGACACGCTCGGGGCATCGGTTATGCGCTCCGAGAACCTCCACGTCATCACGGGCCTCGTGACGCCCCACCGCTGGCGCGAAGTGAGCAAACCCGGCATCGAATCCATCGTCGGGGCCCTGCGCCTGAGCGCCCGCTACTCGGTCATCGATATCGCGTCGACCTGCCTGGAAAAGGCCTCGCGCGGGGCCAGCCGTGACGATGCTGCCCTCGGGGTGCTGGAACGCGCCGATCGGCTCGTCATCGTCGCGCGCGGCGACATCGTCGGCATCAACCGGCTCTCCTTCCTGGCGCGATGGTGGCGCGAGCAAGAGCGCGACATCCCGGTGGAGGTGATCGTCAACCGCGTGAGCACCGCGGCAATCGGCCCGCACCCGGTGCCCTCCCTGCAGGCGGCGATCGGCGCCTTCATGCCCGACTGTATCTTCCACGTCGTCCCTGAGGACGAAGGCGTTGGGCGTGCATCCCTGCGAGGCAAGGCTCTGGGAGAAAACGGCGCGCGTTGCGACGCCTCCGACGCGTTGCAGGCGATTGTCGAGCAGTGGGTGCCTACACTGTGATCATGCGCGTCTACGTTCCCGCCGTCCTGTCCGACCTGTCCGTCCCGCTGCCGCCCGTGCGCAGCGGCGTCCTGTGTGTGCCCGAGACCGGCATGAGCGGCGAGGACGTCGAGGTCCTTGAGGACGACGCCATCACCGAGGCGGCGCTGTCCTCACTCGAACTGGCGCGCGAGACGGAGGGCGCGGGCGCCGCTCGCGTCGTCCTGGCCGTCGACACTCCCACCTCGACGACGCTGACCCCCGGCGATCAGATTGAGCCCCACATCTTCGAGGCCGCGGCCTTCGAATACACCTGGTCGGATGTGGCCGCGATCCTCGCGGACCTGCCCGACGCGTCGCCCGCCGTGCAGGCTGTGCTGAGCGCCGACACGCAGGAGAGCGCCGACGAGGCCGTCGCCGCCCTGTGGGAGTCCTCCCTGGCGTGGTTCGACCGTTCCGAGCGCCCCGACGTCCTGGCCCTGCACAAGGGCTGACACGTCCGCCCCTGCGTTCCCAAGACACTCAGCACCCTCGCGGCCGCCGGTCGCGAGGGTGACGTGCTTTCTACGCGCGCACGCTGAGGGTCGATCCGCCCTCCGGCAGGGGCCGCACCTGGATCTGGTCCGCGATCTGGGTCGCCATCTCCTCGACGTGCGAGATGACGCCGACCGTGCGTCCCGCGCAGCGCAGCGCCTGGAGCTGCGCCATCACCAGGCTCAGCGTGTGCGAATCCAGCGACCCGAATCCCTCGTCGATGAACATCGTGCGCAGCTCGACGCCCCCGGCCTCGGCTGAGACGACGTCCGCGAGGCCGAGCGCCAGCGCGAGGGACGTGTAGAACGTTTCCCCACCCGACAGCGTGCGTGGGCTGCGCAGCGCATCCGTGTCGTGATCGATGATGGCCAGACCCAGGCCGGACTTGCGCGAGGCAGTGCCGTCGTCGGGGACGGACACGAGCTCGTAGCGTCCCGACGAGATCGCCGCCAGGCGCGGGTTTGCGGCAGCCAGGACCTCCTCTAGTCGCGCGATGAGCACCCACGCCGACAGGGGAGTGGACGCCAGATTCTCCGGGCCCGATGCAGCGGCGATGTCAGCCAGGCGGCGGATGGGGCCGGCCTGCTCCCGGGCGTGGGCGAGCGCCTCCAACGCCTGCTTGAGGGAGGCGTTGGCGGCGTCCAGTTGGGCGCAGTGCTGCTCGAGGATGCCCGAGGCCCGGGCGCTCGCAGCGGCCTCCTCCTCGGCCTTACGGGCGGTCTCGGTGAGGGACTCGAGATTCGGCGCGGGAGTCGATGCCGCGCGGGTGAGGCGCTGCGAAGCAAGCGCTTCGCGCGCCGCGAAGAGTGCCTTCTCGTGCTCGGCCACGCGAGCCTCGAGCGCCTCGACCTGGGGGAGCGGAAGCAGGAGGGAACGCCACGAGTCCGCCTGAAGGCCCTGCTCCGTCAGCGCATCCGCGAGGGAGTGGCGCGCGTGCGCGTGCGCGGCGCGGGCGTTATCCCAATCGGCGCATGCCCCGGCCAGGGCCGCCGCCCGGTGCGCGCTCTCATCCAGGTGCGCCGCGCGCTCATCGAGGGAGGCGAAGTCGGCGCGCTCAGCCTCCACGCGAGCCACGGCCGCAGCCAGCGCGGATTCGCGCGCCTCAAGGGTGGAGGCGAGGGAGGCGGCGGCCTCGCGGGCGCGTGCGAGGGAATCGTTAAGGCCATCGAGGCGCGTGCGCTCCTGTGCGAGGGCCGCCTCGATCTCGGCGATCTGGGGGCTCAGAGCCTCGAGCTTCGCCACAAGCTCGGCGGCCCGATCCCGCTCGGTCTCGAGAGTCGGAGTGGGGGCGCCGGCCACCTCGTTGAGCTGTGCGATACGGCGCACGAGGTCCTGGTGGCGCGCCTGCGCATCCCGCAGCGCGGACTCCGCGCGGTCTCGCGCCTGGTCCAGCTCGGCGACCTGCTCGCGCGTGATCTCCCCGTCCGCTGCAGGTGCCGGATTGGGGTGCTCAGTGGAGCCGCACACGGGGCAGGGCACGTCCTCCTCGAGCTCGCGTGCGAGGGCCGAGGCGCTCTGTGCGATCCACAGGTCATGGCCATCGGCGGCTGCGGCGTTCGCGAGCTTCGCGGCGACCGTGGCCTCGCGCAGCTCGTCCGACGCTCCGAGGAGAGCCGACCGCAACAGGTCCGCCTGCATCGAGGCATCCAGTCGCTCGTTGATGGCGCGCAACGCAGACGCGGCCTCGGGTAGGGTGTCGGCGTCCGCGCGCATGAGGCGCAGGGCCTCGGTGGCCCGCTCGATACGCAGGGGCAACGCCTCGCGCTCGGCCTCGATCGACGCGATGCGCGCCAGTGCCTGCTCGCGCTGGGAGCGCAGCGACTCGATCTGGGCGCGGGCCTCGGGCAGCGAGCGCTCGACGGCCAGGGCTTCCTCGAGAGATCCGCGCGTGCGCGTCGCCTCATCGCGCACGCTCTGCGCCCGCTCGCGCGCAGCGGCCACGGCCTCGGGCGTCAAGGATGCAGGATCGATGAAATCTGCGTCTGAGAGGGCGGGGGACAGAGCCGCGACCTGGTCTCCTGCGGCCTCCAGTCGAGCGAGTGCCGAGGCCTCGGCCGCGTCGAGGGGCACCACGGCCAGAGCCCGGCGGGCCTGCCCCGCGAGCTCCCGGTCGGATGCGATTGCCTCCTCCGATGCGGCAAGCTCGGCGAGTTTTGCGCTGACGCGTGCGTGCTCGGCCTGGGCCTCAGCCAGGGCACGCCCCTCGGACAGGGCGCGTGAAGCCTCCCGCGCGCTTGCTGTGGCCGCCTCGGCGACGCGAAGAGTCTGCACGTGCGCCTCCCGCGCGCGCTCGCACGCGTCGTCGGCCCAGCGCGTCACGGCGCTGGGGTCCTCTGCGCCCGCGTCCAGCTGAGCGGTTTCCTCGGCCTCGGCTGCTCGCTCTTCCGCGCCGGGTGCGTCCGTGTGCGCGTCCTCGCTCAGGGCGTCATCCAGCGACCGCACGCGCTCGAAAGCACCGACCGCGGCGATGCGCCGCTCATCGATGCCGCGCTTTGACGACGCGGCCGCATCGACGAGGGCCTTCGTGAAGTCCACGTAGATCTGCGTGTCGAAAATATCGCGCAGGATCTGCTCGCGAGCATCCGACGTGGCGTTGAGGAACTGAGAGAACTTGCCCTGCGGGAGCACGATCGTCTGCAGGAACTGGTCCTTATCCAGGCCCACGATTGCCGGAATCTCGTAGCCCACGTCGCGCGGCCCCGACGCGATTGCTTCGACCGTGCGCCATCCGTCTGGCGCGTCCGGATCCTCCACGACCCGCGTGAGCGTCGACTTTGAATTGCG
>ERZ772952.74-NODE-74-length-21130-cov-23.2413_pt1 | contig 21130 bp, 19 predicted proteins | sample MGYA00580686_ERZ772952 | MGnify/ENA primary metagenome ERZ772952 (study PRJEB29015, sample SAMEA2738074) | human oral metagenome | biome: human oral; feature: human-associated habitat; material: saliva | place: China | collected 2213 ... | reverse complement strand
GCCGATTAGGACTACGGTATTGTTGATTCAATTCAGTTTTTGACAGCATGGGTTTCAAGATAGTAGCCAGATAGTGCTCATGCAGCCGAAATTTGGGAGTATTGATGTAGTCGGTACGGTTATCGTCTTCACGATCGATGAGGAAAAGGATATGAGGAATTTCATATTCACTACCTTGCTCATAGATACGCGAAAGTAAGTCAAAATCGGCCTGGCTTTTGATTGCAGATAACACAGGAATTTGTGTTTTAACTGGGGTAGCTGCAGTTTGACGCTTTTCAGACTCGTAATAAGAAGGCTTACGCGCCGTTGGTGCAGCCGTGTCGGCTGTCTCAGTGTCAGGACGGCAGGCTGAAAGTAAAAGCAATATTGGGAGGCAAAAAGCAGGCTTCATGATGTTGTCGGTTATCTAAATCAAATGAAAAGCAATATGGTTATGGTACAAATATGTATTGTGTTCTTTCCGTAGGAAGGGTATGTGCTGCCTACGCGTCCTGTGTTCCAAAACAGCCTGAAACCGCAAGGATAGCAGCATTTGCGTTTTCAGGTTGTCTCAATTTACCGCTGAATCTGCGAGGTAATCGTGCTGTCTGTAATCTTGTCGTCTTCCGCCAGCAGCATGGCTTTGGAGAGGATGACCGAGAGCGTGTTGTCGCCTTCAAACGGAATAAACAGCTTGTCGGATGCGTCTTTTTTGCGGCTGTCGGGTACGATGCAGAGGTATTGGTCGTCCGGCAGCATTAGGATGTTGCTGCTGCCGATGTGGATTTTGTAGGTGCGTAGCTTGCCCTGCACGACGAGGAAATTGCCGTCTATGTGGGCAACCTTGGCGATTTTCAGGCGCGGCAGTAGGGTTTCCAGCACGGCTTTGCGGGTTTTGGCGACTTCGCCCAAGTCACCGAAGGAATAGCTTTGCCAGTAGCTGTAAAAACGCGCCTCTCCACCGTTGTCTTCCCAGGTCGGGTCATTACCTACGCTGGCCACGCCCACAAACAAATCCACGTCGCGCAACACTTCGGAAAACACGCGCGGCGGAATATCAATTAAGTCTAGCGCGGTAGCATTGTAATCGTCGTCCAACCGGTGAAAGCGCACTTGGTCGGTACTGACATACTGCCAGATATAGCTTTCCGTCCATGCTTCTTCGCTGTCCACCGCGTTTGCCCAAAATTGGGCGAGCAGGTTGTATTCGGGCAATTCTAACGAGACGGTTGCGTCGTCGCCGCCGTCCCACGCGCCTGCCAGCGAGCCTCTCCAGCCGCGCCCTTTGGCAAGCGTCATGTATTGGTGTTGTTTCAGGATGTGGGCGGCAAAACGGTTACTGTATGTTTTGGTGTTGATTTCGGCTTCGGTGAGCAGATAGATTTCACGGTATGCCTGTTTCAGCGGCTGGCGGATTTCTTTGTCCTGCAGCAGTTTGCGCCACCGGGCGATGCTTTGCTGAGTGGCAAGCGCGGGATGCCACAAGCTGACTTGCAGGCAGTCTGAAACATCGGTTTGCGCGCCTGTTTCGTCCACCCATGTTCCGTCCAACCACAGCGCGGATTTGCCCTGTGTGTCGTTTTCGTCGCGGAAAAATTGCCATATTAGCGGGCGTGTGAGGCAGGACATCAGCCCGTGTTGCCAGTAATACTGTTCGGCGTGTTCCAGCGGTACGCGGTGTTCGGAGCGCATCATTTGGTCCAAGCGGTCGCGTTGGGCGGTGAGCGTGGTGTTGAGGTTTTTTTGTGTGGCTTTAATCTTTTTCAGTTTGTCGGCATAGTCGGTTTTCACGAAGGCGGGCACGGTTTTCTGCGGCGAGCCGTCGGGTTTGAACCAGCGCAGTTCGGACTTGCCTACGCCCGTTACCGCCAGACGGCAGGTGTAGCCGCCGAAGTCATAGTCGCGGCAGCCTTCCTGCAAGCCGAAGCTGTCCACCGCCATGTCTTCGATTTCGTTGCGGGATACACCCCGCTGTGCGGCGGCTTCGTCCAGATAGTTGACAATCGAGTTTTGCGCGTTGCTGAACTTAATCCGCAGGCGCAGGCGCGAGAGGCAGGCGATGCCGTCCAGCCCTTTGGAGCGGAACAGCGCGTAGAAACAGGCGTTGCCCACGGAAGTATAGCGCGCGCCGAGATTGGGGATTTTGTCGTATGAATGCAGCGCAAGTTGGGTAAGGGCGGACAGGGTGGCGCTGTCGTGGAAGTGGCTGCACATCCACACCAGCCCTTTGAGCGCGGTCTGGTTGATGCTGCAAACGGGCAGGACATGAGTGTCGTAGCTGTATGCTCCGTGCGTAACGGTTTCGATCTGCACTTCGCTGCCGCGGACAAATTCTATCCAGCCGTGCAGCATTTTTTTGAACCTGTCCGCACCCAATGTGTCGATCAGCGTTTTGGATTCTTTCAGGTATTTTTCGCTTGGCTTGCCTGCATTGGCGGATAGGGCAAGCGCAATGATTTTGCTCCATATGTCCTGCTGTTCCGGTGGCAGCACGGCAAGTTGCGGATTGGCGTATCGGGCAAACTCGTCGTCTTGGGCGGGGAAGCAGGCTTCGGCGGAACCGCCTGCCAGTTCTGCCAAGGCGGCAAGGTTGGCGGTAGCGGCTTTCTTGTCCCATAGGTTTTCCGCAAAGATGCGGTAACGGTCGCAGGCGTTTTTCAGGCCGTCTGAAAGCGTTTCGCTCGGATTGGGAAACTGTTTTTTGATCTGGTTTATCAGATATTTGAGCGGATAGTAATCTGCCTTCTGCTCGGACAGCCCGTTATCGTCCAGCATGGCGGCAAAAATATGCTGCACATCCTGCTCCGTCATCGGCAACGTTTTACGCGCCAGAGCCATCGCTACCGCTACACGGATGGTGCCGTAATTGTGTATCCTGTCCTCGCCTTTGTTTTTAAAAATTTTATTCCGTCCCCAGCCGCGTATCAAATCAATGCAGTGGATCAGCAAATCGACGCGGTATCCGGGTGCGGCTTTCTCCACTTCGGCAAAACTAGGGCAGAGCTTCAGGTTTATCGTGTCGTATTCGTGTGAACGGCTTTGGAGCCATTCTTTTTCCAGTGTGTTGAGAAGCTGATTGAACTTGGCACGGTGGCTGTCGGAAATCTGCACGGTTTGGTTTTGGCTCATAGGACTGTCCTTGCGTATCAATGTGTTGGTTATTTCGCTGCAAAGGTGGATAACATCGGTAAGGGTTTTCTTGTCCGCACTATTCAGGCTGTATGGGGCATCTTCTACAAAGGTGAGGTAGCGTTGCGCGGCGGTTTTCAGGCTGCTTATCCGCCTACTAGCGGCGTGAGTTTGATGAAATTGACGACCAGCCCGTCATGCAGGCACACCATATCGTCCAGCGTTTCCAGTTGACGATTGTCGGCAAGGATGAAAAACGAGTTTTGCTCAAAAGCTTTCAAGGCGACAGCGATTTGCTTTTCCACGTCCACAGGTTGCGGGTGTGTGCCTTTTTTGCCGTGCGCTTCCCGAATCACGATGTTGCCGCGATCGGTGGGGATAACGAGGCTGTGGCGTAAGAGGACATCGGCGGCGCGGTTGTTGTAGGCTGCAACTTCCTGCCGCACGCGTTCGGCAATCAGCTCCGCCGCGCTGATGTGCTTGGTTCGGAACTTCAAAAACAGCTCATGCAACACTTTGCCGGAGAGATTTTGATCTTGGATGGTGATGGTAACTGCAATCATGGATGACTCTTCCAAACAGAAAACAGACAATCATACTGTTTTTTGATCGTTTCAGACAGGCTGAAAACAAAGCAGCCTTCACATTGATAGATGCGAGTGCAGGCTGCTCTTTACATTTTAGTTCTGAAGGAACTTTGTGAGACCTTTGCAAAATTCCCCAAATCCCCTAAATGTCTTCATGGGAATTTTGCAAAGGTCTCGGCTTGAGTTGAAACCCAAGCCGATGACTTTGTTCCGGAAATATTGTGATGAAGAGCGAACAAAAAGGTCGTCTGAAAACCTAAATTTGGTTTTTTCAGACGACCTTTTCGTTTACGGCTTTACTGTTTATTCGATGACAACGCGCGCGTTAAGCGGCTGGACAGGGCGGTTGTTGTGCGAGCCGACGGCGCGGGTGAATTTCTCTGCTTGCGCCTGATCGATGTGGTCGTAGGTTTTCAACAGCAGCCACGATACGCCTTCGCTGCACGGCGGCGTGGTCAGCGAACCGGCAAAGCGGTAGTATTTCAGTTGTTTCGGCAGCAGGGTGCCGGCGTCGAAAGTTTTGTCGAGGTTTACCTTTCCTTCCTTCATCGGCATCACGTTCCATATCGGAGCCAGGCGGTTGTTGGTTTTGCCAGGTTCGTACAATACTGCCAATACCAAAGGCTGGCGGTTTTCGTCCAAGTGGACGAAGTGGGCTTCCATCGGGAAGGTGCGGCCTTTGATTTGGTTTTCACTGGGTACGTGGAAATGGAATTGTTTCAGGGTGTAGGTACGTCCGTTCACGCTGAGGGTATTGCCGCCTTCCGGGTAGTTGACTTGGATGGTGTGGCCGTTGTTTTCCACGTTAACCGCGCTCGGTTTATAATTGACTTTGAGGGAGGGCAGTCTGCCGGAGACGGTTTCGGTAATGTTGACGGGGGATTGGTTTTTGCCTGTAGAGCATAAACGGAACTCTTCAGAAAGCTCGCCCCAGCTTTCGGGGGAGTCGTGTCCGGTGTAACCCCAATGGGTGTGGCTGCCGTGTGCGGCGGCAGAGAATGCTGCGAAGGTGGACAGCAGGAAGACAGTCAGACGAGGCAACGTACGGATCAAGCAGGGCATTGCAATATCCTTTCTGTAAGGAGGAGGGAAAAAAGCATTGCGGTGCGTATGTGGAATATTGTTATTTTTTATTAAACCATAGCCATATTAAATCATTAGGTCAAGCCTTCTTTTGCTAATTAATTTAAGGCTATGAAGTTAAAGCGAATTCATTTTTTTAAAAACGATATTGTCGTTTTAGGAATGGATAATAATTTAAAATAGAAAACTTCCGTTTTTCACACCTGAAAAATTTAAGGAATGCCACCTCATGAAAAAGGTCGTCTGAAAAAAACTGAATTTGGTTTTTCAGACGACCTTTTTGCCTTGCCTGACAAGGGTTATTTGTGCAGCCCGCATTCTTTGCTGCCCTTGCTTTCCCACCACTAGCAAGCCGTAGCCCATATGCAACCTAAACTCAACAAGGATGTGTGAGAAACGCACGTATGCGGTTCTCAAGGTTTGAGCTAAGAGGCCGTCTGAAAAAAGAAAAAACGTTTCAGACGTCCTTTCTTTCGACAAGTTGCCACAGCAATCAGAAAAATTAGCCTGCATCACCTTATGCACTGAAACCGCCCAATCAAACTTAGTTCGACAAATATGCCAATGATCTCAAGCGCGAAGTTGAAAAACGCGAAGGCAGAAAAATCAGCAGCCAAGAAGCCGCGATGAGAATCCGCAGGCAGATACTGCGCCGGGTGGACAAAGGTTCCTAAGACGGTTATACCGACCAAAGCGTCATATCCCTTATCGGCATGAAAGGCGAAGACAAAGCCTTCGATTATACTTGGGACTACCGCGACTACGGCGCAAGAAATCCTCAAGCCTACAATGATCCGAAACTGTTTGAGGAATATCGCCGACAGGACAAACCCGAATACCGCAACCTGACCTGGTTGCACAGCGGGACGAAAGACACCAAAATCAGGCAGGAAGAGCGGAAAAACGAAGAGCTTGCGCTGAACGTTGCCGACGGGCTGACGAGCTTTGTCAACCCCAATCCAAGGATAAAAGCCCCGATTCTTTCAGGCATCCGTAATCTGAAAAACATCAGGCCGACCGTTACCGGCAGTGATCCCTTATTGGCAGGGGTTGGGAATATCCGCATTCCGGCAAACGGCAATGTTGCGAAGGGGGACAGGATTCCGGATACGGCGTTGGCAACGACGGAACATAAGTACAAAGGAGGGGCGCATTCGGAAACCAAAAAACCGACCAATGACGGTTTGGATTCGCATCATTGTCCTGCGAAGGATTGCTATAAAGGAGCCCCCATTAGTAGTGAACAAGGTCCTGCTATTAAGATGGATCCGAAGGATCATCGGCTTACTGAAAGTTATGGACGCTCTCCTTATGCTATCCAATATAGGGCTAAGCAAAAAGAGTTACTGGAACAAGGTAAATTGAAAGAAGCTATTGAAATGGATGTGAGGGATATCAGATCTAAGTTCGGATCCAAATATGATAAGGCAATCGAGGAGATGCTTGAGTATTCGGGAAAACTAGACCCAAATTCTTTTAAAACTAAAAAATAGGCAAAAAATTATGAAAATTTTTTATTTTAGTTCAAAAAAAATAGAAAATTGTGTAAACATTATCTCATCAAATCTGAATCGAAAACAAGTTCGTGCAATATTTAGTTCTGATGTACAAGAAATTTATAAGTCATCATACTCTCGAACTCCTATGGATGTTTTTCCCGAGTTGAATATCCATTGTTTTTATGATGATAAAAATCAGCTTGAAGCGATAGAGATATTTGAACCAAATAAGTTTTTTTTAGAAGATATTTCTTTTAATTGGTTTGGAAAAAGTAATGATGAAATAATAAGCTATCTTTATAAGAGTGGAATTAATGATTTTGAAATTGATGATTTGGGTATTAGGCTTCTTAATATTCCTGTTTCAACTATAATCAATTCAATAGGTAAAGTAGAATGTTGTTATTTAGATTTTTCAAATAGAGACACAAAATTTTATGTAAAACAAGTGTAGGTTGAGGTCAAGATCCAATCTACGCTTACTCCGGTATCAGCGTCTCCATCATCTACGACGAACAAAAAATCCGCCATCTGACCAAGTAAACGCCTACCTTGCCGAAAACCAAAGCCGCTACGACACCTGGAAAGAAGACGGCATAGCAAGCCGTAGCCCATATAAAACTTAAACTCAATAAGTAGTATGTGTGCGGAACGCACATATGCAGTTCTCAAGGTTTGAGCCAAGAGGCCGTCTGAAACAATAAATACGTTTCAGACGGCCTTTCTTTCAACAAGCCACCACAGCAATCAGACAAAAGCAACCCACCGCCACACCCATATCGGCAGCACGGCTAGCAAAATCATTATCCGAAGCGGTGTAGAGACAACTCTAAGACGACAAATTTTGAACGTCATAGCCTTTCGGGTATGACATTAAGGGCCGACATGATCAAACAGCGCGAAATCCATCTGGCCATACCCGCACAAACTAATAAGGAGTAAAGATTGCAGTTGCAACGTGTAGTAGAGTATGGCAAAAATCTAAACATTAAAGTCAAAATTACGGAGATCAAATAATGATTTTTAAACAGGATCAAAATTATTGGGCAGTTTTTTATGCTAATGAAGAAGCTCTGATTGTTCAAACATGTTCAGGTTTGGGGTTAACGGCAATAGACCACCTATATCCCCCCCATATCCTGCCATTGGATACCGACAATGGAACTTTAGGCACGACCGTCTTACAAGCGTTGGCAAACAGCAGGACTTTCGTTTATGACAGTCCAGAAGACCAAGATTTTTTTGATACCGAAAAAATTCGGCAACGCTATGAGGATTGGGTTGCCAACCTATGCGGGAACTTGGGCTATAAAACCAGACGCGCCCTATTTAAAAACATGATGAGCGTGGATATTTGGCTGCACAACGGCTGCCTGAAAATCAGCCCGAGCCGCCATGTCAAGCTGGAAGCGTGGGATGCCATTGATGCAGACGATGTTATTTTATCATTGGATAACAGCCCTGAAGAAATCGGAGCAGGTTTAAGGTTGGCATTGAGCCGCTGCCGATAATATTTGGCAAAAGGTCGTCTGAAAGCTGGAAAAATGTTTCAGACGACCTTTTTATTAGACTCAAGCTCGCGTGCGTACTGCACATATCTTACCTGCATAGGTTTAATGCGGGCTACGGCTTGCTTGGAAGGATACGTGAATTAAAATTTAAAAAAGTTGACTTTCCCGTTCCTAATACTAATTGGAAAAATCCTATTGATGTCTTGAATGAATCAGGTAATGTTAATAGACCTCGTTATAGGAGTAAATAAAAATGGCAATTTGGAATTATCGGTACTACCTTATCCCATCAGCTGCTATCAGAAATAAATTTAATGCAAATAAAGATATCATACTTGATGAGTATCGATCTAATGGTTTTCAGAATTTTAATGAGAATAAAAGTTTTGAAAATTACTTTATCGATAATGATGTTATATTATTATCAATAATAAATGAAGCAAAAAAACAGCTTAAATTGAAAGAGTCTTGGGATATAGACGCAATCATGTTTTGTGATAATTTTGGTAATAGTCTTACCGTTTGGCCAGATGATATAGAGTGTGAACTTGATTTAAGATTTGACTATACTAAATTTATTCAGAAAACCATTGATTGGGCAATAAAATATAATTGTCTACTTGTAATAGGAAAAACAGGAAATGTAGTTTCCCCTAATATAAATAATCTAATTTATGAAATAAAAGCATATTTGGAAAGCAAGCCGTGGCCCATATGAAACCTAAACTCAACAAGTAGGATGTGTGCGGAACGCACGCATGCGGTTCTCACGGTTTGAGCCAAGAGGCCGTCTGAAAACAGAAAAACCGTTTCAGACGGCCTTTATTTAATGTGCCGATCTTGCGCGGGCTATAAAGCGCAGTTGTCCAAAAAGGTATATTAATAGGCAAATACAAAAAGGAGGCGAAGTCAATTTTACTACCTTCAAACATTTTCAATTTGGAGTATTGCCATGATAATTAATTATCAAGAAGCAAAGAAAATCGCAGTATCTTTTTTAAGTCAAATAGAGCAAGAAATGGGAATTTCATTGTCAATAGTTGAATCCCATGTACGAGAAAATGATGATGGGTGGTTTTTCCCATATGGGGGAAATAAGGAAGAGGGGTATTTTGCAAAGGTCTCTATCAGCCTTAACAATCACTATTAAAATGCGCGCCAATATTTTGCCTTCTAGCGTATGCGGCTTGGGCGACGGCGAGGCTGCATTCGAGTAGGTTGCGGTTTTCGTATTCGGACGCGGTGTGCGGCTCGGCTTGTTTTTGCTTCCAAAGCCGCAGTTGGGCGATGGCGCGGCGCAGGCCGGTATCGGTGCGGAGGATGCCCAGATGGCGTTGGTTGAATGCTTGCAGGACGGGGCGGCTGAATGTGTTTTGGAGGTCGTCTGAAAAGATGCCTGCTTCGGCGGAGGGGCTTTCAGACGACCTTTGGGGCGGTGCGGTTTGGAACGCTTGCCCGTCTGCGATGGTTTGGGCGGCAAGCCTGGCGGTAACGACGCATTCGAGCAGGGAGTTGCTGGCGAGGCGGTTGGCTCCGTGCAAGCCGGTGCAGGCGGTTTCGCCTAAGGCGTAGAGCTGCGGCAGGGAGGTTCTGCCGCTGGGGTCGGTTTGGATGCCGCCGCAGGTGTAGTGTTGCACGGGGCGGACGGGGATGGCTTGGCGCGTGATGTCCAAGCCGCATTGGGACAGGCAGTGCCGATGGATGGACGGGAAATGCTGACGGACGAACTCTGCGGGTTGATGGCTGATGTCGAGCGAGACGAAATCTTGCGTTTGTTTGGCGATTTCGGCGGCGATGGCGCGGGCAACGATGTCGCGCGGCGCGAGTTCGGCGCGGCGGTCGTAATGCGGCATAAACCGTTCGCCCGATTGGTTGGTCAGGATGCCGCCTTCGCCGCGCACGGCTTCGGAAATCAGGAAGGTGCGTCCGTTTTCAGACGGCCTTGCCAAGCCTGTGGGGTGGAATTGGATAAATTCGAGGTTTTCGACTGCGCAGCCTGCGCGTATCGCCATGGCGATGGCGTCGCCCGTGCATTCGGGCGGCGTGGTGGTGGCGGCGTAAATCTGTCCCAAGCCGCCGCCTGCGAGTACGGTATGGCGGGCGCGGATGCGGTAGGTTTCTTGCGTTCGGCAGTCGAGGACGGTCAGTCCGCACGCTGCGCCTGATTCGGTTTGGATGTCCAACGCCATCTGCCGCTCGCAAACGCGGATGTTCGGGCGGCGGCGTATTTGGGCAATCAGGCTCTGCATGACGGCTTCGCCCGTGTAGTCGGCGACGTGGGCGATTCGGCGGCAGGTATGCCCGCCTTCGCGCGTCAGGTGCAGGTCGTTATTATTTTGGTCGAACGCCACGCCCTGCGCCAGCAGCCATTCGATTGCCGGTTTGCCCTGCGACAGGATGGTGCGGACGGCGGCTTCGTCGCACAAACCCGCGCCCGCTTCCAAGGTATCGGCAACGTGTTTTTCGATGTCGTCCTCTCCCGACCACGCCGCCGCAATCCCGCCTTGCGCATGACGGCTGGCGGTGTCGTCCAGCCGGTTTTTGCACAAAATGACGATGCGGAACGATTCAGGCAGCGACAGGGCGAGCGTCAGTGCCGCCAGCCCGTTTCCGGCAATCAATACGTCGCAATCGGTTTGCATGGTGTTGTCCTTGTTTGAGAGGTCGTCTGAAACGGCAATATGGACGGCAAATCAGGCGGGCCCCATGCCGTTGAACACATCCCCGCGTTTGAGTCCTGCCGCGAAGTCGAGCATACGCTGCAAAGGCAGTTTGGCGGCTTCGCCCAGCTTTCTGTCCAACAGGATTTCGTTACGTCCGCTTGTCAGGGCGTGTTTGATGCCGCCCAGCGAATTCATCGCCATCCACGGGCAGAACGCGCAACTTTTGCAGCTTCCGCCGTTGCCTGCCGTCGGTGCGGCGATAAATTGTTTGTCGGGTGCCTGCTTTTGCATTTCGTGCAGGATGCCCAAATCGGTCGCCACGATGAATTTTTTTTCGGGACGCGATACGGCGGCTTTGAGCAGTTTGCTGGTCGAGCCGACCACGTCGCCCAGTTCGATGACGCTTTGCGGCGATTCGGGATGAACCAGCACCACCGCGTCGGGATGCTCCGCCTTCAACGCCGCCAGCTCTTGCCCTTTAAATTCGTTATGGACAATGCACGAACCCTGCCACAGCAGCATATCCGCACCCGTTTCGCGGCGGATGTAGTCGCCGAGGTGGCGGTCGGGTCCCCAAATCAGTTTCTCGCCGCGCGATTTCAGATACGACACGATTTCCAACGCCACCGAAGACGTTACCACCCAGTCGGCACGCGCTTTCACGGCGGCGGAAGTGTTGGCGTACACCACCACCGTGCGGTCGGGGTGTTGGTCGCAAAACGCTGAAAACGCCTCTTTCGGACAACCCAAATCCAAAGAACATTCCGCTTCCAAATCAGGCATCAGCACCGTTTTTTCAGGGCAGAGGATTTTCGCGCTCTCGCCCATGAAGCGCACGCCCGCCACCACCAATGTACCGGCTTCATGTTCCGCACCGAAGCGCGCCATTTCCAGCGAATCGCCCACGCATCCGCCCGTCTCCAAAGCCAAATCCTGAATCAGCGGATCAACATAATAATGCGCCACCAAGACCGCGTTTTTCTCCTTCAGCAAAGCCTTGATTTCGTCTTTCAGACGGCCTGCCGTCTCGCGGTCGGGCGTGTCGGCAACCTTCGCCCACGCCTGACGGATTTGGCAGGCGGAAGTCGGCGTTTGGATGAGGGGCATATCGTAGTCGAACGAGCGGCGGGCGGCGGTTTGCATGATGTTTCCTTGTAGCTGTTTTTCAGACGGCATGAAGGTTTGCCGTTTATATTTTGAAATAGTTTTATATTATGCTCAACTTGAGTATAATATGCAAGGTCGTCTGAAAACCGCTTTGGTTTACAATAAGGTTTTCTCTTGAATGAAAGCCACGCATGGATGCCTATCCTGAAACAGCGGTCAATCCGCAAAGTATCGTCGAGCTTGTTCCTGTATTGATCGCCATTACAAACGGCAGCTTGAGGGTTTTGACAGTTGCCCAGGGAGAGCTATTACCCAATGGCTTGCTTGCACCACTTCGCCACTCTCTGCAAGCAGGGGTCAGGATGTGGGTTGCCAAACAGACATCACAGCCTATGGGCTATGTAGAACAGCTTTATACGTTTGTAGATACGAGCCGCCAAAATGAACAAGGCCTGCCTGTCTTATACGTCAGCTATTTAGGACTGGTGCGCGAGGCGGCCGACAACATCCTGCATCCCGATGCGAAATGGCAGGACTGCTACTGCTATTTTCCGTGGGAAGATTTGCGTAGCACTGGTAGGCAACATGAGACCATCGTCAGCCGCCTGCGCATTTGGGCAAACTCGGCGGATACGGAGGAAATGCGTCAGAAGCGGCTCAAGCGCATTCATTTGTGCTGGGGCGTCGAACCGGAAAACTGGTCGGAAGAATACGTTTTGCAACGCTATGAAATGCTGTATGAAAGCGGCCTGATAGCGGAAGCCGCCGAGCCGCAGGCAAACTTTGATTTCGCGCTCACGGGGCAGCCCATGCGCCACGACCACCGCCGCGTACTGGCGACAGCCTTATCCCGCCTACGCGCCAAAATCAAATACCGCCCCGTAATTTTTGAACTGATGCCGCCCGAATTTACACTGCTGCAACTGCAAAACAGCGTCGAAGCCATCAGCGGCAGATTGCTGCACAAGCAAAACTTCCGCCGCCAGATTCAGCAGCAAAACCTCATCGAGCCGTCGGATACCGGCGTATCGGGCAGCAAAGGCCGTCCCGCGCAGCTTTACCGCTTCCGCGACGATGTCCTGCCCGATCAGCTGATTTCTGATATCGGACTGCCGCTGGGTAGCCGCTAACTGATTTTCAGACGGCCTCAAATTAAATTTTGCCTCTTCAGTGCAACATCAATCTTTTTCAACAAAGGAAACCCCATGTCGTCTGAAAACAATCTTCTTCCTCTACCCGATACCCTGTTACGCCCCATGGTAGAACAAGCCTTGAGCGAAGATTTGGGCAGGCGCGGCGACATTACGTCCGCCGCCGTCATAGCGCCCGACAAAACCGCCAAACTTTTCCTGATCAGCCGCGAAGACGGCGTCATCGCAGGCATGGACTTGGCGCGCCTCGCCTTTCAGACGATGGATCCGTCCGTCCATTTCCAAGCCAAAATCCAAGACGGACAAGCCGTCCTCGCAGGACAGACGCTTGCTGTCGTCGAAGGCAACGCCCGCGCGCTGCTCGCCGCCGAACGAACCGCACTCAACTACCTCACGCACCTGAGCGGCATCGCCACCGCCACCGATCGTGCAGTAGCCGAAGTTGCCGGTTACAATGTGGACATCGTGTGCAGTCGCAAAACCATCCCACTGCTTCGCGTCCTGCAAAAATACGCCGTCAGAGCAGGTGGGGGTGTGAACCACCGCATGGGCTTAGACGACGCCATCCTCATCAAAGACAACCACCTCGCCTATTGTGACAGCATCGCCCAAGCAGTTCGGCAGGCAAAGCAGGCAGTCGGACCGTTGACCTGTGTGGAAATCGAAGTGGACACACTGGCACAACTGGACGAAGCCATTGCAGCGGGCGCGGAACGGATTTTGCTGGACAACATGGACGACGAAACCCTGAAAGAAGCAGCAAACCGCTGCCACACGCAAACCACCCATCCCCACACCATCTATTGCGAAGCATCGGGCGGCATCGGCTTCGACCGCCTGAAGCGCGTGGCACAAACCGGCGTGGACGGCATCGCCCTCGGCTATCTGACCCACAGTAGCCGTTCGCTGGACATAGGGTTGGATTTCGTGGCTTAAATTTTGAGTTTGCTATAAAGCAAAGGCTGTCTGAAATATAGACGTTTTATTTTCAAACAGCCTTTTTAATTCCAAAGCAGAAGATATAAAAATTATGCAGGTTAGCTTCAACTTTCATATAACATGAAAGAGTAGGGCATAACTAAGCCATCATGTAAAAAGCCGTCTGAAACCCAATGTTCAGACGGCTTTTTACTCCCAAAATGATTAATTGATCATTACCATTTTCCAGTTATCACAATGCGGATTGTCCTACCTGGTGCAGGCAGGTAAGAGCGGTTCATGGGGTCGAGGTAGTAGCGGTTGGTCAGGTCGCTGCCCACCAGCTCGGCAGTCAGGTTTTTGCCGATTTTGTAGCGCAGGTAGGCATCCCATACTGCAACAGGCTGCCAGCGCATATAGTCGGAGTCTGCCTGTTTTCCATTATCTGCTTGGTCGTACTACAATAATAACCATCAATAAACCATCCCTTGAATCTATTCAGTCTACCTGAAACTCAAAAAGCAGCATGCACATGGTTTTACAGAAACCCTGTAAACGGCAAAGCTATCTCTTTAGAAAACGCATAAGGAAAACAACATGAATCTAGCCATCACTGGCTCCAGCGGCAACATCGGCGGTATGGTCGCCCGTCATCTGAACACACGCGGTCTGCCGCTTATTCTGCCGCTGCGCAACCCCGCCAAAGCGCCCAATCTCACGAACTGCGAGGCGCGACGGTTTGCCTATGGCGATTTGGAGCTTGCTAAGCAGGCTTTAAATGGGGTGGACGTGCTGTTTATGGTGTCCGCCGCCGAAAGTCCGATGCGCGAACAGGAGCATTTGACTTTGGTGCAGGCTGCTTCGGAAGCGGGCGTGAAGCATATTGTCTATCTCTCTTTTGCTCAAGCGGCGTTGGACAGCACCTTCACGCTGGCGCGTACTCATGCGGTTACCGAAAATGCAATCCGGCAAACAAATATGCGCTACACCTTTCTGCGCGACAATTTTTACAGTGAGATGATGGCAACAATTGCTAATGCAGACGGCATCATCGCAGGCCCAGCCGACGACGGGCGCGTTGCCTGCGTTTCTCAGCGCGATGTCGCCCAATCAGCGGCAAACATCATCGCCGACATCGCTTGCGACGATCACCACCACGATAATCAGACCTACACACTGACCGGTTCCCAATCATTAAGTTTTGCTGAAATAGCCGCCGTCTTAACCGAAATCACCGGCAAACCGCACTGCTACCACAATGAAACTGTGGAAGAAGCCTTCCCCAGCCGCAAAGCTGAGTATCCTGACACTCCCGATTGGCAGATTGAAGCCTGGGTTTCTACCTACACTGCCATTGCTAAAGGCGAGCTTGCTACCGTTTCAGACGACCTGTCGCAGTTGTTGGGACGCGCACCACTTAGTTTTGAAGACGTAGTAAAGGCACAATATGCAAAATAATCTTGTCCCATTTATCGAATTTCGTGGCACAGGCAAGCATTATGACGGCAAATATGCTGTGCGTGATTTGGATTTGACCATTTATCAGGGTGAATTTTTCGTGTTGGTAGGTGGCTCGGGCAGCGGCAAATCCACCACTTTACGCATGATTAACGCGCTAATTGAACCGACCGATGGCAACGTTTATCTGCACGGCAAACGGATTAAAGACTACGACATCCGCCAGCTTCGCCACCAAATTGGTTACGTATTGCAGCAAATCGCGCTTTTTCCCACCATGACCGTCGCGGAAAATATCGAACTCATGCCTGACGTACTGGGCTGGCCGAAAGCCGAACGTAAAACGCGTGTGAATGAATTATTGGAGCTGGTGGAACTTGACCCTGCGCACTACCGCGACCGCTATCCGCACGAACTTTCCGGCGGTGAACAGCAGCGCATCGGTATTTTGCGAGCTATTGCAGCCAAGCCCCAAGTTCTGCTGATGGACGAACCGTTTTCAGCACTTGACCCGCTGGTACGCACCGTGCTGCAAGACCAAATTGCTATGATTCACCAAAAATTTGGCACCACTATCGTTTTCGTTACCCACGATATGCAGGAAGCCGCCAAACTTGCATGCCGTATCGGTGTAATGCATAACGGCAAACTGGTACAAATCGGCACACCGGAAGAAATCAAAAAGCAGCCGGCAAACGATTACGTGCAATCGCTGTTTTCCACCGCCGACGCACCCGATGCCCAACGCATCATCCACCAATTCATACGGTTGGATAAACAGGGACAGGAAGCTGTGAGAAGGGCAGTGTTATGATGGTGAAGGCCGTCTGAAACCTCTTTCAAGGCGCTAACACCTTGCTGTAAAGCAAACATAAACATCTATTATTCAACATACTAACCATAAAATTTAAAACTATGTTCTCATCCCTAAACGTTACCCCAGCAGAACTCTGGCAAATGCTGCTGACACATTTATGGCTTTCCGGACTGGCTTTGCTCGCGGCAGTGGCAATTGCAGTGCCTGCCGCCGTGTTGTTTGCGCGCAGACAGCGGGCAGCGGAAGCGGTATTGCAGTTCACCAATATATTGCAAACCATCCCGTCTTTGGCACTGCTGGGTTTGCTGATTCCGTTTGTCGGTATCGGTTCACCGCCCGTCTTGATTGCGCTCACGCTATACGCGCTATTGCCGATTTTTCAAAATACCTATTTTGGGCTGACCCAAATCGACCAATCGATTCAAGATGCGTACACCGCATTCGGGCTATCGCGTTGGCAGTCGCTATGGCGGATTGAACTGCCGATGGCGCTACCTGCCATGATTTCGGGCATCCGCACGGCGGCGGTGCTGATTGTCGGCACGGCAACTCTGGCGGCGTTAATCGGCGCAGGCGGTTTGGGCAACCTGATTCTGCTCGGTATCGACCGAAACAACATGACGATGACGTTTATCGGCGCATTGCTCTCCGCGTTACTGGCGGTCGGCGTAAGCGGCATTATCGGGCTGTTGCAAAAATCGCGACGCAAGTTGCCGATTATTCTTGCATTGGCGGTAGGCTTCGGCGCACTCGGCCTGTCGCAGGTTTCGTTTGCGCCTACCACGCAAAACGTGGTGATTGCCGGCAAAATGGGCAGCGAGCCGGATATTCTGATTAACATGTATAAATTATTGATTGAAAGTGAAAATCCGAATATCAAGGTTACAGTCAAACCTAATTTCGGTAAAACCACCTTCCTGTTTAACGCACTGAACAGCGGCGAAATCGACATTTATCCCGAATTCACCGGCACGGTGCTGGAAACCTTGGTGCAAGTGCCAACTGAACAGAAAAACCGCCATCTGTCGCCAGATGAAACCTATCAACGGAGCAAACAATTATTGGCGGAACAATATCGGTTGGAATTTCTGCCGCCGATGTCTTATCAGAACACTTACGCGTTGGCGGTCAAAGAAAGTTATGGTTCGGCGCACCAACTGAATGCCATCAGCGACTTGAAGCAGGTAGCGCCCGATATCCGAGCAGGTTTCTCACTGGAGTTTACCGACCGGGCAGACGGCTACAAAGGCATGCAGGCTGCCGGTATTACGCTAAAACATATTGTTAGCCTAGAGCCCGCCCTGCGCTATACGGCACTGATGAACGACAAAATCGACTTGGTGGAAGCCTTTTCTACCGATGCTGAGTTGAAACAATATCAGCTGCGCCTGCTGAAAGATGATATTTCCCTGTTCCCCGCCTATCAGGGCGCACCATTGATGAAAGTGGAATTTGCCGAAAAAAATCGTCAAATTGTGACCGCACTTAACCGACTGGCGGGAAAAATTAGCGAAGAGGAAATGAGCGAGATGAACTACCGCGTGAAAGTGCAAGGTGAAAACGCGGAACACGTGGCGCGGGATTATTTGGAGAAGAATGGGTGGTTAGGAAAGTGAAACTAGCAGGGGGTGTTTTCAGGTAGCCTGAAAGCATAAAAAGCAGCCTGCACGCCCTCTCCCGAGTTTTCAGACGGCCTTCGGGCTACCTGAAAACGGTGCGGGGCAAGTTTCTGCGAAGCTAACATATCTCCCAGCAATCGCCCTGTAAAAACAATTTATTAGGAAACTTCATGAAAGCCGTAAAAATCTACCAAGCTGGCGGCCTGGAACAACTAATTTATCAAAACGTGCCAACACCTGATATCAAAGAGGGTTGGTCACTGGTAAAAATCAAAGGCTTCGGCATCAACCATTCTGAGATTTTCACGCGTGAAGGCAAATCGCCATCCGTGCATTTTCTGCGCATTTTAGGCATTGAATGTGTAGGCGAAGTGGCGCAAAGTTCCACGCCCGCGCTGGCGGTCGGACAAAAGGTCGTCTCTATTATGGGCGAAATGGGGCGCGCCTTTGACGGCAGCTACGCCGAATATTTGTTGCTACCCAACGAGCAAATTTACCCCGTTCATACCGATTTGGATTGGACAACCCTTGCCGCCATCCCCGAAACCTACTACACCGCGTTCGGCTCATTGCAGCAGCTTCGTATCGCGCCGCAAGATCGTGTGCTGGTGCGTGGTGCAGGCAGCGGCGTGGGCGTAGCCTTTGCACAGCTGCTCAAAGCGCAGTTTCCGCATGTGGTACTGCACGGTTCAACGCGTAATCCTGCCAAAGCTGCCCGTTTGCAGGCGGTCTGATTTGACGAAGTGATTACTGAAGCCGATGACAAAATACAAACCGACCAAAGCTACGACAAAATTCTGGAATTGGTCGGGACGGCAACTTTGCTCAAGCGATTAGATTTTCCTAAAGATCTGCAAGATTTAGCTCAAAATTATCCGCTGAGTGGTTTGATTGACCCTAAGCTTAAACGTATTTGGCAGTGGCAAATCAATGCTGAACAACGCTTTATACCAAACCGCGCGATTTTTTTTGCCTCAGATGTGCAAAGCGAACTGCAATCAGCATTGGCTGGACGCACTTGCTCTTATCTTATCAACAGTGTTTGTGATCCCTATTTAGAAAACGGTCAATTGGTGGAGCTCTTCCCTGAAATTGAAAAGGAAAAATGGCAGCTTTATTTGTATCGACCATATCAAACGATTGTTGCCGAGCGGGTGATATGGGTATATAACAAACTAAAAGAGATCTTGTTAGCGAAAATGGTTAAGGCATAAAAACATGGCGAGATAATCTCGCCATGTTTTTTCACAATAGCTTATCCACAATCGCTTTCAACATCGTGTAAGATTGGGTTTGTTTTTGTTCATCAAAAATATAGCTCACTGCCATAATTTCATCAAAATGTACCCGCTCACGTAATTGCTTGAGTTGAAAATCCACGCTTTCAGGACTACCGATAAGCGAACAAGCAGTCATTTGTTCTACTACGACACGCTCTTGGTTGTAAATTGGGATTTCCTCGAAATTGACAGGGCCAAAGTGCGGTTTCTTTTGGGCGTGCATTTGAGCTTTCCAAACATCTTCTTCTGAAGCCATAGGCGGTTGTAAATTTTGTTGTGCGTTAGTCACCACGCTTAAGAAAAATAGTGTTTGTGTTGTTGCCAGTTGTTTCGCTTCTTTATCGGTTTCAGCAACAATCGCGTTCACACCTAAGATGACATAAGGTTCAGCAAGATAGGTAGAAGGTTTGAAGTTTTTGCGGTAAATCTCCACCGCCATTTCCATCATGCGTGGCGCAAAGTGTGAAGCAAAGGCGTAAGGCAAGCCAAGCTCTGCCGCAAGATACGCACTTTCGGTGCTAGATCCTAAAATGTAAAACGGTATATTCAAGCCCGCAGAAGGATAAGCTGATACAGGGTTACAGTCTTTAAAGTAACCGCGAAGTTCTGCAATTTCCGCAGGGAAATCCAGACTATTTCGTCCACGACGAAGTGCTGCAGCCGTTTGCATATCCGTTCCTGGTGCACGGCCTAAACCGAGTTCAACACGGTTTGGATAAAGCGTCTCCAGTGTGCCATATTGCTCAGCTACTACATACGGCGAATGATTCGGTAACATCACACCACCTGACCCCACACGCAAAGTTTTCGTATTGGCTAGCGTATGTTGAATTAAAAGTGCGGTCGCTGAACTCACCAAATTTTTCATATTATGATGCTCAGCAATCCAATAGCGTTCAATGCCAATGTTCTCAGCATGTTTTGCAAGATTCACCATCGAATCGACCGCTTGCAAATAAGTTTGCCCTTCACGAACGGGGACAAGATTGAGAATAGAAAGTTTCATGGTGTTTCTCCTTATTGATTGAGCAAAGTGAAATCCAACATCACTTTCCCAATATGCGTGCCTTTGTCCATTTCTATATGGGCTCTTGCTACGTCTTTAAAATCAAATACTTGATGAATAATCGGTTTGCCGATTTCACCGTTGCCGAGTTTTTCCCAGAGCTCGTTGCGTAAGGATTGGGTGATTTCTGCCTTTTCTAATTTGGTGCGACTGCGCATTGTTGAGCCGGTGATTATGAATATTGATATCTATTGGCTGAATCATACTTTATTTTAAGATAAAAAAAAGCTTAGTGAGAAAAAAGAGAATATTGAGATGAGGGAACGTGAATTAGTTTAGTAGGTTTAAATAAACGAGCAACAGATATCTTAATGAACAAATGCTAGCATTATGAATTTAACATAATATAAATTATTTTCCTTTTTCCTATTCTTCTACAAATTCCGCTTATTGTTCCTATATGTCAAATGAGAATCAATGATACTCTAGAGAGTGTGCTCATAGTACTCCAATTTTTAGTATGAAATCAATAGGTTTTAAGAGAAATTTGGCTGTACCTCTACCACTTAATTATTGGTTAGTGGAATAGGGTAGAGAGCAGGAAGTCTTAGTACGATACCAAGTACCTTCAACTCACAGACTGTCACTCTATCACTGATAGCAGGCTGGAATAGGACGGACAAAGATTTTGAATCACCCAAATTCAATCTCTAAGACGGCCTTCTTCCCGTCAATCCTTCCCCCTTTACCAGCAGCATTATCACAGATATCATATCAAACCAATTGTCATGATTTATTTGATTGCTGATACAACTATTTTATCTGTTAAAAGTGAATTCGTTGAGCCTTTTTATTTCCACATACCTTATTGCCTGGTTGCATTGTATATTCTGTAATTATTATCAACTTATAAAGGTAGATATACTGGCTGAGACCTTTGCAAAATCCCCCCAAATCCCCTAAATTCCCACCAAGACATTTAGGGGATTTCTCATGAGCACCTTCTTTCAGCAAACCGCCCAAGCCATGATTGCCAAACACATCGACCGCTTCCCACTATTGAAGTTAGATCAGGTGATTGATTGGCAACCGATCGAACAATACCTGAATCGTCAAAGAACCCGTTACCTTCGAGACCACCGCGGCCGTCCCGCCTATCCCCTGTTGTCCATGTTCAAAGCCGTCCTGCTCGGACAATGGCACAGCCTCTCCGATCCCGAACTCGAACACAGCCTCATCACCCGCATCGATTTCAACCTGTTTTGCCGTTTTGACGAACTGAGTATCCCCGATTACAGCACCTTATGCCGCTACCGCAAC
>ERZ772952.72-NODE-72-length-21169-cov-25.614_pt1 | contig 21169 bp, 18 predicted proteins | sample MGYA00580686_ERZ772952 | MGnify/ENA primary metagenome ERZ772952 (study PRJEB29015, sample SAMEA2738074) | human oral metagenome | biome: human oral; feature: human-associated habitat; material: saliva | place: China | collected 2213 ... | reverse complement strand
TGTACACCGGCGCTCTGCCGCTGTCTGCTATTCGTGCTGCCCAAGCTCAGCGGGCGGCACAGAACGCTCCTGACAAGACTGCACACACCGGATCCGTACAGGACAACGGCACCGCCCAAAACATCAAGACTCTACCCCTGCCGGTGCAGGAACGCCGCTTCGGTACTCCCACTCCGGCTGAGGGTGTGGAGCGCCCCCGCATGTTTACCGGCCGCCAGTCAGGCCCGCGCACCGCAGCCATTCAGCGTCTCTACACGATTCCCGAGTTCATGCGCACCGCCGCCGAAAGCTGGCGCGAAGGCGGTAACGAAGGAGCGACCGGCTGCACGATGCGCCAGGCGGCATCCGTTATTTTTGTGCGCGATGGCGACAACGGCCTCGAAACGATTCTGACCTACCGCCCCGGCACTTCTCCGCTGGGCGTGGTGGCGTTCCCCGGCGGTACGGCTCTTCCCGGTGATGATGAGTCTGCCTCCTGGGTTGGCCCCGGCGCTGACTACTGGCAGGAACAATTCCACTTCTCCGATATTGCGCAGGCACGTCGCAGCGTCATGGCTGCTGTGCGTGAATCCTTCGAAGAGACCGGCATTCTGCTTGCCGGCGAGGACGAACAGGACGTCGTGGAACGCTCCAGCACGCCCGAGCTCATGGCGTGGCGCGAGGCAGTCGCGGCTCAGGATAAGAGCTTCTCGGACTTCTTGACCTCCAGCGGTTTGAGTGTGCGTGCCGACCTGCTGCGCCCGGTCGCCCGTTGGCAGTCCCCGGACTTCTTCCTCAAGCGCTACGACATCGCCTACTTCAGCACGGCTCTGCCCGTCGGCCAGGACCCGAAGCTACTGCTCGGTAAGGGCGTGTGGGGCGACTGGCTGAACGTGCGCGAACTGCTCGAAGCCAAGGACACCAGCGAACTGGGCGACCGCATCGGCCAACCCAACACGGTGGGCCGTACCTTGGACCAGCTCATCACCCCCGGTGTGATGTGCCTGCTCGAATCGCTGGCGAAGGCTCAGACCTCCGTGGCGTGGCTGTCCAAGCGCCGCAAGATTGAGGTGAAGAAGCCCGTGCTCGTGACCCACAACGGTGCGTGCATGCTCTCCTTTACCGAGGTGGTTCCGGCTACGACCGGTTCCGTGTACACCGGCGCGATGGGCGTGCTCTAACGGGCTTGCCGCATCCGCCCGCTCGTGAACTCTTATGAGATGAAGCGTTAAAGAATTCAGGAGCCGTTTCCCCATGCAGAGGGAAACGGCTCCTGATCTATTTAAGTCGCGTGTCTTTCAGCGAGGGCGCCCTAGAATGCCCTAACTCAAAGAGGCTTTAGCGGGAACGCTGGCGCAGGCGGGGCAGATCCAGAATGACAACCGCGCGTGCCTCCAGGCGGATCCAACCGCGGGAAACGAACTCGGCAAGAGCCTTGTTCACGGTCTCGCGGGATGCACCAACCAGCTGTGCCAGCTCTTCCTGAGTCAGCTCGTGAGCAACAAGCACGCCGTCGGTCGCGGGGCGGCCGAAGCGGTCAGCCAGGTCCAGCAGTGCCTTAGCGAGGCGGCCGGGAACGTCAGAGAAGACCAGGTCAGCCAGTGCCTCATTAGCGTGGCGCAGGCGGCGAGCCAGAGTCTTAATGATCTGATCGGAGATCGTGGGGTCCAGCTGCTGTGCACGTTTGAAGGACTCGTGCTTGATGGCAGCCAGGCGAGTCTCAGAAACAGCCACAGCGTTGGTCGAACGGGGCGAAGGATCGAAGAGAGCCATCTCGCCGAAGACGTCACCGGGACCCATGATTGCGACCATGTTCTCGCGGCCGTCAGCGGCGGTGCGACCCAGCTTGACCTTACCGGAGAGCACAGCGAAGAGCTGGTCGTCCTGGTCGCCCTCGTAGAAGAGGACAGCGTTGCGGGAGAGGTCAATCTCCTGAATATCATCGGTCAGCAGAGCGAAAGCTGCGTCGTCGAGGTTAGCAAAGAGAGGGGTGCGACGGAGGATCTCGAGATCCATAAAGTTCTCCTAGATATGAGGTGATGAGCCGAAGCTCGTAAATGTTCAGTGAGTGAGCCCGAACCGGTGTCATGCGTCTCAACATCTGAAATGTGAGAAGGCTCAAGCTAGTGTGACATATTCAACTGATATGAGCGTACCCTAAAAAAGCTGTTTGTGCATTCCGATACAGCGAGCTTTACAACAAAAGTTATTTCTTCCGGGTAAATTCAAAGCTTCCCCACAGGTTCGGCACCTAATATCAAGCATTCAGGTGTGTCCTTTATCGGCCCTACAAACGCCACCACACTCACCGGGCACAGCCCGCACCAACCACAATGGGCACACCGTGACCACTTCTACCCACCAAGGAGGCAATTAGTCGTGACGACTGGCATCAACCTGCTTGATATTGCTATCCCCATCATTCTGCTGCTCTACTTTCTCGCCGGAGTCCGCAGCGGATTCTTCACCACCCTCGGAACCTTCCTCGGCCTCGGCCTGGGCGTCTGCGCCGCAGCCTGGCTCGTGCCCCTCGCCGTGGCATCCGTGGGATCCCAGTGGAGCCTCATTACCGCCGTCGGTGTGCTCATCATCTGCCTGACCATCGGACAGTGGCTCGGCCTCATCGCCGGACGTACCATCCGCCGCGTCACCGACATCACCCCGCTCAAGGGCATTGAACGCTTCTTCGGCGGCGTACTGAACCTCGCCGCCTGCGCCCTGGTCATGGTCGTGCTGACCATCTCCATGCGCACCGTACCCATCCCGCAGCTCAACACTGCGCTCAGCGACTCCAAGACCCTCTCCTGGATGGTCGCCTCCACCCCCGAGGTCATCAAGGACCGCATCAACACGGTACGCAATGACGTGCTCGCATTCGGAACCATTCCGGAAGTCAGCCAGCTCATTGCCCCCGAAACCAGCGCCCCCACCCAGACCGTAGAATCCGCGGCACTGGATCGGGCGGCAGCCTCCGTGGTTGAGATCCTGGGCGCCGCAGAGCAGTGCGGCTACACCTCCACCGGATCCGGCTTCGTGGCGGATAACGGCCTGGTCGTCACCAACGCCCACGTGGTCGCCGGCGTGACCTCCCCGGTCGTGCAGGACTCCCGCGGCCGCACCTGGCCCGGCACCGTCGTCTACATGGACAGCGAACAGGACATCGCCTTCATCAGCGTCCCCAAGCTGCCGCTTGAACCGCTGAACATCGGCACCAACGCCGCCGCAGGTAGCCTCGTAACCTTCATGGGCTACCCCAAGGGCGGCCCGTTCAAGGCACTGCCCGCCACCGTGCAGGGCATCGGTAACACCCAGACCATCGACGCCGACACCGGCCGCGCCAACGCCATGCGCCAGGTCTACCAGCTGGCAGCCGACGTGCAGCACGGCAACTCCGGCGGCCCCGTCCTCGACGAAAACGGCAACGTGGTCGGCGTGATCTTCGGTAAGGCAACCAGCGGCCAGACCGGCTACGCCATCACCGCAAGCACCCTCAAGCAGGCGCTGGCTGAAGGCGGCGACAACACCGCCGCAGTCTCCACCGGAACCTGCCGCAAGTAACCAGCCGCCAGATAGTGATAAAAGTTCAGGCTCCCGTCCTCAAGTAAGGGACGGGAGCCTGAACTATTTAACGGAAGGAGGCGGGGGCGCTGCGCTATTCCGCCAGGTGCTGAGCTGTTATTCTGCGAGGTGCTGAGCGAGGAAATCAACCGCCATGACATAGCCGTACGCACCCGCACCGGCAATCACCGCAGTAGCCTGCGGCGACACAAACGAATGATGACGGAATTCCTCACGGCGATGCACATTCGACAGGTGCACCTCAACCACCGGAAGCTCAGCCGCCTCCAGCGCATCGTGCAGCGCCACCGAGGTGTGCGTGTACGCCGCCGGGTTGATAATAATCGCCGCGCCACGAGTACGAGCACGCTGAATCTCATCCACCAGCGCCCCCTCATGATTCGACTGCATAAACTCAACATCAAAACCATGAGCCGCCGCGCGCTCACGCACCATACGCTCAATATCGTGCAGAGTGGTGTAGCCGTACACCTCGGGGCGGCGCTGCCCAAGCAGGTTCAAATTCGGTCCATTAAGCACAAAAATCGTATCTGACATAAAACCAGTGTGGCACAGCGGGCGCCCACCAAGCGCTAGGCGGCGCGAACTGCCCAGAAAATGATGAGGTACAGAAAATGATGGGGGAGCGAGCCAAGTACGGTGAACCTCGCTACCGCCCACGCACCCAAGCCCGGTACCCTCGCGCTATGACCGAGAACGCCACCCAGCCCGCAGCAGACGCACAGAACAACGCAACACAGAACAGTACGGCAGAGAACACCGAATCGCTCCTGCAGATCCGATTCGTTCCCGAATTCAAAGCCGCAGCCGCCGCACGCCGCCTCAACGCCCGCGCACCCGAAAGCCACCTCGCCACCGTGCGCCGCGCCCGCAAAATCAACCGCATCCTCGGCGAAACCTACACCTACGCCGTCGCAGAACTCGACTTCAACAACCCCTTCGAGCTGCTCATCGCCACCGTGCTCTCGGCACAAACCACCGACGTGCGCGTCAACTCCGTCACTGGTGCGCTCTTCGCACGCTACCCGGACGCCGCCGCGCTCGCCTCCGCACGCACCGAAGAGGTCGAACCCTACATTCAGTCCCTCGGCTTCTACCGCGCCAAGGCACGCTCCATCGTCACGCTCTCCCAGCAGCTCGTGGAACGCCACGACGGGCAGGTTCCCTCAACCCTCGAAGAGCTTGTAGAACTCGCTGGAGTTGGCCGCAAAACTGCAAACGTGGTCCTCGGAAATGCCTTCGACGTGCCCGGACTGACCGTAGACACCCACTTCGGCCGCCTCGCCCGCCGCATGGGATTCACCACCGCAGACGCCCCCGAAGCAGTCGAAAAAGACGTCGCCGAACTCATCGAACGCAAAGACTGGACGCTCTTCTCACACCGCATGGTCTACCACGGCCGCCGCATCTGCCACGCCAAAAAGCCCGCCTGCGGCGTATGCCCCGTCGCCGACCTCTGCCCGTCCTATGGAGCCGGGGAGACGAACGAACAAGCAGCACGTAAACTCATGAAATACGAAATGGCACCCGGCCGAGAAGACCTGCACCTGCGATTCCTGCAGGGCGCAACCCGCCGCGAACTTATGGCAGAAGGCTACCCGCTCAGCGCCTAACGGTGCCTGAACCAACCCGGAATGTAGCCGCACAGAAGAGAGGTACACAGATGAGCGCACCCGAGCAGTCGGTACAGCCCGAACAGGCGGGGCAGCCCGAGCAGGCGGGGCAGCCCGAGCAGGCGGGGCAGGATGCACGGCACCCCGCCCAGCAGGCACTGGCGGCTCTTGCAGCAGGCGGCGTGGAATTCGACGTCCAAGCCCTGCTACGCAGCGCACCCGCCAGCTCCCTGAGCAAAGAAGCCGCCGTGCTGATCCTCTTCGGCGTGCTCGACAACTCACCCTCCACCGGCGAATTTGAAGGCTGCCCCGACAACGTCAGCGCCGACCTGGACGTACTGCTCCTCGTGCGTGCCGCAACCCTGCGCTCACACGCTGGCCAGCCCGCCTTCCCCGGCGGCAAAATCGACCCCGAAGACTACGCGCTCGCCGAAACCACCGGCGAACCCGTCGCCCACATCGCCGCCCTGCGCGAGGCGGTCGAAGAAACCGGGCTCGACCCCGCCGGCGTGCAAATCCTCGGCCAGCTGCACACCCTGCCGCTACCCATCAGCAACTTCATGGTCACCCCCGTCATCGGCTGGTGGAACAGCCCCGTGCCCGTCGAAGTCGTCGACCGCAACGAGTCGGCGCTCATCGCTCGCGTGCCCGTGCGTGATTTGCTCAACCCCGCCAACCGGCACACCGCCTACGTCAAACGCGGCCGCACCTCACACCGCACCCCCGCCTTCGAGGTGCGCATGCCCGGCGGCGAAGAATTCACCGTGTGGGGATTCACCGCAATTCTGCTGGACCGGATCTTCGACTCGCTCGGCTGGACCGTGCCCTGGGATACGAAAAAGATGCGCCCGGCACCCGGCTACGAGGAATAACTACGAGGAATAAAAACTGGCTGGATAAGTGCCTGACCAGCGGATATAGGGTGCAGAATAGTGCGCAGATAGGGACGGCAGGTAGCTTGAATGAAGCTACCTGCCGCCCCTATTTTTGTCTTTATATGCCCGCAGATTATTTACCGCTGACTATTTACCATCTGCGTAGTTGCGCACCCGCACCACCGACACCGGAAAATCAACCGGCACCCGACCGAAGAGCAGGCGCGCCGCCTCCGCAGCGCCCTCACGCACAATGCGTTCCACGCGATCCGCCTCCAGCTCAGGACCGCACAGCAGAAGCTCATCGTGCAAAAAGTACACAATGCGGGTGCGCATCGGCATACCAAAAATCCGCTCCGACAACAGACGAGAACGCACCGCGCCCATCCAGCACAAAGCCCACTCAGCCGCCGTACCCTGCACAATAAAATTGCGGGTCATACGCCCGTGCGCACGCGCAGTCGACACCGCACGCGACTCAGCCGCCGGCGAAGACCGATCAGCCACAATCTCACGGAAACGCTCATCCACCGGCGGGGACGTACGACCCAAAAAAGTTGTCACCTGCCCGCCTGCCTCACCAATGCGCGCGGCACGCTCCGTAAAGTCCATCGCCTGCGGAAAAAGCGCCGCTACATGCGGCAACAGGGCACCAATCTCACCGCTACGGCCGCCATACATAATCGCCAGCATGCCCACCTTCGCGTGGGAACGCTCCGTCAAACCCACACCCTTCATGCGCGCCAACTCGGCAATACCCGCATACAGGTCAGCGCCACGACCCGCCGAAGCAAGCGCCTCATCACGGCTCAACGCCGCCAAAATGCGCGGCTCGATCTGCGAGCCATCCGTCACCGTCAGCACCTGACCCTCCGGCGCCTGCACCGCCTGACGAATCTCCGCAGGCAGCTGCAACGCACCACCGCCGGAAGCGCCCCAGCGCCCGGTCGCGGCGCCACCCACCTCAAGATGCGGGCGGAATACACCCTCAGAAACCCAGGTATCAGCCCAGGTCCAGCCGTTAGCAGTCCAAATACGGTACAGCTTCTTATAACGCAGAATCGGGTCAATCAGCGCCCAACGCTTATCCCGCTGAGCCGGAATCGCATCCGCCCAACTCTTCAACTCCCACGAACGCGTAGACTTCACCGAAACCCCCGCAGACTGCAGAGCACGCAAAAGATCCTGCGGCGAATCCGGGTTCAACGACGGCATAAACAGCATGCGCTGAATCTGCTCCGCCAACTCCTGCATCTTCTGTGGACGCTCCCCGGGCACCGGGCGCGGACCCAACAACTCGCACAGATGCTCATGATGCGCCTGCACATTAAACGGGATGCCGTAATAGCCAATCTCAGCCGCCACCAACGCACCGGCTGACTCAGCCGCCGCCAAAAGACGCAGCCGCTCCGGGTGCCTCGACGCGCCGATAGCGCGCGCCTGCGCCAGCCACTCACGCATCAGCACACGCACCACCGGATGCTCCGGAAGCAGAGTCACCGGGCCCGCCGCCAACTGCGGGGCAAAAGGCTCATGAGGCGCCGCCTCAAGGAAATCGGGGGAAGAATCTGCGGGGGACTGGGTGGTATTGGTAGCGGGCGCACTCAAAAAATCAGCGCCGAACAGCTCCTCCTGACCCTGAATCTGCCGCGCCACCGGCAGATACCCCTGAGGCTCCACCGCCTCACGCACATCAGAAAGATCCAGCACCGGGCTGTACTCCACAAAACCGCTCGGATGCGTAGTGGCAGTCACCAAAATTCGCTGCACCAGACGCAAATCATGGCACAGATGCACCCGCACCCCGCGGCGCAGAAGCAGCGGGTCAACGTGGCGGGTATCAGCCCAAACCCAGCGCGGAAAACGCGCCTGCGCCGAATCTGCCGCCTGCCGCTCTACCTCTCGCACATACGCCGGAAGATTCGCCGCACTCACCCGATCCGCGCGCGTAATCCGCGGAATAAAAGTCGGGTCCTGCAGCTGCTCAGTGGTCGGCGCCGAAAAATGAAAAGCACCCCACGAGGTCACCGGCTGAGCACCGCGCGAAGATGCACCCGCGGCAATAGCCGAGGTGACCGGGTGCGCGGGAGTGCCGGTCTGAGCGGTAATACCCGCGCCGGTGGCAGGACTGAGCAGAACGTACATTCTTCCATTATCGAGGATGTGCCGGCAGAACGGGTGGTGCACGGTCATCACCGGAATGTACAGGTGGTTTGTCATAAAAGCGTCGGATGCGTGCGTTTTGTTCGTTTGAGGTGCGTGCATCGTGGATATTTCGGGGTGCGCGAGGAGTTATCCACAGAACGTTCATTCTCTTAAAAATCGAGGCGGGCGCAATGCTCTCCTAGAGCCATGAACCCCTCCAACAATCCCGCCACCAACGCCGCCAATCCCAATGGTTACCCGACCCGCACCGCGCAGAGCCCAACCGCGCAGAGCCTAAGCACGTATGCGCCGGACACCCGCGCGCACTCACTGCCCGCCCTGCTCATTCCCGAAGACTATCGCGCCCGCGCCGTCGCCCTGCACGCCCGCGAGCTGATCCTGCGATCGCCGTGGATGAGCGCTATCGCCCTGGGTGGTTTCGGTGGCGGTTTTAGCGCCAGGTTCAGTGTCGGGTTCGGCGGCGGGTTCGGTGGTGAGCTTAGCGGCGGATTTAGCGCCGGGTTCGGTAACGGATTCGGAGCCGGGGTCGAGAAGGTAGGGGAGCGTCCGCCCGCAGAGGGTGTAACTGCCGCGGGCAACGCAAACACTGCGAGTGCCGCGGGCGGTGGGCTACTCCAAGAATCCCAGCCCCTCCGCGAGATTCTCGAAAACGCCGTGGACGAGGCAATCTGCGCCATCGACGGCGGACAGCCGGGGAACGCGAGCGCAGAGGGAACGGGCATGGCGAAGCCCCGAAAGTTCCGCGCCGAAACGGTGCAACCCGCGCCCGCCTCCTGGAGCTACCCCAGCGTGGAATACGTGCCCGTCAACCGGCAGACCGCGCTGCGCTACCTCGCCGCGGAACTCTACGGCCTCGGCGCCCTCGACCTGCTTCTTGACGAGGGGCAACGAGCCGGAACCATCACCGATATCTACGTGAACTCGCCCTGCGATATCTGGGTGGGCATCAACGGAACCGTCCGCCCCGTGGCGCTGAGCCTCGGCAATGAGCGTCGCGTGCGTGACCTCGCCGAGCGGCTCATCCGCAGGCACGGCGGGCAGCTGGATGCCGCGCATCCGGCGGCTGACATTAGCGATGAGCACGGCAGGCGCATCCACGCGATTATCCCACCGCTGAGCGAACGCACCCGGCTTTCCGTGCGTCTACCCGCCCGTGAGCGCCCCACCCTGGCGCAGCTACAGGCCACCGGGCTGTGCGATGAGGCGACCGCCGTCTACCTGCGCCGCATGATTGCCGAACGCCGCGGGTTCCTCATTAGCGGGGGCACCGGCACCGGCAAAACCACCCTGCTCAATGCCCTGCTGGGGCTGTGCACGCCGCAGGAGCGCCTCATTCTGCTCGAAGACACCCCGGAGTTGGCGCCGCAGCATGAGCAGGTTATTGCCCTCAAAACCCGTGCCGCCAACTCCGAAGGCGCCGGTGAAATCGGGTTGGGCGAGCTGATTGTGCAGGCGTTGCGTATGGGCCCGGATCGGCTCGTGGTCGGCGAGTGTCGCGGCGCGGAGGTGGTGCACCTGCTGACCGCCATGAATACCGGTCACCGCGGCGCTGGAACGACTCTGCACGCCAATAGTGCGCAGGCGGTGCCCCTGCGTTTGTGCGCCCTGGGTGCGCTCGCCGGACTGGATAGTAGAACGGTCGCTCTACATACGGCGACGGCTTTTGAACGCATTATCCACCTGGAACACCGGGACGGTCGCCGCCGCATCGAGGGTATCTACAGCCTGCATCCCGCGGTTGAGGGGAGCGAAGAGTATCTACAGGTCAGGCGCATTTCTACGGGCTCCGAAGTGGGGTACTAGCCCCCGTAAAGGGGAAACAGAAAACGTGAAAGGAGGAAGCAATGAAGCAAAACGAGAAGAGTAACGGAAGTCTTCGTGAGCGCTGGGCTGAGCGCCTGGCCGGGCCCGCCAGCGCCGAGGAAATGCGCATGTGGCCGCTCATGCTACGCACCCTTGCCCTGAATCTGCGCGCCGGCATTCCCCTGCAGGAGGCGGTGCACGCCAACCCGGGCTCTGGGCAGCTTGGGGAGAGTCTGGTGCCGGATGCGGGACAAAAGCCTACGAAGAAAACGATCGCCCGGAAAAGCGCCCGACCCCGACGAGCGAGAGGGACCCTTTCCGAAGACTACGGGCAAAAGCGGTGTGCCGAAGATATCCGTCGCTTCACGCAGGCTCTCGCCACAGTCACCTCCTGGGGTGCCCCCGCGCACCTCGCCTGCTCGCAGCTGCTTGAAAACAGCATTCGGATGCGCCCGCACAGCCGCGAGCGCCTGCACGACCTGCAGCTGAGCCTGCGCATGAGTGAGAGCGCCGGTGCGCCGCTTGCCACGAGCCTGGAACGCGCCGCAGAACACGCCGAAGAACGCATCGACGCGCTCCTGGGCAGGCAGAGTGCCCTCGCCGCACCGCGCGCCACAGGCAGGATCCTCTCCTGGCTACCGCTGCTCGGCCTGGGGCTGGGTGTGCTCATGGGCAGTGACCCCGTGGGCGTGCTGACCGGATCCATTCTCGGGGCGCTCACCGGCATGCTCGGGCTGGGGCTCGCCTTCGCCGGGCGCCGCTGGACCGCCGCGCTCGTGCATCGGGCGGAGGTGGAGAGCGCGGCAAGTAATGGAGCCGAACAAACCTCGAATATGCCGCCCGTTGATACCGCCCTCGTGCTGGAACTACTTGCCGCGCAGCTGAGAGCCGGGCTTGCACCGCTCGCCGCGCTGGGCACCCTCGCCGAGGCGCTCAATAGTCGACCGTTGCATACGGTCTGCCAGCGCCTGCAGATGGGCAGCGGCTGGGGGAGCGCCTGGTCGGGCTCCGCGGCGGGAACCTTCGGTGAGCTGCGGGAAGCACTCGCCCCCGCCTACACGGGCGGCGCACCGAGTACCGCGCTGCTACTCTCCCTCGCCGACGCGCACCGCCTCAGCGAACGCCGCGCGGCAGAACGCGCCGCCGGAAAGCTCTCCGTAGCGCTCGTGGTGCCCCTCGGGCTGTGCTCGCTACCCGCCTTTATTTGCCTGGGCATTGTGCCCATCCTCATTTCGCTACTGCCCACGCTGACCGGCTAAAGAATCGAGCCCATAAGCGCGGCTGACCAGCTGAAATACCGAAAAGTTTAGACCCTCGCCCATCTGCCGTGAACGCCGATGAGCACCCACCCCGCCCCGAATGAACGGGGCACAACGAAAGGAAAACCAATGACGAACACCCTCTGCGAAGCAATCCGCCACGACCTGCACACTTCCGGCGCTCCGGTCAATGCCACGGTCGGTGCTCCGCGCGAAATTCTGACCGCCGCACCCGGTGCAGAAACGCAGACCATTCTGGGCCCCGTGCCGCTGTCCGTTGCCATCGCAACCACCATGAAGCAGCTGCGCGAAGAATGCCCTGAGATTTTCAGCGATACCGGGCTCTTCAGTGATGCTGAACTGTCCGCCGGTGCTGAGCTGAAGCATGCCGGACCCAGGATTGACCCCGCCGAAATGGAGATCGATATGAACACGAATCGTCTGAGCCCTGAGCAGGCATTGACCATTGCCCGCGCGCTCGCCGAGGGTTGCACCCTGGATGAATGCGGCGCCACCTGCCGCAGCCTGGGTGAGCACGCGCCCGGCTGTGCCGAATATGTACCCGCTGAGGGCGAGAACGGGATGCTCGAAAAGTGCGCCCCGGCGGGCGACCCGGAGGAGGGCGCCTCCACCGCGGAGTACGGCATTGTGATGCTCGCGGCGGTCGGTTTTGCGGGCCTGCTGGTGCTGATTCTCAAGTCAGATGAGGTGCGTTCCATGCTCCTGGATATTGTGCGTAACGCCCTGTCCATTGCGGGCAATACGGGACTGCTCTAGAGCCTGCAAAAAGTCTGTCGTGAGGTTTGACTCTATATGCTAGGTTCTACGGAAATTCAAGCGAGAAAGGAGGAATAAAGAATGAACGCTCATGTGAATTTGGGTGCTTGGGTACGCGCTCTCCCTGCAGGGAAAGCCGGGGCAGAACCTGCACCCTCGACCCCGCACAAGAGCCCGGCAGAAGAGGGCGTGATTACCGCCGAATTTGCGGTCGCCCTACCCGCTGTGACGGTGGTGCTCGCCCTCTGCCTGGGTGCCGCCTCCACGGGCGTTGCACAGCTGAAGGTGGAGGAGTCCGCGCGAACGGCTGCACGAGCCGCCGCCCGCGGAGACTCCGAGGCACAGATTCGCTCCGCCGTCAGTCGCATCGACCCGGCGCAGAGCGTGCAGATTTCCGTTTCTCCTGATGATGTAGCCGCGATGGGGGAGGGGCGCGCCCGGCAGGTGCACGTGCGGGTGAGCCGCCCCGCCCCCGGCGTGATCGGCTCGGCAACCGGCTGGGTGCTACGAGCGGATGCCCACGCCCGCGTTGAAGGCGGTGCCGGCAGTGAAGAAAGCACTAGCGAAGAAAGCACCGGCGAAGAAAGCACCGGCAATGATGGTGAATAAAAGCCAGGTTCTTGCCCGACCCGCGGAAGAACGCCCCGAAGAGGGCAGCGGCACCGTTCTCGCCCTCACCATTATTGCCGCGCTACTGGTGGTGACCGTGGTGATTGCCGGGCTCATTGGGGTGGTGTCCGCGAACCGCAGGGCTTCCGCAGCTGCCGATTTGAGTGCGCTCGCGGCGGCGGACGCCTACCGCGGGCTCACCGAGGGGGACCCGTGCGCGGTTGCGGCGGATCTTGCCGAACGCCATGGCGCGCACCTGGAATCCTGTACGTTTCCGGACCGCCCCGAAACGGTGGAGGTGACGGTCGCCGTCCCGGTTGCAGGGCCTATGGGCGTGCTGGGCCCGGCGAGGGTGCGTGCCCGCGCCGGGGCTGAGCACCCCGAAGAAGGGAGCCCAGAAGAAGAACACGCGGCAGGCAACGCGGAGGACCTGGGCCCCGATGAGGTCGCCGAGCTGGAGGAAGAGCTGGAAGCTGAGGGGGACACGGTGCCCGAGCCTCCCGAGACAGAAAGCCCCGCAGAACCAGAGAACCCAGCCGAGACAGAAGTCTCAGCTGAGCCAGGAAGCCCCGCCGACTAGGCTATTTGTGCTCGCTGGGAGTTGTCATCCCAGCCCGTCCTACGCCCCCAGCATGCCCCGCGCCTCCAGCACGCTCTATGCCTCCGCCATACTCCGCAGCATTGCCGTCAGCAGCGCCCGTGCGCACTTGCTGCCCGCCCTGCTCATTCCCGAAGACTATCGCGCCTGCGCCGTCGCCCTGCACGCCCGCGAACTGATCCTGCGCTCGCCGCAGATGAGCGCTATCGCCCTGGGCGGTTTTAGTGGCGGGTTCACTGGCGTGCTTAACGGCGGATTTAGCACCGGGGTTGAGAATGCAGGGGAGCGTCTGCCTAATGATGGATTGGATGATATTGTAGATTTACTTAGAAAAATGGAATTAACTGGTGAACAAAAGTTAGAAATATATTTCTTGATAAAGAAGTATTTAGGTAGCGTACAATAAGTTGTGTAAACACAACTTGTTAAATACATTAATCGAAGAATTTAAGAGGAAATAAACATTAGGGAGGTTGCAGTAGCGATGAGCAATTTGAATAATACAGTTAATTTTATTAAAGAAATAGAGAAATTAAAGTCAGTAACAAGATTTAATAGAACCCTTGATGGAAGATTCGAAAATAGTGCCGAGCATTCTTGGCAGTGCGCGATAGCTTCGATTGTTCTTCAAGATTATTATCCTGAAAAATTGAATATAGAAAAGGTCATTTCTATGTTGCTGATTCATGATTTAGGTGAGATCTATGCCGGAGATACTTGGGTTTTTGATGATGAAAAAAAGGTTCACTCTCATGATAGAGAGCTAGAATCTATAAAAAAGACAATGAGCATCCTTCCAGGAGAAAAATATTTGAATATGAAAAAATCTTGGCTAGAATTTGAAAAAGGGCAGAGTTCTGAAGCAAGATATGCAAGAGTTATCGACGCTTTGGTGCCGCTAATAAATCACTTGGAAGTGTCAGAATGTAATTATAATCCTGATAATATCAGTGCAGATATGGTATTAAAGAAGAAAAAGTTCATAAAAGCTGAATCGGAAGAATTATGGAAACTGACTGAAGAGTTGGTCAGGGAAAGTGTAGAAAAGGGCTTATATTTATAATATCAAATAGTTTCTGTTATAGCTGTATGTGGTATGGGTATATTTGGTATAATAAGATAAATTAGAGTTTAGGAGGAAATTAAATATGGAAAATGAAATTTATGTCAATATAAAAGCAGAACTAAAAGCAAAACCTAAAAAATTGACAAATTTACATCAGTGGCTTTTTGTAGCAGTTAATACAGCTAAATCAATCATTGACAATACAAGTAAAAGTAATTTAGGCAATGTGATGAAGTTATCCGAGTGCGATAGTACCAGTCAAATTCAGCAAGAGTTTGATATTATACAAGGTAAATTCGGACGAGATGGCTTTTCTCAAAGGTACAGCCCCGCTTACCTTTATCTTTGCTCATTGGTGGCTAATTTTCCCAATCAAGAGCTTTCAGATAAGGATAAAGCATTGATAATGCAATATAGCACTGTTGAAACCTATTTGTTATACGAAAATTAAAAAGAGGGAACACGGCAATTTCAAGTTTGTCGAACGGAATATAAAGTATTAAAGACGGTAGAAATAAAAAATCTATCGTCTTTTTTCATGTCTATTTTCAATTTATATTGCGAACAATAAATAGGGAAAACTCGCAAGAGTTGCTAACTAGTATTTCAAATGCTTCTCACTAATATATGCACGACAAAATGCTAGTTCCCATAAATATGTTACAGAAAGTAAAGGAGAAAAGATGATAAGGATAATAAGTCCTAGCCCTGGAGCAAAATCTCAAGGAATTAAATAGTTAATGGCTGGTGGAGGCATCGTTCTAATCGGATTAAAACTAATCCCCCATTACTTTCAAATGTATTGAAGTAAGGAGAGTAACGTCATTAATGGCAAAGTCTAATTTAATTTACTAATGAGGTCGCCGAGCTGGAGGAAGAGCTGGAAGCTGAGCAGGACTCAGCCCCCGAACCTCCTGAGCCGGAAAACCCACCCGAGTCGGAAAACCTAGCCGACTAGGTTATTTGCTCTCGCCGGGAGTTGTCATCCCAGCCCGTCGTACACCCCCAGCGCGTTCTACGCCTCCGCCATACTCCGCAGCATTGCCTGCAGTAGCGCCCGCGCGCCGTGCTTGCTGAGCGGTTCGTTGCGGTTGCCGCACTTGGGTGAGTGCACGCAGGAGGGGCAACCGTTGTCGCATCCGCAGCTTTCGATGGCTTCGAGGGTGGCGCCCAACCACTGCGCAACCGCGTTGAAGCCGCGCTCGCTAATGCCCGCGCCGCCGGGTGCGGCATCGTAGACGAAAATGGTGGGCCTGCCGGTGTCCACGTGAAGCAGCGTGGAGAGCCCGCCCAAGTCCCAGCGGTCGCTGGTGGCGATGAGCGGTAGCAGTCCGATAGCGGCGTGCTCGGCGGCGTGCAGGGTGCCGGGGCCGTCCTCTTCGGTCACGCCCGCGCCGAACAGGTAGCTGGGTTCGAAAGTGAACCAGACCGCCTCGGTCATGAGTACTTCCGGCGGCATGGGTTGCGCCTCTTCGCCCAGGTATTCGCCGCCGTAGACGGAGAAGCGCCGGTAGCCGGTGACCTGGTCGGTGACCTGAACCTGCCCGCGGTGCATGGTGAGCGGGGCGAGCTGCTGCGCGTCGGGAACAGGCTCGCCGGGAGCTGACTCACCATGAGCGGACTCACCGGGAACCGCTTCCCCAACCATGTTGTGCGTACCGTAACTGACCCGCGCACGCTCCGCCAGAATACGCACTTCGGTGCTCTCAATGGCGCGCGTGTAGTAGTCCGGGTAGACGCGGCTGAGCAGAATCACGCGCTCGCCCTCGCTGAGGGATTCGACCACGTACTGCGCGTTCTGGTGAATGTAGATTGCGCCCGGATGCCCCTGGCTCATGGCGTGCGCGGCGTCCATGGTGCCAACGAGGGTGCCGTCTTCGGCGTCGATGAGCTGGTAGGGTCCGCCGCCGGTGCCGCGGATATCGACCAGTTCGGCGGCTGATTCGGCGTGCGTCCAGTACCAGCCGTCCGGGCGGCGACGCAGGTACCCCTGCTGCACCAGCCGATCCAGCAGGGCGGCTGTGTGCGGTCCGAAGAGGCTCAGTTCTTCGGCGCGGAGGGGTGCCTCCTGCGCGGCGGCACACAGTTGCGGTGAGAGCACGTACGGGTTCGTCGGGTCGAATACGGTCGCCTCAACTTCCTGCCCGAAAATCGCCTCCGGGTGGTGTACCAGGTAGGTGTCGAGCGGGTTGTCGTCGGCAATGAGCACGGCGAGCGCGTCCTGACCGCTTCGACCCGCGCGGCCCATGCGCTGCATGAAGGAGGCGCGGGTGCCCGGCCAGCCCGCCACGAGTACGGCGTCCAGCCCGGAGATGTCGATGCCCAGCTCCAGGGCGGAGGTGCTCGCCAGGCCAAGCAGTTCGCCGTTGCGGAGTTTGCGTTCGAGTTCGCGGCGCTCTTCGGGGGTGTACCCGGCGCGGTATGCGGCGACTCGGTGGGCGAGGCCCGCCTCCACCTCGTCGAGGTAGCGTTGGGTCTTCTGTGAGAGGATTTCTACGCTGCGGCGCGAACCGGCGAAAACCAGCGAACGGGTGCGGGAAAGCACCAGGTCGGTGAGCATTTGTGCGCCCTGTTCCACGGGGGAGACGCGGCGCGGCGCCTCCTGTTCAGCCTTCGACTGGACCGCCTGCTGCTGGGTGCTGCGGGCGCCCTTGGTGAGCTGATCGTGCGCCTTGGGCGGCATGAATTCGGGCTCCCAGAGCGCGACGGTGGTTTCACCGCGCGCGGAGGTGGACTCGGTAATGGCGGTGACCGCCTGACGCGGCACGCCAATGAGCTTGGAGAAAGACTCGACCGGGTTGGAGCTGGTCGCGGATGCGCCGTAGAACACGGGCACGGTGCGGTAGAGCGCGCAGACGCGGCGCAGGCGGCGCAGCAGGTTGGCGATGTGCGCGCCGAAAACGCCGCGGTAGCTGTGCGCTTCGTCGAGCACTACGTAGCGCAGCCCGCGCAGGAAGGATGCCCACTGCCGGTGGTTGCTCAGGATTGAGTAGTTGAGCATGTCCGGCGTGGTGAGGATGAAGTTGGCGTGCTCGCGGATCCAGCGGCGTTCGCCGACGGGGGTGTCGCCGTCGTAGCTTGCCGCGTGGAGCCCGGGCAGGTTGTAGGAGGTGAGGGCGGTGAGCTGGTCGGCGGAGAGCGCTTTTGCCGGCGAAATGTAGAGAACGTTCGCTCTATTATTGAGATTTTCCACCCTAAAATACGCGGAAGTTGAGCTCACCGGTTCGCCACAGGAGGCGCGATAAATAGCGTCCAGAGTGGGCATCAGGTAGCTCAGAGTCTTGCCCGAGGCGGTACCTGTCGCCACAATCACGTGCCCGCCGCTGCCGGTACTCTTCGCGTCTTCGGCGCGCGTTGCCCCCGCCCCTTCAACACGCCCCGCCTGCCAGCTGTAGCGCGCCGCACTCGCCGTCAGTGCCGCATCAAGACCCGCGTGGGCGGCGTCTGCCGCCTGCACCTGGTGGGCGTAGGGCTCGGCAATGCCGAGCGATTCGAAGGCCTCCACCACGCGCGGATGCAACCACTGCGGCCACGGTGCGTAGCTCGCCTCCCTGGCGGCAATGGTGTGAATATGGGTCACCTGCTCGGGCAGGGTTCCGGTGCGTTCCGCCTCCGGCAGTAGGGGTGCCAGTACCTGCTGTGCGCTCGCGGGCAACTCGCGGTAACGCAGCGCTTTTGGGCGCGCCGCAGACTGCACCTGCTCGGGTTGCTGCTCGGGCCGGTGCGCGGGCTGCTGGTCGGAGTGCTGGTTGGCGTTCTGCGAAGGGGTGCTGTGCGGCATGGGTTCCATTGTAGAGCGGCGGGCTACAACCCGACCTGCCGCCGGTCACGCGCTGCCCTGAACGCTGGCGCCGAATCCGCCCGAATCTTGCCTCGACCTTCGACATATTCCCCGGGCCTAACCCCCAGCCAAACCCCGCCCCGGCATCGCTCCTGCACCGCCTCCAGCACCGCCGACCCCGTAGTCAGCGCGTACATATCAAAAAATCTGCATGCTTTAGGCGTATATGACGATAAAATAGTTTCGTGGCTCAAAATAAGATTATTCTGTATTACCAGTTCGCCCCCATCGCCGACCCGCAGGCGGTCATGCTCTGGCAGCGTGCCCTCTGCGAGAAGCTCGGCCTGCGCGGGCGCATCCTCATTTCCAAGCACGGCATTAACGGCACCCTCGGCGGCGAAATCAACGCGGTCAAGGCGTACACCAAGGAAACCCGCAAGTACCCCGGCTTCAAGAACATGGAGTTCAAATGGTCCGAGGGTGGCGCGGAGGACTTCCCCCGCCTGTCCGTGAAGGCACGCGACGAGATTGTGGCTTTCGGTGCTCCCGACGAGCTGCAGGTGGACGAGAACGGCGTCGTTGGCGGCGGCGTGCACCTGAAGCCTGAAGAGGTCAACAAGCTTGTTGAAGAGCGCGGCGACGAAGTGGTCTTCTTCGACGGCCGTAACGCGTTCGAGGCGAAGATCGGCAAGTTCAAGAACGCTATCGTTCCCGACGTGCGCACCACCCACGACTTCATCCGCGAAATCGAGTCCGGCAAGTACGATCACATTAAGGACAAGCCGGTTGTCACCTACTGCACCGGCGGTATTCGCTGCGAGATTCTTTCCGCGCTCATGAAGAACCGCGGCTTCAAGGAGATCTACCAGATCGACGGCGGCATCGTGCGTTACGGCGAGAAGTACGGCGATAAGGAACTCTGGGAAGGCTCGCTCTACGTCTTCGACAAGCGCATGCACATGGAGTTCACCCCGGACACCGTCACTATCGGCAAGTGCGAACAGTGCGGCGCCCCCTCGAACAAGTTCGAGAACTGCTCTAACGACTCCTGCCGCGAGCTGGTTCTGCTCTGCCCCGAGTGCGCAGCTGATGACGCGAAGCGCCACTGCGTGCCCGAGTGCTCGGTGGACCGCGAAGCAGCTGAGGCGAACGCCTAATGGCAGCCGCTAAGGGCGGTGCGGTTCAGATTTCTGAACCTCGCATTGAGGAACACCCGGCGATGGTCGTTGCCGGCGTTTCGCAGGTGTTCCCCCTGGACGGCGACTTCTCTTCGCTGTGGGATGAGCTGAATCAGAAGGCGTCCCCGGCGATGCTGGATGTTCTGAAGGTGACCCAGTACCTGGGCGTGTGTACTCAGCCGAACCCGAAGGGGCAGGTCCGCTACACGGCGGGCTTCCTGGTGTCGGAGCCGGCGAGCGCGGCGAAGCTTGGTCTGGGCGTGCTGGAGTTGCCTGCGAGCACCTATGCGGTGGTTGAGGTGACCGGCCCGATTTCGGAGTCCATTCCGGCTGGTTTTGCGAGCTTTGAGGAGGCGTTCTTCGCGAAGAATCCGCAGTACCGCCCGGTGGGTGGTCTTGAGGTGTACGGTCGCGGCGATATGCAGGCGGCTGATTACCGCATGGAGCTGTGGGTTCCGCTGGCGAAGCGTTCCTAGGGCAGTTTGTTTCTGCTGTTATGGCTGCAGTTTTAGCTGTTGAATAGAAGGGCCCGGTGGTGCGATGTGTTCGTGCCGCCGGGCTTTTCTGTGCCCTTTTGCGGGGGTGGCGCGTGCGGCGAAAGGGGAGCGGTGCTCTGTGTAATACTCCGAAACAAAATACTTGACATGTAAAGTATTCGGGTTTAGATTTAAATCACCAGCCCGGCACTACACAAGCCCGAGCGCAACTCGCTAAGGAAAAAACCATGAGCACCCCCAACAACCCCGGCACCCTACAGTCTGACCCGCAGCTCGACGAATCCATCCGCATCAGCCACCTTGAACCCATGCGCGGCGACGAGAAGAAGCTCGGCTTCCTCTCCTTCGGCCACTGGGCTGAGGTTCCCGGCTCCCGCGTACCGAACGCTGCAGAATCTCTACACCAGGCAATCGACCTTGCCGTAGGCGCCGAAGACATCGGACTGGACGGCGCGTTCTTCCGCGTGCACCACTTCGACCAGCAGCAGGCAACCCCTTACCCGCTACTCTCTGCAATCGCCGCCAAGACCGAACGCATCGAGCTTGGTACCGGCGTGATTGACATGCGCTATGAAAACCCGCTCTACATGGCAGAACTTGCTGCCATGGCTGACCTTATCGCGGCGGGCCGACTGCAGCTGGGTGTCTCCCGCGGCTCGCCCGAATCCGTTATCCGCGGCTTTGAGAGCTTCGGTTACTACCCGGCAGAAGGCGAAAATGAGGGCGATATGGCGCGCCGTCACCTCGATATTTTCCTCAAGGCAATTGAGGGCGAGGGCATGGCGCCTAGCGCTCGCGTGGCGGGCAAGTATGCCCCCGTCCAGCCGCAGTCGCCGGGTCTGCGCGACCGCATCTGGTGGGGCGCGGGCACCGATAGCACTGCCGTGTGGACCGCGCAGAAGGGCCTGAACCTCATGTCCTCGACCCTGATGCTGGAGGATAAGGGCATTCCGTTCGATCAGCAGCAGGCGCAGCAGATTCGCCTCTTCCGCTCCGAGTGGGTGAAGGCGGGTAATTCGGGTGTTCCGCGTGTTTCGGTGTCCCGCTCGGTGCTGCCCATTATTGATGAAACTTCGGCGCGCTACTTCGGTCGCCGCGCCGCGGAGGACTCGCAGGACTACACTGGCATTATCGACAATAGCTTCTCGCGCTTTGGCCGCAGCTACATTGGCGACCCGGCGGATATTGTCGAAGAGCTCGCTCGTGATGAGGCGGTTCAGGCGGCAGACACCGTGCTGCTGACCATCCCGAACCAGCTGGGTGTGGACTTCAACCTGAAGATGCTTGAGACAATCGTGAAGGAAATTAAGCCCGCGCTGACCACCAAGTAAAGCCCCTGAGGTGAAGACTCCGCAGAACCTTCTGCGCTAGCAGGGTTTCGCGCCAGCG
>ERZ772952.71-NODE-71-length-21409-cov-4.12344_pt1 | contig 21409 bp, 14 predicted proteins | sample MGYA00580686_ERZ772952 | MGnify/ENA primary metagenome ERZ772952 (study PRJEB29015, sample SAMEA2738074) | human oral metagenome | biome: human oral; feature: human-associated habitat; material: saliva | place: China | collected 2213 ... | reverse complement strand
GCATCCGCGTGACGAAACCCTACGGCGAGGATGCCCTTTCGCGCATCATGCACCTGGTGGAAGAGGCGGCCGAACGCAAAGCCCCCGCCGAACAAATGATGACGCGCATTGCCCGCGTCTACACGCCCGTGGTGGTGGCACTGGCCGCCCTGCTCGCCGCCGTGCCCACGGTGTTGGCGGCGGTGCACCCGGACTGGGGCATCGCGGCGCCACAATGGTGGTATCGCGCACTGGTGTTCCTGGTGGCTTCCTGCCCCTGCGCCTTGGTGCTGAGCGTGCCGCTGAGCTATTTCCGCGGCATCGGCGTGGCCTCACGGCGCGGCATCCTCTTCAAAGGGAGCCTACTGCTCGACCGCGCGGCCGACATCGACACGGTGGTGTTCGACAAAACGGGCACCCTCACGCACGGCACGGTGACGGTGGCCGACGGCGTGGAGAGCGGCACGGCGGGTGCTTTCACGGTGGCCGACGACCGCACGCGCTCCTCGGCCGCGCCGGCGATCGAGGCCCTGCACCGCATGGGCATCCGCACGGTGGTGCTCTCGGGCGACGAGCGTGCGAAGGTGGAAGCCCTGGCGCGCGAGATTCGTCTCGACGAATGGCACGGCGCTCTCCTGCCGGCCGACAAACTCACGGCACTCGAAGAGCTCATCGCCGCGGGAAGGCACACGGCCTATGTGGGCGACGGGGTGAACGACGCCCCGGTGCTGGCGCGCGCCCACGTGGGATTGGCCATGGGGGCCGAGGGAACGGATGCCGCCGTGGACACGGCCGATGCGGTGCTGGCCACCGACGATCTGCGGCGCGTGCCCGAAGCGCTGCGCATCGCACGCCGCACGCGCCGTCTGGTGTGGACCAACGTGGCGCTGGCCGTGGGCATCAAACTCGCGGTGCTGGTGCTCTCGGCCTTCGGCCTGGCGGGCATGTGGGCAGCGGTGTTTGCCGACACGGGCGTGGTGCTGCTCTGCGTGGCCGTGGTGCTCTTGGCGCCCTTCCCCGCGGCGGCGGCGCAACCGGCGGATTGTGAGGGCGAAATGCGCAGCGAATCGGCAGAAAAATCGTAACTTTGCGCTCATCGTCTCGGCGTGCGGCGCAGCGCCCTCCGGCGGCCGTCGGCGTGTGCCGAGACGTTCCACCCCTTTCTTTCCCTTTGTCTCATGACCACTCCCGAAGAAGAAAAACTCTTGCACCGCGGCATTCGTCCCACTGCGGCACGTCTGCTGGTGCTGCGCGCATTAGAGGCAGCGGGTTGCGCCCTCTCGTTGGCCGACTGCGAGGCGCGGTTGGGCACGATGGAGCGCAGCACGGTGTTTCGCGCGCTCTCCACCTTTGCCGAGCACCATTTGGTGCACCATGTGGAGGATGGCACGGGACAGTTGAAGTATGCCCTCTGTCCGGACTCGTGCCATTGTGGCGAAACCTCGGCCGACGATCCGGCAGACCTGCACCTTCATTTCGTTTGCGAGCGTTGTCACCGCACGCTCTGCTTGCCCGATGTGCCGATTCCCATCCCTCAGCTTCCCGATGGCTTTGTGATTCACACGGCGGGCTATGTGGTGCGTGGCATCTGCGCCGATTGTGCCGCTCGCTCGCAAGCTTGATGCCGGGCTTGGGCTGTCGCAGATCGGGCGCCCCGCCCACTGCCGCCCACGCGCCACTCCTTCTCAAGCCGCACCTGCTTTTTTACACAAGGTTTCCCACTCCGCTCCTCACTCCCCCACTCCCCTTCGAGCCGCATCCGCATTCTTCTTCGTAGGGTGCCCTGCCACTTTCTCGCCCCCGCTTCTCTATCTCGAGCTGCACCCGCTTTCTTCCACAAGGCGCCCACGCTGCTCCTACTCTCCGCGGGCAGTCTCCGCGCCTTCTCGCACCTGCGCCACGTCCCGCCCGACTGCACGCCCCTCCCTCCGCGCGGTCACCACAGCAATGGGGCCTTTCTTCCGAAAACACAAAAAAACGAGCACCGTTCCTTGGGGAGCGGTGCTCGTTTTGGGTAGCTAAGCAGTCGACATTCGGCCGAGTGGTGTTGACCTGCGCGACAATGGGCGGTCACACCGACGGGAAGTGCGTGCGTCGACGGCTCTTAGCGTGCACGACGTGCGCGGTAGATCTGATTGACGCGGCGCTGTACTTCGGCATAGCGGGAACCGAGTTGGTCTTTGCGCACTTGGCCGTTGCCATAGACGCCGCGCATCACTTCGCGGGCGATTTGTTCCACACTGCCCTTGGGCGCCTGTGCGGGCGCGGCGGACGTGCTCGACGCAGAGGTGGACGTGCTCGACGCTGATGCGGGAGCGCTCGATGTGGAAGCAGCCTTGGTCGACGCTGATGCGGACGTGCTCGATGTGGAAGCAGCCTTGGCCGGCGCAGATGCGGGAGCGCTCGATGCGGAAGCAGCCTTGGCCGGCGCTGATGCGGCGGAGTTGGCCTCGCCACCGGCCTTGGCACTCGATGTTTCGCCCGTCTGGGCGGCGGTGGTTTCGGAGTTTCCGTTGGCTGCGGGGGCAGCTTCGCCGGTGCCTTCGCTTGCAGCCGCTCCTCCGCCGGAGGGCGACGCAGCTGCCGGCACGCTGTCGACGACGACACTGTCGTTCTGTCCGGCAGTCGCCACGCTCGGCGTGCGATCGGCGCCACATTGGCGCACGAAATACACACCTCCTGCGGCCAACAGGGCCACGACCACGACGGCCACCCACCATTTTCCGCCACCCGACGAGGGTTGTGGCGCCGCTCCGGGGTCTTTGGGCGCAGTTCCTTCCACCTTGGGTGCGGAAACTTCCGAACCCTCTTTCGTGCGAAGGGTGACTTTACGTTTAAGCTGAACCATTATCAGTTTCTTTAATCGTTACAGATGAGTGCGAAACCGGGCACTTCGTCGAAGGCAGTGCCGAGATCCATCACGCGGCTCTCGTTGATGAGGGCGAATTCGCCGTTGTTGTTGGCAATGGAGCAAACAAGATAAACGTGTCCCTGGCTGGGATCGTCCATGTTCACCTCGAGGTTGTCGCCGGCATCGCTGGTCACTTCCACGCGACCGCTCTCATCTGCGAAGGTCACATCGCGTCCTTTGATGGCTGCATCGTAGTTCACCACGCAGATGTAGGCTTTCTCGATGTCAGCGAGGGTGGCCACGTTGATTTGTTCCACTTCCTCACCGCCGGGAGAGGGTTCTTTTTGATCGCCCATGTGGAGGATGTAGGGGAACTCGGTGAGCGAACCGAGGTCCTTGCGGCGGCGACGGTATTCGTCGGAGAAGACACCGCCTGCTTCGCCGTCTTTCTTCTTGAAGAAGAGACAAAGGTCGAGGTCGGTGGCCGACTGCCAGAGCATGCGCACCTTGAGTTTTCCGGAAAAGGTGAAAGTTGCGGTTTCGCCCTTGGTGCGGAGGGTGATTTTGCGTTTGAGTGTTACTGCCATAGTGGGTAAGTGGGGTTTAAAGGGTTGAGATTTCGAAAAGAAGCTGGGAGAAGTCGTGCTGCCCTCGGGGAGCGGACGCCCCAAACGGGGAAGGGGCGGCTAAGAACCGGTGCACGCTGCGGCGGAAAGGGGGCATCGCCGTGGGGAGGCGGTGCGCCATTCGGCCGCGGCGGGGATCCTCACTCGCAGATGAGGGAGAAGCCGGGCACTTCGTTGAAAGCCGTGCTGAGATCCATGACGCGGCTCTCGTTTTTGAGGGCGTAATTGCCGTCGCGATTGAGGATGGAGCAGACAAGATAGACGCTTCCGTGCTCGGTGGCATCGGCTTGTACTTCCAAATTGTCGCCGGCGTCGCTGGTAATCTCCACGCGGCCGCCCTCTTCGGCGAAGGTGACATCGCGACCTTCGGTGGCGGCGCCGTAATTGACGATGCAAACGTAGGCTTGCTCGAGGTCGGCCAGCGATCCGACGTTGATTTGCTCTACAGATTCGCTACCTTCACCGGGTTCGGGGCTGTCGCCGAGATGAAGGATGTAGGGAAACTGGTCGAGTGCGCCGCGATCGGTCATGCGGCTGCGGAAGAGGTCGGAGAACACGCCGCCCACTTCGCCATCCTTGCGGCGGAAGAAGAGACAGAGGTCGAGATCCGTTTCGGACTGCCAAAGAAGTCGCACTTTCAGTCGGCCGGTGAAAGTAAAGGCGGCCTCTTCCTTGCGACGAAGGGTGACTTTGCGTTTGAGACGCACTTGGGGTTGATCAGACATGGGAGAGAGGGGTTGAAAGGTTTGTATATATAAGATGTGTGTCGGGCGCAACGACGCCCCGCATAGTTTCTTGCTGCGCACAGCGGGGAGGGCGTTTCGCACACGGCACGCATTAGCGTTCGTCGTCCGCGCGTTCGCGCACGTTGCAAATGAGTTTGAAGCCGGGAATCTGCTCGCAGGCCTCGACAATGGTGAGGACTTTGCGCTTGCGCAGGAGCCTGATAAGCCCATCGGGGCCCTTTTGGAGATTGGCCACCCAATAGACGCAGCCTTCTCCCTCAGAGCGGAGATTGCTGCGGTGGTAATCGCCGGCTTTCGTGTAAAATTCGACATAAGCGCCCGCTTCTTCGAAAAACGAAGCGCTCTCGGCATTCGCCGCCTCGTAGTCCACCACACAGATGCAGGCCTTTTCGATGCCGCAGAGCTCACCGATGCAGATTTCCTCGGTGGCGTCTCCGCCTTGTTGGGACAGCGTCTCGTCGCCCCGGTGCAAAATGTAGGGGAACGCGTCCAGTCTACCCAGATCATCGAGACGTTCGCGATATTCGGAGGAGAAAACGCCGCCCGTGCCCCCATCTTCTCCACGATAGAACAGGCAGAGATCGAGGTCGCGCGCCGTCAGTTCGTCTCGGTCGGCGGCATTCCAGCAGAGATCCACCTTCATTTTATTTTTGAACGTGAAGATAATGCCGCTTTTCTCTCGGATGGTGACGTACGGTCGCCTTTCCGCGTCGGTGCATGCCACACCTTTTTTCCTAATACTGAGCAGTGGGTCTTCGGTCATGGGGACGGGGGATTTAGAAATCGAACTCATTTAAAGAATAGCCCTTGGGGGGGGCGTTTTTTGCGCCCTTCTTTTGTTTGTCTTCGGGCGCGGGTTTCGCTTCGGCATCCGCTTTTTCGGGGCGGGCGGCGGGGTTGGGCGCTTCTCTTCCGCCGAAGAAGCCCCCAGGATCGCCTATTCCCGACGGTTGATCCGCAGGTGGTTGCACCGGCCCGATGGGGAAACCTTTGTTTTGGTCCTCTTCATCGAAAATTCGTTGGAAGAGTCGCGTCACGCTCTCCTGTTGTTGGGGTGCAGTGGCTTCGGCTTTGAGCGCTTTGAGGAGTTTTTTAGCTTCTTCGTAGCTGCGGTCGGTAATCAGCACCTTGACTCTTTCCAGCGCTTCCTTAAATTGTCGGCGATCTTGCTCGGCGCGCACTCGTTCTTTGGCGCGTTCCACTCGTTCGGCGAGTTCTTCGTCTTTGCTGCAGCGGAGCACCTCTTCGGCGTAGCGGACAAAGGCGGCCCAATCTCCGTCGAACCAGGCTTTGTTGTAGCGTTTTGTACAGTCGTCGATGAACTCTTTTTGCTTTTGCTCGGCTTCTGCAGCCCGTTTGTGCTGCTCTTCGCGGGCTATCCACTCACTTTGCTGTTCAGGGTCGAGGAAAGCGGCGAGCCGGCGCGCACATTCGGCGGCCTTTTCGTGGTCATGCCGGTCGGCGGCGCGGGTATATTCCTCCTTCATGGCGAGGATTTTACTCTCGCGCTCGCTGATTTTCAATCGGCAGGCGCTCATGCGCGGCTGCAAATCGGGGTGGTTCGGGTCGAGGAAGCGCACTTTCTCGAATTCCTCGAGGGCTTCGTGGTAATTACCCTGCTGTTCTAAGACGTCAGCTCGGGCGAAAAATCCACTGATGCGGGTGGCCTGATCGATTTGCTTGGTCGACTCGTCGTGAATCTTCTTGGCGGTTTTGGAATCGGGGCGCACATTGAGGGCAGTTTTGGCGTGTGTGAGCGCCTCTTGCCAGTCGCGGTGCTCGAAAGCGTCCTGCGCCTGTTGGATGCTGCGTGCATATTGCTCGGCGCGCACCTTGTCTTCGGCGATGTTGCGGTTGGCGGTATCGAGTTTCGCTTTGGCCTCCTTGTCTTCGGGGCGAAGTTGGAGTGCATTTTGGGCCCAGTCGCGCATGCTGTGCCAATCCTTTTTCCGTTCGCACTCATCAATTTTGGCCATGGCCGTGAAGAACTCTTCCTTGTCCTTGCGGGCGGCGGCATCAACCTGCGCCTTTTCGTCGGCAAGGCGGGCGGCTTCGCGTTCGCGCTCGGCCTCGGCCTGTGCATTGCGCAGGGCGATGAGTTCCTGCTCGCCGAGTTTGCGGTGCATTTGGGTTTCGGTGCTGAACTGGTCGAGGTTAATCTCGCGATAGACGGAGACGATTTTGGGAAGGTCGCAGCGGCGGAAATAAACGAGGTCTTCTTTTTGAAAACGGTAGCTGGCCGTGACGGCTTCGCTGAACTTTTCGTTCACAAATCCATCGCCGAGGAAGAGGATACCGCGGAGAAATTCGTCGGGCTTTAGGATTTTGGTCACGAAATTTTTGATCTCGTTGATGACAGCCCGGACGATTTTTTCGGTGCGGTTGTTGATTTCTTCGGCCGTTACGTTCACATCGAAGGTGTTGGGGGCCACGGAAAAGCGCACGCCCAGCAAATGTACGGGGCATCCGCCTCGGGTGGCATCGAGTTGGCGCAACCACTCGTCGGCATACTGTTCGAGATTGCAGTATTCCTTTTCTTTCTCCTCAGGGGTGGAGAGGAAATGCTGCACATTGTTGATTTTCGCTACGACAGTTTCGACCAGCGCGCGCACTCTGGGGTCGGTGCCCATGCCGGGGAGGGTATCTTTGTCCAACCGCACGAAGGTTTCGCCTTCGCGGTGGTAGATGCTGAAATGGAGTTGCTCGTTGTAGGCATTGAGCACGAGGTAACACCCATCTTCGCACAAGTGGTTGCTGCGTCGGGCGTGTTCGAGCGCGAGATGTTCGACGGGCACGGAACGTTCGCACACATCGAAGCCTTCGTTTTTGAGCACATTTTCGACAAAGATGTTGCGCGAGGCGTAATCTACGTCGGCGGCGAAGGAGATGTAGGTGGGCACTTGGCGGCCGGCGCAGGGTGCACTGTCATAGCCCGCGGCTTCGCTCCACTCATCGAGGATGCCGGCTTCTTTGAAGAGGTGGCTGATGGGTTGCTCGCGGTCGTAGAGCGAGAAGGTTTTGGTGTTTTCGGCCATGAGTCGGAACACCTGACCGAAACAATGGGGTTCGCCTTTGAAATAGGCGTTCTTGTAAGAATTTCCGTAGTGCACACGGTTGTTTTCCGTGTCTTCGCGGAAGAAAAGTTCGAAGTATTCGTCTCCCGTTTTGGGACGAATCGGTTTCACCACGCCATTATCGTCGCGCACGGCGGCTACAATGTAGTGAGTGTCGACATAGAGAAAAAGATAATTCATGTGTGCAAGGGAGAAAGCTGTGTCTCCTGTCCGTTTGCTCATCGGCGCGCATTGGCGCATTGGCACTGCGGTCGGCAAGTTGGGACATTTTGACGAGAAACAGGACTGTTTCTTCGATTCTCGCCCGTGTTTTGGTTGCGACTCCGCAGTTTTTGCATCGTCGTGTGGGCGACGGGCGACAGCAGAGGCGAATAGGCGGTGAAAATGAGGAGAGTCTGTCGGCCCATGAGGGCGGCGGCCGATGGAATCGGCAAGCGATGCCCACCCCTGCGGGCGGCTGCGCGCCTCACTCCCGAGGAAGTGGGCGCACAGTGCCGCGTGGGCAGATGGAGCAGGGGCCGGTGGAAGCCTCAGCTCCGCCGCCGTCGTGCACAACGACGCGGCGACGCAGAGCGACTTCGCAGAGCGGCCGGCACGTGTGCTATCAGACGAAGATCTTCTTGATGACGGTCTTCAAGAAGCAGGCGCCCTCTGCAATGATGAGCGGCTGGTGGTAGGGGAATTCTCCACTCTGGTGGCGAAGGGCCTTCTTGTATTCGTCGTCCTCGGTGACAAAGCTGGCGATGCGGTCGGAGAGGTCGACCAGGTCTTCGCGCAGGTCTTCGGCTTTGGCGTAGAGTTTCGTTTTGTGACTCACGAAATCACAGAAGATGTTCATGAAGACTTCGAAATTCTTGGTGCCGTTGAATGACAGGCGGTTCATGTTGTCGGCAAAGTATTCGCCGGAGAGTTCGTCGTCGGCTTGCAGCGTGACAGACGTCTCATTGTCCTGCAAATATTGCACGCCGGTTTCGCCGCAGAGGTCTTTTTGGTTGAGCGATTCGGCTTTGAGCACTTCTTTGGGCTGCACCAATCCCTTGGCTACCTCCGACTTGTTGTCGACTTCGATGTCGGTTCGGTAGCGAACTTCGACTTCTCGGTCGATCATGAGGTGGAGTCCGGCATTGAGACAGTCGGCGTAATACCTTTCTGTGGCGTTGGTGCCGGCGGGTTCGCGGAGCCAGTGGAAGAGTCGGCCGCCCTTACCGAAGGTGAGCACATCGACGCGCTTGATGTGGTCGAGTTGCTGCTTCTTGATGGTGTCGCCGATGAGGATGCCCGAATAGAAGAGGAGCAGCCCGGTGACATAGGCGGGAATGGTGAAGACAAACTTGGCCTTCTCGCTGATGGTGCTGTAGAAGCGCTCGTAGTCTTCCGTGTCTTTGAGCTGATCGAAGACGCTGTTGAGGCAGTAGGGCGCCTTTCGGGGGGCGTCTCTCACGATCTCCTCGACATTGTTGACAAAGACTTTGTTTTTGTCCTCTTTCTGGCAATAGTAGTTGAGTGCCTCGCGGAACTTTTCGGAGTTGATGATGGCGTTGAAGAAGACGCCTGCGGCGAGACGAACGGAACTTTCGCGGAAAAGGGTGGCTTTGTTGGCGTTTCGCGGATCTTTGGCCAGGAGGAGGATGTCGCTCGTGCTGCCGCCGACGTCGATGCCGAGGAAAAGATTGTCGTTGCTCAGGCCGATTTCGCGCGTGAGGGCGAAACTGCACACGGCCTCGGCCTCGGTGGTGTAGGTGCGGGGGAGCGTAGGTCGACAACCCACGATGGGCGTGATTTTGCAGAGCTCTTCGTAAATATTTTCGAGCTCATTGCGATCGGCTTCCATCATGGCGCCGGGATAGCTCCACACGATTTCCTTGGGTTTGAGGCGCTTGGTGTAGAGATAAGCGCAGGCTTGGAGCCAGAGACTCTTGAGGAAAGCGCGCTTTTTCTGCAAACCCTTGTCGTCGTTGAGCCACTTCATGTTGTAATGCAGCGTGCCGGCTTGGGTGGTGATAGTGCGTTCGTCCATCTCCTTGACCAAGACATTGGGACGACTCACGGGTACACCACCGGCTACCTCCTCGCTTTGGTATTTGAGGTTGTAGCGGCTGTCGTGTTCGTGGAGCCAGGATTTGATTTGCCCGTTGCTGGTGGGATAATTGCTGAAGAAGAGCAACTCGTGGTTCTCTGCCACAGCGCGCAGATCGCGGGTTTCTTGCCCGACAAGCATGGTGCGGAAATTCTGGAACTCCACAGGTTGCGCTTGACTCTCGTCGACGCTGTAGTAAACGCACATGTTGTTGCTGCCGAAGTCGATGCCCACAACGGCCTCTCCCTGGGTGTCGAGACTGGTGAGGTCTTTCACCACTTGGGGGCGGAGCATTAAGTAACCGGCGTGTGCGTCTTTTCCGGCATCCTTGACCGTTACGGAGAGACCGGCGGGGGCCAAGGCCATGGAATAGATGTTGTATTTGTGCAATTCCTCGCCTTGTCCGGGGGGATAAGTGATGAGTTGTCGCACTTGCGGCGCGTTGGGTTCATCGGAAGCGGGGTTGTAGTCGGAAGTGAAGAACTGTCCGTCGATGTTGCGCACAAATTCACCCTTCTGCTTGAAAATGGCTTGGAATTGTTGCGCGGCGTCGGAGGTGCACTCGGTGTAGAGATAGTAGTTCTTCCAGTTTTCCGAAACGAAATTGGGCCACATGATGACCTTCTTGGGTTCGGTCATCCACTTGACCACGTATTCGCGGGTGTTGAGTTCGACTTGTTCTCCGTCAATCTCGACGACGAGGGAAACAGCGAGGGATCCGGCATCGTTAAGCCGGGCGGAGAGGCGCGTTTTGCAGTTGTCTCCGTAGCCGAGGAGGCCGGAAAGCGAATTTTTGAAGATGTCTAACCCAATTTCGGAGAAGGGGAGCGAGAAATAGTCGGCGCCTCCGGTGACAAGGTTGTCGATTTTGAGGTAGAAGACGGCGCTTTCCGAGAGTTTGGGTCGGGCATTGGGCGCTTCTGCCCAACCGACTACAAATTTGTCGTCGCTGAGCAGTTTTTGCACGTCGCCCACGAGTTTATAGTCGCCGTCGTTGTTGTAGGTGAAGGTGAAATCGGGCTTCAGATAGACGGGAACGCTGCTTTTGAAGAGAGCCGAGAAAGGATATTCCAGGTTGGCGTACTGCGCCACGGGACCAATTTCACGCAGCTGCCCGCCTTTTTGGCGCAATTCTCCTTCCCATTTCCGACTCATGCCTTTGAATCCACTCAACACCATGCGTTTCTTTCCTCCGCGCTGGGCATTGATATTGTTCTCGAAGGCATCGAGATTGCCGTTGAGGTTTTTCACGAAGAGATAGACCTTTTGCAGCTGTTCGGGGCTGAGGAACGGCGTGGGATCTTCGAAGCGCCCGTTGCGGAACCACTGCACTTCTCCGGCGTCGGCCCCGACTTGGGTGTAGTCCACGCCGGTGAACACGCCGGTCATGGGCGAGGTGCCGCCAACAAGATGGCCGCGGTAGTAGATGAGTTGGATGAAGGGCTGCGTATCGGGGTCTTTGGCGAGCTGAAGTTGGTTGCTCCAGAGGTCTTTGTCGTCGAAGAGCATGCGCCCGAAGGCCGATGCGATGTCATAAAGTCCGCCATTCACACTCATGGTGATGGGTTTCGAGAAGCTGACCCGGTCGGGATAGAGGGCCATGACGGCGAGCAGACCTCGCCACTCCCCGTGCAGCATTTCGTAGAACTGCTGTAATCCCGAAGAGTCGATGTTGGGATCGGGGGCGTTGAGGGTTTGGAGGGCAAACTTGAAGAGGCGTGCGCGCGCCCAGGGGGTGGGCACACCGGAAATGAGGGCGGCGAGCTTGTCGCTGCCCATTTCTTCGAGGATTTTGCCGGTTTTGATGCCCTGAATGTAGGAGGGCACCATGTTGAGTTCGTTCCATTCGCCCGCCGTACCGGTCGACAAATTGGTGTAACTCTTGATGAGCAATGCTTTTGTAGACATAGTTTCGTGGGAGATTAGGTGAACTGATAAAGTTTGCCGAGGGTATCGTAGACGAGTTTGTAGAGTTTCTCACCGCTGTTGGTGATGGCCTTCCATCCTTGGGAGCTTTCGCGCTCGGCGATGAACATTTTCTTGAAGGGATCGAACTTCGAACCACCGAAAATGCCGCTTTTCTTATAATTGTTGTCCTTTCCGATTCCTTCGTTGCGGTAAAGTTCTTTGTTCCAGTTCACTTTCATCAAATCCTTGAACGTATTGAAACCAAAAAGGCTCGCGTTGAAGAGGAATTTGTCGCCACCACCGGCCGAACGGTGCAGTTGTCGCACCCATCCCTCGGCGAGTTGTCCTTCGCTACGTTCGAAGAAGAGAAGAGCAAAGTACTTTTTGAGATACTCCACCTGCGAGACTTCCATGCCTGTGAATTCGGTGATTTCCTTCTGCGCTCCGCAACGCACACTCTCCACAAAGTCGTCTTCGCCATTGCAGAAGAGGGCAAAAGCGAGGAGCATGCCAAATTTCCGTGCAAATTCCTCCGCCCGCTGCTGACCGACGAAGTCTTCGAATTCGAAACGTCCGTCTTCGCTGATGGCACGGTAGATATAATCGGTGGCGGCGTGCTTTTTGTTCTCTTCCAGTTGCTCGGGTTTCGTGTTGTAGAAGTCGAGTGCTGCACAAGCCGCAAGGAGTTCGATGTAGTGGGAGTCGTTTTTCTGTTCGGCGCCTCCGGTGATGGTCTTACAGATCTCTTCGCCACGCTTAGCCATGGGTTCCCAATCGATAGAGTCGGTGCCCAGCATGTAGAAGCGCTGGTAAGTGCTGCGCACGGTGGCATCGTCGTCGTAGAACATCATGGCCACTTGCGAGTTGAGGGCGAACTTGTCGCTGGTGGCAATGACCTTTTGGGCGTTGAGTTCGTCGCCGGTGGGGGTTTTGAAATTGAAATAGGCCGTGAGCAGGGTGGAACCGAAATACGCATTGCGCAAAACGTTGACCGCCCCGCCGTTCATGCGCTCAGCGGCGCGCGAAATGGCCTGCGGAATGATGGGAATGGACGAAGCGCCCGTACCGCCGAAGACCGACCCGAGGATAAACACCTTGGGCGTGCCGTTTTGCGCCGCTTTGGTGAGCTGCGCGAGGAAACTTTTCAGCTCGTTGTCCATCGGACTTTCGGCGGCTTCGAGGATGGCATGGTACATCATCATCGAACCGAGGTGAGTTTGTGCGCGATAACCATGGCGGAGATTGAATTCCTCCACTTGTTTGGTGAGCACAAGGTCGGCCAGGTCGGCCTCTTCGCGGTGGTTGTATTGCGTTCCGCCGTAGTCAAACACCTCTTGAAAGGTGCTTTGCGCATCATAGTTGGGGCTGAACTCGTAATACTTCACGTTGGCCGAGAAGAAGGTGTCTTTAAGCGGCGTGCGCGCGGCGGCATCGCTACCTTTGGCGCGGCAGTAGGCCTCTTTCACCTCCTTGAGGCGAGCGAAGTTACCGTTATTTTTATCGGTGTCGAGGGCAAGGAGGTGGAGTTCGGTATTGTCGAACATGCCCATAGCGCAGAGGTGCAGGAGCGATTCGATGCAACGCATGCCCGTTCCACCGATGCCAAGAACGAAAAACTGATTCATAGCATTTTATTTCTTGAGGTGGAGGATGGAACCAAGCTTAGAATTGGGAGTCACCAAAGCGAGGAGGATAAGCAACACGACGTAGCCCAAAGTGAGCGCCCCCAAAGTCATCCATAGAATATGGCTAAACTGCGTTTTATATGCCGTCTTTTGGATATGGCCCATAACGTAGAGGTCATTATAAAGGAAGAAACCAATCCAAGCCACAGCCCAAACAATGCCACATGCCCAGCGGCGTTTGATGTAAGAACGGTCTTTTCCGCCCTCCCAAGAGATAAGCGTCGAGATGCCCCAAGCGACAAAAAGGGCAACAAGGAGGACAACAGCTGCCCAAACCCAGGTTTCGGTTTGCAGCGCATGGAGCTGCTTCGACGTAGTAACGTTGATCATAATGTAATAAGAATAAGATTATCGTTTATTTGACTTGATGTAGAGCGTATAGATGGGCGTCTTGAGAATCAGTTCCTTGATTTCGGGATTGATCAGACACTGTTCGATGCTGGCTCCCACCGAAACGTTTTGTTCTCCGGGATGGGTGAGACTCTCGAAGGTGAAAAGCGGCAGATAGACGTTGGTCATCGGGCTAATGTCGGTGGCAAAGAGATCGATCTTGGTGTAGTTGAACGGATCGCCGTCGAGAGCCTCATCGGGGTTATACAAATCGCCGGCAAAGGTAAGATCCACGATGCCATTGGCGGAAAACTTCTTGTCATCGACCTTGACAAAACCCTCACAATCGGCCGGTTCGATCTCTTTCTCGGGCTGTACCTTTTCCTCCTTCGCGGTGCAGAAATCGGTATAGGGTTGATTGATATTAGAAACCTTGGCCGTGAGACGATCAATGCGATAGCCGCCCAGACTATTGCGATCTACACGGAGTCCGGTCTCGAAGGGTTTACCGTCTTTGAGCTTATTGCCCTCCTCATCTTCGCCGTTGACGAGCATCGGCTCAATGTCTTCTTCCCAACCGGCTTCCCAGTCTTGCACTTCATAGTTGCCCGCAGTCTTAACCACCTTGGCACTCAGCAATTCATCGGGCTGCATCCCCTTGCCGTCGGGAGAATAGAGGAAGGGAGCGTGCACCGAGAAGTGGAACTCGGAGGTGCCGGGGAAATTCTCGAGGCGCACCGACTGCTTCACGCGGTTGTAGATATTGTCGGGCAGGCGCTGATCGGTGAAAAGGAAATAAAAACGCTTCTTTTGCACCGAGCGAGCGCCGACAAGTTCCTCGTAGGGTTCGACAAAGATGAAGATATCGTGCCCCTTCTTGAGCCAAGTCTTGAACGCCTCAGCCAAGTAGGGGTTATTGTCGTTACCTTTCGTCACCGTGGGTTCGTAATATTCACCGTCGGTGAGGAGAACGCCCTCCGTGTTGCCGTTGGCGATGCGCTCGGCCGCCGTTTTAAGGTCGGCAAAGGGCACGTTATTAATGGTGCGCAACAGCGCGTAGGTCGAATCAGCGGCGTGCGGCTCGATGTTCTTGCCCTTGACAGCAAAATACTGCTTGGCACTGGCCGTGAGCGAAGGCTCGAAAGCTTGGAAAAAGCGCGAATGCTGCCCTTCGGCAATGCAGTTCGAATAATCGACATAAAGGGCCAGGGCGTTGGGATTGAGCTTTTCGTTCTGCTTTTCGAAATAGAATTCGTGGAATTCAGCGAGCTTGTCGGCGCTGTCCGGCGTCGGCGTACCGCCACCGCAGCTCGTCAAACAGCCAATGCCGATCAGCGAACCGACACCGATCAGCAATCCGAGGATTAAGTGAGTGATTTTCATATCGTGAAGCGTTGTTTTTATTATAGATCGGGAAAGGTGTGCTGCCGCGCCCGCGTTCCTACACAACACGCAGCGGGTGTGACCGCCAACAGCGAGCAGAGCTATTCAACTGCCGAAGCCCTTGCGCTGCCGATTCGGTGGGCGAGGACAACAGACCGCGCTGTCCGAATGAGAACAGGGGAAGTGCGGTCGAAAACAAGCGACAAAACGGAGTTAACAAACAAACTTTTAGTGACTACAAGGAATAGTCATTGTACAATTCATTCAAATCCAGCGCTTACTCGCTGCAAATATAACAACTATATCACAATTCAACGAAGTTTTCACCCGAATTTTTACACCCGAGTGAACTAAAATGCAGCTTATCCTCCACAAGATGCTAAAAACATACACTATTCTCGCATCACCCGTTGTCAAATGAATGTATATTAATTCGTTTTACTCATTTCTCTTCCGATACCGCTCCATTTTCCCCGAAGAGACAGCAGAAGTACATATCAAAATCGCAAGTTACGACCAGGATCTCGCACTAAATCTCGGAAAATCGCAGCATTCTGTCGCATTTATTCACAAGCGCCTCGTTTCTCGTCCGAATTCCCCACACAATCTAGCTTAAAGGCACCTTTCCACTGCATTTATCTTGCCGATGTCCGCCCATTCGTTCCATCTCCACCGCCCTCGGCGGCTGCGGCGAGCGCCCTCTCCGCAGCTTTTCGGCATTTGCTCCCCGTTCTTCCCCAAAAGCCTCGTGTTTTCGGAGATTCTCCCTCCATTTTCGCAGCTACCTCCACACGACAACGACTTTATCTCGTCCTCACCCCCAAAAAAACAACGAGTCGTGCCCACCGAAGCAGGCACGACTCGCAGCAAAACGCCAACAACGCAGACCGCCGCAGCCGAACAAAAAGTTCGACTGCGGCGGCAAAACGAAAGCACCGAGCTCGCCTCAGCCCAAGAAGACGGAGAGGACGAGTTGCGCCAAGAGGATGCGCATGAACATGGCCAGGGGATAGACCGTGGAATAGCCCACAGCCGGGGCGTTGTTGCCCGCGGTGGCATTGGCAAATGCGAGGGCGGGAGGGTCGGTGTTGGAGCCGGCAATGAGCCCCATGAGGGTGAAGTAGTTGAGCTTCATCTTCAGCCGCGCAAAGACGCCGACCAGCAGAATGGGCACGGTGGTGATCAGGAAGCCCATCCAGACGTAGTGCACGCCGTCGCCCTGGGTGATGGTGTTCCAGAACGAGGCGCCGGCCTGGATGCCCACACTGCTGAGGAAGAGCACGAGTCCGACTTCGCGCAGGAGGAGGTTGGCCGAGGTGGAAACGTAGGTGTTGATCTTATAGCGGTAGCCCACGGCGCCGATGAGGATGGCGACCACGAGCGGTCCGCCGGCCAAGCCGAGTTTGACGGGCACGGTGATGCCGGGAATGGGGATGGGGATCTGCCCCACGATGATACCGATGAGGATGCCGAAGAAGATGGCGCCCACGTTGGGGTGGTCGAGGTGTTTCACCTGTGCGCCGACCACTTCTTTGAAGCGCTCGATGTTTTTCTCCGTGCCGGTGACCAAAATGCGGTCGCCGACCTGCAAACGGAGGTCGCGTGCGGCGAAGAGGTCCATGCCGTGGCGGGTGACGCGGGTGACGTTGACGTTGTAGATCGAGGAGACGTGGAGCTGCGCGAAGCTTTTGCCGTTGATTTCGGGTCGCGTCACGACAAGGCGGCGGCTGACGTACTGTTCGCTTTCGATTTTCTCCTCGTGTCCCACTTCGATGAGCTCACCGAGGAGTTCGCTGATGCGTTCGGCTTCCTTTTCGGCACAAACGAGGTGGACCTGCATGTCTTGCTCGAGCACGGTTTCGCGTCCCGGGATGAGGAGCGTGCCGTCGGGGAGGATGCAGCGCGAAATGACGAATTGGACGTTGAGGAACTGGTGTAGTGCTTCGAGGGTGCGGCCTTCGGCGGCGGTTTTGGTGACGCGAATCACCAGGTGTTTGGGTGCCGATGCGGGATCGCTCTCCTCGGCCGTTTCCAGCGCCTTGCGTTCTTGCTCGAGCGAGGTGCGGGTGAGGAAGCGCACGGCGATGGTGGCCAAGATGATGCCCACCACGCCGAGGGGATAGGCGCAGGCATAGCCGTTGGCGATGACCGGCACGTCTTTCACGCCCGTCATCAGGTCGGGCAGGACGTTGTTGGCCGCTCCGAGACCGGGGGTGTTGGTCACCGCTCCGTAGAGCACGCCCACCATCATGGGGAGATTGTTGGGCGAGTGGGGGTCGCCGAAGATGCCGAGGGCGGTGGCGAGGAAGTAGAGACCGATCATCACGGCCACATTGAGGAGCACGAGGCTGAGGGTGAGCATGTTCATGCCCAGACCACCCGATTTGAAGGTTTGGAAGAAGCTGGGGCCCACCTGCAGTCCGATGCAGTAGACGAAAAGGATGAGGCCGAGCTCCTTGACCATGTCGATCACGTGCTTTTGTCCGGCGACGGCGGCGACAGGGTCTGCATAAAGATAATGTGTGCAGATGTGTCCGACGAGAATACCGACGAAGAGCACCCACGTCACGCCGAAGGCGATACCGTTTTTGCCGCCGATGCGCCAACGCCCCAGGCGGACGCCGAGACTAATGACCAGGGCATACAGAATAACCAAGTGAGCTAAGCTCTCGGGGTTCTGCATGAGTTTAATGAACCATTCCATGGATTGAATTGAATTTGACTGACTGTATAATTATTTCCAGCTGCAAAATTAAAACTTATTCGATATTTTCCCAAGTCTTCTCGGGGTGAAAAGCACAAAAGTGGGGAGGTTTTTGCCGCAAGTACACGACTTTTGCCACGGGAGCATCGGCATTTTCGTCGTTGCTTTGTCTCTAGGCCGACTACACATCCTCATTTTAGATCGCCCTCTAGCCAGTGCACCCGTCTGCACAGCAGTGCTTTCTCTAAGATGCAAGAAATCCATTTCAAAAGTACAAGAATTCATCCTTTTCTCTTTGCACCCACCTAAAATACTGTATCTTTGCAAAAGATGTTCATTTATCAGCAATGAGCCATACGAAAGAGTGAACAAGAAGAGACTCAACGGTAAGCCCTATAGTTTGGGTGAACAGTTTTTCTGCCCATTCTCTTTTCTAAAGAGAGCAGCTTACTCGTAAGTTTCTCCCCACCCAAAGAACCCGTACCTTAAATATTTCTTCGAGTGCTCGCGAGCCACTCTAACCAAGCGTATGTTTAACGAAGCGACACGCGTGCAGATGCCGGCTTTGGTGCATCTGACCCGATTAGGTTACCAATACTTTGGCAAGATCCATGAAGACGATGCCAAAGAGGGGGTATATGACCCTGAGACCAACATTCTCCTGAAGGTATTTCGAGCGCAATTCTGCCAACTCAACCCAACGCAGTCGGGTGCTTTTGAACAAACCTTATCTGCGATTCGCAAAGAACTCAACGACGACGATCTGGGTTGTGGTTTTTATCAGCGGCTCAAAGCCACCTCTCCGCTCAAACTGATCGATTTTGACCACCCGGAAGCAAACGTATTCCATTGTACGGCAGAATTCACCTGTAGAAATGGACAAGCTGAGTTTCGTCCGGACATCACTCTGTTCGTCAATGGACTGCCGTTGTGCTTCGTCGAGGTGAAAAAGCCCAACAATACCGGCGGCATGGTGGCTGAAAGTACGCGCATGAACAAAGAGCGATTTCCCAACGCGAAGTTTCGTCGCTTCATCAACATCACGCAACTGATGATCTTCTCGAACAATATGGAATACGACACCCGGGGAGGAGTGGTACCGGTGGAAGGCGCGTTCTACTGCACGGGAGCAAGAAGTTTTGCTCCCTTCAATTGTTTCAGAGAAGAGAATACTCGAGGTAACAAAGTCGCGCCTTTTCACGAGGACTATCCCTACGGGGATATCATCCCCTCGATCGAGAAGCAAATTCTTAAGGACTACAATTGCCAAGTGATCCACACGAGTCCGGAGTATCAAACCAATTGTTCGCCCTTCACCCCCACCAATCGGATTTTGACCTCAATGTGCAGCCCCGAACGCTTGCTCTATCTGCTGCGCTACGGCATTGCCTATGTGCGTATGGAGCGAGAAGTGGACGGTAAGATCGAATCGACTGATCAAAAGCACATCATGCGCTATCAGCAACTCTTTGCAGCGATGGCGATAGAGCGCAAACTTTCGGAGGGGATTCGTTCCGGTCTTGTGTGGCACACGCAGGGAAGTGGAAAAACCGCGCTGTCCTATCACCTCACTCATGTGCTCAACGACTATTTTGCTCGTCAAAACAAAGTGGCCAAGTTCTACTTTATCGTAGACAGACTCGACCTGCTCGAACAAGCCACTCAGGAGTTTGAAGCGAGAGGTTTGGTGGTCAACACCGCCAATAGCCGCAAAGAACTCATGGAACAGTTCCGTATCAATCAGGCTCAACACGGATCGACGGGCAAAGCTGAAATTACAGTGGTCAACATCCAGCGTTTCGCGGAAGACAAAGCGCGTGTGGAACTCAATGCCTACGCCACGAATCTGCAAAGGGTTTTCATCTTAGACGAAGCGCACCGCGGCTATCGTCCCGGGGGCTGTTTCTTGGCCAACCTCTTCGATGCGGATCAAAATGCCATCAAGATTGCCCTCACGGGCACACCACTTCTCAAAGACGAGCGGGCTTCGTGCAAGATATTCGGTAACTATCTGCACACCTACTATTACGACCGTTCCATCGCCGACGGCTATACGCTCAAGATCATCCGTGAGGACATCGAAACGTCCTACAGAGAAAAACTCACCGCAGTACAAGAGAAGCTGGAAACGCTGGTGCAAAAGAAGGACGTCAGCAAACATCAAATCATCGAACACGACAACTATGTTGACGAACTCTTGCGATATATCATCACCGACCTCATACGCTTTCGCAAAATTCAAGGAGATGACAGTTTGGGCGGCATGATGATCTGCGAAACAAGCGCACAAGCGGAAAAACTGCATCAACACTTCGAGGCAATTCGGCAAAGCGTGTGTCCGGACACTCCGCTAAAAGCGGGCCTCATCCTACACGACTACGAAGACAAGGAAACGCGCCGCCAGCTCGTCAAGGACTTCAAAAAGAACATGACGATCGACGTGCTCATTGTCTACAACATGTTGCTCACGGGGTTCGACGCCCCGCGACTCAAGCGCCTCTACTTCGGTCGTAAACTCAAAGACCACAATCTTTTGCAGGCCATCACACGAGTGAATCGGCCATACAAAGATATGCGCTACGGCTTTCTGATCGATTTCGCAGACATCAAGCGCAATTTTGAAGAGACCAACGAGGCCTATCTCCAAGAATTAAATCGCTTTAATGAGGTGGCGGACGAGGAAGAAGAAAATATGGCGGACACCTTCTCCCAAGTTTTGGAGAGTAAAGAAGAAATCATCAAACAGATGGAAGAGATTCGCCAAACTCTCTTCGAATACTCGTGCGACAATGCCGAAGACTTCTCGACCGAAATATCGACGCAAGAAGACAAAAGCGTGCTGCTCGAGCTCAAGCACACCCTCATCGCAGCCAAAAATATGGCCAATGTCGTGCGCACCTTCGGCGACGAAGAGATGCGCAATGCCTTTGCTCAAGTCGAAATCACGAAACTTCCCGCTCTGCTCAACGAGGTGCAGCAGCGCATCAACCTCATCAATCAGAAAGCGGCCTTCGAAACCAACGCGCAAACGAAGCTCCTCATCAATGAAGCCATGCTCGACATCGAGTTCAACTTCTCAAAAATCGGACAAGAAGAGCTGCGGCTGATAGCCGGCGGAATGGAGTTGAAAGAAAAATGGCAACGCACGATCACGGCCTTCACGGAGAATATAGACCAAGACGACCCTGAATTCATCTCGCTGCGCGAGGCTTTCACCGAACGATTTAGGGAACGAGGCTTTGTGGTCGACACCATTGCCAAGTTCAACGAAGAGACTCAAGCGCTGGACGAAATCATTCAGCGTTTGAAAGCCATCCAACTTCGCAACAGCGCCTTGGTCAAGAAGTACGACGGCGATGCCAAATTCGCCCGCGTGCACAAACGCATCAGAGAGGTCAATCGACAAAGAGAAAAACAAAAGCAGAAGCCGATGTTCTCCTTCAAGGACGAAGAAATCATGGTCATCCTGAAAATCATCAAGGACAATATCGACACTAAAGTCTATGACAGAAACGACATCCTACTGAAAGACGCCTATTTCTCCAAAACTGTACTTAGTCTGATCAGCCAGTGTCTCTATCATTTCCCACAAATTGAACCCGACTCAAAAGACTACGGGTTCATCCGCGACCGCATCACACAACAATATCTCAATCAATACAACGCGACCTATCCCACAGCATAAGATATGCCCATCAAAGAACAGACCCTCCGCCTCATTGACGAACTCAAAGCCACGTGCAAAAACTATGGTATGGGCAATGACGGCAATGAATATAAGATCATCACACAGGTCTTTCTCTACAAGTTCCTCAACGACAAGTTCGGCTACGAAATTAAACATGCCAAAAGCGAACTGGCCGCACGCATCCAATCGGCTTCCAAGTGGGAACTGGCCTATGCCGAGCTGAGCGACAACGAGAGAATGCTCTTGCAATGCGCCATCTCGCCCGATGTTCCGGTTTTAGAACCCTATCATCTCATTGCACACCTCTGGAATCAACAGAGCAAAGGCGACTTCGACACGATATTCGACAACACCATGA
>ERZ772952.69-NODE-69-length-21441-cov-22.0117_pt1 | contig 21441 bp, 17 predicted proteins | sample MGYA00580686_ERZ772952 | MGnify/ENA primary metagenome ERZ772952 (study PRJEB29015, sample SAMEA2738074) | human oral metagenome | biome: human oral; feature: human-associated habitat; material: saliva | place: China | collected 2213 ... | reverse complement strand
TTAGAATGAGGGTGATACAGAAATTACCTTCAAAAATTCTGAAAGACTACTGAGTGCTAGCTCAATATGGAGCCCTGAAAGGGAGAAAAGCATGAAGCGTCTATCACATCTCGTGGTGATTTCCTGTATCTCTTCCTAGGCATATGCGAGCCGCCCAACCCCTCAATACTTATATAGCTAATTCAGAATATATAGTTTTCGTGGTTGCACCCACAAAACCAGCCGCACGCCTTCTCCAAGCTCACATATTTACCCCCGAACCACCAGAGCCTCAACCCCCTCAGCAGGCACCCGGCGCGATACACTAGAAGGCGTTAAACACAGGCTCAAACAGCCGACCAACACATCAACACACCAACACCCAGACACTCGCTGAAGGAGGCGCATGGGACGCATCATCCGCCGCACCCGGCGCCGACACCACCACCCCCAGGGCCAGCTCAACCGCCGCTGGGACACCCTCAGCGGTGCCACCTCCGAACCCCAAAAGCAGCAGGTTCGCCGAAGCCGACGCGACCGCCTCGAGGCTGAAAACCTCAGCATCCTCACCAGCGTGCCCGGCATCGATCTTGACCGACTGCCTACCCTACGTGACCACGAAGACCGCGAGACTCAGCGCAAACGCACCCCGCTAGAGTTCAACCAGAAGACTCTCGAACGCTTCCGCGACTTCATTGATTCCTCGGTTCTGGCGTCCCCCTCACGCACCGCAATCAGCGCGTTCTTTCTAGTCATCATCTTCTTCACCGTCATGCTGTCCCTGCCGATTTCTTCGGCAGACGGGCAGCGCGTCGCGCTACACCACGCGGTCTTCACCTCAACCAGCGCGGTCACCGTGACCGGTCTGACCACCGTCTCCACAGCAGATCAGTGGTCAACCTTCGGTCAGGCAATGATTCTTCTCGCCTGCCAGGTGGGTGGCCTGGGCACGCTGACCATCACCTCCCTGCTGGCGCTGGCTATCGGCCGCAAAATGGGTCTGCGCACCAAACTCATCGCCCAGGAAGACCTGAATATTAGCCGACTCGGCGAGGTCGGCGGCATCGTCAAAGCGGTGGCGTACGCGTCTTTCTCCATCGAAGCGTTCATTGCAATGCTCCTCACCCCACGATTCCTCGCGCTCGGTGAAGCACCACACGAGGCCCTGTGGCACGGCATTTTCTACTCGGTTTCGGCATTCAACAACGCCGGATTCACCCCGCACTCGGACGGCATCGTACCCTACGGCCACGATCTCTTCCTGCTCGTACCCATCTGCATCGCGGTGTTCCTTGGCTCGCTCGGCTTCCCCGTGTTCATTGCGATTCAGCGCAACCCTTTCCGTCCCTCACACTGGCAGCTCACCGCAAAACTGACCGTGGTCACCACCCTCTTCTTCTTCGGTTTTGGTGCCTTCTTCTGGGGTCTTTTCGAATGGAATAACCCCGCAACCATCGGTTCCTACTCTCCCGGCGATAAAATCCTCAACGCCATCTTTGCCTCCGTGATGATGCGTTCGGGCGGGTTCAACCTGGTTGACATGGACGCCATCACCCCCGTCTCCACGCTGCTGACGGATACGCTCATGTTCATTGGTGGCGGCTCCGGCTCGACCGCAGGCGGCGTGAAGGTCACCACCATCGCCGTGATTGCCCTATCGATTCTTGCCGAGGCGCGAGGTGACCAGAAGGTCGTAGCGTTCAATCGCACCATCCCCGAATCCTCTCTGCGCATTGCCATCTCTGTGATTGTTATGGGTGCTACCGTGGTAGCTGTTGGCGCCGCATCGATTCTTATCATCAGCGGCGCAGATCTCAAAGAAGTCATCTTCGAGGTCATCTCCGCCTTCGCGACCTGCGGCCTCTCGAACGGCCTCTCCGCCAGCCTACCTCCGGCAGGCGTGTACGTGCTCAGTGTGCTCATGCTCATTGGTCGTGTGGGCACAACAACCGCCGCAACCGGCTTGGCAATGCGTTCACGCCGCCGCCTCTACAAGTTCCCCGAAGAAAGGCCCACCATTGGCTAGTGCACATAACGCCCCCGTCCTCGTCATCGGCCTGGGACGCTTCGGTTCGGCTGTGGCTGCCCAGTTGCGCCTGCAGAATAAGGAGGTTCTCGCTATCGAGAAGGACCCCGAGCTGGTGCAGAAATGGTCCGGCGTGCTGACCCACGTGGTCTCCGCCGATGCGACCGATATCGACACCCTGCACCAGTTGGGCGCGGACGAGTTCGGTTCCGCCGTGGTGGGTGTGGGTACCTCCGTGGAAGCGTCCGTGCTGATTACCGCGAACCTCGTAGACATTGGCGTGGAGCGTATCTGGGCGAAGGCTATCACCCCCGCGCACGGCAAGATTCTGGAGCGTATTGGCGCGCACCACGTGGTCTACCCGGAGGCGGACGCCGGCCGCCGCGCCGCGCACCTCGTCTCGGGTCGACTGCTGGACTACATTGAGTTTGATGACGACTTCGCAATTGCGAAGATGCGCCCGCCGAAGGAAACCCACGGCTTCACCCTCGCCGAGTCGGATATCCGCTCCAAGTACGGCGTGTCTGTGGTCGGTATTAAGTCCCCCGGTGAGGACTTCACCTACGCGGACGCGACTACCCGCATTCACTCGCGCGATATTCTGATTGTGTCCGGTCAGGTGGACCTGATTGAGCGTTTCGCGGCGCGCCCCTAAGCGCAGTTTTCCTCGCTGCCTTGAGGAGCCTAGCGTTTGATGAGCCCGCGCATAGACATAGAAAAACAGCCTCTTCCCGTTCTGCCGGGAAGAGGCTGTTTTTCTGTAGTTTTACCCAGTTTTCTGCAGTTTCACCTAGTCAGAGCGGCGCTACTGAGCGGCATTAGTCCGCATTGGCTAGTCCATAATGACTAGTCCTCGTCAGCGGTGTACAGCTGGCTCATTTCCGCCGAACGGGCTGCGCAGGCGCGCATCGCGTCCTCGGTCAGCTGGAAGAGGCCACCGTCCACGAAGGTGTTCAGTGCACGCTCGGTGGTGCCGTTCGGACTGGTCACGGCGCGGCGCAGGGCGGGCGCATCCGGGTTGGTATCGAGCAGGAAGCCGGCACCTGCAACGGTTGCGCTGGCAAGCTTGAGCGCGGTGTCTGCATCCAGGCCGAGCTTCTCGCCGGCGGCGGCCATCGCCTCCGCAAGCAGGAACGCGTATGCCGGGCCAGAACCGGAGACAGCGGTGACCGCATCCATCTGGTCCTCGCGAACCTCAACGACCAGACCGACGGTGCCCAGGACCTCTTCGACGAGCTTCTTCTGCTCGTCCTTCACGGTGTCGGTGGTGGAGATGGCGAGCACGCCCTTACCCACGGAGGAGGGGGTGTTCGGCATGCAGCGAACAATGGGCTGACCTGCAGGAAGGCACTCGGCGAGGGTTTCGAGGGTCACGCCGGCAGCAACGGACACCACAACGGCGTTCGGCGCGAGAGCGGGTGCGATATCGCGGGCAAGCTCAACGATGCCGTAGGGCTTCACGCCGAGCAGCACGACGTCTGCGTGGGCGGTTGCCTTGTGGTTGCCGTCAGCTTCGCCGCCGGTGGTGATAATTTCGACCTTGTCGCCGAGGCGCTGGGCGAGGGCGGCACGAGATTCTTCGCTACGCACGGTGGCGCGGATGTGGGCGGGGTCGTGGCCTGCAGCGAGCAGACCTGCGGCGATGGAGCCGTTCATGGAGCCGGTGCCGAGAAAAGCAATAGTTGCGGTCATCGTTGATCCTTCCTAATGGGGTGCCTGCGCCGGGTGCCGGCAGGTGTGCCGCCGGTGTGTTCCGGGGGTTACTGTTCGGTGCGCGGCGGGCGCGTGGAGGCGTACCCTTCCAGCATAGCGGGTGCGGCTACGGGCATGTGACCTGGCTCGTGTTTCTTCCGCGTTTTCTGGGCGGCGGCTTCACCTCATGCTCCGCGCCCCAATGCGCTGGGCTCCGCTTCTCATCTTGTGGCCCGCCCATGAGGCGTAAAAAGCGCGGCGTAGAATAAAAGCAGCTTCACCCGTGGCAGTTTGTGCCGGGCATGAAGCCTCCAACACCACACAGCACGCAACACACAAATTTTTCTATGTCTTCTCATACTGGTTCTTCCTCGAATTCTTCCCCGAATAGCCCGCAGAGCCCTGCGGGTTTCCGTTCTTTTTCGTTTCGCCTCCTGCTGGGGCTGACCATTGCCGCGCTGGTCACGGGCGTGTTCAGCGGCTTGGGTGCGATTGCTCTGCATTATGTTCTGGACTTTATGCAGGAGCTAACTTTCGGTCAGGCTGAGGGGCATCACCCGATGGTGACTGATGGTGCCGATCCGGCGCGTCGTGCCCTGGTTTTGGCGGCGCTGGGCCCGTTTGTGGCGCTGGTGTGGTACTACCTGCAGTCCGGTGGGCGGCGTGTGGTCGGCGTGAAGTCGCAGATTGCCGGTGTTACCGAGGAGGACCGTACCCCGTCGCTGTGGCGGCAGATTTCGCATTCGCTGATTCAGATTGTTGCGGTGGGTGCGGGCTCTCCTGTGGGTAAGGAGGTCGCGCCTCGTGAGCTGGGCGCTTTGGCGGCTGGCCGCACCTCGAATCTGCTGAAGCGTCTTGGTTTTGTGGGCGCTGATGGTGCCCCGCTGTTGGGTGTTCGTGAGCGTAGTCTGCTGGTGGCGGCGGGTGCGGCGTCCGGTTTGGCGGCGGTGTATCAGGTGCCGGTCGGTGGCGTGGTGTACCTTGTGGAGGCGATGGCTGTTGGTCTGAGCTTGCGGTCGCTGTATGTGGGTGCGGTGACGGTGTGGACGGCGACGGTCACGGCGAATCTGGTGATTGTCAATGAGCCGACGTACCCGGTGCCGCAGCTTCCGTTGGATGCGACGACGCTGACGGTGGCGGCGCTAACGGGTGTGGTGTTGACTCCGTTGGCGTTGGGTTTTAGGGCGTTGTCGCAGCGTGCGGAGAAGTTGAAGGCGAAGGATCGTTCTCTTCTGTGGCGTATTCCTGTGGCGTTTGCGCTGGTCGCGGTGGTTTCGCTGTGGCTTCCGGAGATTCTGGGTAATGGTCGTCTGCTGACTCAGCACACGTTTAATGTGTCGTTGGATGCGGCGGCGGACGGCTTGACTGCGGCGGCGGCAGTGTATGTATTGGCGTTGTGTGTGGCGAAGGCTGCCGTGGTGGTGTTGAGTCTGCGTTTCGGTTCTTATGGCGGTACGTTGACGCCGGGTTTGGCGTTGGGTGCGGCGGCTGCGTTTTGCGTGGCGGCGCTGGTGCTGTGGGCGTTCCCGGGTTTGGGCGGGGTGCCGGGTGGCGCGTCGATGGTGTTGTATGCGGCGGCGTTGACGGGTACGGCGGCGTTTCTGGGTATTTCGATGAATGCACCGCTGTCTGCATTGACGTTGCTGATTGGTTTTACGGGTCAGGGTGCGAGTGCGTGGCTGCCGATGGCGGTTGCGGTGGGTACGGCGGTACTGACCCGCTGGGCGTGGACGCGGGCGTTTAGCGCCAAGAAGTAGCTTTCAGAAATAGGGGCGGCCCCGGATGCGTGTGCATCCGGGGACGCTCTGTTTCGTTTGGGTTGCTCGGTGCGGGGTGGAGATTCGGTCATGACCTAGCGATTTCGGTAATGACCTAGCAATTTCGGTAATGACCTAGCAATTTCGGTAATGACCTAGCAATTTCGGTAATGACTTAGCGTCTTTGGCGATGGTTAAAACCCCAACCTGAAGTCACTAACCCATGGTCGAAGTACGTAACTCATGACCGAATTTCCGCAGGCACGGAGCCTCCGCGGGCGCAAAGATATTTGATGCATAAAGCAATGAAATATCCGAATAGTGATGATTCATCACCGTAGCTACCAAAAGAATGCAAACGACGGCAAACATGCGGTAGGGTGGTAACTGTAGTCTTCCATAGCGCATTGACGCGTTTGCTGGGCGCACTACGGGGCTGTTTTCCTTCCGGCAGTCAATGCAACCTGTGAATAACGGCCCGACATGCACATATGCATCACACCATCACCGACGATAGGAGCGTATCTTCTATGGATTCGACCATTTTCAACCGCCGTACCCTGCTGGGTAGCGGCGCATTTGTGGGTCTGGGTGCCCTGCTTGCGGCGTGTGGTCAGCAGGCAAATAACGAGGCGGCAGCTACTGCATCTGCTGCCCCGACTGAAACGACTTCGGCATCTGCAGTGGCATCTGAATCTACTTCAGTTTCGGCAACCCCAAGCCCGGTCATTACCCGCGGCTACTCCGGCGGTTCGAAGGCACCTGATGGGGAATACCGCAAAGCCGACGGTCATGGTCCTGCTCAGAATGTTCCTCTGCCGAAAGCCGAGCCACAGCAGTACCCCGAAACCTTCGCTGGACTCCGTGAGATGATGCGTGACTGGATTAAGGCACGCAACTACGGTATCCAGACCGGTGACATGCAGTATGTATGGCCCTACATGCTGGACACTTTTGATGAGGACATTAAATTCCTGCACTACATCGAGGATCTTTACAAAAGCGGTGGCTGGGTTATCGAAGGCACCTCAGAATACCAGGCCGAAAGCGATCTGATGTATGACGAAGAAGCCAAAGAATATTGGACTCTCACGCGACGCTTGTGGACTTATGGCATGTACGTAAACCCCAATGGCAAGGTGTATGAGCGTACTAATACCAGCAACGAAAATGAAATATTTATGTTCCGCTATAAGTACCAGAACGGCTATTGGCGGCTCTCGGAGCATCGCTCAAACAAGGAGCTGCGCGAGCAAGGAATCATCAAATAATGGCTAATAAGTTTTCAGGGTTTCTAGGAATAGCTGTTATTTCTGCGCTCATACTACCTTTTGGTGCGCCTGCTGGTGCGCTAGAAGATACTTCGAATAACAGCAATCACAGCATCACAGACCATAGCGCCACTCCACCAGCTGCAGAGAATGGAAATGAAGGACTAGATTCCGAAGAGCAGGTCGATTTACCACCTCAGCAAGCGGAATCCGAACTCGTAGCTCGCGCAGAGAGCAAACAGAAATCTTTTGAAGAAACCCACCGTGTTAGGCATGACGGCCTAGGAAACCAATTCTATGCTTCAATCGAAGACAAAGACTCCTGCGTCACCGCTGATCATCAGCCAGGACAGTATTTCCGCACCTGGATGATGCCTGACGACGGCAACGACTACACCGGTTACTACAATACCTCCGGCATCGGCACCTACTGCACCCCAGTAGAATCCCGCACCCTAACCGCCAATAACCCCGGCGAGCCCCGTAAACCGAGCCCTGCTGAAATGCTTCAAGAAATTGAAGATAAATTCGTTAACACCGATATTCGGCCCCCTATCCTAAAGCAGTCCTATAACTCCGGTGAAGGTACTGGCAGGGCTAAGGGCGACCCGAATATTTATAAGGGTGACAACGTCAATTTCTACGCTGAAGCCCCCGCTGCTTATTGGGAAGGCGAGCTCTCGGCCGGTCACGTTGAAATCGAGTCTTATCCGGTGCAGATGACCATCCAGTACGGCAACGGTGATGAGGATAGCTTCTACACCATCGGTGAGCCCATCTACCCAAAGTCAGGATCGAAAGCGCGACCGACTGCGACCAGTTATGTGTATAAGCGGTCGGGCAATTTCCACGCCTATGCAACGGTTTCTTATGCTGGCCGGTACCGAGTCAATGGCGGTCCCTGGCAGGCTATGCGTACTGTCGTTAAGAAGGACACTGCTGAACCGTTGCTGATTCGTGTGTGGTGGGTTGATGTGGGACGCGTCGGCGGCACCTGCGATGAAGACGACACTCGCTGGGGCTGTAAGAACGACCCGACGATGGGTAAGCCGGATAACCCGAACCCCAGGTTGCGTAAGGCTGACATCCGTACCGGCCAGCGTTGGCACTTGAACGATAACGGTGACGGGGATACGGAGTATTCGCTGCACCGCGACTGGCCCGACATGTAAACCAACTCTGACCCAACATATAAATAACCGCAGCAGGCGGCCCCGAATGTTTGAACGTTCAGGGCCGTTTGCTTTTATGTGTCTAAAATTTCGACTATAGGTTAGTGTCTTTGGTCGTAGTTAAAAACCATGGTCAAAGACGCTAAACCATGGCACAAATTCTGGACGTGTTACAGCCCCATAGCGAGAAGCCACATGTGTTTCCAGAAGCCACTTATGATGTGGCTGTTCGAAACACATGTGGCTTCTCAGCTTCACCCTTGCGGAGGCGTAGGTTGGGATTTTTCTGGTGTGTCAGAGTTCAGTACAGGAGTATCTTTACGTCCTATTTTTTCCTTCAAATCACCATTCAACAGCTCTTCTTTATAGGAGCCCCATAGCGTACCTCCTTTATTAAGAAAACTCTTAAATCCTTTCTTTACGTAACACCCCGGAATAAAATACATTGTAAACTTCATCCAAAAAACTACCATTTTATTTCTCCCTTCCCAGGGACAGTACACAATATCAGAATAGTTAGAGTCAAATACAGACATCATCAAGCGCCTTGCCATCATGTTACTTTCAGAAACAATATTTATTTCAAATTCTTGACCATGAGAAATTATTATCTTACGGAAACAATAATTAGCTTCCAGTGCTCCGTTGTACCCATCTGGAAGGAACCTCAGGATAAAAGGACTTAAAAGCAATAGGTACATAAAACCTACGAGAGAAGAAATTACACCATCACGGTCTCTATTGTATAAATTTACAAATAAATAGACCATACATACAATAAACAAGGAAACCCATACAGACAAGCACATTAAGTACGGCTTAAAACTTAAATGCACATATATATCTGAGCTAGGTACCTTCTCATCACGCCTAGAATTTAAAATTCGAAAAATCTTCGAGGGATTAATCTGCATTAGAAGTTTCTGGGCATTAACATTGGGGCAAAAAGAAAATACTTTACGTTCCCATACTGCTCGTGCAAGAGCAGCTTTTCGGGAAGACTCAACTTCTCTATATTCTTCCGAAACCGCAGAAAGCTTATCTACGTCCTCACAGCCAGCAAGTTCTTTATACTTCTCAGAGACCTCAAGCCATCCTTTATAACAGGTCAGCTCGGGAGGGGTTCCCTGCTTGGAGATCTCCATCTGCTGTGCTGCCCGACGAGCGGTTAATACAACACCACTAATAGCAATCAGCGAAGCGAGAATAGTCACGAAAGCAGAAATAACAGCCTTCCATACATCCGGATCATGAGTCCAGTGCCAGAGATAATCCCAGCTGAATCCTTCAGCTAGCACCTGCGCTAACAGTAGTTGGTTCATCATCGGTGATTGTTCCTTTCCTAGCAGGCGGCCCCGGATACGGAAGTGTTCGGGGCCGCCCTGATTTGTTGTGCCGAAGAACTGCCTTAAATTTGCTTTGACGGCTTTGAAAGGAATAGCAGATAGACTCCGAAGATGATCTTAACCGCCGCGTCGATATATGCGATTACTTCTAACGGAATGTTGGTAAAAATGTATCCTGCAAACACGTTGATGGCACAGATAAGACCCAGATATATCATTGACTTTCCATGCACAAAATAGTATGGGAAGAAATGCAGCGCGGTTGCCATCAGTGCTCCCAGCCAAATCAGTCTCCAATTTTCGGTTGCGAAGAATGGGCCGCCCAGCAAAACCATCAAGACAAACAATAGAATAACGGCACGTGAAGATACTTTCTTTTGAAATTCGCTCGAAGGGCCATCGGATAGTCTATTCAGCACCTTCTTGTTCATGTTGATTGAGAAAAAGCTGACGACGTACCCAATGCTGAATACTTGCATGTTTATTATTTGTTTTCCTCCGGTCACGGTGGCTATTGCTATAACTGCCGCTACCACAATTAGCCACAGCCCGCACGCTCTCTTATAGTTAAATTCTAACTTTTCGTCTTTGTTATAGCTTAGAAAAGCCATCGATACCTCCAATAGTCCCTCGTGAGATTATTTCTCTTGTCGCGCCACTAAATTTTATTGTGAAAAAGTTCTGCCGTACATTAATATGCTCCAGCCCTTCTGCGCCCTAATTGCACCCTCTGTGATTGTATCAAAACGGCAATAAAATCCCCTTAAGAAACGAGGGGGCGACCCCTGATGCGTGTGCATCCGGGGCCGCCTGCTTTTTAGACAGAGGTTTTCGATAGGTTAGTGCCTTCACCGTGGGTCTTTAACCCGCAGTGAAGACACTAACCTATCGACGAAAAGGTTAAGGCATAACCGGCCCTCACCTACCTGGCGCAGCTGGGGATTCGGTCATGAGTTACGGATTTCTGCCATAGGTTAGTGTCTTTGGTCGTAGTTAAAAGCCATGGTCGAAGACACTAAACCACGACACAAATTCTGCACGGGTTATGGACACCCCCCAATAGCAAGAAGCCACATGTGTTTCCAGAAGCCACTTATGATGTGGCTGTTCGAAACACATGTGGCTTCTCCATGTTTACCCTTGCGCAGGCTACTTACGGCGGAGAGCTTTCAGACTCCTATAGTTAGCTACTCTAGAGTACTTATAACGGATAGGAGAATACTTTAAAGGACTAGATAATATTTCTACTTTCCTACCTTCATTTTTATAGCTCAAATAGAATTTATTAATCCTAAGCATTAAGCAGTAGACATAAGCAATTAGAATATAACCCCTATCATTCAAACCTTCAGGCGGAACCGATTCTCCATCAAAACGCAAAATAAAACACCTACTAGAGTGCACCCTAAGTTCAGTTCTAAAAATCTTAAATATTGCAATCTTCAGAGCAAAAGAAAGAATATATACAAAAACTACTGGAACCATAAGGAGCCCCAAAACAACGAAGAAATCTACCGCACTAATTTCCCCATCAGGGTCACTCATATAAATTACCAGATAATATAACTCAGGCAAAAGAAATATAATAAATACAAGAACCCTCATATAGAACCCAAGAATCTCAGTGTAGGAGAATTTAACAGCCTCAAAGAGTTTACCCACACCACTAACAAGCCGAAGATTCTCTTTATACACATCCCTATACAAATAATGATGGTTCGACACCCGAAAGAGCACCTCAGAAAACGAAACAAAAACCAGAAGTACAATCCCACAAACACATAGTTCAGATATTCCAAAGTTCCAATATAGAACAGCTATCGACACCGCTAAAATCAAGAGCCAAGAAAACGTCACGAATAAAATATTTTTATTTAATAAATACAGCCCGGAAGGAATGCCAAATTTAAACCCCGGGTAGCTGCTATCTAGAGTAAACCTATCTCCATACGCATAATCTTCAGCTTCATTTTTACAACCCTTAGCATGCAGTACACGATCGCGCCATTGATCATCAAAGATTTTTTGAGCGATTTTATAGATATTAGGTGTAGTATTTTCGTATATCTGACGCATACAATTAATCCTGCGCATATAACCTATATTTTGAATTAAGACATCTTTCTCGTTATGGGTCAACAATAAAGCCGCGGACAGTGTAAACCATGCAAACAAAAGTAGCGTCCATAAAGGAATATCCCTATAGCGTGAAAGATCAATATCGCCGGATACAATCGCTGACCTCCAACCAGGGTTTAATTTCAGACTATCTAAAAAACTAAAAGAATATGCGGTGCCTTGAATATATCCAGCGAGCAATCCATACCAAAAATTCACTATAAATATAACAAATATAATACGCCCAAACATTTGAGCAAATTTTTGATATGCCACTCGGCGCGCATCACCGGAAATCCCATCATGAACATCTGCAGATTTTCCAATACCTAAATAAAGACTCAACAAAAGGGCTGCAAATGATGGAATAATCCCGACCCTTAAATCAAGCAAATAATAGGGTAAATTAAAGAAAACATTAGACACACTAATCCAAAACTCATTAACTTTTCCAAACAGCAAAAACAAAAAAGCAAATATCAAAGTCAATAAATACATTAAAGTTGTTCCAATAAATATAAAAAATGGATTCCGGACAACATTATCCCAAAATATTTTTCTACTTTTTTCTTCGTGTTCTTCGCCCCAGGCTTCATTGACCTCGTCAATAACTTCTTGGATTTTCATCGGTGATTGTTCCTTTCCTACGTCTTTGTCGGCGGGTTATATATAAGAAAAGCGGTGACCCCGCAGGGCGGTGCACATTACACACCAGCCTGCGGGGTTCAGTTACGGCTATTCGCGCACATCGCGCACCGGTTACACACCCAGGAGGGTCTTCGGGTTGACCGGAGTACCCGTACCCTCCGCCAGGTGCTCAATACGCTTCAGGATCAGGCCCTCACGCAGCGCCCACGGGCACACACGCATCGTCTCAACCCCAAACGCCTCCATCGCCGCCTCCGCAGCGATAGCGCCCGCCAGCATCTGCTCCGCACGCGCCTTCGAAACACCCGGCAAATCGCTACGCTCAGACACCGTCATCGCCTCCATACGGCGAGTCCACAGGCGCAAATCCTGCAGATGCATCTCACGCTTCACATGCGGGCCCGCCGAATACGGCGCCGCCCCACAAATACGCGCCAACGAACGGAACGTCTTCGACGTACCCACCGTCATATCCGGCGCACCATAACGCAACAGATTCTCCGCGACCGGGGCAATCTGCTCACGCACATACTTACGCAGACGCTTCACCTGCTTCGGGCTCGGCGGCTGCTCATCAAAAAACTCACGCGTCAAACGGCCCGCACCCAACGGCACACTCATCGCCGCATCCGGCAACGCATTCGTACCCGTCGAAAACTCAAAAGAGCCGCCGCCAATATCAAAATCAAGGATGCGGCCCGCACCCCAACCCTGCCAGCGGCGCACCGCAAAGTACGTAATCGCCGCCTCCTGATCACCCGAAATACCGTTCAGGCTCACACCGGTCTGCTCACGCACCTGATGCAGCACTGCCGCACCATTACCCGCCTCACGGATAGCGCTCGTGGAGAACGCCAGCAGGTCCTCCGCCTCATTCTCGATCGCGAAGTCGCGGGCGCTAGTCACGAAGCGGGTCAGCGCGTCCGCACCCTCCTGCGAGATATTGCCCTCAGCGTCGAGGTACTGCACGAGCTGCAGCGGAATCTTGTGCGATGCGTACGGTTCGGGGCGCGCTCCAGGGCTGCCGTCAATCAGTAGCAGGTGGACCGTATTCGACCCGACATCCAGAACTCCCAGGCGCACGATGCGCTCCCCTCCCCCGCCCCGCGGCGGGATATTATCTGTGTGCGGTACCGCAGGTGCGGCGCCTCTTCCAGTCTGTCAGAGGCGCGGCTCACTCCGCAAACAATCCGGGCGGATGCCCAGCATCAGCACAGCGCAAGCCTAAAAACACAGCGCAAGCCTAAAAACACAGCGCAAGCCTAAAAACACAGCGCGGGCACAAAAACGCACTGGGCACGCCGAGCACGCGTTCCCCGAGCATGCGAAAGGCGCAGGAGGCGCCCCACCCCGCTAAGGGGTTCGGGGCGCATCCTGCGCCTTCAGTTCAGCTCGAACTACGCTCGGCTACTCGGCAGATTACTCGGCGGTCTTCTTTGCCGCGGTCTTACGAGTGGTCGTCTTCTTCGCGGTAGTAGACTTTGCGGTCGTCTTCTTAGCCGTAGTCTTCTTAGCGGTAGTGGTCTTCTTCGCGGCGGTCTTACGCTTGACCGGACCCTTCGCGCGCTTGTCAGCAAGCAGCTGCACCGCACGCTCGTGGGTCAGCGACTCGACCGACTCCGCACGCGGAACCGTAATGTTCGTAATACCGTCGGTGATGTACGGGCCAAAGCGGCCGTCCTTCACCACAATCTTCTTCTCACTGACCGGGTCCACACCCAGCTCAGCCAGCGGAGGCTTAGCCGCCGCACGACCGCGCTGCTTCGGCTGGGAGTAAATCTCCAGCGCCTGCTCCAGCGTAATCGTGAAGATTTCGTCCTCGCTGCCAATCGAGCGGGAGTCCGTGCCCTTCTTCAAGTACGGGCCAAAGCGGCCGTTCTGCACGGTAATCTCCACGCCCTCAGCGTCGGTACCGAGCACGCGCGGCAGGCTCATCAGCTGCAGTGCCTGCTCCAGGGTCACGGTCGCCAGGTCCATAGACTTGAACAGGGAGGCGGTGCGCGGCTTGGCGGGCTTCGGCTTCTTCTTCGGCTTGGGCTTGCCGTTCTTGTAGTATTCGGTCGGCTGCGCGTCCAGGTACGCCTGAATCTGCTCCTCGGTCATCTCTTCGATAACTTCGGTGACGTAGGGGCCGTAGCGGCCGTCGCGTGCCACAATCTGGTTGCCGGAGACGGGGTCCACGCCGAGCACGCGGCCGTCGGACTTGCCCTGTTCAAGCAGTTCGCGTGCTTTCGCTTCGGTCAGTTCGTCCGGTGCCAGGTCAGCGGGTACGTTCGCGCGGATCGGTTCGGTCAGTTCGCCGGTTTCGGTGTCGAGGGTGCCTTCGGCTTCCAGGTAGGGGCCGAACTTGCCCACGCGCAGCACAATACCGTCCGCAATCGGGATGGAGTTGATGCTACGGGCGTCAATCTCGCCGAGGTTGTCGACGATGGACTTCAGGCCGCGCTTGGCGCCGCCGCCGAAGTAGAACTCGCCCAGCCATTCGACGCGGGACTCTTCGCCGCGCGCGATGCGGTCGAGGTCTTCTTCCATCTGCGCGGTGAACTCGTAGTTCACGTAGGGGCCGAAGCTGGATTCGAGTAGGCGCACCACGGAGAACGCAATCCAGGACGGGATCAGCGAACCAGAACGAACGTTCACGTATCCGCGGTCCATGATGGTCGAAATAACCGCCGCGTAGGTGGACGGGCGGCCAATGCCCAGCTCATCCAGGGTCTTCACGAGGGACGCCTCGGTGTAGCGCGGGGGCGGCAGGGTCTCGTGGCCGGCGGGTTCAATCGCCTCGGCGGTCAGTGCCTCGCCGGTGGTCAGGTTCGGCAGGCGCTTCTCAGCGTCCTTCGCCTCACGCTCAGCCACGCGGGATGCGTCAACGCCCTCCTCGTAGGCGGCGAGGAAGCCGCGGAAGGTGATGACGGTACCGGATGCAGCGAACTCGGCATCCTGGCCGTTAGATGCCACGGCGCCCAGACGCACGGAGGCGGTGGAACCGGTCGCGTCAGCCATCTGGGAGGCGACGGTACGCTTCCAGATCAGTTCATAGAGGCGGAATTCGTCGTTGGACAGGGCACCGCGCACAGCGTCCGGGGTGCGGAAGGTGTCACCCGCGGGGCGGATTGCTTCGTGGGCTTCCTGTGCGTTCTTGCTCTTGGAGGTGTACACACGCGGTGCGGAGGGCACGAATTCTGCGCCGTACAGCTCGGATGCCTGGCGGCGTGCGGCGGAGATTGCCTGCTCGCTCAGTGCCACCGAGTCGGTACGCATGTAGGTGATGTAACCGTTTTCGTAGAGGCGCTGCGCCACCTGCATGGTCACGCGGGAGGAGAAACGCAGCTTACGTGCGGCTTCCTGCTGCAGGGTGGAGGTGGTGAACGGCGCTGCGGGGCGGCGCTTGTACGGCTTGGTCTCAACGGAGCGTACGGAGAACGCGGCGGACTGCAGGGCTGCGGCGAGCGCGCGGGCGGCTTCCTCGTTCAGGTGGGTGACCTTGGAGGTGTTGAGGGTGCCGTTGTCGGCGAAGTCCTTGCCGGTGGCGATGCGGTTGCCGTCTACGGCGACCAGCTTGGCGTCGAAGCCTTCGGAGGCTGCGGTCAGGAAGCGTCCGGTCAGGTCCCAGTAGTTGGCGGCGACGAATGCCATGCGTTCGCGTTCGCGTTCGACGACGAGGCGGGTTGCGACGGACTGCACGCGGCCTGCGGAGAGGCCGCGGCCGACCTTGCGCCAGAGTACGGGGGAAATTTCGTAACCGTAGATGCGGTCGAGGATGCGGCGGGTTTCCTGTGCGTCGACCAGGTGCAGGTCGATGTCGCGCAGTTCGCCGAAGGCGCGCTGAATGGCTTCCCGGGTGATTTCGGGGAAGGTCATGCGGTAGACGGGTACCTTGGGCTTGAGGACTTCCTTCAGGTGCCATGCGATGGCTTCACCTTCGCGGTCACCATCGGTTGCCAGGTAGAGCGCGTCTACTTCTTTGAGCTTGCGCTTGAGTTCGGCGACCTTTTTCTTCTTGTCAGGGTTGACCACGTAGTAGGGTTCGAAGTTCTCTTCAACGTTGACAGCGAACTTGCCGACGGGGCTCTTCTTGAGGTTTTCGGGCAGTTCGGAGGGCTGCGGAAGGTCGCGGATATGGCCCATGGACGAGTCGACAAGGTAGTCCTCGCCGAGGTAGCTGCTAATGGTTTTGACCTTGGAGGGAGACTCCACAATCAGCAGGGCTTTTCCGTTCTTTGCCTGAGCGGGCACGGCACTCCTCTATCTGTGTGTTGAAAAGCTACGTATTCAACCATAACCTACGCTGGCGCTTGTGGGCGCCGACAGGGTGTGGTGTACGCGGGGTGAGGTGATCGGTGGGGGTGTAGTTTATGTTGGGTTGATGTGGTGCGCTCGGTGCGTTTCATGCGGCGAGCGCGCGGGGGCCCGGCACTGGGCGAGCTGGCACGGTTCTAGTTGATGAGGACCGGGCGTGTTGAGCTTGCACGAGTACGCAGGGTACTCGGTACATCATACGGTACCGGAGCGGTGGTGTGTGCACGAGGTACATGGGGACGGGTGCTGGGGCGCACCGCACCCTCTCACCTGCGTTTCTAGCTGGTGAGGGTGTCCGAGTCGGGGTGGGTGCCGTCCAGGTATGCGGGCAGCAGCGGGTATTCGCGGCCGTACACGGTCTGCGGCGCAATGCGCACCCACTGCATTTCGTGGGTTTCGGAGTCGGGCAGATCGAAGGTGCGCACGATCTGCGGGGTCATTTCCGGCGGCAGCCAGTGGGCAATACCGACGACGATGACGGAGCGGATGCCGTCTTCGAGGGTTTCGTCGATTTCGAAGGCGACGCGGCGGCTGACCACCACGGAGGAGAACTTGTTGCCGCGGGTGGTGCGGATGTAGATTTCCTGCTTGTCGTTTTGGTGGGCGACGGCGTAGAGCACGGGCAGCACATCGACGTGCTGTCCGTCAGTGAGGATGAGGCGGCCGAGAGTGTTCGCGTGCAGACGCTCCCAGCACTTGTCGACGCTGATACTTTCATCGGGGTACAGGTTACTCATGGTTTCAGTGTATGCGATGGGGCGGGTGCTCTTGCGTAGATGACAGTTTTGGTCAACGGGTGGGTCGGAGCTCATGAGGTGAGGGCTTCGTCCCCGCTAGTCCGTGCGGTGTTCCCAACGCACCTGACTCGGGCGGTCGGTTGCGGCGGGTGCGTAGAATGGTGTGCATGACTATTTCTGCCGCCACTTTCGCCCCCGAGTACGCCGCCGTTGCGGATGCTCCCCGCAGCGATGATTACGCCCGCCTGACCCGCATCCGTGAACGCCTGCTGGCGTTGAACTACAGCTATGACGCTGTGCAGGAGCTGCTGGGTGTTGAGGCTGCTGAGGCGATGGCTCGTGACCAGGTGGTTCCGGGTCTGTGGCGTGTGGAGCACATTCTGCGCGGCGATTACAGCGTGGAGGAGAAGAACCTGGCGCGTCTGCTGGCGTTTTTCCTGCTGGCTCGCCCACTCGCTGAGGCTGAGGCAGCCGAGGTTTTCGCAGAGACCCTGGTCGACTTCGAGAATGCTGCGCTGATTGAGCGCGACGCTGCCGATTCTGCCCGCTGGTCCGCGAGCGTTGACCTGCGCCCGCACGCCGCCGATGACGGCACCGAAATCTTTGTTGCCGCCGACCTGGGTGCGCATCAGCGCCCCGGCGTGCTCCGTAAGGACCACGTGCTCGGCATTGGCCACGCCTCCCTGACTCTGGCGCAAATTACCGAACGCACCCCCGTCGAGCGGGCCCTGGATGTGGGTACCGGTTGCGGTATTCAGACCTTCCACCTGCTCGCCCACGCCGAGCACGTGACCGCCACCGACATTTCGGAGCGCGCCCTGGCGTTCACCCGTTTTAACCTGCTACTGAACGCGCAGGTACTCAATATTGACCCGCAGAACCCGCAGGCGCGCGTGAGCCTGCGTGAAGGTTCCCTGCTGGAGCCGGTCGCCGGTGAGCTTTTCGACCTGGTGGTGTCGAACCCGCCGTTCGTGATTACCCCGCGCGTTGCCGGTGAGAGCGCCGAAGAGCAGTTCACTTACCGTGACGGCGGCCTGCCCGGTGACGAAATTGTGAGCACGATGGTGCGTCAGCTACCGTCGGTGCTGGTGCCCGGCGGTCGCGCGCAGATGCTGGGCAACTGGGAGATTATTCGCGATTCCGAGGACCCGGAAGCACCGCGTCCGTGGGATGAGCGCCCGCGCGCCTGGGTTGCCGATGGCGGCGCGGAGGCGTGGTTTATTCAGCGTGAGGCGCTGAGCCCCGCCTCCTACGCGGAGACCTGGCTGAAGGACGCGAGCGAGAACCGCGACCGCAGCCACTACGAGCAGACCTACGTGGCGTACCTGAACGACTTCGCTTCCCGGAACGTTCATTCTATTGGTTTCGGCATGATTTGGCTGCGCCGCCCGACCGAGGCGACCGCGGCAGGCGCGACCGAGCCCCTGCAGCGTTTCGAGGAAATCACCTACCCGATTCAGCAACCCATCGCCCGCGCCCTCACCGAGTCCGTGCGCCGCTACGACCGCCTCGCCGTCATAGACGATGAGGCGCTCCTCGCCGCACACCTGGAGGTCGCCGAGGACGTCACCGAGGAACGCCACGGCCGCCCCGGTGCCGAGCATCCCAGCGTGATTTTGCTGCGTGCCGGTTCGGGCCTGTGCCGCACCCAGCTACTCTCCACCGAGACGGCGGGCTTTGCGTCGGCGAGCGATGGGGAGCTTGCCGTGGGTCAGATTGTGGCGGCTCTTGCCACGCTGCTGTCCTGGCCCGAGTACGACGAGGCTGCCGCCGCGGCACGCGGTACGCAGGAGCAGCATCCGCGCGACACCCTGCTACATGCGGTGCGCGAGCTGGTGCTCAAGAGCTTCCTGCACTTTAGCGACGAGCACGCGGGCGCAGAATCAGCTGGCGAAAACACTGCAGAAGAGCAGGGCTAAGGGTGCGTATTTGGTCCCTTCACCCTTCCCTGCTTGATCGCCGCGCCCTGGTCGCCTGCTGGCGTGAAACACTGCTGGCGCAGAAGGTGCTGCGGGGTCTGACGCGCGGGTACACGAATCATCCGCAGCTGATTCGTTTTCGTGCGCATCCGCAGCCTCTGGAGGCGGTTGCCGCCTACCTGTCCGGGTTGGCGGATGAGGCGGATGCCCGCGGCTACTCGTTCAACCGTGCGCTGATTGGTGCGGGCGAAGATGGTGCAGACGAAAATAGCGCGGGCGAAAACGGCGCCGACAAGGCGGAAAACCCGTACGCTTCGGTTGCGCGTATTCCTGTTCCTCTGGGTCAGTTGGAGTATGAGCTCGCCTTCCTGCAGCACAAGGTGGCGGGGCGCGACCCGGAGTGGGAGCATCGGTTGAGCGAGCGCCTGGCGGCGCGCGGCGGGCTGGCGGCGTGTGCGCATCCGCTTTTTGAGGTGGTTCCGGGCGCTATTGAGCCCTGGGAAAAGACGAAAGATTTTTAGACAGAAGGATTTCTAAGAACGTGAGCATAGTAATGCCCCGGCGGTAACCCTTGCGGGTGCCTGCCGGGGCGTTACTGTATGCATGGCTCAAGCTGTATCGGAACAAGCATCCCAGCACGTCATAGAGCGCCGAAAACAGCTCGGCACAGTGTCCTTACCTCAGTGTTTTTACTTGGTGGTCAGCGCGGGCTTAATCTCCTTCACGATTGCCTCAAGCATCTTCAGGTTGAAGTCCACACCCAGCTGCAGTCGACCCGCCGCAATGAGATCGGCCATGGCGGCAAGTTCAGCCATGTAGAGCGGGTTTTCATAGCGCATGTCTGGGTTGCAGCACTGGCTCTTCATCGTCGGGTGACGGGTCAGTCGTCCTCGTCTTCGAGGTCCTCTAGCACTTCGAACGGCGACTCGACGTCGCCGCGCCAGGCCTCCAGGCCTTCGCGCACCGCGAGCACCGCCACGACCAGCGCCGCAACCGAGTCAGCCCACCACCAGCCGAACAGGCTGTCGAGGACGAGGCCGATGAACACTGCACCGGAGAGGTAGATACACAGGATGAGCTGCTTGGCGTCGGCCATCACGCTCTTGGAGCCCAGCTCCCGCCCGGTGCGGACCTCAATCCACGCCAGCAGAGGCATGACGACCAGGCTCAGCGCGGTGATACCGAGACCCAGCGGGCTGCGGTCGGGGCCCTCCTGGCCGACCAGGGCCAGCACCGCGTCAATCGAGACGTAGGCCGCCAGCGCGAAGAACGCGATGCCGATGGCCTTGACGGTGACCGTTTCCCACCGCTCAGGGTCCTTACGGGTGAACTGCCAGGTGATGGCCACGGCCGAGAGTACCTCGACAACCGAGTCGAGCCCGAAGCCGATGAGCGCCGCGGACGAGGCGAGGACGCCTGCCCAGACTGCGACGATTGCCTCGATTACGTTGTACGTGATCGTGAAGCCAACGATGAAGCGGACGCGCCGGTGCAGCATCGCGCGGCGCGCGGTGGTCAGGGTCTCGCTCATGCTCCCGCCGCCGTTCCACAGCAGCCCGAAACCGAGCATTCCGGGTCGATGCACGGCGCGGTCTCGTCCACCGCGAGCGTGACGTCGATCAGGGACGTCAGCGCCGCGGCGAGGTGCGGGTCAGCGATCTCGTAGCGCGTCTGGCGGCCCTCGGGCTCGGCGACGACGATTCCGCAATCGCGCAGGCAGGTCAGGTGGTTGGACACGTTCGAGCGGGTCAGCTCCAGCTCGCGCGAGAGCACGGCTGGATAGCTCGGGCCGCCGAGGAGGGTCATCAGAATCCGGGAACGTGTCGGGTCGGCCATGGCGCGGCCGAGCCGGTTCATGACGTCGAGGCGTGAAGCAATAGTCAGCATACGATGACTATACAGTGTTAACTGACCAATTGTCCACTTGTGCGGGCTGCCGCACGTGCTCCGCGCCCTTGCCCTCGGGAGGCGGCAAAGTTCGCGCTCATCAGCGACCACCGCCCATCACGGAAGCGACGGCGGCACGCTGGCGCGAAACCCTGCTAGCGCAGAAGGTTCTGCGGAGTCTTCACCTCAGGGTCTTTACTTGGTGGTCAGCACGGGCTTGATTTCCTTCACAATGGCGTCAAGCATCTTCAGGTTGAAGTCCACACCCAGCTGGTTCGGAATAGTCAGCAACACGGTGTCCGCCGCCTGAACCGCCTCATCACGAGCGAGCTCTTCGGCAATATCCGCCGGATCACCAATGTAGCTGCGACCAAAGCGGGAGAAACTATTGTCAATAATGCCGGTGTAATCCTGCGAGTCCTCCGCCGCGCGGCGACCGAAGTAGCGCGCCGAAGTTTCATCAATAATGGGCAGAACCGAGCGGGACACCGAAACACGCGGAACACCCGAATTGCCCGCCTTCACCCACTCGGAACGGAAGAGGCGAATCTGCTGCGCCTGCTGCTGATCGAACGGAATGCCCTTATCCT
>ERZ772952.66-NODE-66-length-22435-cov-25.3171_pt1 | contig 22435 bp, 17 predicted proteins | sample MGYA00580686_ERZ772952 | MGnify/ENA primary metagenome ERZ772952 (study PRJEB29015, sample SAMEA2738074) | human oral metagenome | biome: human oral; feature: human-associated habitat; material: saliva | place: China | collected 2213 ... | reverse complement strand
GTCGCTCAGGCAACCAAGAAGTAAGCTGAACCAGCGAAAATAGCTCAGCTTCAACCGCGGTGAAAACCCGCGAAAACACTTAACGCAAAAGGTCGCGTTCTGCAGGCTCAATCGGTCTACAGGCGCGGCCTTTTTCGTTATACGAGAAATTTTAACGCCGCATGAAATGCCGCTATGAAAAGCGGCGGAAAAGGAGGAACACATTCACCCGCATAACACAGCGGGCAAGAATGAGGCGCGCATGATACCCTATTTGCCTGTGAACGTAGTGAATTACCGATAAAAAATCGTTATGCTACTTAGAGTTGTAGTTTGAGTTGGGAGAATCCGGACCCTCAGCTATAAACCAAAACTTCAATGACCAGCCACACACATTACGCTCAACTCATAAACGAAAAAAGGACCACTACGGTGACTGCATTCCCGAAGACCTCTAAGAATCTGAGCCGCCGCGGCTTCATCGGTGCCTCCGCACTGGCACCCGCCGCCCTCATGCTCCAGGCAGGCGAAGCCCACGCCGCAGCCAACACCCGCGCACAGCTCGCGGCAGTACACAGCGGCTCCCCCGCACATCAGCTGCTCTACAAGACCGATGAATTCTTCATCGCCCACCGCGGCGCCGGCAACATCAGCCCCGAGCACACCGCCTACGCCTACGCAGAATCTGTACGCCGAGGCGCCCTCGCCGTCGAAATTTCCGTACGCACCACCAGCGACGGCCAGTTCGTCTGCATGCACGACACCAACATCAAGCGCACCACCGGTGCGTCCATGGACGTGCGCGGCCACACCCTCGCAGAACTGCGCCAGTACAAGGTCAACATGCGCAAGAACCTGGGTGAGAAGACCGACCTCTACGACATCCCCACCCTCGAAGAGGCCATCGCCGCAATTGACGCCGTACCTGCAGGTGGCGAATACGCCTCCGTCGGCGGCAAGAAGGTCGTGCTCTTCCTCGAAGCAAAGGACGGCCCCGCACAGGCAGGCCTCGTCAAGTTCATCACCGAACGCGGCCTGCAGCGCCGCACCGTCATCAAGATGTACCGCGACGGCAACGGCGGCTTCAACCCCACCTCCAAGTACCTCAAGCTCGCCAACTCCGCAGGCTGCGCCACCTGGTGCTACTTCGACGGCGGCGACCCCATCGACAAGATCTCCGCAATGGCACGCCACGAAAATGTGGACGCCATCGGCGTACCCTACTACGAGAAGCCGACCGGCGCATCCCACGGCTCCATGAGCGAAGAGAACGTACGTACCCTCACCGGCCTCGGCAAGGCAGTCATCGTCTGGGAAATCCACCGCCGCTCCGCCTACGAAAAGTACAAGGCACTGGGCGTGAAGGGCTTCATGTGCCCCGACCCCTACTGGGTAATCGGTGACCCCTTCGACGCCAGCGTCAAGATCAAGACCGGCAAGCGCCCCCACGGCATGCTGCCCGCCGACCCCTCCGTCGCAGCGGACATGCCCGACCTGACCGGCGCAGCCATCGTGCACAACCAGCGCTACGACGAATCCGTACTGCTCGGCCCGCTGGCAAACTACACCACCCGCGAAAAGTACACCCTCGACTTCTCCATGAAGTGGACCGGTGCACTGCCGCAGCAGGCGGGCCACTACGGCTACATTGCTTTCGGTCGCGAACACGACGGCCCCTTCGGCATCGGCAAGAAGTTCGCCGCAAACCAGGAAGACGGCACCTACGTGCTCGCTATCCGCCCCAACTACAACGGCGGCTCCGTAGCGCAGATCCTCTGCTTCGAACCCAAGCAGACCAGCCCGCGCGTACTGCACACCATGAAGCTACGCCAGAAGGTCACCACCGGTCAGGCACTGAACTGCAAGATCGTGCTGAACAAGAACAGCTTCTACTACACGGTCAACGGTCAGTACTCCAGCCCCATCAACCACAGCGCCTACCGCGGCCCGTACGTGCACTTCGGTCGCTTCCACGGCACCAACGATGGCGGTCCTCTGGAGCTGACTCGAATCGAGGCACGCCAGTCCTGGATCTGAGAGAACCGGTGGGCCTAGCCCACCTGGGTGCCCGCCTCACCGCCCGCTAAGCGGTGAAGGCGCGGGTACCGGGCAGAGCGGATGCAACACCGAGCATCCCTTCCGGGCAACGCTTTCCATAATTCCTAGCTCCATGATTATTAGCTAGGCGCTCGCGCCGAGCGAGAATCTACCCGAAGGGGGTCGTATCCAACGCGGATGCGGCCCCCTTCGGCGTGCCCGCTGTCTTTTTAGGGGAGAGGGAGGGGAGGACGCAGGCGAGGAGAGGGCGCGCGAGGACGTGTAGGCGCGCAGGGCGGGTTCGAGGGGGTAGGCGAGCGTGCGGGACTAGAATTAAAAGCGTCAGAGTCGACCGCACCGGCCGCCCCAACCCGAAAGGCACGCCATGACCACCTCACCCGAAAGCGCCGCCGAGAAGCCCTCAGAGAAGCCCGGCATGAAGTCCGCCCAGCTACGAGGCCGCACCGAACCGCACATGCACAGCTTCAACATGCCGCAGCTCGAACCCATCGACCCCTACGAGCGGCCCTCCTACCCCTTCTTCTACGTGCCCACCGACCTGCTCATCGGCGGCACCTGGGTCACCGGCGACAACGGCTCCTTCCCCGTGCACAACCCCTCCTGCGGCCAAATCCTCGCGCACGTCGCCGACGCCAGCGTCGAACAGGGCATCGAAGCGCTCGACGCCGCCTGCGAGGCCCGCGCCTCCTGGGCGGCAACCAGCGTCCGCGAACGCGCCGACATCCTCAACCGCGCCTACACGCTCATGACGCAGCGCACCGAAGTCATCGCCCGGCTCATGACCCTCGAAATGGGCAAGCCCCTCGACCAGTCCCGCGGCGAAGTCGCCTACGCGGCAAACTACCTGCGCTGGTACGCCGAAGAAGCCGCCCGCAACTTCGGCCGCACCGCCATCGCCCCCGAATCCGGGCTGCAGATCACCACCGTACGCCGCCCGGTGGGCCCCTGCCTGCTCATCACCCCCTGGAACTTCCCGCTCGCCATGGCGGCACGCAAGGTCGCTCCGGCGCTCGCGGCGGGCTGCACCGCGGTGCTCAAGCCCGCCTCCCTGACCCCGCTGAGCTCCCTGTACTTTGCCTCCCTGATGCGTGAGGCGGGCCTGCCGGACGGCGTGCTGAACGTGGTAACCACCTCCCGCACCGGCGAGGTTGTCGCCGCGCTGATGGCTGATGAGCGCCTGCGGAAGGTCTCGTTCACCGGCTCCACCGCCGTGGGCCGCACCCTGCTCGCGCAGGCCTCGCAGAACGTTCTGCGCACCTCCATGGAGCTGGGCGGCAACGCACCGTTCATCGTCTTTGAGGACGCGGACATCCCCGCCGCCGTGGAGGGCGCCTACGCCGCGAAGATGAGGAACATGGGCGAGGCGTGCACCGCCGCCAACCGAATTATCGTGCACGAGGACATTGCCGAAGAGTTCACCCGCGCCTTCGTGGAGCGCATGGAGGCGACCGTTGTGGGCGACGGAGCCATCGACGGAACCGAATGTGGACCGCTAATTCAACCTTCAGCGGTTGAATCCATGCTTTTTATGGTGGAAGACGCCCTGGGCAAGGGCGCGCTTCTCGCCTGCGGCGGTTACATTCCCGAGCTGGACTCGAAGGTTTACGGCAATACCGGCGGCATGCCCAGGAACCTCAACAAGGGCAACTTCATTCGCCCCACGGTGCTGACCGGCGTGACCGATTCGATGCGCGTGTGGCGTGAAGAAATCTTTGGCCCCGTCGCCCCGATTGCCACGTTCAGCGGCTACGGTGAGGAGGGCGAACGCACCGCCCTGAAGCTCGCCAACGACACCGAGTACGGCCTGGCGGCGTACGTGTACACAAGCAACCACCCGCGCTTTACGCGCATGGCGGCCGGTCTGGAGTTCGGCCTGATCGGTTACAACTCGGGTGTTATCTCGAACGCTGCCGCACCGTTCGGTGGCGTGAAGCAGTCCGGCATGGGTCGCGAGGGCGGCCCCGAGGGACTGGAGGAGTACACCGAACTGCAGTACATCGGCGCGCCGAACCCGTTCGCCGGATAAATCTGAGGTTCTGGCCACGCCGAACCCTGGACGACGAGCTCTGGATACGGTGAATTTTGGATGCAGTGAACCCTGGATGCAGTGAAGCCCCGGCGGGTACCCGAGAAGGTGCCCGCTGGGGCTTTGCGCTGTCTAATCATGCGCGGGTGGTAGAGCCGATGCTGCCTAGAGCTGACGCAGCGCGAGCAGCTCGCGGCTGAAAGCATCTGCGGGACCCTTGCCGCAGGAGTTGGGGCGCGGCTCAAGGGTGACCCGCTCGAAGAAGGTGACCCAGGTGCGTCCGTCGGTGTGGGTGGTGAGTACCGCCTCCAGGGTGGGGTGTTCGGCGGTATCTACCGGGGGCTCGACGCCAGCCTCACGGAGTGCGTTCAGCGCCTCCGTTGCCGATGTTTCACGTGAAACCAAACCTCCAGAGGTTACTTCTTCACCCTTTTTCTCCAGTTCGAGGCGTACGGCAACCTCCGCCGCCTGCTCCACCGGAGTATCCGTGCTGCGGCCTCGTAGACCGTGCAGCGACGGAATGGAACGACCCGCCAGCGACAGGTACGCCGCCAGCGCCGAAGGCTCCGAGAGGCGACCGTAGGTGTAGCCGGTGGGCAGCATAATGCCGACCGGAGCAAAGCGGTGACCGCCCGTATGCGAGCACTCCCAGACCGCATTACCCGGCAGGATATCCGCCAGATGCGCCGCAATGGGGCGACCGCGCAGAGCACAGCAACGGTCACGCTTGGAGTGGGTACACACGAGAATGGCGGGGGAGTCCATAAGCTCCGCGCCGGTCGCCTGAATCAACTCCTGCGGGTTGCCCAGGGGCAGTTCGAGGAGCTGCTCGGGGGCGCTCACGCTGAACGAGTAGAGCTTCTCCTCACTCGGGGTGCAGAGCGTGTAGAGCACCCGGTGAGTCGGGTTGCCGGATGCATCCAGCGCGCCGTGCAGTACGCGCCCCTCCCTGCCCGCCTGGCGAATGAGCAGGAACTTTAGTCCCGCCTGCGAGACTGCCTCGCCCAACGCCTCCGAAAGCTCCTCGCCGAGGGCGGAGCCATCCAGCACGTCGCGGCCCCACTGGCCCACGTGTTCGAGCGCCAGCCAGGCGGTGGCGCGTCCGGCAGTGCCGCCGAGTGCCTCGTCGTCATAGAGGGAGCAGGAGTCCGCCGGGATGCTCGTGGCGCGGGTGCGCGAAGACAGCTCATCCGCGTGTGCGGCACGCAGATTCTTTAGCTCGGAGGGGTCGCTGGCGCGCGGCTCAGGGGTGGTGGGAGTGCAGGATTTAGTCATAGTTCCTCGATTCTACGCCTGCGGGATGTGAATGACTTATGTTGCCCCTGCGCGGTCTAAATGCTGAAAAACAACCGTTCAAGGGTGATTTTTAGGGTTTATCGGGGGCAACTACTCAGGAAGAAGCGCCAAAGCGACGCGGTAGAGGTGGTCCTTTTCTTCGGGGGTGCCGAAGAAGGAGCGGAGCATGTAGCCCTGGAAAACCATCATGAAGGCGTCCGCAGTGTCGCGGGCGTAGTCGGCAATGAGCGCTGACTGTTCGGGGGTGCGCTGCGCCGGATCGGGGTTGATTTCGTGCAGAACGCTCAGCTGCTCAGTTGCCCAGGGGGTGAGGGTCTTTACGATGATGCCCTGCAATAGGGGCATGACGTTTGCGGTTGCCCTGGCGATTTCGGGCGCGTGGAGCGATTCGAGGCGGATGCGCAGCATGACGGAGAAGTTCTCGTTAACCATCTGGTTGGTGTAGATGATTTCGAGAATGTCCTGGGGGCCGGCGCCTTCGGGGAGTGCGGCGTAGAGATTTTTGACGTTTTCGAGGCGTTCGTTAATAGCGCTGACGAGGATGTCTTCTTTGCCGGAGAAGTGCGAGTAGATGGACCCGGAGGACAGCCCGGAGGCTTTGATGATGTCGCTCATGGAGGTGTTGGTGTAGCCCTTTTCGAGGAAGCAGCTAACGGCGGCTTCGATGATTTGGGCTCGGCGTGCGGCTTTGGTGGCGTCTGTTAGTCGGGGCATGGTTCCAGTCTAGGGGGTGGGGCTAGAGAATACGTAAACACAACACTGATTCTTTTTGTGACCTTGCAAACAAAATAGTTATTTCGTTTGCACTCAGCAAAAACCGAGAGTAGAGTTCTGACTCGTAAACGAAACAAGCATTTTGTTTGGAGATTGTTATGAGCAACGAACCCACCACCGCGCTCACCGCAGAATCGGTGAGCACCACCAACCCCACTACCACCGAAACCACCACCAATACCCCGGCAGAAACACCCGAGCGTTCCTCCTGGATCAAGGTCATCAGCACCTCACTGCTGGCATCCCTGATTGTTTCGCTCGTGATCCTCGCCTTCACCTGGCCCACCAAGACCATGGAGGCAAAGAACCTGCCCGTCTCCATCACCGGCCCCGAAGTGACCGTCAGCCAATTTGAGCAATCCCTCAAAGACCGCGGCATTGAAACCTTTGAACTGAAGCAGGCCACCTCCCGCGAAGACGCCGAAAACCAAATCAAGCAGCGTGAAACCTACGGCGCTATCGTCTTCACCGAAGGCGCAGCCCCTGAAGTACTCACCGCCCCCGCCGCTAACGCCGCAGCAACCCAGATGCTCAACGGCGTCGCCACTCAGCTGAATGCGCAGATTCAGCATCAGGCACTCGCCGCTAAGACTCAGGCGCTCACCCAGGCTATTGAAGCTGGCGGTGAGCAGGGTGCACAGGCTGCCGCCCAGCTGGAGCAGCTGAAAGCAGAAGCTGAACAGGCTGCCGCAATGACCGTCAAGACCACCGCCGTGGTGTCCCTGAGCGAAAGCGACAGCTCCGGTAGCGGTATTGCAGTCGCCGCGTTCCCGCTGGTCATCGGCGGTATTCTGGGTGGTTCCTTCTCTGCTCTGCGCGTGAACGGTACCTGGCGCCGCTTCGTCACCGCTACCCTTTACGCCGTCATTGGTGGCGCACTCACCGCCCTGATCCTGAACGTCTGGTTCGGCATGATTCCCGGTGACTTCGCAACTCTGTGGGCAGCATTCAGCGCCACCTACCTGGCGACCGCCTCCTTCATCGTGGGTGTGAGTGCCCTGACGGCGCCGATTGTCGGTCTGGGTGTAGGTGCCGTCATCACCATGTTCATCGGCAACCCGATTTCGGGGGCAAGCATGCCGAGCGTCTTCCTACCCGGTGCCTGGGGTGCTATCGGTCAGATGATGGTTCCGGGTGCCTCCTCGACCCTGCTGCGTTCCATCGCGTACTTCCCGGAAGCTGCAACGAGCGGCCAGTGGCTGGTGCTCGGCTCCTGGATTGCGTTCGGTCTGCTCGCCGGCGTGATTGGCTGGGCTCTCAAGGAGCGCCGCACCACAGCGGTGGAGGCATAAGCCCCGCGGGTTGGACCGCCGGTACAACGTAGCCGGTACAACGTAGCCGGTGCAGCGTAGCCGGTAAAAATATAGCCGGTGCAATGTAAGAAGGGTGTGTGCCGTGTTCACTGAACACGGCACACACCCTTTCGGCATACCGACTATTACCGACTGCTATTCGCTGTTACTGGTTGTCGAGAACGTACTGCTTGAACTGCTCGTCCCGGCGCTTGAATTCTTTAAGCTCATTCTCCAGGGCTGCCTGGTTCTTGGCGACAAGCGGCTTCTGGTACTGCGCCTCCAGGTCGTAGAGCTTCTGCGAACGGCCTACATCCTGATTGCACTGCGCCTGGATGGTTGCGATTCGAATTTCCTCTTCTGAGGGGGTGTTGCTCTGAGGAATGTTCTTTTCTTCCTTGACGGTCATCTCACTATCGGGGGTGAGGCCCTTGTCCTTGACGCATCGCTTCCACTCGTCGTCGAGGGATTTTTTGAGCTGCCTATCGCCTGCGGCGTTTCGGGCATCGGTCTCCAAACGTGTAAACGTGGCGGAGCCGAATGGTGACTCTCCAATTTGCTTCATCTCATTGTGGGCGCGCTGATAGCATTCGGTGCTGACATCCTTCCCAGGGTCGGAGGAGGGCGCAGGGGAGGACAGATCCAGTGTATTCGAGTCTTCGCTCTTGTGGAGGCCGTATTTTTGGGCGTACTCAACGTTCCAGATTCCGTAGGTCCTGCCGAGGTTCCTGCCGGATCCCTCGGTGCGGACAAACATCTTGTAGTGCTGCCCGTGTTCGGCAAAGCACTTTTTGCGGGCGAGCTCAAGGGCTTTGGTAAAGTATTCGTCCTTACCGGTGGTGTCGTATGCATCCAGGGGCAGAATTACCCGATCATTTTCTACGTCGAAAATCGCGCGGGCGCTTTCGTCCTTCTCTAGAGAAGGGCCGAAGGAGCAAGAAGACAGCACAGTGCTGATGAGGGCAGCCGCCAGGAGCTTTTTCAAAGCTGACATGGTGTATATCCAATCTGTTGCGGGGAGCCCGTGGCGTCGCGGCCACACCCCCCCGTAGACCACGCGAACTATGTGGCCTTGAGAACACTTCTTGAGAAGGTGACTTAACAATACCCCTAGTGGAGGCTAGTTCGCGCTCAATAGGTTGGTGTGGGCGCTAGAAAATTTTTTGCCGCATGGTGGTTTCGGTGCAGGTCACGGCTCAGCACGGCAAAAACAGCGCAAGCGCAGGATGGGTAGGCGGGCGCACCTGATTTGGTGCCCCGCCCTCCTCGCGCCACAATGAACACATGACCGCAGAAGACACCACCACCCTGACCAGCGCCAGGCTCGACCTCTGGCTCTGGTCGGTGCGCATCTTTAAGACCCGCTCCCTCGCCGCCGACGAATGCAAAGGCGGCCACGTGCGCGTCAACGACGCACCCGCCAAGCCCTCCCAAAAACTCAAAAAAGGCGACGTGGTGCGTGTGCGCTACCCCGGCTGGGAACGCGTCTTCAAAGTCGAAAAGCTCCTCGTCAAACGCGTAGGCGCACCCATCGCCGTCACCTGCTACGAAGACCTCTCCGGCCCGCGCCCCGCCTACCTCTCTATGCCGCCGGTCGCCAAACGCGAACGAGGCAGCGGCCGCCCCACCAAGAAGGAACGCCGCGCCCTCGACGAACTGCGCGGCCGAGGCGCCTAACCGCCTAAAGCGCATCTCACGGAGTGCACCCCACCCCGCGCTCCAGCACCCGCCGCGGCGGTGGGGAGTAGCCTAGAGGGATGAGCACACAGAAGCACCCGAACAACGCGCCTGCCGCGAGCCCCAGCACCAATGCCGGCGCCAACACCGCCGAGCCTTCGCTGAACCGGCGCATCCTCGCCCTCGCCGTACCCGCCTTCGGCGCGCTCATCGCCGAACCCATCTTCGTGCTCACCGACTCCGCCCTCATCGGCCAACTCGGCAAGGCAGAACTCGCCGGCATGAGTATCGCCGCCACGCTCGTCACCACGGTCGTGGGCCTCATGAACTTCCTCGCCTACTCCGTCACGCCCGCCGTGGCGCGCGCCTTCGGTGAGAAGAACCTGCGCCGCGCCTGGCAGATCGGCGTGGACGGTGTGTGGGTCGCCTTCGGCCTCGGCATGCTCCTCATGATTGCCGGATACGCCTTCGCAGACCCGCTGCTGCGCGGCCTCGGCGCAACCGACGAAACCATCAGCTACGCCCTCGACTACCTGCACCACTCGCTCTGGGGCATCCCGCCGATGATGATTATCCTCGCGCAGGTCGGCACGCTCCGCGGGCTGCAAGACACCGTCACCCCGCTCAAAGTCGCCACGGTCGGCACGCTCGTGAACATTGTGCTGAACTGGCTGCTCATCTACCCGGTCGGCTGGGGTGTTGCCGGTTCGGCGACCGGCACCTCCCTCACCCAGTGGGGCATGGCTGCCGCGCTCGGCGTGGTCATGATGCGCGGCACCCGCGAACACGCCGTCCGCTGGGCACCCGACACGACCGGCATGCGTTCGGTGCTCTCGCTCGGCTCCTGGCTCATGCTGCGCACCCTGTCCATGCGCATCGCCTCCCTGCTGACCGTGTTCGTCGTGGCACGATTCGGCACCGAACACACCGCCGCCTACCAGCTCGGCATGGGCGTATTTAACCTCTTCCTCTACGCCCTGGACTCCCTCGCCATCGCCGCCCAGGCGCTACTCGGCAAGGAACTCGGCGAACGCGACCTGAACGTAGAATCCGAGCGTGTGAAGGTGCGCCAGCTGAAAAACCGGCTGCTGCGCATGAGCCTCATCTACGGCGTTATCACCGGCCTGATTTGCCCGCTCATTGGCTTCTTCGGCTCCTGGCTATTCACTCAGGACGCGCAGGTGGCGTTCCTCTTCACCATCGCCACCGTCATCATTGCGCTCGGCCAGCCCATCGCCGCGTACGTATTCACCCTGGACGGCATTCTCATGGGCGCGCAAGACGTGAAATACCTGGCAATCGGTTGCTTCATCATGCTGGTCATGTACGTGCCCGTCATGCTCGGGCTGCACTGGGCGGTCGGCTCCGGCACCATGGATGCGCTCGCCGGGTATTGCGGCTTGTGGGCGGCTTATATTCTGTACTTCCAGGGAATCCGCGCGGTCATTTTCGGTCGCCGCGCTGCTTCTGACGTGTGGATGAAAGCAGGTGCCTAAACCCTTCGAGCCTGATTGCTTCGAGCCTACGTGCTCTGGGCGTAATGGCTCACAATTAGACCGCCCGCACCCTCCGCGGGTGTAGCATGACAGGGTATTGAAACCCTCATGCAAAGGATGAAACCGTGACCGTAACCCGCGAAGAAGCCCTCGAAATTTTCGCCCGCCGCCGCGCAACCCGCGCCTACGACCCCGACCGCCGCATCAGCGACGAAGACTTCGCAGCAATCCTCGAATTTGCGCGCCTATCGCCCAGCTCCGTCGGCACCGAACCGTGGAAGTTCCTGGTCATCCAGGACCCCGAACTGCGCGAAAAGCTCAAGCCGATCGCCTGGGGCATGGCGGGCGCCCTCGACGACGCAAGCCACGTGGTCATTCTGCTGGCGAAGAAGGGCCTGCGCTACGACACCCCGTGGATGCGCCGCACCCTCGAAGGCCGCAACCTCACCGAGGAGCAGCTGGAGGCCGTACTCGAACGCTACGGCCACTTCCAGAAGAACGACATGAAGCTCCTGGAAAGCGACCGTGCGCTCTTCGACTGGGCATCCAAGCAGACCTACATCGCCCTGGGTAACATGATGACCGGCGCCGCAATGCTCGGCATCGACTCCTGCCCCATTGAGGGTATGAACTACGACGCAGTGAACGAGCTGCTCACTTCTGCCGGCCTGTTCGACCCGGAGGAGTACGGCGTGTCCGTTGCTGTGACCTTCGGTTACCGTGCCCGCGAGATTGCCCCGAAGAGCCGCCGCTCCATCGAGGACCTGGTGACCTGGGCATAAGGTTCTGCCCGGTTCTCGGCGAGGTTTTGCCGGGCTGCTGAGCTCGTGCTGTTGAGCTCGGGCTTTCGGGCGAGGCGTTTGAGCCAGGCTTTTGAGCTCGTTGTTCAAGCTAGGCGTTCAAGCCGCCGCCCGTGAAAACTGAATATAAAGAAATGCACCGCCTTTACACGGGCGGTGCATTTCTTTATATCTTTTACCGTGCGAAAAGCGCGGTGAAATATGCTTTTGAATTTTTCGTTTGAAATCGCACAGTGCAATTCATCCTGGCAATTCATTCTGTATAACGGCAGGGCGCTACTTCCTAAACGCCGTCAGACGCATAGAATTCAGCACCACAAACACCGAACTAAACGCCATTGCCGCAGCCGCAATCATCGGGTTCAGCAGGCCCGCCACGGCAACCGGAATAGCCGCCGAATTGTAGGCGAACGCCCAGAACAGGTTCGACTTAATGGTGCGCAGCGTAGCGCGGGAGAGACGCAGTGCCGTCACCACTGAAGCAACATCCGAACGGGTCAGCACAATATCGGCTGCCTCCGCGGCAACGTCCGTGCCCGAACCCATCGCAATGCCCAGCTCAGCAAGAGCCAGCGCCGGGGCGTCATTCACGCCGTCGCCGACCATTGCCACGCGGTGACCGGCAGCCTGCAACTTCTCAATCACCTGCGACTTACCCTCCGGGGTCACGCCGGCGTACACGTTCTCAGCCGAAATGCCGACCTGCGAGGCGACCGCCTGCGCTACCTGCGGGGCGTCACCGGTGAGCAGGATGGGCTCCAGTCCGAGCTCGCGCAGCTGCGCCATGGTTTCTGCCGCCTCCGGCTTGGGGGTGTCGGCAACCGAAATCATACCGACCGGCTGCAGGGCGGAGGCGCTGTTCGGGGCCTCATCAGGGGCCTCGCCGCGGGCGACAACCACCGTCGTCAGACCCGCTCGGCGAGCCTGGTCCAGCAGAGCCAACTGAGCCTCGCTCAGCTGCGCACCCGCCGCCTGCAGGTACTCGGGAGTACCCACCACAACCAGCCGGGAGGCGCCGCTCTCGGCACCTTCACCCGCGCCGCTCAGCATGCCGCGCACGCCTCCGGGAACACCCTCAAAGCCGCTCACGCTCGGTGCCGATGCGCCCTCCGCCAGCACGCCCTGGTCACGGGCAAAACCGGCAATCGCGCGAGCAATCGGGTGCTCACTCAGCGCCTCCACGGCGGCAGCATCACGTAGAACAGACAGGGAACGTTCATTCTTGGAACCGGTGGATTCCGGCGAAATACCGGACAAGTCACCCGCCGACTCATAGTCACCAAACGTACCGTAGAAAGCCACAGACATCTCACCAGTCGTCACCGTACCGGTCTTATCCAGCACCACGCGATCAACCGTGCTCGTCGCCTCCAACACCTGCGCATTACGAATCAAAATGCCCAACTGCCAGCCGCGACCCGTACCCGCCAGCAGCGCCGTCGGAGTAGCCAAACCCAGGGCGCACGGGCAGGCCACCACCAGCACCGACACCGCTGCGTTGAACGCCGCCGCACCGTCACCGGAAATCAGCCACCAGCCGACCAGGGTCAGCGCCGAAATCGTCAAAATCACCGGCACAAACACCGCAGAAACACGATCCGCCAGGCGAGCAATAGGAGCCTTCGTCTCCTGCGCGCTCGCCACCAGCTCACCCATCTTCGCCAAGGTCGTCTCAGTGCCCACGCGGGTTGCACGCACCGTCAACGAACCCGAAGTGTTCACCGTGGCACCCGTAACCGTATCGCCCGGACGCACCTCAACCGGCACAGACTCGCCGGTCAGCAGGGACGCATCCACCGCGGAGGTACCCTCGACCACCACACCATCCGTGGCAATCTTCTCGCCCGGGCGCACCAGGAACAGGTCATCCGGCATGAGGTCCTCCACCGGAACCTGCACCTGCTTCGTTACGCCCTGCTTATCGGTGCGCAGCAGGGTCGCCTCCTTCGCGCCCATGCTCAGCAGGGTGCGCAGCGCATCCGAGGAGCGGTTGCGAGTGCGGTGCTCAATCGCGCGGCCAATCAGCAGGAACAGCGTCACCATGGACGCTGAATCAAAATACAGCGGCGCATGGTTGCCGGTAAACATCGACCAGAAACTACCGCCCGCATGATGCACATGCGCCGTCAACGCCGGGTTCATGAGCAGCTGCGCCAGCGAATAGAAATACGCCAACACCACGCCGAGAGACACCAGCGTATCCATCGTGGACGAGCCATGACGCGCATTAATAAGCGCCGCCCGGTGGAACGGTGCGGCGCACCAGAACGCGACCGGCGCCGTCAGAACCGCCACAACCCAACCCCAATTCGGGAACTGGAACGACGGGAACATCGAAATCAAGAAAATCGGCACACCCAAAATCGCCGCATAAATAATGCGGTCAGTGAAGCCGCCATTCATGCTCGGGGTGCTGTGATGGTTGCCGCCGCCGGATGCGCTCGCGTTCGTTCCAGCGCCCGCGCGCGGCCCGTTCTTGAGGTGCGCCGTGTAGCCGGCATTGTTGATGGTCTCAACGATCTGGTCGTCGCTCACGCCCTCGGGTACGATGACGCGCGCGGACTCCAGGGGCAGGTTCACCGCCGGGTCAACGCCGGGGATTTTGCGGAGCTTACGCTCCACGCGACCCACGCAGGATGCGCAGGTCATACCCTGGATATCTACGTGGATAATTCGGGTTGACTCCGTTGATTTTACGGTCGTTCCGGCGGAATTAAAAAGAGAGCGCTCACTCTGTGATGAGGGCTCACGGGTGCTTGTTGAAGGCTGTGTAGAAGACACAATACTTCCTCAAAAATAAAAACGGGGGGTAGAAAAAGGTACACCAAGCCGGGGGAGGGGCCCCGAAGGACCCCGCCCCGAGCGGTGTTTAGTGCAGTATTAGGGTGCTGTGCCGAGCGCGCGTGAGGGCGAAAGCCGCGGGTAAAACCGCGAGGCTGTGAAAGCGGCGGCTGTGAAAGCGGCGGTGGGAGTAAGGCTGCGGCGGCTTAGTGGTCGCCGGGCAGCCCATCCGGCCTGCTCGTGTGCGGGCGAATACCGGTCACCTTCGCGCCACGATCAGACACACCGTACGCACGCTTCACGGCAGCCCGCGGGAACGGCGAAGCGTTCGCCTTCTCGCGCGCCTTCACGCCCTGGTCGTGCTCGGCGGAACGCTTATTCGCGTTCGTGCCGCTGCGTCGCGCGGCGCCGGTTGCATCTTCACGCGCCGTATATTCGGGGCTCTGCTTCACCCACGAATCGACCAGTGCCGCATCCAGATTCATCTGCCTGGCAACGCGGGCAATCGCGTCGCGCAGGTGCATGTTTTCGGTGCCGACAAGGGTGCGGACCGCGCCAACAATCATCGCAATGTACTGCGGAGGGTAAGCCATGATGACTCCTAATCGAGCCGGCTGCCGTGCTAGACGGCGGGGGTGAAGCCAGCCTCTACGATAGCGTCTGCGACAGCCTGGGTGTTGAGGGTGCCCTCGTGCTCGATGGTCACGGTGGAGACGCCGTCCTTGACGACGTCCACGTTCACGCCGGTCACGCCGGGAACTTCGCTGACCTCTTCGCTGACGCTCATAGCGCAGTGGTTGCAGGTCAGGCCGGTTGCCTTAACGGTGGTGGTGCTCATGATGATTTCCTTTCGGTAATGGGTTGAAAACTTGGGTCCGCCCGGTGTTTAGATGCGGGGCGTTTAGCTGCGCATGAGGCGGGAGATCGCGGCGGTTGCCTCTTTGACCTTGGCCTCTGCGATGGTCGGGTCGCCGGTGCGTTCGGATTCGACGGCGGCGCCGGTTACGCAATGGCCGATGTGCTCTTCGAGCAGGTTCAGTGAGACGGCGTGGAGTGCCTTGGAGACCGCGGCAACCTGAGTGAGGATGTCGATGCAGTACTTGTCTTCGTCTACCATGCGGGCAATGCCGCGGACCTGCCCTTCGATGCGGCGCAGGCGCTTGAGGTGCGCCTCTTTGTTGGAGGTGTAACCGTACTGGGTTTCGGGTGCCTCGCCGCTGCAGCATGCGCCGGTGTGCGCCTTGGTAGGCTCCTCAGTGGGGGTGCCGGATGCGGTGCTGACCTGGGCGGATGTGCTGTGGCAACACTGGTTGCTAGTGGTTTCCATGGCTTAAGTGTATACCCTAGGGGGGTATACCGCAAGGGAGTGTTACGGGTTATTACGAGGTATGGGTTTTCATACCGAGGCTTTTTACGCCGAGAAGCCACATGTCTTTCGAAAAGCCACCATTATTGTGGCTTCTCGAAACACATGTGGCTTTTCGATATGAAGGAGCTGTTCCTCCCCGCAGAATTTGTGCCATGGTTTAGCGTCTTCTGCCATGGCTTTTAACTACGACCAAAGACGCTAAGTCATGGCTGAAATTGCTAAGTCATGAGCGAATTTTCACCCGCGTGGAGGCGCCGCCTCTGCAGAGTTTGTGCCATAGGTTAGTGTCTTCGACCATGGTTTTTAACTATGACCAAAGCCGCTAACCTATGGCACAGTTTTTCGGCGCGGCACGGCAGAGCACGGTAAAACAAAAACGGCCCCGGACGCTTACATGTCCGGGGCCGCCTGCTGCGGTTATTTATATGTTGGATTAGAACTGATTTACATGTCGGGCCAATCGCGGTGCAACGAATACTCCGTATCCCCGTCACCATTGTCGTTCAGGTGCCAACGCTGACCGGTGCGAATATCGGCCTTACGCAGGCGCGGGTTCGGGTTATCCGGCTTACCCATCGTCGGGTCGTTCTTACAGCCCCACCTGGTGTCGTCGTAGCTGCAGTCACCTGCTACGCGGCCAACATCAACCCACCACACACGCACCAGCAAAGGATCACTGGTCGCCTGCGGGGTCACCATCATCATCTGCCACGGGCCACCGTCCACGCGGAAACGAGCCGTGTAATGCACGGTCGCATACGCATGGAAATTACCAGAGCGCTGGTAGGCGTAACTGGTATCCGTCTGCCTCGGACGCTCACGAGGGTAGGTGGTCACGGGCTGACCAGCCGTGTAGTTGGTTGCCTGGTCGCCGTTGCCGTACTCGATGACGTAGGAGGAGGGCATGAGCTCAATTTCGACGTGTCCGGCGAGCATGTCTGCTTCGAGGCGGTAAGGGCCGCCATCGTCAACGTAGAAGTTGATCTGATCGCCCTTGTACACGTTGGGGTCGCCTTCTGCGCGGCCAGTGCCTGCGGGGTTGTTGTAGGACTGGTGCAGGGTCGGCTTACCGGGCTCTAGGGATTCTGCTGCATGGCGGATTTCCTCCATGACTTCTTCGTAGGTCGGACCGGTGGGACCTGGGCTGTCGGCACCGGTCAGGGTGCGGGTATCGTCAGGGACACAGACTTCTGAGGTGGGGCTATATTTGCCGAGGCCACCATCGATGTAGGACCCATCGTCACGAACGATGAGATTGTTGAGTTTTACGTGTCCAACCTTTCCGTCCTTTACGCAGCCAAGGATATTAGAGTCACTTTTGGAACGAATTACGGTCATGCCGTTAGCGCCTTTGGTGGCGTAGGTGCTAGGTTCTGAACTTGATGACTGAGATGAGTTATTTCCGTCATTTATATTTTCTGAGGTATGACCTGTGTTTCTATTGCCTCCGCTTTTGTCTTTATATTTTGTATTCTTAGTGGTTTGACATACTTTGGCGCTATTTTCAGATGAACATTCTTTTGTCGAGTCGCTACCTAATGCCGGAGCGATTGATGAGCATACAATATTTATTCCAATAATTATCAATAAAATATTTTTAATATTCTGTCTCATGTTTAGTCCTCAACACTTACATAATCAATGATTTCCCATTTTTGACCGTTGTGCTTCAGTTCAAATTTGAAGGTATCGTCAGTTTTGTCATCATTGGTCCAGCTAACCCAGCTCCCATCAGACTCAACAAAGATCTCACGATCCCATTCGCGATAGGCTTTCCAGAAGTAGGTTTCACCGTCTTCGGACCAAGGGTTTCCATCGGCTAGAAAATGGTCGATTCCACCAATGATCCATCCGCCGCTTTGATAAAGCTCTTCTGCATTTTTATACTCTTCCAATTCACGTTTGAAATTTGGCGAGATGAACTTGCGAGCCATCGAGTAATCGCCAGTTTGAGTGCCGTAATTTGCCCACTGAATCCAGGCATCCAAAGTTTTGCGGAGGCCTTCTAGAGATTTTTCGCGGTATCCGTCTTCAGGTGCGGTGGGTTTGGGTACATTCTGGGCAGGACCATATTTGTCAGCCTTGCGGTACTCCCCATCGGGTGCCTTCGAACCGCCCGAGTAGCCTCGGACAGTAGACGGGGTAGCACTTGCCGAAGGTGACTCAGATGCCGCCGCAGAAGCCGAAGCGGTTTCGCTCGGCGCGGCGGAGGCGGTGGCTGCCGCCTCGTTATTTGCCTGCTGACCGCATGCCGCAAGCAGGGCGCCAAGGCCCACAAGTGCGCCGCTGCCCAGCAGGGTGCGGCGGTTGAAAATGGTCGAATCCATAGAAGGTACGCTCCTATCGTCGGTGATGGTGTGTTATTTAGTTACTAGTCAGACCGTTATTCACAGGTCAAACTGACTGCCGGAAGGAAAACAGCCCCGTAGCGCACCCAACAAGCGCATCAATGCGCCGTGGAGCACTACAGTTACCACCCTACCGCATGTTTGCCGTCGTTTGCATTCTTTTGAGGATGATGACGGTCGTTAGTCAATATTCGGGCTTCTCAATGTTTTATGCATCAAATATCTCTGCGCCCGCGGAGGCACCGCCTCAGCAGAATTTGTGCCATGGTTTAGCGTCTTCAACCATGGTTTTTAACTACAACCAAAGACACTAACCTATGGCACAATTTTTCGGCACTGCACGGTAAAGCGGGCGGCCCCGAACACATCCGTATCCGGGGCCGCCTGCTGCGGTTATTCAGAGCCTACGAGGCGATCTTCGCGATCTGGAACATGGACGCCGGCATCGGTCGGTCCAACGACCAGCGAATATGCATCGGCTTGGAGCCCTCGTGAGAAATGTATTTCACGGTGCCCAGGCACATGTAGGGTTCGGGGCCGAGCCTATTCTCCCTATGTTGGCGGGCGAAGAGCACGATGCGTCGGCCTCGCTCCTCGTGATGCTGGAAGAGCTGACCCGTCGGGCTTTCGGGGGCTGTCGCGCTTTGCGAGTCCCACGCGAACTCGTCAGTGCTGATGGCGTAGTCCTTGTACATGGTGGCCGGGGAGAAGTGCTTCTCAGACTTTTCCAACGTCACCAGTAGTGCGGTGGTGTTCGTCGGGTCGAAAGGTACAACACCGTTGACCACGCCGCCGGGTACCTTGAAGTTCTCCTCCTGGCCGCCCAGTCCGGCGAACAGTTCCTCGCGAGAGTAGTAGGCGTGAGTGCGCAGGGGGACGCCTTCGCCCTCAAAGAGCGGCAGGGTGGAGGTGGTATCCGTACCGGCGTTGAAGTTCCAGACGCTCTCCATCTCCTGCAGCATGCCGCGGTTCTTACGCAGAGTTGCCAGGCCCTCGTCGAGGGTGAACTTCTTGGTAGAACCGTCCCACTTGGCCTTCGGCCAGATGGAGAATAGGAGCATCCACGCGTGGCGGCGCTGTTCATCGGTCATGTCCTGCTCCAGGATGTCCGTATTCAGCAGCTCCAGGTAGGCGTTAATGCGGAACATGTCGTGCACGTGCGTGAGTGCCTTGACGCGCTTATTCGTCTCGACGGCCACGTTGTCCTGGAAGGGAACCACCAGGTCGGGGTACAGTTCACTCGCGGCCTGGAGGCTGGTCCAGGTCGTTGCGACGGGCTTAGTGACACCGGGCAGGGGCACCTTGCTGCTACGACCGTAAATCTGCGGCAGTCCCAATCCGTAATGGTTGATGAAGTCAATGACGGTGGGGCGAATATCGAGGTCCGTGGAGTTTCGGCGCATATCTTCCAGATAGCTCTTTGCGGTGTCGATGAGGGCGTTCTGGTTCATGCGCAGGGACTCGCGAATCTTCTGGATGACCTGCTTCTGAGTCATCTCGTCCAGATGGAAGTGGCAGCCAGCCGGCAGCTCGGGGCTCTTAATATCCTGCTCAGTCAGGGTGCCTTGCCGCACAAAGGCGCGGTACTTGTGGTGAACCATGAAGTTCTTGTTCTGGTGTCCCACAAAGTCGAGGACCGTCAGAACAGACTTCAACGGTGCACGGCGCAGACCGCGGCCCAGCTGCTGCAGGAAGAGGGTGAGCGACTGGGTGGGGCGCAGCATCAGGAGGGTGTCGACGCTCGGAATGTCGACGCCCTCGTTGAACAGGTCCACGGTGAAGATGGTCGTCAGCTCGTGGTTGTCATCCGCAAGATTCCCCATAACCTTGGCACGACGCTCGGCGGAATCCGCACCCACCAAGCAGTCTGCCGGGAGTCCTATTTCGTTGAATTTCTGGGCCATGTATTTGGCGTGCTTGACGCTCACGCAGAAGCCGAGCGCCTTCATACGCAGGGGGTTGTCGACCTTCTCGCGTAGCTCCTTCACGATGATGCGCAGGCGGCGTTCAGCATCCTTGTGGTCGGTGTACCGCTTTTCCAGGTCGGTTTCGTCGTACTGGCCACCCCGAACGTTGACGCGGCGCAGGTCGGTGCCGTCGGTAATACCGAAGTACTGGAAGGGTACGAGGAGGTTGTCTTCGAGTGCATCCCACAGACGGATTGAGGTCGCCACGTAGCCGCCAAAGTACTTGTCGGCGATGTTCACTCCGTCTTCTCGCTCGGGGGTTGCGGTCAGGCCGATAAATTCGCGGGGTTCAAAATAGTTAAAAACTTTGTCCCAGCTAGCGGCCTCAATGTGGTGACATTCATCCATGATGATGACGTCGAAATAGTCCGGCGCGTAATTCTCAAGGGCAGCACCTGACAAAGTTTGAATGGTCGCAAAAACAGCCTCGTTATATTCGGGCTTTTTGCCTCCGGTCAGAAGTTCACCGAAATTACCTTTAAGCATGACGTCGCCGAAAGTGCGGCGCGCCTGGTCAAGGATTTCTTTGCGGTGCGCAATAAAAAGCAGCTTCAGCTTTTTGCCGGACTGCTCGCAGAGACGCCTGTAATCGAGAGCCGAGAACACGGTTTTGCCGGTACCGGTTGCGGCCACGGCGAGGTTGCGATGACGGCCCTTAGAACGAGCGTTCTGCATTTCTTCAAGCATGCGCACCTGATGCGGGAACGGGTGCACATCCAGCAGGGACGAGTCGATATCGTATTCCAGGCCCTTGCTTTTACGGCCGGTAATATCCGCCTTGGCCAGGGCGGTGTCGAGCTCCTGCTTCTCCTGGTCAGAGGCGGTGTAAAGGGTGAAATCGCCGCTCTTCCAGTAGCTTTCAAAGAGTCCCTCAAACTGGCGGATCAGGCCGGGCGTAATCGGGTTGGAGATGCGAACATTCCACTCCAGGCCGTCAGTGAGCGCGGCACTGGAGAGGTTCGAGCTGCCCACATAGCCGGTGGACATGCCGGTATTGCGGTGGAACAGCCAAGCCTTCGCGTGGAGGCGGGTGCTGTCGCCCTGGTAGCTGATTTTTACCTCGGCACCGTACTCTTCAACGAGGCGGTCGATAGCCTTGCGGTCAGTTACGCCCATATAGGTGGTGGTAATAATGCGGAAAGGAATACCGCGATTTTTAATAGCTTTAAGCTGCTCACTCAAACTATTAACGCCGGACATTTTAAGAAATGAGCAGAGCAAATCTACACGGTCTGCACTTTCTAGTTCTTTCTGAATTTCAGTATTGAGATTCAGGTCTTTAGAAGTATTCGTCATTAGAGCAACGTCGCTCAGAGGAATATCGGGGCGCGTAGTTTTTGCGTCAGTGAGGGTGAGCTCGCGCATCTGAATTACGTTGCTGCCGTCACCGGTCAGCAACGAGTCGTTCTGCTCTTCGGCATCCTGTGGTAGGAGCTCCATCATACGGTTGACGAGTTCTACCTGGTCTGCGGGGGTTTTGAGGCTTTCGAGGGCGGGGGCCAGCTGGGTGGCGAAGAACTGGGTGAGCAGTTCGGGGATGTTGTAGTCGTCCTTTTCGAGGATTTCTTCCTGCCATTGCGCGCCTTCAGGGATGGCTCGGCTCATGAGCGATGCGCTCTTGAGGTGTTCGTAGAGCCCCAGGGGGAGAGTTTCGTCAGTTGTGGTCATAGCAGCAGCCTAGCAGCCCGGGCGGTTTGCCGCTGCCTGGGTGGTCACCGGCTCACGGGGTAGGGGTGGCGGGCGGCGGAATCCTGTAATTACAAAAATCCTGCCCCGCATTTTCCTCGAAAAGCCACATGTATTTCGAGAAGCCACCAAACATGTTGCTTTTCGAAACACATGTGGCTTCTCGGCGCATAAATTCGGCGCAATAAAAACAGCACCCCGCATACACAACTTTCACCAGTCACAATGCTATTGATTCGCATCACATGCCGGTGTTTTTGGGTATCCTTGGGGTAACACTCAGACAGAAGCCCGCCCTCCACCTCGAAAGGGGCCGCATGAAAACCTTCTGGACCAACCTACCCCTCACCATCCGCGCGGCAGTCATCTTCTGCTACGCCTACGCCGGGGTGCGCACCCTCAACCTCTTCGCTGAGGCAGGCACCGCACCGCTGACCCCGCGCACGCTCCTCGATGGTGCCCTCACCGCCGCGCTCGTCGTCGGCGCTCTCGCCCTGTATCTGGGTAACGCCCTGGGTGCCGCTCTACGCGCCCGGCGAGAAGGCTACGAACCCCGCCCGGTCGGCATCATCGTCGCCTACGCCCTCTTCGTGGCGGCGTGTGCCTACCTTGTCTGCCGCCTCATCGCTTACACCGTGGAGGCGGGGCTCACCTGGCTCTTCCCGCCCGCCCTCGGCCCGGTTGTGACTGCTGTGGGTATGGCTGTTCTTGGCGTGATCAACTATGTGCGCCTCCGCCCCACCCGCAAGGACTAACCGGGGAGTTGCACCAAAAGAAATCCCTGTAATTACAAAAATCCTGCCCCGCATCCTCCGCGAAAAGCCACATGTGTTTCGAGAAGCCACCAAACATGTTGCTTTTCGAAACACATGTGGCTTCTCGGCGC
>ERZ772952.65-NODE-65-length-22712-cov-27.3303_pt1 | contig 22712 bp, 19 predicted proteins | sample MGYA00580686_ERZ772952 | MGnify/ENA primary metagenome ERZ772952 (study PRJEB29015, sample SAMEA2738074) | human oral metagenome | biome: human oral; feature: human-associated habitat; material: saliva | place: China | collected 2213 ... | reverse complement strand
TTTATTGCGCCGAATTTATGCGCCGAGAAGCCACATGTGTTTCGAAAAGCAACATATTACGTGGCTTCTCGAAACACATGTGGCTTTTCGAGGAAGGTTTTATGGAGGAGCCGCCGAGATTTTTGTAATTACAGGATCCCGCCGCCCACCACCCCTACCCTGTGACCCGGTGACCACCCAGGCAGCAACAAACCGCCCGGGCTGCTAGGCTGCTGCTATGGACAACAACTCAACGCCCTCACTGCCGGACCTCGTTCTCCCGTCCGTGGTGACGACCCTCAGCCTCCCGAGCAAGCACGCCGCAACTGATATGCGGCTCCCGCAGGCGTGGCTGCTACGTTCCGTTCCCGACGAAGAGAACCGCAGCGCCGCCAGCGGCAAAATCTACGATGACGCCCTGGAATTTCGTTACGTTTACGACTCGAGGGTGCCTAACGGACAAGACATCCGAGAGGGTGACTTCGTGCTGATTCGAGATAATTCGATTCTTCTTGGGAGCGCAGTTGTCCGCAAGATTGAGGTCACGGATGAGAATAAAATCCTGACTGTCTGCCCCCGATGCGGTAACAGCCGTATGATACTCAGGTCTGACGGAATGTGGCGATGCGACGGACGCTGCCTGCGTCCCGATGGTCTGAAACCCCTTCAACGGCTACACAAGAATCCACCCCAAGAAATAAAGAGGGTTCAGCGGTTCGTCGCCTACTACGGCGATACCTGGACTGAACTCATCGGTGCGTTGAACAAAGATTCTTTTGAAGGGCTTTGTGCACCAGGCAAATATAACCGGCAGAACAGCATTGTTGCCCTCGATACGGCTAAAGTCCTTGACTGGCTTGAAAGCCTGAATACTTCGGGCATTCACCTGCTTCCTCTGGGGGATGCTCACGGGGCACCCGTGAATCCTCGTGGCGGTTTTACGATGCGCACGGTCAGGGCTCGCAAAGGTCAGCCGCAGTTCCGCCAGCAGCTGTTGAACCGCTTCGGAAACATGTGTGCGTTTACGGGTGCTTGCCATACGGCGGCACTGGATGCGGCGCACCTGTACAGCTATGCACGCGAGGGTGAGCATCGCGTGGATGAGGGTCTGCTTCTACGCAAGGATCTGCATAGGCTTTTCGACAGCGAGCTGGTGGGTGTGAGTTCTTCGCGGACTCTTCTTCTGCACCCCGGTTTGGGAAATACGCAGTATCAGTCGTTGGCGGGTGCCCGCCTGAAGGTTGAGTTGCCTAACCGAGCTCTGGAGCTTCTGGATGAGCACCGCTCGGGTCTGAGCTGGCTTGATGAGGCGCTGGTTTAGCCCTGCTCTGGCTTAGGCTGCCGGGCGTGCAAAAGGAGGTGCGGTAGCTTTCGGGCTACTGCACCTCCTTCATACAGTTTATTTAGCTGTACAACTCATTGTCGTACATAAATTGCAGGATCGGTCGTGATATCTTTTCTGCTAGAAAAACAGGAACTGCATTACCAATCTGCTTATACTGTTCATTTAGCTGGTTATTTATTGCTGTATTCTTATTACCCTTAGAAAAATAATACCAATCAGGAAATGTTTGAACCCGAGCACATTCTCGAACAGACATACGACGGTTTATGTCACCTTGGAATTTCCACTCATCTTTACCCAGTTTTTTCATTGGTTCACCACCGGGATACTGGGGGGCCTGACGACCAGAAGCCTGAATCGTAAATGATTGCTCTTCCCAATTCTTCTTTCGATTTCGAGACATATACATAGAGCTGTAGCTACTATCAAAGACATCTTCAGCATCTACGGGCAAGTCACCGATAGCTTCGCGTAGAGTCACATAAGAGAAATTCCTACCTGGACCATGCGTAGGCTCAGGGAGTTCGTATTTATAGCCATATTTTTCCACAATATCATTTCGAGTACCGATGATAAATACTCGCTCTCTAATTTGGGGAACACCGTAGTCTCGAGCGTTCACAAGATGAGCTACAACCTGATATCCTGCTGCCGAAAAATCCTCAGTAATCTGTTTAAGGACCTGTCCATTTGCCATGGTCATCAATCCCTTAACATTCTCAGCAATAAAGAATGCAGGCTTTGAATGGATCAAGGCTCGGATATAGTGGATGTATAAGAAATTTCGCGGGTCATCCAGGAGCCTCGGGCCCGCAACGCTGAACCCAGGGCAAGGGAAGCCGCCGAGCATCAAGTCACTTTCAGGAAAATGAACTACTTTACGAATGTCACGAGAGTCCTTAACTACAGATTTCCCAAAGTTCTCGACATAACTTTCATTAGCGGCGATAAATAGGTCATTTGAATAAATAAAATCAATATTATCTGCAGCTTCTTCGAACTTTTTCTTATCCTTAAGTAGTTCGTACGCTTGATCGGAACCATACTTGCAAGCAACGGCTGCCAATTTAACACCAAGGTCCAAACCCCCAGCGCCGCTGAACAATGAAGCAACTTTCACTGTATTTGCGCGTCCTGAAATTCTGGCAAGCATATCCTCCTCAAGCTTACGCGTTACAGGTGTGGAGTGCTTCTCGACTTCCGCTTCTTCCTCTTTGATCTTCATCTCAAGGACCTCTTGCACTTCATGAGGTGCATACGTCAAAGATGAACGAAACTGAGGCGACATGCTTCTTGGCATAATCTCGAACTCCCTAAATCTCTAGCCTCAGGCCAAACATTTGTATGGCCTGAGGCTAGTATAGCGCACTTATTAGGAAAAGGCCAGTCTCAGCTTATTGCTTTCCTTCAATAGTGATTCCTACTGGCTTTCCAATAATGCGCACATCAAACTTCATGCTTACTTCAACCTTTGAAGATGCATTATGGATTCTAAAACTCAATATCCAATCATTATCAAAAACCATAATAAGGGTATTCACTATCCCCGATTTATCTTTTTTGAGATTGAAATCAATTAATTTAGTTGGCATTTTAACACTGTCAGGCATTTCACCATCTAGCACATACCGCTCCATAATATATTTATTCTTCATTGAAATAAATTTATAGAAATCCTGGGCGCCAACAATATACTTTAGTAACTTAGATACAATTTCCTCACCATGCCTATTATATGCACGCATAATCTCACTTCGAAAAGCCTTTAGTAAGGGAATATAGATAGAATTTTCTTTATCAATTGAAGATTCATCCCATTTAATACCCTTGTTCTTTTTCAATAAATCAAAAATAGGACCAGTTTCCTTTTTGTACTCAGCAGAAACCGGGACTCCATACCATTTATCTCCAAAATCGATCCTTGGTGAAAGCCGTGGATGTCGCGCAGCGTCATTGTTTATTTTTAGCGATACCCCCACGACTTTCTCTCCAGATTTCCCAGAAGATTCAATAATAAGATCCCGCACATCTGCAGAATCTCGAGCTTTATCGTCACTTTGAAGATACAAATGATTTTTCGCACCATATTCAAGAATGTGCGCCTCACGACTCAAAATCAAATCTACACCGAATTGTGCCCTGTTTTTATAATCTTCTTGAATAGAGGGATCATGCTCATCGTAGAACTTTTTTGCTGTATGAGTTGCATTATTCTCTACGAGTTCAGCGTGACCACCAGCCGCAATTATTTTATTCATCATGACCTGCATGAAGGCATTTTCAAATGCCTTTCCATGAGAAGCAGATTTGCCAGACATACCTAGCTCCTTTGCATTGAGTACGAACATACAAAATCTTCTCACATGCTCTTCTTGTAAATCAAACATCTTTTTCGCATCTTCATAAGACGCGAGGCCTCTCTAGTGCCCAAAACTTCTCAGCGCCGGTACGGATACCACCTCCACCCTGCCGCTCTTTGAGGGCGAAGATATTATATTCCCCTGCGCACTCACGCCCTCTACTCCCGCGAGGAACTATTCGCCGGACTGGGCGGCCAGGAGGAGAACTTCAAGGTACCCGGCGGCGTGGTCAACGGTGTTGTACCTTTCGACCCGACGAACACCACCGCACTACTGGTGACGTTGGAAAAGTCTGAGAAGCACTTCTCCCCGGCCACCATGTACAAGGACTACGCCATCAGCACTGACGAGTTCGCGTGGGACTCGCAAAGCGCGACAGCCCCCGAAAGCCCGACGGGTCAGCTCTTCCAGCATCACGAGGAGCGAGGCCGACGCATCGTGCTCTTCGCCCGCCAACATAGGGAGAATAGGCTCGGCCCCGAACCCTACATGTGCCTGGGCACCGTGAAATACATTTCTCACGAGGGCTCCAAGCCGATGCATATTCGCTGGTCGTTGGACCGACCGATGCCGGCGTCCATGTTCCAGATCGCGAAGATCGCCTCGTAGGCTCTGAATAACCGCAGCAGGCGGCCCCGGATACGGATGTGTTCGGGGCCGCCCGCTTTACCGTGCAGTGCCGAAAAATTGTGCCATAGGTTAGTGTCTTTGGTTGTAGTTAAAAACCATGGCAGAAGACGCTAAACCATGGCACAAATTCTGCTGAGGCGGCGCCTCCGCAAGTGCAGATTATTTGATACATAAAACATTGAGGTGTTCGTAAGGTGATGTTTAGCCGCTGTTGCACCCAAAAGAATGCAAACGACCGCAAACATGCGGTAGGGTGGTAACTGTAGTGTTCCATAACGCATTGACGCGTTTGTTGGGCGCGCTACGGGGCTGTTTTTCTTCCGGCAGTCAGTTTGACCTGTGAATAACGGTCCGACTAGTAACTGAATAACACACCATCACCGACAATAGGAGCGTATCTTCTATGGATTCGACCATTTTTAATCGCCGTACCCTGCTGGGCAGCGGCGCGCTTGTGGGCCTGGGGGCCCTGCTTGCGGCGTGTGGCCAGCAGGCAAATAACGAGGCGGCAGCCACCGCCTCCGCCGCGCCGAGCGAATCGGCGACTACTTCTGCCACGACTTCTGGATCTCCCTCGGCGAGCGCGACCCCGTCTGCTGTCCGAGGTTACTCGGGCGGCTCAAAGGCACCCGATGGGGAGTACCGCAAGGCTGATGCAAAGGGGCCAGCACAGAACGTTCCCAAGCCTAACGTTCCGGAGGACGGCTACAACGAAAAGTCTCTAGAGGGCATGCGTAAAACGCTTGATGCATGGATTCAATGGGGAAACTACGGTATCCAGACAGGCGACTACACAAAGGCGCGAGAATTCACCTCACGTAATTTCACTTCCGAATTGGATGCCTACGAAAGTGTCGAAAACCTTTATAAGCGCGGCGGATGGGTCATCGACGGTATCGAGAAATTTACGGCAGATGGATCTCCTTGGTCTGAAGATGGGGAAACCTATTTCTGGAAAGCCTACCGTGGATGGAACCAGGAAATCCATGTTGAACCGAGTGGTAAATGGACTGCTTGGGATAACGATGATAAAACTAACGACACTTTCAAATTCGAGATGAAGCACAATGGGAAAAAATGGGAAATTATAAGCTGTGAAGAGGTTGATGATTAGTTATGCGCAAAATAAATGAACGTATAGCTTATTGCGTCATTGGATTGCAATTTATATGTCTCTTGCCAGCACCTGCAGGTGCACATGTATCTACTAAAGAATGTTCATCTGGTAACGGCGCATCCGTATGCCAAGAATCTACAGTCGCGAAGAAAAGGACTGAAACCAATACAGGTAAAAGGGGCGGAGAAAGCATTCAGAATGACTCAGTTGTTCATCAGCCTGCGGAAGGAGCAGAACCTAGCACCTACGCCACTAAAGGCGCTAACGGCATGACCGTAATTCGTTCCAAAAGTGACTCTAATATTCTTGGTTGCGTAGGTAAGGGCGGAAAGATTGGAAACGTAAAACTCAACAATCTGATCGTTCGTGACGATGGAACCTACATCGATGGCGGATTTGGCAAGTATAGCCGCACCTCAGAAACCTGTGTTCCCGACGATACCCGCACCCTGACCAGTGCCGACAGCCCAGGTCCCGCTGGCCCGACCTACGAAGAAGTCATGGAGGAAATCCGCCACGCTGCAGAGTCGCTAGAGCCCGGTAAACCTACCCTGCACCAGTCCTACAACAACCCCGCAGGCACTGGCCGCGCAGAAGGCGACCCCAACGTGTACAAGGGCGATCAGATCAACTTCTACGTTGACGATGGCGGCCCTTACCGCCTCGAAGCAGACATGCTCGCCGGACACGTCGAAATTGAGCTCATGCCCTCCTCCTACGTCATCGAGTACGGCAACGGCGACCAGGCAACCAACTACACGGCTGGTCAGCCCGTGACCACCTACCCTCGTGAGCGTCCGAGGCAGACGGATACCAGTTACGCCTACCAGCGCTCTGGTAATTTCCATGCGTATGCGACCGTGCATTACACGGCTCGTTTCCGCGTGGACGGTGGCCCGTGGCAGATGATGATGGTGACCCCGCAGGCGACCAGTGACCCGTTGCTGATTCGTGTGTGGTGGGTTGATGTTGGCCGCGTGGCAGGTGACTGCAGCTACGACGACACCAGGTGGGGCTGCAAGAACGATCCGACCATGGGTAAGAAGGACAACCCGAACCCGCGCCTGCGCAAGGCTGATATCCGCACCGGTCAGCGCTGGCACCTGAACGATAACGGCGACGGGGACACGGAGTATTCGCTGCACCGCGACTGGCCCGACATGTAAATCAGCTCTGACCCGACATATAAATAACCGCAGCAGGCGGCCCCGGATGCGTGTACATCCGGGACCGCCTGTTTTGGTATGCCGAAAAATCTGCTGAGGCGGCGCCTCCACGCGGGTGAATATTCGGTCATGACATAGCAATTTCAGTCATGACTTAGCGTCTTTGGTAATGGTTAAAACCCCAGCCCAAAGTCACTAACTCATCACCGAAAACACTAAACCGTCACCGGATCCCGCCCGCCTACCTGGCTCAGACGCAGATTCGGTGATGAGCTACGGATTTGTGCCATAGGTTAGTGTCTTTGGTCGTAGTTAAAAGCCATGGCAGAAGACGCTAAACCATGGCACAAATTCTGTACGGGTTACAGCCCCATAGCGAGAATCCACATGTGTTTCGAGAAACCACTTATGATGTGGCTGTTCGAAACACATGTGGCTTCTCGGCGTAAAAAGCCTCGGCATGAAAACCCTCGCCTTGTAATAACCCGTAACACCCCCTTGCGGTATACCCCCCTAGGGTATACACTTAAGCCATGGAAACCACCAGCAACCAGTGCTGCCACAGCACATCCGCCCAGGTCAGCACCGCATCCGGCACGCCCGATGAAAAGCCAGCCGAGCAACCCACCGAGGCACACACCGGCGCATGCTGCGGCGGCGAGACACCCGAAACCCAGTACGGTTACGCCTCCAACAAAGAGGCGCACCTCAAGCGCCTGCGCCGCATCGAAGGGCAGGTCCGCGGCATCGCCCGCATGGTCGACGAAGACAAGTACTGCATCGACATCCTCACCCAGGTTGCCGCGGTCTCCAAGGCGCTCCACGCCGTCTCCCTGAACCTGCTCGAAGAGCACATCGGCCATTGCGTGACCGGTGCCGCCGTCGAATCCGAACGCACCGGCGACCCGACCATTGCAGAGGCTAAGGTCAAAGAGGCAACCGCCGCGATCTCCCGCCTCATGCGCAGCTAAACGCGCAGTCCCAAACACCGGGCGGCCCCAAGTTTTCAACCCATTACCGAAAGGAAATCATCATGAGCACCACCACCGTTAAGGCAACCGGCCTGACCTGCAACCACTGCGCTATGAGCGTCAGCGAAGAGGTCAGCGAAGTTCCCGGCGTGACCAGCGTGACCGTGGACGTCGTCAAGGACGGCGTCTCCACCGTGACCATTGAGCACGAGGGCACCCTCAACACCCAGGCCGTCGCAGACGCTATTGTGGAGGCTGGCTTCACCCCCGCTGTCTAGCGCGGCAGCCGGCTCGATTAGGAGTCATCATGGCTTATCCTCCGCAGTACATTGCGATGATTGTTGGCGCGGTCCGCACTCTTGTCGGCACCGAAAACATGCACCTTCGCGACGCGATTGCCCGCGTTGCCAGGCAGATGAATCTGGATGCGGCGCTGGTCGATTCGTGGGTGAAACAGAGCCCCGAATATACGGCGCGTGAAGACGCGACCGGCGCCGCGCGACGCAGCGGCACGAGTGCGAATAAGCGTTCCGCCGAGCACGAGCAGGGCGTGAAGGCGCGCGAGAAGGCGAATGCTTCGCCGTTCCCGCGGGCTACCGTGAAGCGTGCGTACGGTGTGTCTGATCGTGGCGCGAAGGTGACCGGTATTCGCCCGCGCACGAGCAGGCCGGATGGGCTGCCCGGCGACCACTAAGCCGCGGCTTTCACAGCCGTAGCCTTACTCGCGCCGCCACTTTCACAGCCCCGCGGTTTTACCCGCGGCTTCACCCTCGCGTACTCTCGGCACCGCGCCCTGATACTGCACCAAATACCGCCGGGGCGGGGTCCTTCGGGGCCCCTCCCCCGGCTTGGTGTACCTTTTTTCTACCCTCCCGTTTTTGAGTTTTGAGGAAGTATTGTGTCTTCTACACAGCCTTCACTAACCACCCGTGAGCCCTCATCACAGAATGAGCGATCTCTTTTTAATTCCACCGGAACGGCCGTAAAATCAACGGAGTCAACCCGAATCATCCACGTGGATATTCAGGGTATGACCTGCGCATCCTGCGTGGGTCGCGTGGAGCGTAAGCTCCGTAAAATCCCCGGTGTTGACCCGGCGGTGAACCTGCCGCTGGAGTCGGCGCGCGTCATCGTGCCCGAGGGTGTGAGCGACGAGCAGATCGTTGAGACCATCAACAATGCCGGCTACACGGCGCACCTCAAGAACGGGCCGCGCGCGGGCGCTGGAACGAACGCGAGCGCATCCGGCGGCGGCAACCATCACAGCACCCCGAGCATGAATGGCGGCTTCACTGACCGCATTATTTATGCGGCGATTTTGGGTGTGCCGATTTTCTTGATTTCGATGTTCCCGTCGTTCCAGTTCCCGAATTGGGGTTGGGTTGTGGCGGTTCTGACGGCGCCGGTCGCGTTCTGGTGCGCCGCACCGTTCCACCGGGCGGCGCTTATTAATGCGCGTCATGGCTCGTCCACGATGGATACGCTGGTGTCTCTCGGCGTGGTGTTGGCGTATTTCTATTCGCTGGCGCAGCTGCTCATGAACCCGGCGTTGACGGCGCATGTGCATCATGCGGGCGGTAGTTTCTGGTCGATGTTTACCGGCAACCATGCGCCGCTGTATTTTGATTCGGCGTCCATGGTGACGCTGTTCTTGCTGATTGGTCGCGCGATTGAGCACCGTACTCGCGATCGTTCTTCGGAGGCGCTGCGCACCCTGCTGAGCATGGGCGCGAAGGAGGCGACTCTGCTGCGCACCGATAAGCAGGGCGTGACGAAGCAGGTGCAGGTTCCGGTGGAGGACCTCATGCCGGATGACCTGTTCTTGGTGCGCCCGGGTGAGAAGATTGCCACGGACGGTGTGGTGGTTGAGGGTACCTCCGCGGTGGATGCGTCCCTGCTGACGGGTGAATCTGTGCCGGTTGAGGTGCATCCGGGTGATGCGGTCACGGGTGCGACGGTGAATACGTCTGGTTCGTTGACGGTGCGTGCGACCCGTGTGGGCGCTGAGACGACTCTGGCGAAGATGGGTGAGCTGGTGGCGAGCGCGCAGGAAACGAAGGCTCCGATTGCTCGCTTGGCGGATCGTGTTTCTGCGGTGTTTGTGCCGGTGGTTTTAGTGATTTCGGCGCTGACCCTGGTCGGTTGGTGGCTGGTTTCTGGTGACGGTTCGGCGGCGTTTAATGCGGCGGTGACGGTGCTGGTGGTGGCGTGCCCGTGCGCTTTGGGTTTGGCTACTCCGACGGCGCTGCTGGCGGGTACGGGTCGCGGCTGGCAGTTGGGCATTTTGATTCGTAATGCGCAGGTGTTGGAGGCGACGAGCACGGTTGATCGCGTGGTGCTGGATAAGACCGGTACGGTGACGACTGGTGAGATGTCTGTGGCGTTCTACGGCACGTTTGGTGACTATGAGTCGGCGGGTGACTTGTCCGGTATTTCGCCGGAATCTGCCGATTCTAAGAACGAGCGTTCCCTGTCTGTTTTGCGTGATGCCGCCGCCGTGGAGGCGCTGAGTGAGCACCCGATTGCCCGCGCGATTGCCGGTTTTGCCCGTGAGCAGGGCGTGCTGGCGGAGGGCGCTTCGGCACCGAGTGTGAGCGGCTTTGAGGGTGTTCCCGGAGGCGTGCGCGGCGTGCTGAGCGGCGCGGGTGAAGGCGCTGAGAGTGGCGGCACCTCCCAGCTGGTTGTTGTGGGTACTCCCGAGTACCTGCAGGCGGCGGGTGCGCAGCTGAGCGAGGCTCAGTTGGCTCTGCTGGATCAGGCTCGCCGGGCGGGTCTGACGACGGTGGTTGTCGCCCGCGGCGAGGCCCCGAACGATGAGGCCCCGAGCAGCACCTCCGCTCTGCAGCCGGTCGGCATGATTTCGGTTGCCGACACCCCCAAGCCGGAGGCGGCAGAGACCATGGCGCAGCTGCGTGAGCTCGGCATGGAGCCGATTCTGCTCACCGGTGACGCCCCGCAGGTTGCGCAGGCGGTCGCCTCGCAGGTCGGTATTTCGGCTGAGAACGTGTACGCCGGCGTGACCCCGGAGGGTAAGTCGCAGGTGATTGAGAAGTTGCAGGCTGCCGGTCACCGCGTGGCAATGGTCGGCGACGGCGTGAATGACGCCCCGGCGCTGGCTCTTGCTGAGCTGGGCATTGCGATGGGTTCGGGCACGGACGTTGCCGCGGAGGCAGCCGATATTGTGCTGACCCGTTCGGATGTTGCTTCAGTGGTGACGGCACTGCGTCTCTCCCGCGCTACGCTGCGCACCATTAAGTCGAACCTGTTCTGGGCGTTCGCCTACAATTCGGCGGCTATTCCGGTTGCCGTGGCGGGCCTGCTGAACCCGATGATTGCGGCTGCGGCAATGGCGTTTAGTTCGGTGTTTGTGGTGCTGAATTCTATGCGTCTGACGGCGTTTAGGAAGTAGCGCCCTGCCGTTATACAGAATGAATTGCCAGGATGAATTGCACTGTGCGATTTCAAACGAAAAATTCAAAAGCATATTTCACCGCGCTTTTCGCACGGTAAAAGATATAAAGAAATGCACCGCCCGTGTAAAGGCGGTGCATTTCTTTATATTTAGTTTTCACGGGCGGCGGCTTGAACGCATAGCTTAAACACCCAGCTCACACGCCCCGCCCGAAAACCCAAGCTCAACAGCCCGGCAGAACCTTACGCCCAGGTCACCAGGTCCTCGATGGGTCGGCGGCTCTTCGGCGTGATTTCGCGGGCACGGTAACCGAAGGTCACGGCCACGGATACGCCGTATTCCTCCGGGTCGAACAGGCCGGCAGAAGCGAGCAGCTCGTTCACTGCTTCGTAGTTCATACCCTCAATGGGGCAGGAGTCGATGCCGAGCATTGCTGCGCCGGTCATCATGTTACCCAGGGCGATGTAGGTCTGCTTGGATGCCCAGTCGAAGAGCGCACGGTCGCTTTCCAGGAGCTTCATGTCGTTCTTCTGGAAGTGGCCGTAGCGTTCGAGTACGGCCTCCAGCTGCTCCTCGGTGAGGTTGCGGCCTTCGAGGGTGCGGCGCATCCACGGGGTGTCGTAGCGCAGGCCCTTCTTCGCCAGCAGAATGACCACGTGGCTTGCGTCGTCGAGGGCGCCCGCCATGCCCCAGGCGATCGGCTTGAGCTTTTCGCGCAGTTCGGGGTCCTGGATGACCAGGAACTTCCACGGTTCGGTGCCGACGGAGCTGGGCGATAGGCGCGCAAATTCGAGGATTGCTGCGAAGTCTTCGTCGCTGATGCGGCGGTCGGGGTCGTAGGCGCGGGTTGCGCGGCGGCGGGCGAAAATTTCGAGGGCTTCTTCGCGGGTTACGGTCACGGTTTCATCCTTTGCATGAGGGTTTCAATACCCTGTCATGCTACACCTGCGGAGGGTGCGGGCGGTCTAATTGTGAGCCATTACGCCCAGAGCACGTATGTTCGAAGCAATCAGTCTCGAGGGGTTTAGGCACCGGCTTTCATCCACACATCCGAACGGGCGCGGCGACCAAAAATAACCGCGCGGATTCCCTGGAAGTACAGAATATACGCCGCCCACAAGCCGCAATACCCGGCGAGCGCGTCCATGGTGCCGTTGCCGACCGCCCAGTGCAGCCCGAGCATGACCGGCACGTACATGACGAGCATGATGAAGCAACCAATTGCCAGGTATTTCACGTCCTGCGCGCCCATGAGGATACCGTCCAGGGTGAACACGTAGGCGGCGATGGGCTGGCCGAGCGCAATGATGACGGTGGCGATGGTGAAGAGGAACGCCACCTGCGCATCCTGCGTGAACAGCCAGGAGCCGAAGAAGCCGATGAGCGGGCAGATCAGGCCGGTGATTACACCATAGATGAGGCTCATGCGGAGCAGCCGGTTTTTCAGTTGGCGCACCTTCACACATTCGGATTCCACAGCCAGGTCGCGTTCGCCGAGTTCCTTGCCGAGTAGCGCCTGCGCGGCGATGGCGAGGGAGTCCAGGGCGTAGAGGAAGAGGTTAAACACGCCCATGCCAAGCTGGTAGGCGGCGGTGTGTTCGGTGCCGAATCGCGCCACGACGAACACGGTCAGCAGGGAGGCAATGCGCATGGACAGGGTGCGCAACATGAGCCAGGAGCCGAGCGAGAGCACCGAGCGCATGCCGGTCGCATCCGGCGCCCAGCGGACGGCGTGCTCGCGGGTGCCGCGCATCATGACCGTACCGAGCGCGGCAGCCATGCCCCACTGGGTGAGGGAGGTGCCGGTCGCCGAACCGGCGACGCCCCAGCCGACCGGGTAGATGAGCAGCCAGTTCAGCGCAATGTTCACGAGCGTGCCGACCGTGGCGACTTTGAGCGGGGTAACGGTGTCTTGCAGTCCGCGGAGCGTGCCGACCTGCGCGAGGATAATCATCATCGGCGGAATACCCCAGAGCGAGTGGTGCAGGTAGTCGAGGGCGTAGCTGATGGTTTCGTCGGTCGCGCCGAGGCCGCGCAGCAGCGGGTCTGCGAAGGCGTATCCGGCGATCATGAGGAGCATGCCGAGGCCGAATGCGACCCACACGCCGTCCACGCCGATCTGCCAGGCGCGGCGCAGGTTCTTCTCACCGAAGGCGCGCGCCACGGCGGGCGTGACGGAGTAGGCGAGGAAGTTCATGAGGCCCACGACCGTGGTGACGAGCGTGGCGGCGATACTCATGCCGGCGAGTTCTGCCTTGCCGAGTTGGCCGATGAGGGCGGAGTCGGTGAGCACGAAGATGGGTTCGGCGATGAGCGCGCCGAAGGCGGGTACGGCGAGGGCGAGGATGCGCCGGTTCAACGAAGGCTCGGCGGTATTGACGCTGGGGCTCGCGGCGGTATTCTTCGCGGGCGCGCCGGGCGCGGTGTTACTGGGTTCAGCGCCGCCGGGTTCAGTATTAGGGTGCTTCTGTGTGCTCATCCCTCTAGGCTACTCCCCGCCGCCGCGGCGGGTGCCCGGGCGCGGGGCGGGGTGCACTCTGTGAGATAGGCGTGCGAGACGGGCGCTGTTAGGCGCCTCTGCCGCGCAGTTCGTCGAGGGCGCGGCGTTCCTTCTTTGTGGGGCGGCCGCTGCCTCGTTCACGTTTGGCGACCGGCGGCATGGAGAGGTAGGCGGGGCGCGGGCCGGAGAGGTCTTCGTAGCAGGTGACGGCGATGGGTGCGCCTACGCGTTTGACGAGGAGCTTTTCGACTTTGAAGACGCGTTCCCAGCCGGGGTAGCGCACACGCACCACGTCGCCTTTTTTGAGTTTTTGGGAGGGCTTGGCGGGTGCGTCGTTGACGCGCACGTGGCCGCCTTTGCATTCGTCGGCGGCGAGGGAGCGGGTCTTAAAGATGCGCACCGACCAGAGCCAGAGGTCGAGCCTGGCGCTGGTCAGGGTGGTGGTGTCTTCTGCGGTCATGTGTTCATTGTGGCGCGAGGAGGGCGGGGCACCAAATCAGGTGCGCCCGCCTACCCGTCCTGCGCTTGCGCTGTTTTCGCGGTGATTCTGCAGTAATTCCGCCGTATTTTTGCCGGGGCTGAACCGTGACCCGCGCAAACCCACCATGCGGCAGAAAATTTTCTAGCGCACGCACCAGCCTATTGAGCGCCAACTAGCCTCCACTAGGGGTATTGTTAAGTCACCTTCTCAAGAAGTGTTCTCAAGGCCACCTAGTTCGCGTGGCCTACGGGGGGGTTGTGGCCGCGACGCCACGGGCTCCCCGCAACAGATTGGAGACACACCATGTCTAACCACCGCCTAAGCTCTATCGGCAGTGCAGCGCCTACCCGCCATACAGCACCTACCGGTCGCACAGCGTCTACCGGCGCAAGGCGTAACTTTGCGCGAGCTGCCGCCGCAATCCTGCTGGGCCTCACGCTCTCCTCGTGCTCTTTCGGTCCTACGTTGGAGAAGGATGAAAGCGCCCGCGCTATTTTCGACGTAGAAAATGACCGGGTGATCCTACCCCTGGACGCATACGACACCACCGGCAAGGACGAATACTTTACCAAGGCCCTTGAGCTCGCCCGTAAAAAGTGCTTTGCCGAACACGGGCAGCACTACAAGATGTTTGTCCGCACCGAGGGATCCGGCAGGAACCTCGGCAGGACCTACGGAATCTGGAACGTTGAGTACGCCCAAAAGTACGGCCTCCACAAGAGCGAAGACTCGAATACGCTGGATCTGTCCTCCCCTGCGCCCTCATCCGACCCTGGGAAGGATGTCAGCACCGAATGCTATCAGCGCGCCAGCGATGAGATGAAGCAAATTGGAGAGATACCCTTCGGAAGCAGCACGTTTACGCGTTTGGAGACCGACGCCCGAAATGCCGCAGGCGATAGGCAACTCAAAAAATCTCTCGACGACGAGTGGAAGCGATGCGTCAAGGATAAGGGCCTCACCCCCGATAGTGAGGTGACCGTTAAGGAAGAAAAGAATATTCGTCAGAGCACCGTCGCCTCCGAAGAAGAAATTCGAATCGCCACCATCCAGGCACAGTGCAATCAGGATGTAGGCCGCTCGCAGAAGCTCTACGACCTGGAGGCGCAGTACCAGAAGCCGCTCGTCGCCAAGAACCAGGCAGCCCTGGAGAATGAGCTTAAAGAATTCAAGCGCCGGGACGAGCAGTTCAAGCAGTACGTCCTCGACAACCAGTAACAGCGCATAACAGTCGGTAAGTCGACAGAAAAGGGTGTGTGCCGTGTTCAGTGAACACGGCACACACCCTTCTTGCGTTGTACTAGCTGCCTAGCCCGCGGCGGTTATGCCTCCACCTTTGCGGAGCGGCGCTCCTTCAGCGCCCAGCCGATTACACCGGCGAGCAGACCGAAGGCAATCCAGGAGCCGAGCACCAGCCACTGACCGCTCGTTGCAACCTCCGGGAAGTACGCGATGGAACGCAGCAGGGTCGAGGAGGCACCCGGAACCATCATCTGACCGATAGCACCCCAGGCACCGGGTAGGAAGACGCTCGGCATGCTTGCCCCCGAAATCGGGTTGCCGATGAACATGGTGATGACGGCACCTACACCCAGACCGACAATCGGCGCCGTCAGGGCACTCACACCCACGATGAAGGAGGCGGTCGCCAGGTAGGTGGCGCTGAATGCTGCCCACAGAGTTGCGAAGTCACCGGGAATCATGCCGAACCAGACGTTCAGGATCAGGGCGGTGAGTGCGCCACCAATGACGGCGTAAAGGGTAGCGGTGACGAAGCGGCGCCAGGTACCGTTCACGCGCAGAGCAGAGAAGGAACCACCCAGAATACCACCGATGACCAGGGGAAACGCAGAGATAGCGATACCGGAACCGGAGGAGTCACTTTCGCTCAGGGGCACTACGGCGGTGGTCTTCACGGTCATAGCGGAGGCCTTTTCAGCTTCTGCCTTCATCTGCTCCAGCTGGGCGGCAGCCTGTGCGCCCTGCTCACCGCCGGCCTGCACCGCCTGGGTGAGGGCTTCGGTCTTAGCGGCGAGCGCCTGCTGCTGAATTTGTGCATTCAGCTGGGTGGCTACGCTGTTGAGCATCTGGGTTGCTGCGGCGTTAGCGGCGGGGGCGGTGAGCACCTCGGGGGCTGCGCCTTCGGTGAAGACGATAGCGCCGTAGGTTTCGCGCTGCTTGATTTGGTTTTCGGCGTCTTCGCGGGAGGTGGCCTGCTTCAGTTCGAAGGTTTCGATGCCGCGGTCTTTGAGGGATTGCTCAAATTGGCTGACGGTCACTTCGGGGCCGGTGATGGAGACGGGCAGGTTTTTTGCTTCCATGGTTTTGGTGGGCCAGGTGAAGGCGAGGATTACGACTGCAACAATCAGGGATGCCAGCAGCGAGGTGCTGATGACTTTGATCCAGGAGGAACGCTCGGGGGTTTCTGCCGGGGTCTTGGCGGTTTCGGTGGTAGTGGGGTTAGTAGCGCTCACTGCTTCTGCGGTGGGCGCGGTGGTGGGTTCGTTGCTCATGACAACCTCCAAACAAAATGCCTGTTTCGTTTACGGGATAGAACTCTACTCCCGTTTTTGACCGAGCGCAAACACAATAGCCATTTTGTTTACAAAGTCACAAAAAGAATTGCTGTTGTGTTTATGGATTTTGTTCACCACCCCACCTAGACTGGAACCATGCCCCGACTAACAGAAGCCACCAAAGCCGCACGTCGCACCCAAATCATCGAAGCAGCCATCGCCTGCTTCATTGAACACGGCTACACCAACACCTCCATGAGCGACATCATCAAAGCCTCCGGGCTGTCCTCCGGATCCATCTACTCGCACTTCACCGGCAAAGAAGACATCCTCATCAGCGCCATTAACGAGCGACTCGACAACCTCAAGGAACTCTACGCCGCACTCCCCGAAGGCGCCGGACCCCAGGACATTCTCGAAACCATCCACACCAACCAGATGATTAACGAGAACTTCTCCGCCATGCTGCGCATCCGCCTTGAATCGCTCCACGCACCCGAAATTGCCAAGGCAACCGCGGACACAATTCCCCTGCTGCAGGGCATCATCATCAAGACCCTGACCCCCTGGGCGGTCGAACAGCTGCGCGTTCTGCACGAAATCAACCCCGACCCGGCGCAGCGCACCCCCGAGCAGGAGGCGCTCATCGCCGACTACGCCCGCGACCATGCGGACGCCTTCATGATGGTTTTCCAGGGGTACATGCTCCGCTCCTTCGTCGGTAGCGCCGAGGAGAAGGACCGCCTCTACCGCGTCGCTTTGGCGCTTCTTCCCGAGTAGTTGACCGCCCGATAGTCCCTAAAATCACCCTGATACGGTTGTCTTTTAGATTTATTCGCGATTTTGGGCGCTATAGTGCCCTCACAGTCTGCAGGCGTAGAATCGAGGAATTATGACTGAATCCTGCACCCCCGCAACCCCCGAGCCGCGCGCCGACAACCCCGCAAAGCTGAAGAATCTGCGCGCCGCACACGCGGATGAGCTATCTTCGCGCACGCGCGCCACGAGCATCCCGGCGGACTCCTGCTCCCTCTATGACGACGAGGCACTCGGTGGCACTGCCGGACGCGCCACCGCCTGGCTGGCACTCGAACACGTGGGCCAGTGGGGCCGCGACGTGCTGGACGGATCCGCCCTGGGCGAGGAGCTTTCGGCGGCGTTGGGCGAGGCAGTCTCGCAGGCGGGGCTGAAGTTCCTGCTGGTCCGCCAGGTGGGCAGGGCGGGGCGCGTACTGCACGGCGCGCCGGATGCATCCGGCAACCCGACCCACCGGGTGCTCTACGCGCTCTGCACTCCGGGCGAGGAGAAGCTCTACTCATTCAGCGTGAGCGACCCCGAGCAGCTGCTCGACCTACCCCTAGGCAACCCCCAGGAGTTGATTCAGGCGACCGGAGCGGAGCTCATGGACTCCCCCGCTATTCTCGTGTGCACCCACTCTAAGCGTGACCGTTGCTGTGCTCTGCGCGGCCGACCCATTGCGGCACACCTGGCGGATATCTTGCCCGCGAACACGGTCTGGGAGTGCTCGCATACGGGCGGTCACCGCTTTGCCCCGGTTGGCATTATGCTGCCCACCGGCTACACCTACGGCCGTCTCTCGGAGCCTTCGGCGCTGGCGGCGTACCTGTCGCTGGCGGGTCGCGCTATTCCGTCGCTGCACGGTCTGCGTGGTCGCAGCACGGATACTCCGGTGGAGCAGGCGGCGGAGGTTGCCGTACGCCTCGAACTGGAGAAAAAGGGTGAAGAAGTAACCTCTGGAGGTTTGGTTTCACGTGAAACATCGGCAACGGAGGCGCTGAACGCACTCCGTGAGGCTGGCGTCGAGCCCCCGGTAGATACCGCCGAACACCCCACCCTGGAGGCGGTACTCACCACCCACACCGACGGACGCACCTGGGTCACCTTCTTCGAGCGGGTCACCCTTGAGCCGCGCCCCAACTCCTGCGGCAAGGGTCCCGCAGATGCTTTCAGCCGCGAGCTGCTCGCGCTGCGCCAGCTCTAGGCAGAGTCAGTTCTAGGCAGCACTAGCCCTAGCCACTGCGCCAGCTCTAGCACCCGCGCATGATTAGACAGCGCAAAGCCCCAGCGGGCACCTTCTCGGGTACCCGCCGGGGCTTCACTGCATCCAGAGTTCGGCGTAGCCGGGACCTCAGACTTATCCGGCGAACGGATTCGGCGCGCCGATGTACTGCAGCTCGGTGTACTCCTCCAGACCCTCGGGGCCGCCCTCGCGGCCCATGCCGGACTGCTTCACGCCACCAAACGGGGCGGCGGCGTTCGAGATAACGCCCGAGTTATAACCGATCAGCCCGAACTCGAGTCCTGCCGCCATGCGCGTAAAGCGCGGGTGGTTGCTCGTGTACACGTACGCCGCCAGGCCGTACTCGGTGTCGTTGGCGAGCTTCAGGGCGGTGCGTTCGCCCTCCTCACCGTAGCCGCTGAACGTGGCAATCGGGGCGACGGGGCCAAAGATTTCTTCACGCCACACGCGCATCGAATCGGTCACGCCGGTCAGCACCGTGGGGCGAATGAAGTTGCCCTTGTTGAGGTTCCTGGGCATGCCGCCGGTATTGCCGTAAACCTTCGAGTCCAGCTCGGGAATGTAACCGCCGCAGGCGAGAAGCGCGCCCTTGCCCAGGGCGTCTTCCACCATAAAAAGCATGGATTCAACCGCTGAAGGTTGAATTAGCGGTCCACATTCGGTTCCGTCGATGGCTCCGTCGCCCACAACGGTCGCCTCCATGCGCTCCACGAAGGCGCGGGTGAACTCTTCGGCAATGTCCTCGTGCACGATAATTCGGTTGGCGGCGGTGCACGCCTCGCCCATGTTCCTCATCTTCGCGGCGTAGGCGCCCTCCACGGCGGCGGGGATGTCCGCGTCCTCAAAGACGATGAACGGTGCGTTGCCGCCCAGCTCCATGGAGGTGCGCAGAACGTTCTGCGAGGCCTGCGCGAGCAGGGTGCGGCCCACGGCGGTGGAGCCGGTGAACGAGACCTTCCGCAGGCGCTCATCAGCCATCAGCGCGGCGACAACCTCGCCGGTGCGGGAGGTGGTTACCACGTTCAGCACGCCGTCCGGCAGGCCCGCCTCACGCATCAGGGAGGCAAAGTACAGAGAGCTGAGCGGGGTCAGGGAGGCGGGCTTGAGTACCGCGGTGCAGCCCGCCGCGAGCGCCGGGGCAACCTTGCGCGCCGCCATGGCGAGCGGGAAATTCCAGGGGGTGATGAGCAGGCAGGGGCCGACGGGGCGGCGTACGGTGGTGATTTGTAGCCCGGATTCGGGGGCGACGGCGGTGCGGCCGAAGTTGCGGGCGGCTTCTTCGGCGTACCAGCGCAGGTAGTTCGCGGCGTAGGCGACCTCGCCGCGGGACTGGTCGAGGGGCTTGCCCATTTCGAGGGTCATGAGCCGGGCGATGACTTCGGTGCGCTGCGTCATGAGCGTGTAGGCGCGGTTGAGGATGTCGGCGCGTTCGCGGACGCTGGTTGCCGCCCAGGAGGCGCGGGCCTCGCAGGCGGCGTCGAGCGCTTCGATGCCCTGTTCGACGCTGGCGTCGGCGACGTGCGCGAGGATTTGGCCGCAGGAGGGGTTGTGCACGGGGAAGGAGCCGTTGTCGCCGGTGACCCAGGTGCCGCCGATGAGCAGGTCGGTGGGCACGTAGAAGAAGGGGTAGGAGGGCCGCTCGTAGGGGTCGATGGGTTCGAGCTGCGGCATGTTGAAGCTGTGCATGTGCGGTTCGGTGCGGCCTCGTAGCTGGGCGGACTTCATGCCGGGCTTCTCTGAGGGCTTCTCGGCGGCGCTTTCGGGTGAGGTGGTCATGGCGTGCCTTTCGGGTTGGGGCGGCCGGTGCGGTCGACTCTGACGCTTTTAATTCTAGTCCCGCACGCTCGCCTACCCCCTCGAACCCGCCCTGCGCGCCTACACGTCCTCGCGCGCCCTCTCCTCGCCTGCGTCCTCCCCTCCCTCTCCCCTAAAAAGACAGCGGGCACGCCGAAGGGGGCCGCATCCGCGTTGGATACGACCCCCTTCGGGTAGATTCCTCGGGTGGATTCTCGCTCGGCGCGAGCGCCTAGCTAATAATCATGGGGCTGGGGATTATGGAAAGCGTTGCCCGGAAGGGATGCTCGGTGCTGCATCCGCTCTGCCCGATACCCGCGCCTTCACCGCTTAGCGGGCGGTGAGACGGGCACCCAGGTGGGCTAGGCCCACCGATTCTCTCAAATCCAGGACTGACGTGCCTCGATTCGAGTCAGCTCCAGAGGACCGCCGTCATTGGTGCCGTGGAAGCGGCCAAAGTGTACGTACGGGCCGCGGTAGGCGCTGTGGTTGATGGGGCTGGAGTACTGGCCGTTGACCGTGTAGTAGAAGCTGTTCTTGCTCACCACGATCTTGCAGTTCAGTGCCTGGCCGGTGGTGACCTTCTGGCGCAGCTTCATGGTGTGCAGTACGCGCGGGCTGGTCTGCTTGGGTTCGAAGCAGAGAATCTGCGCTACGGAGCCGCCGTTGTAGTTGGGGCGGATAGCGAGCACGTAAGTGCCGTCTTCCTGGTTTGCGGAGAACTTCTTACCGATGCCGAAGGCACCGTCGTGTTCGCGACCGAACGCAATGTAGCCGTAGTGACCGTCCTGCTTCGGCAGTGCACCGGTCCACTTCATGGAGAAGTCGAGGGTGTACTTGTCGCGGGTGGTGTAGTTCGCCAGCGGGCCGAGCAGCACGGATTCGTCGTAGCGCTGGTTGTGCACGATGGCTGCGCCGGTCAGGTCGGGCATGTCCGCTGCGACGGAGGGGTCGGCGGGCAGCATGCCGTGGGGGCGCTTGCCGGTCTTGATCTTGACGCTGGCGTCGAAGGGGTCACCGATTACCCAGTAGGGGTCGGGGCACATGAAGCCCTTCACGCCCAGTGCCTTGTACTTTTCGTAGGCGGAGCGGCGGTGGATTTCCCAGACGATGACTGCCTTGCCGAGGCCGGTGAGGGTACGTACGTTCTCTTCGCTCATGGAGCCGTGGGATGCGCCGGTCGGCTTCTCGTAGTAGGGTACGCCGATGGCGTCCACATTTTCGTGGCGTGCCATTGCGGAGATCTTGTCGATGGGGTCGCCGCCGTCGAAGTAGCACCAGGTGGCGCAGCCTGCGGAGTTGGCGAGCTTGAGGTACTTGGAGGTGGGGTTGAAGCCGCCGTTGCCGTCGCGGTACATCTTGATGACGGTGCGGCGCTGCAGGCCGCGTTCGGTGATGAACTTGACGAGGCCTGCCTGTGCGGGGCCGTCCTTTGCTTCGAGGAAGAGCACGACCTTCTTGCCGCCGACGGAGGCGTATTCGCCACCTGCAGGTACGGCGTCAATTGCGGCGATGGCCTCTTCGAGGGTGGGGATGTCGTAGAGGTCGGTCTTCTCACCCAGGTTCTTGCGCATGTTGACCTTGTACTGGCGCAGTTCTGCGAGGGTGTGGCCGCGCACGTCCATGGACGCACCGGTGGTGCGCTTGATGTTGGTGTCGTGCATGCAGACGAACTGGCCGTCGCTGGTGGTGCGTACGGAAATTTCGACGGCGAGGGCGCCTCGGCGTACAGATTCTGCGTAGGCGTAGGCGGTGTGCTCGGGGCTGATGTTGCCGGCGCCGCGGTGGGCGATGAAGAATTCATCGGTCTTGTAGAGCAGCTGATGTGCGGGGGAGCCGCTGTGTACTGCCGCGAGCTGTGCGCGGGTGTTGGCTGCGGCGTGGGCTTCGCCTGCCTGGAGCATGAGGGCGGCGGGTGCCAGTGCGGAGGCACCGATGAAGCCGCGGCGGCTCAGATTCTTAGAGGTCTTCGGGAATGCAGTCACCGTAGTAGTCCTTTTTCTTTTATGAGTTGAGCGTAATGTGTGTGGTTGTTCATTGAAGTTTTGGTTTATAGCTGAGGGTCCGGATTCTCTCAACTCAAACTACAACTCTATGTAGGATAACGATTTTTTATCGGTGATTCACTGCGTTTACAGGAAAATAGGGTATTATGTGCGCCTCATTCTTACCCGCCGTGTAATGCGGGTGAATGTGTTCCTCCTTTTCCGCCGCTTTTAATAGCGGCATTTCATACGGCGTTAAAAAATTTCTCGTGTAACGAAAAAGGCCGCGCCCACAGCCCGATTGAGCCTGCAGGACGCGACCTTTTGCGTTGAAACATTTTTCGCGGGTTTTTCACCGCTGTTGAAGCTGAGCTATTTTCGCTGGTTCAGCTTACTTCTTGGTTGCCTGAGCGAC
>ERZ772952.64-NODE-64-length-22937-cov-4.55126_pt1 | contig 22937 bp, 15 predicted proteins | sample MGYA00580686_ERZ772952 | MGnify/ENA primary metagenome ERZ772952 (study PRJEB29015, sample SAMEA2738074) | human oral metagenome | biome: human oral; feature: human-associated habitat; material: saliva | place: China | collected 2213 ... | reverse complement strand
TAGAACTCGTTATGTTAAGGATTCAGAAAAAGATTATGGAACAGAAAATGAAACTCAAACCCAAGGTCATCCTGGTCGTGAAGTTACTAGAACTGTTTATACAGTAAACCCAACTGATGGTTCTACAACAGAAAACACAACAACAACTAGAGAATCTGAACCTCAAGATAAAGTAGTTAGAGTTGGTGGGAAAACTAGAATAGAAACTATTAAAGATTCTGAAGGTAGAACCGTAACTACTACTACAACTTACACTGTAGATGAAACTACTGGTGTAGTTAGCCCAACTATTACTAAATCTTATGGAACTCAAAAAGATTCTACCGAAGTTCACAAACCAATTCCATCTCCGGTACGTTATGAAAAAGATACAACTCGCAATTATGGTGATCCAAATCAAACTCAAAATGGACAACCTGGAGATGAAGTAACTACTACTACTTATTCAGTTAACCCACAAGATGGAACAATTACTTCAACTGTAGGTAAACCGGTTCGAGTTAAAGAACCAACTGAAACCGTAGTTAAAGTTGCAGCCAAGGATAAAGTAGTAGAAAATGAAATTCCTAATAGAACTCGTTATGTTAAGGATTCAGAAAAAGATTATGGAACAGAAAATGAAACTGAGATCCAAGGACAACCTGGGCGTGAAGTAACTAGAACTGTTTATACTGTGAATCCTAATGATGGATTTGTAACAGAAAGTTCTACAATTTCTAGAGAGTCTGATCCTAAAGATAAGGTGGTTAAAGTTGGTGGAAAAACGAAAACAGAAATTGTTAATGAAGGAAATCAAACTTATAAAGTAATTACATCTTATAATGTAAATTCTGAAACAGGAGAAGTAACTTCTTCTACAACTAAAGAATTGATTTCTAATGAAAATCATAATCGAAGTGTTGAAGTTGATGATACAAATCCAGTAACTATTCCTGAAAACAACAATTCTAATAATTCTACACCTTCTTTGAAACCTAAAGACGAAGATATTAAACCTAAAGTTGAAAAAGAAGTTAATAAAGAGATCTTAAAAGGAAGTTTTGTTGAAAACAATGTTGAGAAAAAGGATATTAATCTAAATTCTAAGAAAGAAGAAAAAGAAAAAACTTCTAAAGAAGTTTTGACTATTGAAAAACTTCAAAAAGAGAGTTTAGATAAAATTAATTTGGACAACAATGTTCAAACTATTTCTTTAAACAAATCTAACAATGTAGACAGAAATCTCAAATTGAGTAAACCTTCTTCTACTTCAACAGATTCTCCAAAAGCTGAAATTTTAACAGCTAATAATAAAACAACTTCTGAAGCAAGTAAAGTTGAGAATAATTCTACTTCAAAATCTTCAGAAAAGGGTGAAAAAACTCCAACAGTTAAAGCACCTATTAATACTGGATCTCATTCAGAAACTAATATTCTTCCAATATTGGGATTAATTGGTTTATCTGGAGCATTAATTGTAGGATCTTCTCGTAAAAGAAAAGAAGATTAAGCATAACAAAAAGCACCAAATTGGTGCTTTTTTTATTATTTAAATCTTGGATTAACTTTCCCCAACCCTGGTCTTTTTTTATTGTTTTGGGGTAATGTTTTTAATTTTTTTAAATTATTACCATTAGTTTCAATTCTTTTTTTAATTTCCTCTGAAATTGCATTAGGATCTAAATTAGATTCTGTTTCTTTTAGAGGTCTACTCTTTAGTTCTTTATTTATTAAAGAAAGAGTGCTCTTATCTGAATTAATTTTAGATTCAGAATTCGAATTTTCTTTTGCCAATTCCTTATCTTTATTTTGGTTTTGATTTTCATTTTTTGTGATATTGTTTAGAGATTCATAAAAGTTGGAAATTGGTTCATAAAAATTAATTTTAACTTGAGTCACATCTAGAGGAACTCCTGAAGTTGTTTCAGAATAGATATTATAATAAGTAGTTGAAAATTTATTTTCTTTAGAAGGCATAATAGTTTCAATTTTTACTTTATAAATTCTAATTAAGTTTCTATAGGCTGGTTCTACAATTAGTTTATTTAATTCTTCTTCCCAATTTTCTTTTTTTAGTAAATTTTCTAATTTCAAATAAAACAAAAGTTTATTTTCAATTTGATTTTCTTTGTTAAGAATAAAAACATCATTTTCATAAATTACTTGTTTTCTTGACAAATAAATCATAAAAGTAATATAAAGTAAAATGAAGAAAATAAAAACATTATTAGATAAATTACTATATTGCTGATATAAACTTTCTGCTAGAGGAGATGTGTTAATATCAGTAGGTTTAAACATAAACCTCCATTCTAAAGGAATAAAGATAAATCCTAATAAGAATGATGCAATTTTGATTCTAGTTGAAGTAAGAAAAGTTGAGATTTTAAAAATTTCTCTTGTGAAATTATGAATAATTTTCTTTTGAAAAGTTACTTTTCCAAAAGAAATTAAATCTACAAGTAATTGAATCAATATAATAAAAAATGCAAAAAATGCTAAATTATTTAATGAAGTTTTATTTTGTAAATAAAAATCAGTATTAATAGCATTTATTAAAGAGCTTAAAAATTGCGAGAATTGAAGTCCGGCAATAATCAAACCAAATAGGAATATTAATTTCCTAACAATTAATTTAAAATTTAATCCAATTAAAGTAATTGGATTATCATTGTTTTTCATTGAGTTTTCAAGTTTTTCCATAAGATAAAACCTTCTTTCTAAAATAATTTATTATTTTTTTTAATTATATCATTTTTTTATTAAAAGAACAACTAGTCTAAAAATAACTTACAATATAGTAGAAGAAAAAAATAACCTATTAGTTGAGGGAAAATAAATTGAAAAAAAATAAAATTATTCTAGGAATTACGAGTGCAACAATTTTAGCATCTTCTGTAATTCTTGGAGATCCATTTTCTATTCCTTTAATAGATAAAGGAGTTAAAAGTTATGCTGAATCTGGAGCAGAAGTTTCGAATGTGGAAGCAAGTGCAACATTAACTAATAATGCTTCTAAATCTAAAAAAATGCAAAGAATTGATTCTTATAATATTAATTTCAAAGTAAAACAAAGAGTTAATGCTGGAGATAAAATAACATTTCAGCTTTCTAATTTGAATGGATTTGAATTAGAAAATAAGAAAATTGTTCTAAAAGATGGAACCACTGTAGGCACAGTTCGAGTTGTAAATGGGAATAAACAAGGCTATTTCGATGTTAATGGTAAGACCTATTTTGGTAGAAATTTGCAAAATGATGCACATAATGATTCATACTCTGCAACATTTATTTCAAGTTTTGATAAAGAATTTAATGATGGAATGAAAAATTATTCACCGGATACAGAATTTAAAACAGAATTTGAAATTGTTTTTAATGAAGCTGCTCAGAACTACAATGATATGGAATTGAATATTGCAGTAGAAAATGCATCTAATGTTCTTGGAGGAGCTAACAAAGATTATGATAATATTGCTAAAATTAATTACAATGGTAATACTTTAGCTAGTGCTACTTATCATGTTCCAGCAATGCCATTGTCTACTACACCAAATAAAGTAGGTCCAAAACCAACTACATGGGATAATGCCATTTTATCTTCTAGCGGTGTAGATTCTGCAACATTAGGAACATTTACTTTGTTCAATAATTCACAACCATTAAGAAATGGAGATAGAATAATTCTTGAATCTAAAGCAGATAGTAATTTCAAGTATGACATTAAAGGTTTACACAATGGTCAAATTTTAGATTTAAGTCATAGCATTTTATATGACACTGAAAATGCTAGAGCAAATGATAATGGAATGTACATTTTTAGAAGTGGGGTTGCTCATATGAGAATTTTAGAACTTTCTACAGATAGAATTGTTCTCGAATTACAAAATGATATTCCTTATTCTGAAGCTGTAGGTTTCCATATCCCGGTAACTTTAACAAATAATAATGCTTTTAATTCTACAAATAATACTTATGATGCTAAAGAATATGTTACTCTTTTTTCTGGAGAAACTAACGATCCAGAATTCCATAAGACTTATGTAGTGAATCATAAAATGACTGTTTCTGGTGTTGGTATTAATTCATCTGGAACAATTATTAAAAAGAAAACAACTCAATGGGTTGATGAGTCTACCAATTCACCAATAAAAGATTCTACCATTGCTGAAAACACAGAAGTTGCTGGAACTATTGATGGATACACTTTTGTTAGAACTGATACTGATCCTCAAACTGGAAATGTTGTACATTACTTCAATAAAAATAATACAACAACACAAAAAGTTACAATCTATCAAGATGAGAATAATCATGAATTAAAACGTGTGAATGGTTTGGACTCAGAAGCTGAAACAATTCAAGGGTATAAGTTTGTTTCTGAAAGTTTAAATAATGATGGAAATAAAGTTAGAATTTACCATAAATTAATTACCAAATTTGTTGGTCATGATGGAAGTACTGAATCTACAATTAAAACTCAAGATGGGTTGGTTGATAAAGAAGAAATTGCTGGATATAAGTTTGATAGAACTGTAGAAGAAAATAATGGAGATAGAAGTCATCATTATAACAAGTTAAAACTTTTATTTCAAGATGAAAGTGGAGCTAAGATTAAAGAATCTGGTGATGTAGCTAATGCAAATAATCCAGGAGAAATTAGCGGTTATAAATTCCTTCGTGTAGACACCGATTCAAATGGTAATAAAGTTGCGGTTTATCATAAATTAATTACTAAATTTGTTGGTCATGATGGAAACACAGAATCTACAATTAAAACTCAAGATGGGTTGATTGATAAAGAAGAAATTGCTGGATATAAGTTTGATAGAACTGCGGAAGAAAATAATGGAGATAGAAGTCATCATTATAACAAGTTAAAACTTTTATTTCAAGATGAAAGTGGAGCTAAGATTAAAGAATCTGGTGATGTAGCTAATGCAAATAATCCAGGAGAAATTAGCGGTTATAAATTCCTTCGTGTAGACACCGATTCAAATGGTAATAAAGTTGCGGTTTATCATAAATTAATTACTAAATTTGTTGGTCATGATGGAAACACAGAATCTACAATTAAAACTCAAGATGGGTTGATTGATAAAGAAGAAATTGCTGGATATAAGTTTGATAGAACTGCGGAAGAAAATAATGGAGATAGAAGTCATCATTATAACAAGTTAAAACTTTTATTTCAAGATGAAAGTGGAGCTAAGATTAAAGAATCTGGTGATGTAGCTAATGCAAATAATCCAGGAGAAATTAGCGGTTATAAATTCCTTCGTGTAGACACCGATTCAAATGGTAATAAAGTTGCGGTTTATCATAAATTAATTACTAAATTTGTTGGTCATGATGGAAACACAGAATCTACAATTAAAACTCAAGATGGGTTGATTGATAAAGAAGAAATTGCTGGATATAAGTTTGATAGAACTGCGGAAGAAAATAATGGAGATAGAAGTCATCATTATAATCAACTTTATACTATATTCCAAGATGATCAGGGTCATGAATTAAAACGTGTTAAGGGACTTGATGCTGCCAATAATCCTGAAACAATTCCAGGATATAAATTAATTCTAGTTAAAGTTGATGAAAATGGTAATAAGATTCCAGTTTATCATAAAATAATGACTAAATTTATTGGGCATGATGGTCAAACTGAAAACCAATTAAAATTAGTAGAAGGTTTAGCTGATAAAGAAGAAATAAAAGATTACCACTTTGATAGATCTGAAGAAGCTCAAAATGGAGATAGAATCCATCATTATAGTAGATTACTAACTATTTCCAAAGATGAGGGTGGTACAGAGTTAAATAGAACATCTGGAACTTCTGCTTCTGAAAATCCTGTAGAAATTGCTGGATATAAATTAATCCGAGTTGATACTGATGAAAATGGTAATAAAATTCCGGTTTATCATAAAATTATGACAGAATTTAAACGTAGACTCCAAAATGGAAATCTAGTAACAGTTAAATCTGCGAATGGTGTAGCTGAAAAAGAATTAATTCCGAATTTAATGTTTGATAAAACGGAAACATTATCCAATGGAGATGTTATTCATTACTACAATCAACTTTATACAATAAATAAATCAGAGGATGGTATTGAATTAAGCCGGGTTGAAGGTGGAATTTTTGAAAACAGCCCTTCTTCAATTATTAAAGGATATAAAATGATTTCTGGACCAACTACAGAAAGTAATGGAGATAGAGTTTTCATTTATCACAAATTAATTACTAAGTTTATTGGTCATGACAGTCAAGCCGAAACTATTCTTAAAACTCAAGATGGCACTTTAGATAAAGAAGAAATTAAAAATTACAAGTTTGATAGAACTGAAATCTTAGAAAATGGAGATCAAGTTCATCATTACACTCAACTTTATACTATTTATCAAGATGATTCAGGAAAAGAATTAAAAAGGATTAAAGGTGTGGATAATGCTGATAATCCAGAAGCTATTCCGGGTTATAAATTGTTATTAGTAAAAGTTGATGAAAATGGTAATAATGTTCCTATTTATCATAAAATTATGACTAAATTCATTGGTCATGATGGACAGATTGAAAAAATAATTAAAGAAGCAGAAGGAACTATTGAAAAAGAAACTATTGAAGATTATCGTTTTGATAGAACTACATCAGAGAACAATGGAGATGTTGTTCATCATTATAATAGATTAGAAACAATCTATAAAGATGAAAGTGGGAAGGAATTGAAACGGATTTCGGGAACTGCTACAGCAAATAGCCCAGAAACTATCCCTGGATACAAATTAATCCGACTTGACACTGATGAAAATGGCAATAAGATTCCGATTTTCCACAAAATTGTAACTAAATTTGTTGGTGTTACAGATTCTGGAACTGAATCTGTAATTAAAACATCTGAAGGTGTAGTCGAAAAAGAAAGTTTTGAAAATTATCGTTTTAATCGATCAGAGACTTCAAATAATGGAGATCAAATTCATTATTATAATAGACTTTATACAATTTATAAAGGGGATGATAATAAAATTTTAAATAAAGTAGATAAAATTATAAAAACTTTATTTACAATTCCTCGATTCTCAGGATATCAATTTATTAAAACTTATAATGATCAAGATGAAAATAAGATTTTGTATTATCATAAATTGATTACTCGATTTGTTGGTCATGATGGTGAGGTACAAGAAGAATTAAAACAAGCTGTTGGGACCTTAGAAAAAGAAAACTTTAAAGACTATCGTTTTAATAGAACTGAAAAAGAAAATAATGGAGATCGTGTTCATCATTATTCAAAACTTTATACAATCTATAAGACAGATTCTGGTGAGGAGCTAAAACGTGTTCCAGGATTAGATTCATCTAATAGCCCAGAAGAAATTGATGGTTACAAGCTTTTAAGAGTTGATTCAGATCAAGATGGGAATAAATTACCTATTTATCATAAAAAAGTAACCAGATTCTTAACTCATTTTGGTTCTAAGTATTCAATCCTTAAAGAAATGGAAGGGACATTACCTTCTGAAACTATTAAAGGACAGAAGTTTATTAGAAGTGAAACTTTAGCAAATGGAGATACAATCCATCATTATAATCAACTTTATACTATTTCAAAAGATGAAAGTGGTTTGGAATTAAGAAGAACTAATGGTGTAGATGGTAATTTTAATGAAGAAATTCCTGGTTATAAATTAGTTAGAATCGATATAGATGAAAATGGTAATAGAGTCCCTATTTACCATAAAATTCAAACAAAATTAGTTTATAAAGACGGTGATAAAATTAAAGTTATTAAAACGTCCGATGGTTTAAGTGAAAAAGAAGATTTATCATTGTTTAAGTATGATTCTACAGATGAAGCAGAAAATGGAGATCGTTTACATCATTACCATAAAATTTTTACAATTTTAAAATCAGAATCTGGAGATGAGATTAGCAGATTAGAAGGTGTTGTAGAAAACATTACAATTCCTGAAGGTTATAAATTAATGGCTTCTTCTATGGATGAAAATGGAAATAAAGTTGCTATTTTACACAAAATTCAAACACGTTTTGTGTCAACAGATGGTGATAAATTAATAAACTTAAAAGTTCAAGATGGATTAAGTGAAGTTGAAAGTTTCTCAGATTATAAGTTTAAATCTACTACAGTTGATTCAGAAAATGGTGATAGACTTCATCATTATGAAATTTTATTCACAATTCTTCAAGACGACAAGGGAAATGAAATTGAAAGATTAAAAGGATTAGTTGAACCAAAAGACATTCCGGGTTATAAATTAGTTAAAACTATTTTTGATAAGGATGGAAATAAAATTCCAGTTTATCATAAAATTCAAACTCATTTTATTACAGAAGATAAAGGGAAACAAGAAACATTAAAAGTTTTAGATGGTAATAAAGAAAAAGAGGAATTAAAAGGATATAGATTTAAATCAACTGTAATAAATTCAGAAAATGGTGATACAGTTCACAACTATATAACACTTTATACAATTATTAAAGGTGAAAATGATGAAATTCTGAAAGAAATAAAGGGGCTAGTTGATCCTGAAACAATTCCAGGATATAAACTTCTTAAAGTTTCAGAAGACGCATCTGGAAACAAAGTTGCTTTATTACATAAAATTAAAACATTATTTGTTTTAGTTGAAAATGGGAAACAAAAGACTATTAAAACTGCTGATTCTGCTTTAAATTCAGAAGATTTAGATGGTTATAAATTAATAAAATCTGAAACTAATAAAATAACAGGTGATATTGTTCATTATTATAGTAAAATTGAATTATCTTCGGATAATAATATAACAACGAACAATGTAAAAGAAGATTCTATTAATAATCCAAATAAATCTACTGTGAAAACTGCAGATAAGAAAGAAGCTATTAAAACTGGAGTTGCAAATTCTGATCCAAGTTTTGCTGGACTAAGTTTAATTGGCTTAGTTGGAAGTTTAGGTGCTGCCAAGCTTTCAAAAGTTCGTTTTAGTAAAAAATAAAAAACTGCCTAAAATAGGCAGTTTTTTATAATTAAATAAATTAAGAACTTTAGAAAGAAGGTATCTTTTTATGATTAAAAACTTTAATAATAAAAGAGGAAATTTTATTAACTCTTTAACTGAAGAGATCAACTCTTTTTCTGTTAAAGATTTAGAAAAACAATTTCAATTATTTCCTAAATTACAAGAAGAATTTAATTGTTTTAAATTAAACTTTACGGATTTTTCATTTGAAAATGAATGGGATAAGGTTATAGAAGAGTATAAAAAAACTTTTCCAGGTATAGAACTTCCAAAATCGTTCTTGAGTAAAAAAGATTTTTTACTAGATCAAAATAAACGAATTAAAATGATTGTATTAATTGATTTTATTAATAAATCAAATTTTTTTGATGATTTTATTTTTGAAAATAATATTATTTCTGATAAATTTAAAGAACAATACTTATCATTAATAGATTTATTTTCAGATTTTAATAGTTTATTTGATTTGCCAGAATCAGAGCCATTAATAAAATTAGATGAATTTGATAGTAATATTGATTTTACAATCTTGAATAATCCAAGCGTTAGACATAAACTTAGAAATTCTTTAGAAGAATTGAAATTAAAAATAAAATCTTCAAATCTTAACAATTTAATTAAATCTATTAAAGATTCTATTTATGGATACGACTTTAATTTTGGAATTTTTCTTTTATTTGATAAAAATAAAAATAAATTGTTAACTGTAGATCATATTACAAAAATTGAGTTGGAAAAGGTAGATAATAATACTACTGGATTACTTTATCTTGGTTTTGTTTTTCTTGGGCTTAAAAGTCTGATGTTATCTAATAGTAAACTTCTAAATTCTATTATTGAAGATCCGGAAGTTTTAAACTTAGATTTATTGCTTAAATTAATTAAGGATTATTTAACTAATAAAGTTAAATCTATGCTTTCTAAATCATTTGATCTATCTCAATTAAAATTAATTCAGATGTCTACATTTCCTACTGAATTAATGTCAGATGACGAATTATCTGATTTTATTGAATTAGAAACTTCAATTCTAGATAATTTGCGAATCTTTAAAAAAGTATCTACTTCTGATGAATTGGATAGAATTTTTTCAATTGTGAGAAGTTCTCTTTAATCTAATATAAAAAATAACAAGTATAATCTTGTTGTTTTTTTTATATAATTTAATAAAAAAAAGAAAGAAGGACAGAAATAATGTTAAAAGGAGAGAAAATTGGGCGAGGTTCGTTTTTATCATCTATTTCAGAGTTAAAATTTAATATTGATAAAAATGATAGTTCTTTTATAGAAATAATTAATAAATTAAAAAAAATTAAATCTTCCTTTATTAGAGATTCAAATAAAGATGAATGGAATAATAATGTTATTATTCCATATAAACGAATTTTTAATACTTCTGAAATTCCAGAATGGTTGTCTAGTTATTATAATTTTTTAATTAGTCCGGAAAAGAATAAAATTGTATCTTATTTAGAAGATGCTTTAATGTTATCTGAAAGAAAAGGAGATCCATTCAGTGAAGAGCTAGATGTTTACTATTGGTTAAATTCTATTTTTTTATTAAATAGTTCTCTAATTTTTGATAATAATGGAAAAGTATTAACCTTACCAAATGAGATTCAAAAAAGTTACAACGAATGGCTCAAAGCTTTTGTAGATTTAAAAAATTTGAATGTGGAAAGACGACAACTGCAAATTAAAGAAAATAACTTTTATAATGAGCTTTTAAAAAATCAAGATATTATTGATTTAATTGAATTTTTAAATAAAAAGGTAACTATTGATCCTTTTTCTATTGTTGTTTTTCAAATTGTTTATTCTTTAAAAAAGAAGAAAATAATTATTAAAAATTATTTAAATTCAACAATTAAACGTGGAAATGAATTTGTTATTTGTGAAACAAATTTGACCCCATTTCATCCAGAATTTGAAGAAAATTTATTTAATAGATTTGTTGCTCTAAAAGATGAAGATGATTTTGAAGAATTATTTTTATCAATTATTAGAGAAAAAATTGATGCATGGGTGTTGCATAAAACAAATTCTCTATTAGAAGATTCTTTTATTCCAGAAATGAGAGATTTTGAATTTAAATCCACAACTTCTGAACTTTATAAAGATGAAGATCTTTTAAAAATGATAAGTAGAAGTCCGTTAATTTCAAGCTTTTTTAGAAGTGCCTCTTCTGAAAAAGAAAAAGAAAGACTTGCTTCTTTAATTAATCAAGTAATTAATTCTTAAAACTTAGACTAATCCAGAAAGATTAGTCTTTTTCTTTTATAATTAAAGAAAATTGAAAACTATCAATTAGAAAGAAGGTTAAATTTAAATGATCGAATTACAAAATAGAAATAACAGTCGTTCTATATGGTTAAATGAAATAACAGAATTGGTAAAAAGTTTTTCTATTGAAGATTTAAATAAAGTTATTGATATTCAGCTAAATAATGACGAAGCTTTATTTTTGGATACTATTTCTGAATTTAAAAATCAGTTTTATGAAGAATCTTTCTCATCTCAATTTTGGGAAAATAATGTTTTAAACAATTATAAAACTATTTTTTCTGGGAGCAACAAAGTTCCTGACGAGTTGAAGTCGGTTTTTAGTTTTTTAAAAACACCAAAAGTCTTTAATTCTGTTTTATTGCTTAGTTTTATTTTATCTAATAGTGCAAATGAGAGTTTTTCATCTTTTGATGGAATTAGAGATTCTTTGAAAGAGGCTTTGTTTGTTGAGAATTATAAAAAATTACCACAATCTATTCAAGAATCTTTAAAAGAGTCTAGTTCTATTCAAAGTTCTAGAAAACAATATGATATGAAAGAATCATTAATTTTCTCACTGAAAAAAAATAATAATTTAGTTTTGTACTTGAAAACATTAAGTGAAATAGCTAAAGAATTTATTGAGTTTGGTTTTTCAATTTCTTTTAGTATTAAAGAAAAGAAGTTTAAAACTCTTACTGAATTACAGATTTTTAGTGAAGATTATTATACTCCATTAAAATCAATTAGCTTTGGTTTTTCTGGAAATCCAAGAATAGAAATCTCTACTGAATTAGAATTTTTATTAACTCAACTAGATGAAGGGAAAACTTTTGATGAAACAATTTTTAATGTTTTTAAAAATGCTCTAGAAGAATGGATCCTATTTCTTCATGAAGAATCTATAAAAATTGAGTCATGTTCAACATCTGAACTAATTAGTACAATAGAGTCTAGAAAATTACCAATTGAAATGGTTTCAGATGAAAAATTGAAATTAATTATAAAGAATTCATTTGGAAATAAACTTATTAATTTTCATATCAGTCAAGAAACTCAAGAAACTAGAAATAGAATTAAAGAGTCGATTCTTGAATTATTTAATGATAATGATATTGCATTAGAAGATTTTTAAGATTCTACAAAATAAAAGGAACTAGTTATTAGTTCCTTTTATTTATTGTTTATAAAAACTTTTCAAAATTGAATGGTTTCTTGCAATCATTTAATTCAGGTACCAAATCTTCCAAGTATAATCCTGGCTTAACAAAATAAACTTCTTCATTAGTTTCAGTTAATCTTTTTACTTTATCTGATAAAGCATCCATGTCATTTTTTAAAACTCTATCAAACCAATCTTGTCCAGATCTTTTAATGACTCTTGATTTATATTCTTCTAGATTTTTAGAATTATTTACATCTGGTAAAACATGAATAATATCTAGACCTAGTTTCTGTAATTCAAAAAGGAATCTGTCATCGTCAGTTATAAAAATAGCTTTATAGAAATTACTATCATAAATTAATTTTAGATTTTTAGCACAATTTTCAAAAAATAATTTTTTGTTTGCTTCTGAAAGACCAATTGTTGCTCGACTTTCATAAAGCTCATAATCCAAAAAGATCTCTTTATTATTCTTAGTTAAAGTTGTTTTTCCTAATGCTGGGAATGCGGAAATAATTTTTGTCATTTTTCACCTCTTGTTTTTCTTGCAAATAAATTATAAGTTAAAAAAATAAAATAAAAAAATTGGAACTTAGTTCTATTTTATAATTAAAATAAAATCCGGTTCCGGTTAGAAAGAAGGTCGTATTTTATTGAAACAAAGATCTAAAAGTAATAGTTCTAATTTTTTAAAATTTTGGATTGATAAAGCTAATAATTTTTCAAAAGAAGATTTTTGTAAATTAGTGAGTGAATCAAAAAACTTAAAAAAAGAAATTGATTCTTTTAAAAATTATTTTAAAAATAATTCTAAAGATGGATGGTCTGAAATTATTTCAGAGTTTCATAAAACTTTTCCAGGTAAAGAATTATCTCGTTCCTTTAAGAGTAAAAGAAGTTTTTTGTCAAATCAAAAAAAGCTCAAACAATTAAGTTATTTAAATGATTTAATTTTTAAAGCTGATAGTACAATTCTTCTAAATTCTATTTTAGTTTCAGGAAGAGAAAAAGAATTGAAAAAGATTAGAGTAGAAGTTTTTAAATCTATCTCTAATTTAGATCAGTTTTTTGATATAGATAATATTGAAGATTTTATTGAAATTCCCAAAAGTTTTAAAATAAATTCATTAAATCAGTTTAAAAGATTAGATTTAATAGAACAGCAACAATATCTTATTTTAATTAAACTTGAATTAGAAAAATCAAACTTGTATAGTTTACTCAAAAAACTTTTGAAATTATTTTATTCAGATGAAAAATCACTGATTATTGCAATTATTTTAAATAAAAAAAATTCTGATTTAGTTTTAGAAGAAATTGACTCTTATGAAGCAATACAATATCCTAAAAGTGAAATTGGTTTTGTAAGTCTATATTGCTCTGATTTAATAACAAGCAATCCAAAACTTTTTGAACAATTTATTCAAAATCCTAAAACTATTAATTCTGTTTTTCTTACTGAATTAGTTAAAGAAGAGATTTTTAATTGGATTAAAGATTTGTCAGTAAAAGCTTTGGCTCCGAAATTGTCTTTAAAAGATTTTTTGTATGAAGGATTGCAAACTGAAATGGTTTCTGATAGTATTTTAAAAGATTGCTTAATTGGCGGTTCCATTCATGATTTGAAAGCTTTAAATAGGCAGTCAAGTGATTCAGAAATGAATAGAATTTTAAGACTAGTTGCTAAAATTGCTAAAGATAAAGAATAGTAGAGTAGTTTAACTTAACTATTCTTTTTTTATAATTAAAATAAAAACCGGATAACCCGGTATGAAAGAAGGTATAAAATGATAAACAAAGAAACAACTTTAAAATTGGAACCAAATTCTCCAAGTTTTAAAGACGATTTTCAAAGACTAATTTCTTTAATTAATGAAGATAGCTTTATAAATCAAGTAGCAAATGCTATTAAACTTGAATTTAATAATCGTCTCAAAATTGATGATTTCAATAAAACTGATATTCCATCATTTGTTTGTGTAGTATATTGGAACAGATTTTCAAATGAAATTACAGTTAGTTTTTCTTATGGGACTTCTTTTAGTTATTCTAGTACAGGTACAGATTTCTTATCTTGGATCCCTGTTTTGAGGTTTACTAATGCTTTGTTTTCTGAATCTAGGCTAATTAAATTATTTTCACCCAAAATAATTTTAAGTATTAACAATGTTTTTGATGATTTTGATAAGTTTAAAGTGTTTTTATCTAAGAAAATCAAAAGCAAACTAAATAAAAATTACAAAAATTATTTTGATGCAAAGACAAATAATGATTATTCTTCATTTATCTCAGCATATTCAAGAGGGGAAAATTTTCCAATTGATCTATTTCCAATTGAAAAACAATATAAATTATTTTGGAATAGTACAGAAATTTTTTCATATGTTGAGGAAAAATCATATAAATCTTGTCCCTATAAGCTGCCATCAGAACTTCTCCCAGATTATGCAGTGAGGGGATGTACTCATATTATTTTTGAAGAAAATAAGGTGAATGAATCTTTTGCAAACAATTATGAAAAGTTTTCAGAACTGATAATTAAAGTAATTTTGTATCAATTAGATAGTCCGGCTTTACCCTCATCTATTGTTTTAAAAAGATGTTTAGATTTTTTAAGAAATCAAGAAGAGAATTCCTCTTATTTGAAAAATTATTTAAATGGAAAATCTATAATTGAACTCATTATTGAAAAACAACTTTCAATTTTAGAAAGGAAACTATACGTTGGTATTAGAGCTTATGGATGTATTGATCCATACAAATTAATTGATGAAAACTCTCCTGAAATAGATAAAGATGCTTTAGAAAAAGGAATTATTGAAATGATTTCTAAAAAAACTCAATTGTCGGTGGTTTCAAATTATTATGAAAAATTAAATAATGACATCTATACAATGCTTTTAGAAAATAAAATCCCAATGTTGGAAGGTTTTACATCTTGCAATTCTTTACAAGATAGATTTAATAAGTTTGGAAATTACAAAACTTTATTATATAGTCCAGTCATTTTTACTGAACATGGTGTTTATTCTATGTTGGTAAACAGGATAGGTTGTATTCCAGAATACATAAATCAAGATTATAATGATGCGGAAAATCTTTTAATCCAGAATAAAGCAAAAACAACAAATTCTATAAAAGATTTATGTAAATCTTTATTAATGTTTTTAGATAGTCAGTTATCAAATCGTGAAAAAGAACATCTTCAATTCGTACTTTCTATGGATGTTGTAGATTTTGATTAAAAATAAAAAACTAGAAAATAATTTTCTAGTTTTTTTAATAGGTTTTATCTTCGAAAAATTGAATTGTTGCTTCTATTTCTGGTTTTTTATCAAACCATAAAGAATATAAGATTTTAATTGCTTCTAGTTCATTTTTTGATACTAGAACTTTTCCAAGATAATTATCTTTTGTAGCTTTATTCACAAGTCTATTTAGTTCTAAAAGATTATTCAATCCATTTTTTAGAGTTGAATCTTCATAATCAAAAATTTTTACTTTTACATCAAATCCATTAAATAAAAGATCTAATAATTTTGTTTCCCAATAACCGATAAGCGCAAGGTTAACAGTAAATGTTTTAGGAGAGTTGAGCATGAAATCGTTCAGTGAAATTCTGTTTAAAATAAAACAATTTTCACCTTTATTTTCTACTGATTGTAATTCCATTAATTTTTCAGAAAAGAATAAGTAAAAATCTTCAAAAGATTCCTTTTTAAAGCTTTCATCAAATTTGCACAGTAAAGTAACAAGATCAAAAAGATTTTCTAGAATCTTTTCTAAATTATCGAAATTTTTTAGATTTAAATTTTGATAAAAAGGTTCTAAGATGTTTTTTATTAAATCTAATCCTTTTATTGGTCCTAAGATAGAAAACATCTGTTCTAATTTTGTATAAGATATAGAAATTCCTTTTTGTTGTTCATAATTTAAATTATTATTTGAAATAAAATCAACAATATAATCTTCTGCAAAAATTTTTAAAGGTTTTAAGCTTTCATCCTTTTTCACAAATTGATAAAACAATTCTTTGGAATGAGTTACTATAGATTCATTATATGAACCACCGCTGTTTACCAAGAAATTCATTTTATACTTTTCAAGTTGAGCCTTTGAGAAGTATAAAGGAAGATTTTCTGAATACTGAGATTTCATAAAAGATAAATAAGTTTTTTTGAAAGATTGTTTTATTTTTAGAACAATTAAGTTTAAAACTTTTTCAAAGCCTGCTTTATTTTTAAAAGCAAGAGTCTTCCTTTTATAATATTCTCTTTTTTCTACAAATTCTTGATTCTTAAAAATTTCATTAATTTCAGAATCAGATAATTTAGATAACAAATCTTCTAAAGTAATAGTAGTTAGAAGTATTCTTTCTATTTGAGTTTCAATTCTTTTTGAGTCAAAACTATCAACTAATTCTAATTTGTTTGAATCATTTTGATTAAAATTACAAGAAAACTCGATTTTTTGGTTCTTAATATTATAAATAATTTGAAGTGGGGTTGATTTAAATTTTTTTGCAACGGCAGTTGTTTTTTTATAAGATCTTTTTTTTGTTAATTGTAGAGATAATGTTAAATTATTATGAATAATTTGTTTTTGTGTCTTAGAAAAATAATCTATAGTTAGATCTTGAGTAAATTTCAACAACTTTTCCATTTTTTTAGGAATAGTTATTTTATTGCTTGTATTAAGTTCTTTCATGTTTTCCTTCTTTCTAACTAGAGTTTTTCTAGTTTAATTTATTTAATTATAAAAAAAGAGTAATATTAATTTTACTCTTTTTTATGGACTTGCTAAAAATTCATCAAATAGTTTTTTAAATCTGGACCTTTCTAAATCTTCAGACAATCTTAAAAATGCAGATTTCAAACCTTTTGAATTGGTTTTAGACATCCAATCTTTTATTTCATCATCATCGGAAACAAATAAAAATGGTACTTTACCTGAAATAAAATCTGACATTTTAATATTCGTATTAATTCCATTCTCTAACTGTTTTTTATAAAAAGAATTTAGAGATTCTTTGATTAACTTTGTTAGAAATTCTTCTTTGTTTTTAGAATCTAAATAATTTTTCATTGTTTTTGAATAATAATTCTTTCTATTCGATTCTGAAAAAGTTAGAGTTGAAACTTTAATAAACTTTGTTTTCAATGTTCTTTTAGAACAAATTAAATTTTTAGTTTCTGGATCATAATATAAATGAAGTTGAATTTTTATCGCATCCTGTTGTTTAAGAACTTTGAGTAATTCAATAAAATCATAATCAGATCTTATAATCTCGTAAAATTCAGTATAATCTATTAACTCCCATTCATATTCATTAATTGCCCTTTTTATAAATTCTGGGAGTTGATTCCTAGATGAAACTGAATAAAATTCTAATGCCCATTTAAAAAAAGAATTTGGAGAATAATAATTATTTTGATTTTGAATAATATTAGAAAAATGAATTATATCTGCTAAAAACCCACTAGATTTTAGATTTTTACGACTCTCCCATTTTTTAGGAATTTTGTTTGTTTTGGTTGTTTTTTTTAATCTACTTAGAATTTCATTTTCCCAATAGTCTTTTGAATTAAATCTTTCTAGATCTGAAGTCGAATTTTTCAAAAAATCAGATAATGTTATGTTATTATTCCCATAAATCTTAATTTTAGATAAATCTTCAATATTAAAACTATTCATTAAATCTTTAATAGAATCAATAAAATAAATTTTTTTATTACTTTTTTTTGTTGTTAATTTTTTCAAGACAATAAACCTTCTTTCATTTAATTTTATAATTTATTTTAATTATAATAAAAATAGGTAAAAATTTAATTAAATAGTAGGAGTTAAAAAAATAAAAATGACAAGAATTATTTTAACTGTTGGGTGTGTTGGTAAAACTTATGCTGACAAAAACTATATTAATGTTTACGATTTTGATAAACATACTCTAGAATATAAGTACGATAAAACTGGATTTGAAGGTTTAAATGATGAAGAGTTTAAAGGTCTTCCAAATCGTAAAATAAATGAAAATTGGTTTAAACCTTATATGGAAGATTGGTGCAAAATTATTAATTCAGGGAAGTATGATGTTATAACTGGTTGGTTGCAAGAAGATTGTCTTAATTACTTATTGGAAAAAGGATATGAAATTGAAGTTATACTTGTTGATGTTGGTAGTAATGAATCAGTTTATAAAGAACGAAGTCAACAAAGAGGTAATAACGAACAGTATTGGAAAAACGTTCGAAATTCTTATGATAAAAACTTAGCCTTATATAAGCATAGAAAAGATATTAAGGTAACAATTTTCAATAAGCCTTATTATTTAAGCGATTATCTTTCATTCTCCGGCATGATTTTAAAAGAATCAAATAGATCAGCTGATACTTATATTGATAAAGTTATGGAAAAAGTTAATTTAATGTTTAATACAAAACATTCAAGATTATCTCAAAACTTTTTAACATTTTATACTCAACTTGTTTTAACTGCACTAGCAGCAGACATGCAAATTACGAAAGAAATGGTTCATGATGCCTGGTCAGTTGCAACTTACAATAAAGATAATATGAGATTCCATTTATCCATGAAGCCTTTTGATTATTTAAGTGAAGAAATTCAAGAATTAGATCAACCTTATGTTGAAAAATTAAATGATGTTTTAAATTATTTTAAAGGTCTAAAAGAAATAATAAGAATTTCAAATTAGAACTAATTAGAAGAGGAAATTAAATCAAAGTTTCCTTTTTAATTTGCTTAAAACTTTACAAATTATAAAAAAAACTATATAATAAAAAAGATGAATGAAATAATTAATAGGAGGTTTAATGTTTTATGATTGTAAAAGATTTAAATAATGAAAAAAAAGTATTATCATACTTATCAACAACTGAATCTGTTTATAATGATCTCTTGCTTGTTGAATTAAAGGGCAAGAAGTATGCTTTATTAGTTAAAGTGAGTGGAAAAAATAATTCTATTTCAAATTCAGCAGTTAATCTAGAAGATAGAGGGTTTGGAGATTTGAAGGTCTTAGAAACAGATGACTATTTTGAATTAATTAAAAAAAGTAAAAACTAAAATAATAAATTTTAGTTTTATTTTTTATTTATTGCTCTTACTTTATTAGTTGGCTATATAATTAAAACAAAAACCATATAAGGTTAAGAAAGAAGGTTAATTTATGTTAAAAACATTACTTAAAACTTATTTTCCAGAAATTATTTCTAGTTCTTTTATTCAAAAAATTATGATTTTAATGTATTCAAATCTTTATAAAAAGGATTCGAAATCATCTTTAAAACTTGTTTTTAAATTTGAAAAAGATGAAACGGATTTGCCAAAATTGTATTTTTCAACAGTTTTAACTGATGAAAAGGATTTGACTTTAGAAATTTATAGGAATTCTATTTTATTAGATGTTTTTGAAGAAGAATTAGAAACATTCTCTATAAAAAGTCGGGATTTGGAACTATCTTTTAATCGAAATGGAGAAAAAGTTTTTAATTATTCTGTAATTGAATCATTTTTGGAAGAAGCTTTAACTACTATAGTGAAGAAAGGTTTTGTAAGTGAGTCAAAATCAGTTTTTTTCTCATTGGAACAGCAAAAATTACTTTTAAAAGTTCTTGGATTTGCAGCTTGGGTTGAGCCAAAATTTATTTTTAGAACTTTAATTAATACAAATAGTTTTACAACAAATAAATTTTATTATGATAATGAAAATCAGGCTTATTATAAGCTAGCTTTAGAGGTAGAAACAAATGCGGAAACACTTCTTTTAAGAAAAGGTTTAAACCCATATGATTCTAATAAAATTGGGGTTATTAATTCTGATAAAGATAGAAGAAAAATCTTTTATTGGTTTTTAGAATCACTAATTGCAGATGATGTATTAGGATTGTCAACCTTTGTTCCTAAAAGATTTAGTGAAGAAGATCCAGACTATGTTAACTTTAATTGGGTTGACGGCTTAGTTAAAGATTTTATTAAATCTATTTTAGAATCAAAATTCTCAGTATATGACTTAATTAAAGATGGTTCTTTAGGAGAACACACTCCAGCTTTAATTTCTCTAGCTGAAGTTTTTAAAAAAGATTAAGAAAGTAGGTTTTATAATATGATAACTTCAACAAAAAATAATGGAAAACTTTCAGAAAAATTAAATCTACTATTAAAACTATCTGAAACTATATCAGAAAAGGATTTGTCTTTATTTCTTGAAGAAGAGCCTGATGTAGAAAAACTTGCTAATTATGCTTTAACCGGGAAGATAAAACTATCTCAAAAAGATTTTGATGAAGCAAGAATTAAAGTTGTTCCTGAAATCTTAAAAGATAGATTTAAATTATCTTCTGATATTGAACTTGTAAGAACTTTTAGATCTGCTAAAAAACTTATTAATAGGATTGAATCCGGATCAGATAGGAGCCAGCTTGCACTAAAAGAATTGCAGAAGTTTGCTGTTGATTGTTTGGGCATGGATCCAACTTATTCTTTTGATTTAGAATGTATTCCGGCAATTAGATTAATTGTAGTGGAACTTTTAAAACGCTTTCCACATGCTACATGGAAAATTTATTATGATTTTAATAGTAATTCTTTTACATCCAATCCAGAAAAAGGTGATTGTATACTAATTTCTACTGTTTCTCTTGGATATAATAAGGGAATTTGCCATGAAATCACAGAAGAAATGCATAATGGTAAAACTTTTAAAGAGGCTTTGATTGAAAATCTTCAAAAGGGATTAAGAAAAACCTATTTGAAATTCTGTCAATTAGAATCATTTTCTTTTAAAGAATATAATAAAAGAAAAATTCCACTTGCTTTAGTTGATCAGTTTTCATTGGTGGAAAATTTGGAGAAAATGAATGTTTCTTCAATTAATAAACTATTAAAAAGTCGTAATCTTGAAGATAGATTATTAATTGCTGAAATAATTAAAGCTTTAATTATAAATCCACCAGAAGAATTACCATTTTAGAACTAAAAAAGAGATAAATTATTATATCTCTTTTTTGTTATAATTAAAATAAAAACCGGTTTAAGGTTGGAAAGAAGGTTTCTTGATTTGAAAAAAAATGTTAAAAGTAAAAACTCAGAAGCTCTTGAAATAGTTAGAAATCAATCTTCAGAAAAAAATCTTTGTTCTTTTGTTAATTCTTTAAACTCTGATACTTCTTCATTAAGGATTGATATAGAAGTTGGATTTAATAAAGAATTAGAACAGCCATTAGTAAAAAAACTTATTAATTCAAGAACAATAGAAAAGTTTTATAATAATCTTTTTAAATTAAAAAAAGATTATTCTTATGAATCTATAAATAGTAAGTTCAAATCTTTTTTTAATATAGAACTCAATAAGAAAAATTTTAGAACTAAGGAGTTTAATCAATATTATTTTTCAGAAGATTTAGTTGAAAGTTTTCAATATCGACTAAAATCTTTATTTAAAGAAATGAAAAAGGAATTTGATACAACAAAGAAATTACCTGCCATCCAAAATGACGATTATAAATTTAAATTAGTTGGTTTAAGAATGGCTTTTCCTTTAAAAATTAAAGATGAAAAACTTTTTGAAAAAAAACTTTTTTATAAATTGTCAGACTTTATTGTAAAAAATAATATTGACAAGTTTGACAAATTTCAGGATGATTTAGTATTAATTTTGATTAAATCTTCAAAATCTGCCGACCATAATAATATTAATATTAATTTCTTTTACGATAGAGAAACATTTAATTTAACTCCTTTAGAAAGAAAAGAAAAATTTTTTAATATGACTGCAGCATCTATTAAATTTTATTTTAATGACAAAGATTTAGATCAATTTTCCTCATACCAAAAATTCTATTCAAATTTTATTAAATTATTAGAAACAGATTTATCTATATCTTATCAATATTACTTAGAAAAATCAATAGATAACCGTTCGAATTATTCCTTTCGTAACAGTTATGAAAATCTATTTCTAAGTAATCTAGAATCTGTAAAATTAGAAATAAAAAACTCTTTAAAATCAATTGGAATTGGTGATAATTTAACAAAAGATGAAAAAGTTGAAATTTCAAGGTTGATTGTTGAAATTTTAGAAGAATAGAATATTAATAAAATAGTCATTTGACTATTTTTTTATATAAAATGTTATTTTTTTACAAAAAAGACTTATAATAAAGAAGTGAGATATAAGATCTCAAAAATTTGATATTAACTCTTGACAAAAAAGTAAAAAGGAGTTATAATGTAAGAGTAAGGTTAATAATAAAAACCTTTGGATGTGTAACTCAAAACACACCGGATAATGTCTTTAAAGATGTTTAGATTATTAGTGGTCAAGACAGCGAACATTTTTATATCTTTTTAACAGGTAAAATCTGAGAACGTTAATCACAATAAAGAGGAGTAGTTATTAATCTTAAAATCTACTCATCACAAGCGGGACAGGAGGATGGATTGAAACTCACCTGATCTGGTCTTTAACAACACTCTTGTATGGGAACCCCTAA